>Ga0315280_10000083_pt1 | contig 166243 bp, 156 predicted proteins | sample YL17G06_40_MG_FD_203697 | JGI IMG/M metagenome (GOLD analysis project Ga0315280, IMG submission 203697) | Sediment microbial communities from Yellowstone Lake, YNP, Wyoming, USA - YL17G06_40 | ecosystem: Environmental > Aquatic > Freshwater > Lake > Sediment | place: USA: Wyoming | collected... | reverse complement strand
GCGAGGAACAGAAACAACGCTGTCTTGGCTTTCTCGAAAATGACGAACCTTCGGACCAACGGCTACCTCATAACAGATGCGATGCCGCCTCACAAGCCTCCCTGCATGCTTGAAACGGACGGACTGACACAGAGACCACCGATTATGCTGCTGGGCGACATTTACGTGGCTAGGCTCACCAGCGGCAGTTGCGCTTTCAGGCTCGACATAGATAAGGAAATCCCGCCAACCGGGAGAGTTGAAGCCGTTGAGAAGCTTCTTGGGAACGACTTGCTCTCGCAGAGTTACCCTGAAACGTTGCGGTTGGCGCATATTTTGTGTACGTTCACGGCGAACGAGGTGATTGCAATGCAGCACTTCATCACGCGGCAGTGTCGCCTCAAGATAGTCAACAGGCCTGACATGCACAGGCTTCTCTTTGGGTCTTTCGGAAGAGGAGATGTGAACGCATGAAGCTGTACAAGAAAGAAGGCAACATTCTCCAGATCCTGAGCTTCTCGAACGAGACCGTGGAGAAGGGCGACTACCTGCTTGTCGAAGACGCGGACGCGGGAAAAGCCCTCATCGCCCAGGTTATCGACGTGCAGTTCGCCAATGTCCCCGGCATTCTGGAAGAGCTGTTGAGAAGCTTACCGGACGGTGGAGAACTCATTCAAGGTGAGGATTACGATCCTCTGGAAATTGCGCCGCACATCACGTACATTCAGGATGCCAGTCTTCTCATATGCAAGATCCGTGCGACGGTTGAGAACGAAACCTTAACGCCGAGCAGCTCGTGGCTTCCTTCGCGTTCGCAGTCAACGATCAAGAAGCTCTCTGTTCCGATGTTGCTGAAGCTGGCGAAGGTCGATGGCAAGCTTCCGATAGTGGTGGGCGGCACCAAGGATTCTTCGCTCTTGACGATCGACGCTTCAGCGCTGGATGGTAGATTGAACATTATAACGGGCAAGAAGGAAACGGGGAAGTCTCACCTTTCCAAGCTTCTGATGCTGAACTTGATAGGGTACAAGGCAACAGTCGTGGTTTTCGACTTGAACGGCGAGTACATAAGCCTCGGCATGACTGGCGACGGCAAGAGGAACGCACACCACGACAAGATCCACGTTCTGACGCCTTCGCAGAACTTCAAAGTCTCCCTGAAGCAGTTGAACCTGCACGTTTTGTTGGGCATTCTCATCCATGCGCTTCACCTGCCGGGAACTTCTGCCCGCGAGTTCAGGCGCATTTGGCAGTCGCTGAAGGAGAAGGACATGCTGAATCTGCAGGAGTTGGGCGAGGCTATCCGCAACTGGCATTGTAACCAGCACGTCCGCGATGCGCTGTTTTCGCGTTATCATGCGCTCATCAATTCGGGTTTCTTCACGGACGAGTCGGGAAACATGCTTCTTGAGGAATGCTTGTTCAGGGCGAAGGAGAACGGCGGAGCAATCATAGTTAACCTGCGGAACACTTCAGCCATTGACCGCCAACTCGTCGTGGAATACGTTCTAGGAAAGCTCGTAGACCTGTTGACGAGTTGGAAGCTGAAGGTTGCTTTTCTGTTCGCGGAGGAGGCGCACCTGTACCTGCGGGAAACATACTGGGATGACATCGTAACTCGTATGCGCCATTTCGGCATCTTCACCACCTTCATAACCAACCAGCCGGACACGATTAAAGAGAACATCTATCGTCAAGCAGACAACATTTTCCTCTTCAACTTCACCAACGAGCACGACTTGGACGTGGTATCGCGGGCTGCGCGGGTTGACGCTGAAACGGTAAGGTCTATCGCGCGTGATTTGCCGCCACACCAATGTCTCACACTCGGAAGGGTTGTGAGGGATTTTCCGATGGTTGTGAAAGTCAAGGCTTTAGACGTCAAGACAATGGGTGAGACGAGGCTTTTCTTCGGAAACACAGACTAAAAACATCAGTTCGAAAACCACGGTGAAAAGCTATTAAGAGAACCTAACAAATATCGATTGGGTTCGCCATGGATTTCGAGATTCCGAAGACAATGGAGAAAGAACACGAGGAACTCCACAAAGAACTGAGAAAAGGAACAAAAGCGGGCGGCGCAACAGGAGAAGCCGCAAAGAAACTCGTCGGAGTTCTACATCCGCATTTTGTGAAGGAGGAGGATTTTGCTCTGCCACCCCTCGGTCTGCTGCCGCTGCTGTCGAAGGACAAGGTAACGCCGGACATGAAAGACATATTGCTGATGACTGACAAACTGAAGGCAGAACTAAGCCAGATGCTCAAGGAACACAAGCAAATAGTCGCAGTTGCCAAAAAACTGGTTGCGGCGGCGAAGAAGGAGAAGAAACCTGAATACGTGCGATTCGTCGACAAACTTATTTTTCACGCACAGGCTGAAGAGGAAGTCTACTATCCAGCGGCTATTCTGATAGGTGAATACGTGAAGATGAAACTCAAGAAATAGATTTTCTGCATTACCATTTTTCTCTCATGGGCAAGAGTTGAGACTTTTCAGTCTGTCTCTGTTTCTTTCGACGAATTCCCTGAAAGTCTTCGTTAAATCGTATTTTTCAACTTCGTTGAAAGCGACCCATCTTAATTCTTCTGCGTCGCTCGCGGCTTCCAGCTTTCCGCCTTTAAGCTTGACGAAATAGTCGATTATGACGAAATGATATTTAATTCCACCCCTTTCGTCCCTATCTACATTGTCGACGACATCAACGTGCTCTGGGCTTTCAACGTCAAGCCCTGTCTCTTCCTTAACCTCCCGTATCACAGTCTGCTGCACACTCTCGCCGAGTTCCACCAAGCCGCCGGGGATGCTCCACTTGCCCTTTCCCGGCTCGTTTTTCCGTTTTTCAAGGAGGAGTTTGCCATCGCAGATTATGAGTGCACCGACTCCCACAATCGGCTGTTTCGGGTAGAGTCTGTTCACCAAACTGGAAAGCCTCCGTACAGAATTGCGCTGCTCACATCTTAAAGCTTCTACCCCGGATTGGCAAAAGAATAAACGTTTCTCCGTCTTTCTACGTTAGCTCATTGAGAGAAGGGCGGGTTGTTCACTGTCCAGAATGAACGACTTCAAACGCATATTGGCTTACGGCATTCCATTCGGAGCTTTGACGCGGGACGTTTGGCTGATCTGCCTCTCATGTGTCATAGGCGCGTTCGGCGAGGGATTATACTTCTGGGTTTTCCCGTTATATGTTAGACAACTGCAAGCCGACTACGTGCAGCTTGGCTTGGTCTATTCTGTGCTCCTCGGCGTTTCTGCTCTGGTCGCGTTGGCGGGCGGAGTGCTTGCAGACCGATACGACCGGAAGAAACTGATGATTCTCGGTTGGGTGCTGTGGATTTTCGCGCCGCTGATTTATTCGTTCGCAGTCGAGTGGTCCCAGCTGATTCCCGGCGCCGTATGCTGGGGAGCTTCGAACATTGCGGGTCCCGCGATAACTGCCTACGTCATCACGGCTGCCATGGACCAGAAAAGAGTGGCATCCGTTGTTACGTTCGTGTTCTCCACATTTACGTTCAGCTACATTTTCGGTCCCGCGGTAGGAGGTTACTTGGCGACTGTGATTGGGATGAGGGAAGTGCTTTACACTTCGACATTGCTTACCGTCGTCTCCACCTGTGTCTTCTTCTTCATCGGCAGCCAGCACCCCGTGAAAAACAAAAAGGAAGAGAACCACTCATCTTCAGTCGATAGGAAGCCGTTGTTGCGGAAACTGCTCCTCTGGTCTTGCTTCTTCACGCTGATAACGTTCTTCCTGAGCCTTGCCAGAAACTTCGTGCCCGTCTTCCTCGATGAACAATCTGGCTTAAGCGAATTCTACGTCGGCTTGTTTGGGTCTGTCAATTTCGCGGGCATAACTTTCATAGGCATAGCCATGGGACGCTTGGGTGACAGATGGAGAAAGTCAGGCGCCATAAGCATAGCGCTGCTCCTCTTTGCCGTCTCAATGGTGCCCATCCTCCTGGTTCGCGACCCAACAATCCTGATACTTCTGGCGTTCGTCTACGGCGGCTCAGCAGTCACGGGCTCCCTAGTAAGCTCTTACGTCGGCACAATCGCGCCCGAAGCCAGACGCGGACTGTGGTTGTCCATTCCTCAGAGTTTAAGCTTGCTAGCAGCTTTTGTGGCACCTTCCTTCGGAGGTTTTCTCTCCGACACTTACTCGCCCTACTATCCCTTCATCGTTTCAATCAGCGCCGCGCCTTTCCTGTTAATGTTTGCCTTGCTTGTGCTAAAGGATTAAGATTGGGATGAGAATTGTCCTTTTGGGCACTGCGTCTCTGCGTTAATCTTCGCTTTTTTTCTTTTCTTCCATGAAGAACGGTGGGAACTCCTTGAGTTTTTCAGCCATTTCCCTGAGTCGCTTGTTCACTTTATAGTTAACGGTTTCTTCCTCGAACGTGCCGTCCTTCTGCTTCTTACCGGCTTTGACACCTGTCAAAATCTCTACTCCTTCGTCTATTGTCTTGGCAGTGTAGATGTGGAACTTTCCGTCTTTGACAGCATCCACTATTTCCTCTTTTAGCATCAAGTTCTGCACGTTGCTCTCAGGAATCATCACTCCCTGTTTGCCCGTGAACCCCTTAGCTTTGCAGACTTCGAAGAAGCCTTCGATTTTTTCGTTCACTCCGCCGATGGCTTGAACCTCACCTTTCTGATTCACGGAGCCCGTGACGGCAATGCATTGCTTGATCGGCAGCTCAGAGAGGGCGGACAGAATACTGTACAGCTCGGTGCTTGAGGCGCTGTCGCCCTCCACGCCCTCGTAGTTCTGTTCGAAAACAAGACGAGCTGAAAGACTGAAAGGCTTATCCTGCGCGTACTTCTCGTTCAAGTAGCCGCTCAAAATCAGAACACCCTTAGTATGAATAGGCCCGCCCATCTTGGCTTCTCTCTCGATGTCGACAACTCCTTCCCTGCCCAGACCCACGCTGGCAGTCACGCGCGACGGAGTCCCAAAGGAAAAGTCGCCCAGACCTATCACGGAAAGACCGTTAACTTGCCCAACGTTTTCCGCTTCCGTATCGATGAGGAGGACTTCTCTTTTTATCAACTCTTGAATCTTCTCTTGTATGAGTTTCGAACGGTAAATCTTCTCTTCGATGGCTTTTCTCACATGGGCAGAAGTTACAAGCTCTGACTTTTCCTGTTTAGCGTAGAAGTTGGCTTCGCGGATGATGTCTGCAACCTCAGCAAACCTAGTAGAAAGTTTCTGCTGGTCCTCAGCTAGTCTTGAGCTATGCTCGATTAGTTTAGCCAAGCCTGAACCGTCTAAATGCTGCAAATTCTCCTTCTGGCAAAGCGAACACACGAAAGCCGCGTACTGTTGTATGTTCTTTTCCGTCCGATCCATGCTTGTGTCAAAATCCGCCTTAACTTTGAAGAGTTGCTGGAATTCCATGTCTAGAATGAACAATTGCTGGTAGATGTACGGGTTTCCGATGAGGATCACCTTGATGTTCAGGGGAATCGGCTCGGGCTTCAGGCTCTTCGTCGTGATAAAACCCAGACGCTCTTCCGCCTCCTCAATAACGATATGCTCACTCTTAAGAGCCCTTTTCAGACTGTCATAGGACAGTGGGTTAATCAACACTTCTTCGACTGGAAGAATAAGGTATCCACCATTAGCTCTGTGCAGGGACCCGCCGCGAATCATCGTGAAATCAGTCACCAAAGCGCCGAACTGGGCTTCCTTCTCCACTCTCCCGAAGAGGTTCTGGTAGGTGGGGTTGGATTCCATAACGACGGGAGCTCCCTTCACACCCGAGTTGTCAACAACGACGTTCACCACGTACTTTTTGAAGGGGTCCTCTTTCATCCAAGGAAACGGAAAAGGAGTCTGCGGGGATTCTTCAGGTCGCTTTATGAACTGTGACAGGTTATTCAGCACGTCATTCTCTACGTCTTTCAGGTACGCCGTGACGTCCGGTGTGTCTTTGTATTTTTCGGTGAGGTCAGCCACCAAATGGTCAATGGCATAGAGGGCGACGTCTCTGTTGAGTTTCTCAAGCTCTTCATGTATCTTCCTGTCCACGTCTATGAATTGTCTCATGGCATTTCGAAGTTGCGATCTCAACTGCTCCCTTCTCTTCTCGATCTCTTCCCTGACTTTCGGCGGCAAAGCCAACAATTCTTCATCGCTAACCGGCTTTCCTTTTATTATTGGAATCAGGAGCAGCCCGATGGGCGTGGTTTGAATTATGAAACCGCTTCTTTGCGCTTCGGCGTTAAGTTGGTCGATGAGTTTTTTCCTTTGATTCTCTTCCGCCTTGATCGTTGATTCTCTTCTCGTGGCGTAATCTTCACTTTCAAAAACTCTAATCAGAGCTCTTTTGGCGTTTTCGATGAAGTTCTCCATGTCTTTCTGGAAATTCTTTCCCCTGCCCGAGGGCAGCTTTATGGCTTTCGGTTTATACTCGTTGGAGAAATTGTTCACGTAGCACCAGTCAGGGGGCACAGGTTCTTTTCGTGCCGTTTCTTCTAAGAAGTTCTTGACAGCCGTCGTCCTGCCTGTTCCTGGGTAACCGGCAACGTAGACGTTGAACCCTCGTTCCCTGATGCCTAACCCGAACTTGAGGGCTCGGACAGCCCTTTCTTGACCGATGATCTCCTGAAGAGGAGCCAAATCCTTCGTGCTTTCGCAGCGCATGAGGTCGGGTTCGCACGTCAGCCTTAACTTTTCCGCAGATAGTTCTTTTACCATTTCAATTCATCCTCATCTAGTCTGAAATAACGCGTATTAATCTCTTTTTCTCACGATTTTTTCGTTCTTCAACAGCCTGCGTTTTCCTCACATCAAGCCGAGTTGCTTCATCATTCCCGTAATGTCGTAGAACAGTCTTTCTTCTACGATTTCCTTGTTTTTCCAAGTAGCAACCGTGCAGAATTCAAGCCTTGCTGTCCTGTGTGTGGGCTGAATTATCTTTCCGTCAGGCGCTTTCATGGGTCCTATCATAGTTGCTGTCCAGTCAGCAACTGAACAGGTGTAATCACCTTGACCAAAGAGAATCTTGTACGGGTTGTTGACTAAGCGATTGTCAAACACCTTGAAGAACTCAACTGCTTCTCTGAAATGCGCTTCTCGTCCCCTAGTGGGCTCCGGCTGCCCTGGCCAGTACACAGCCACGTTTTGAGCATGACGTTTTTTGAAGGTCTCCCAGTCCTGAGAATTCCAAGCATTATCCAGAGTCTGCATCAATCTCATATTTTCCTCCACAGTCACCGTAACACCTCTAACCGCCAGTTCACACAAGTCGGAAGGTTAACATATAAAGCCATGTGACTGTGCACACACAGCAGCAAACTAGGCATCTAGAGGCTCCGTTATTAACCCTGCTGATCGCTTTCGCAGTCTCTCATTTCCAACTCTTTATTTTGACGTTTTATTCGTATCTTAGCGCTTCCACTGGCTTAAGCTTGGAGGCTCGCCATGCCGGATAAATCCCAAAAACAACACTCACTAACAGACCAAAAGCAAGTGCGCCAGCAAGAAGCGTGGGTGACAGGACGGGGTTTATGGTTAATCCTCCCGTGAACCCAGCTTGATTGGCTCCTCCCACTTGGCGTCCCATGCTCAGGAAGCCGGACCTCGCGACGATGTTGGCTAGACCCCAGCCTAGCCCTATGCCGATTACTCCGCCGAGCAGCCCCACTATGAGGGCTTCGCTCAGGAATATCGTTAGCACGGTTCGACTCTTCATTCCCAGCGCTTTGAGTATGCCTATCTCTCTGGTGCGTTCCATAAGCGAGACAATCATGATGTTCATTATGCCTATGCCGGCGACCAGCAGTGAAATGCCCGCGATTCCGCCGAGGAAGAGTTCCACGCTCGAGAATATTCCCGAGATGATGTCCAGCACCGCCGACGGGGAAGTCACTGTCACCTGACCGCCATAGTAGCTTCTTATCGCGTCAGAAACACCTGTGATGGTTGCGTTATCACTGTTCGTCAATTGCACAATGATTAAGTCGCACTGATCAGTCCCGAAGAATCCTTCAGCTTGAGAGAGCGGAACGTAGATGCCGAGGTCTGAAGGTCCGCCAAAGCTGAATCCGCCAACTTCGTTCAACACTGCGGAGACGTCGCCAACGTACGTTTTGTTCTGGGCAACGGGAATACCGCCCGCGACGGTGTAGTTAGTCCAGGTGACCTCAAGATTGTCGTTCAAATCGACGAGTATCGTACCGTTCTGTGCGGGATCATGAACTCTCGCTCCGATAACGGTTGTGTTGTTCGGAGGGTTCGAGTAGGGTATCGTTCCTTCACTCGCCACGAAGGTGCTGTTGTAGATTTCCGCATACCCCGCGAAGTCCACTCCGGTAACCTGAACAAGATAAGTTCTTCCTGTTGCGTTTACGTAGCATGGTCTTAGGATGACCGGCATCGCCATCGTAACGTTTTCTATCTGCGTAAGGTTTTGGATGTCGTTCACGAAGAGAGGGTTAGACGCTGCTGCTCCGATTCCGAAGCTTCGGGGTGAAACAATCAACGTGTCCGTGGCGAATCCCTTCTCAAACTGCTGGGTTATCGAGTCTTGAAAGCCCTGTCCAAGAGAAAGAAGCGCCACGATAGCTGCTATGCCGATTACCACGCCCAAAGTTGTCAGTCCTGCGCGAAGCTTCCTCAGCTTTATGGCGCTGGAGGCGTATGAGAAAACGTCTGTCGCTTTCATGTCAGTTCACCACGTCCTGAATTATCAGACCGTCGAACATCTGTACCGTTCTCTTCGCTTGTCCGGCTAAACGCTGGTCATGCGTGACCATTATAATAGTTACAGCCTTGTCATCGTTAAGCCTCTTGATTAAGCCCATGACTTCGTTCGCGGTCTTCGAGTCGATGTTTCCAGTCGGTTCATCCATCAACAGAAAACGCGGGTCATTCGCCAAAGCTCTGGCAATGGCTACACGCTGCTGCTCGCCACCGCTCAGTTCAGCCGGTTTATGGTTCATTCGCTCTTTCAACCCCACAACTTCGAGAAGATCCTCCGCACGCTTTCTTCGTTCAGCCCTGCTCGTGCCAGATATGGACATTGCCAATTCCACGTTTTCTCTAGCAGTAAACCTCGGAATGAGGTTGAAAAACTGAAAGACGAAGCCTATCCTTCGCCTCAGGTCGGCAAGCTGATTGTCGTTCAACCCAGAAACGTCAATGCCTTCGATGATCATCTCGCCTTCAGTCGGCTTGTCCAAAGCTCCAATCAAATTCAGCAACGTTGACTTTCCGCTTCCGGAAGGACCTAAGACCGCGAGAAAGTCGCCACTCTCAACTTTCAAGTTTATGCCGCGTAGCGCGTTCACTGAAACTTTGCCCAACATGTACGTTTTCTTCAGGTTGGCTGCTTCAACTACAGCTGTCATAGGTGTCATCTTCTCCTTTTTTCGTTTGCTCACTTGCTTAGGAATCGCCACGAGAGGACAATCCCTATCGTCGCGACTATCCCAGCAAATATCCCGACGTACAAGAAATCAAACGCGAGCTTCGTATAGTCCGTGGTGAATATCAAGAGTTGCCTCAACGCATCAGTGGTATACGTCATTGGATTGTATTGAGCCACCGTTTGGAGCCAGTCTGGCATGAACTTTGTCGGGAAAAATGCGTTGCTCGCAAACATCAGCGGTAAGGTTATCAGGTTAACAACAGCCATCGGAGTCTCAATCCGTGTCGATCTTATCGTGATTGCAATGAACGCTGAAGACAAGCCTACGCATATTAGGAACATGATGGCGAAGACACCCAGTAAGCTAAGTACATTGAATGTCGCCCCAAACTGCAGACCGAACGCGACAGCAATGACGATTATGAGGCCCGCTTGAAACATCGATCGCAGCGTCGCGGAAAGGACTTTCGAGAAGATTATCACAGTTCTGGAGACTGGAGTGCTAAGAACCTTGTTCAGGAAACCCAAGCGCCTGTCCCACACCACAGACATACCGCTGAACATCGTCGTGAAGAGCGCCGTGAACGAAATCACGCCCACAGCCATGAAAGAGAAATAATCACCTGTCCCAAGTTCAGTCTGAAGGATGGCTCCTGGGTTTAAACCGGGAATCGTTGATGGTATGAGGGCGCCTATGTTCATGGCTTTTCCCAGCAACCCCATCCAAAGAATCGGCTGAATTATGGAAAGCAAGAATATGACGGGCGCTTTATACCATTTCTTAAGCTCCCGATTAGTCAAAGACCACAGGCCATGCAGTTTGCCTGCGTGGTACTCGTTCACTGTGCTCATGCGTGTGCTCTCCTCATCGTCATCCTTTGCGAAGCAAAAGCCTCTCTGGATTCTTCTGCGTCACGCATAGACTTGCCAGTGTATTCGAGATACACCTCGTTGAGTGTCGGTTCTGTGAGCGAAAGTTTTGTTACGGTGTAACCATTTTTGCGTAACGCTTCAATTATGAAAGGCGTAGTTACTTCTCCGATTTCAGCTTTGACGCGGTAAGAGCCGTTTTCTTTGCGGACATCCTTAACGTGCTCAACATTCTGGATCAGTCCGCTCACGTCCTCGTTTTCTTTGATGCTTAAGGTTATCAGGTCGCCGCCCAAGCCGTGCTTCAGGTCCTCTGGAGAACCCACAACGATTATCTTGCCATGGTCGATTATGGCGATGCGGTCGCAAAGGGCATCAGCCTCCTCGAGGTAGTGGGTTGTCATGAAAAGCGTCATGCCGTATTCTTTCTTCAGCTTTCTGATGTATTCCCAAGTCGCCGTTCGAGTTTGAACGTCTAAACCTAACGTGGGCTCATCCAGAAAGAGCACTCTGGGCCTGTTAATCAGGCCACATGCAAGCTCAAGTCTGCGGCGCATTCCGCCTGAATAAGTTTGAACTTTCTTATCCTTGAAATCCGTCAATTCAACAAGCGTCAGCAGGTCTGTTGCGCGTTCTTTCGCAATGTTGCGTGGAATCCCGTAAAGGTCAGCGCACAAAAGCACATTCTCCAAACCAGTCAAGTCTTCATCAGCAGTGTATTCCTGCGGCACGACGCCGATGACGTTCCTAACGTCATTGTCCTGCTTCGCAATGTCAAACCCTAAGACAGAGGCTTTTCCTTCTGTAGGTTTTAATATGGTTATCAGCATGTTGATTGTCGTTGTTTTTCCGGCGCCGTTGGGTCCGAGAAACCCGAATATCTCGCGATGTTTAACGCTGAAGTTGATATGGTCGACAGCAGTTAGATGTTTGTTGAAGACTTTCGTGAGTCCTTCGGTTCTTATGACTTCATCTTCACTCATTGTTTTTTCCTCCAGAATTCTCGGTTTGACTTCTTCCAGCATAATCATCGGGTTATTTAAAGTTTAACCTCATCAGCTGGGGTTTTTCTTTTTTCTTTCGCTGCCTTGGAGTTTTCTGTTGAGTTCTTGAAGTTTCGCTGTGGTTTCATCGAGGACCTTGCGGGCTTCGTCTATGCCTTCTTCTGAAAAGTGCTGGTGGAGAGTCCTTCCTAACTCGAACACGGTTCGCATCAAGTTGCGAATCGAATCTCGAGTCTCTCGGGCTTTTTCAGGCGGCATTCTCATCCATAAGGGTCCCCTGAAAGGCGGACCGAAGAACATGCCTCTCCTCGGACCTGCCATGTGCATTTGCATCTGTTCTTCCATGGTCTTTCGTTGTTCTTCCATTATTTTCCGCTGTTCCTCAAGAAGAGTTTTGCCGCTTTCAGTTAATTCATACCGCTTCATTCCCGCTTGGTCAGTGGGCTGTTCCTTAACGTAGCCGTTATCCTGAAGCCAAGCCAGCAGAGGATAGATTGAGCCCGGGCTGGGTCTCCAGTGTCCGTCGGTGTTTTTCTCTATTGCGTCCATTATTTCTGAACCCGACATGGGTCTCTTGCTTAACGATTCGAGAACCTGGTAGCGGATGAATCCTTTCGGAACCATCGCCGTGTGTCTCATCCAATGTTTTCTGAGCAATGCATATCACCATTGATATCGCCATTGATATCAACAGCGATATTTAAACATATCGATTCGAAGAACCAAAATCAAACTAGTCTATCACTGTTCCGACAGCTTTACCCTCCACGGCCGCCAAAACATTTTTAGGTTTAAACCCGTTCACGACAATAACCCTGACCTTTCTCCGCTTCAGAATCTTAACAGCCTCTGGATCGATGACCTGATGAATGCCCGCCTTATGCTTGTTCTCCGCGAACACTCGCGACAAATCCGCAAAGCTCAAGTGATCGAGCTTAACGGCGTCAGCATGCTTACGCGGGTCCCTGTCGTAAATGCCATCTTGATCAGTGGCTTTGATCAGAACGTCCGCGTTTGCTTTCTCCACGATCAACGATGCAACAGTGTCCGTGGTCATGCCCGGCTTCAAACCGCCCATAACCGCAATCTTTCCCTCACCCATACACTTCACAGTCTCCTCGACCGTAACCGGAACATGTCCGCAGCCCAGTTTTCCGAGTTTTTCCATGAAAAGCTGCGCGAAAACTCTCGAAACAGAAATGGCAACTTGGTCTTGAGAGTCTTCGCCGAGCCCGATTTCCTTGACCGTTTTGATGAATTCCCTCGCCAGATTACCACCACCGACAACGACAGCTACCTCGTGTCCCCGCTTCTTCAAGTCCTTCAGTAGAGCCACGTATTCGCTGATTAGTTGCGGGTTGATCGGTGAAGCGACGACGGAACCGCCTATCCTCAGCACGATTCTCATGAACCTTAGCATCCTCAAAGCATACTATACGCAGCTTTGTGGTTAAAATCCTTTAGAAAAACTCGTTCGGCTCTTGCGCGTCGTGCTACATTTTCTCTTCAATCGTCATAGGAAACACTTTTTAGTGTTAGCCGAAGAATAGGATGGAGCGGAGCAGGCAGCGTTGTTTGGGGGACTTGGGCTCTTAGGCAACATAGCCATACTTGTTGCTTCGTTGATTCTTCTGGATAGAACGAGCGATCTATCGATTAAGAATTCAGTCAAAATAGCCGATGTCACCGGCTTCGGAAGAACAACAATTGGCTTCACGCTGGTCGCCTTCTTCTCTTCACTATCCGCTTTGAGCGTGTCAGTATTTTCCGCGATAGGCGTGGAAAACATAGATGTCGCAATAGGCAACGCCTTGGGTTCCAACATCGCCAACATCTGCCTGATACTCGGAATATGCGTCCTACTCGCAGCCTTGAAAAAGCTGAACTATCTGAAGTTTGCGCCCTCTATAACTAGAGAAGAAGTTGGAAACCTGTATTTCGGTCTGTTTGTGGCTTCAATCATTCCGCTGGCACTAATCTACATAGGGTATGCGAGCAGACTCATCGGAGCAATCCTCATAGCCATTTTTGTAGGTTACATGATTCTGGTGCCCGGAAGAAGAGCCGCAACAACCGAGGGCAGCACGTTAACGCTGGAACGAGAGAAACTTCCGAGATACTCGCTTTTGGCTGCTCTGAGCGGTGCCGGGGTGGTGTTCAGCAGTTTCTTCATTCTCGATTCAGCCGTGTACATTGCTGGGACAGCGGGAATGCCAACCATCGTCATGGGTTCAACGATCGTTGCCTTCGGCACGAGCCTGCCGGTGCTCGCAGTGAGTGTTGGCGCGGTGAGAAGGGGGCATTTGGACATGGCGATGGGAAACATCATCGGAACGTGCTTCATGAACACGACCTTCATCTTGGGAATCCCATTGGTGGCTTCAACTCTGAGAGTCAGCGTGGCAACGTTCTCCAGCCTCGTGATGTTCTCTGTCATAACGAGCCTCTTCTTGTGGTATTTTCTTTCGAGCGAAAAGATAGGTTGGAGAGAAGGAACGGTGCTGCTGTTCATGTACTTCCTGTTCCTGACGATAACCTTCAGCGGCTACAAAGCCTAAACAAGATGGAAAGTTTAAAAACACGCCGAAAACTATCCTCTAACGTGTTCAACTACGTTCTAATCCACTATGGCGAACTCGGACTTAAAGGACAAAACAGACCAGAATTTGAAAAAAGGCTAATCGAAAACATAGGCAAAGCCCTAGAAAAACAAGAGTACGGAACGATAAAGAAAGCTCAAGCAAGAATAATCATGGAACTGAACGAGAAATCCAACACAGAAAAAATCGAGGAGTCCCTAAGAAGAGTTTTCGGCATCGCCTGGTTTGCCTTCATCTACAGAACAGAACCAGACCTCGAAAGCGTGAAAGACCTCGTTGGAGAGAAGTTTCGACTTGCCCCCGGCACAAAAGCAAGAGTCTCGGCGAAAAGAGCCGACAAAACCCTGATGTTCACCTCAATGGATGCAGATCGTGAACTCGGCACTTACCTCGTCAGCGAATTCGATGCCAAAATCTCCCTCAACGAACCGGAGACAACCATCTTCGTCGAATTCGCTCAGGGAAACGCGTACGTCTTCGACAGAAAAATCCGAGGACCATACGGACTGCCCGTCGGCGTTTCCGGGAAAGTTTTGCACCTGCTGTCCGGCGGGTTGGATTCTCCTGTAGCAGCGTGGCTGCTTATGAAGCGAGGTTGCCAAGTAGAGTTCCTGCATTTTCACGCGTTCCGAAAGTTTGAAAAAAACAAGAATAGCAAGATTTTGGACCTAGTCGACATCTTAAAACAGTATTGTTTCAAATCTCGCGTGTTCTTCGTTCCGTTCTACCCTTTTGAAGCCGAAGCAGTGGAAGCTCCAGAACGGTACCGACTGATTCTGTTCAGAAGGTTCATGTTCAGAGTTGCGGAACAACTCGCCAAGAAACACGGTATAGACGCATTGAGCAGCGGCGAAAACCTAGCTCAGGTTTCGTCCCAAACGCTGGAAAACATCGCCGTGATAAACAGGGCAACTTCCATGACGATGCTGAGACCGCTGTTGACCTACGAAAAAGACGAAATCGTCAAGCTAGCAAGACAAATCGGAACCTTCGAAATCTCCACGAGACCGTACAAGGACTGCTGCCAGCTCTTCATGGCAAGACACCCCGCAACGAAAGCCAAACTGCAAGTTGTGGAATCAATAGAAAAAAAGCTTAACCTCAACGAAGCCATAGCGGAAAGCCTCGACAAAACGGAAACAGTCGACGTGGAGTAACCGTTCTCGATTCAGCTTTTAAGAGTAAACATCCACCCATTATCTAGCCATGTCGTCCGCTGAAGTCGCCGTGCACGTATTCCGTTCTCTTGAAATTGAAGACCTCAGAGTGCTGCAAGTCTTAGAATCCGCCATGAGCAAACGCGAGTTCGTCCCCAAAGAAGAAATCGCGAAATTCGCCAAATTCAGCCATCGCGAAACAGACTTCAGACTGGACCGCCTCGACAAACTGCACCTCATCCACCAGACGACCTCCACGTACAGAGGCTACACCCTAAACTATGCGGGCTACGATTGCTTAGCCATAAACGCATTCGTCAAGGCTGGCGTGCTAGAAGCCTTCGGGAAATCTCTCGGCGTTGGCAAAGAATCTGACGTCTACGACGCCCTAGACCCGAAGGGCGAAAGGATCGCCGTGAAATTCCACAGGCTTGGGAGAATCAGTTTTCGCGAGACCATGAGAAAAAGAGGCTACACAACCGAACATGTCGGCTGGCTATTCCAATCGAGAATTGCCGCAGAAAAGGAATTTCAAGCTTTACAACTTGTCTTCTCGAAAGGAGTGGCTGTTCCAGAACCCATACGGCAGAATCGCCACGTTATAGTCATGGGAATGATTGAAGGAGGCGAGCTTGCAGAATGGAGAAAAATCTCCAAACCAGAAAGAATCCTCCGAGAAATACTGCGCAACATTCGAAAAGCCTACGTCAAAGCGGGCGTTATCCACGCCGACCTAAGCGAGTACAACATCATTCTGAAGCCAGACATGCACATCCTCATAATCGACTGGCCACAGTACGTCACGACCGAGCACCCGAACGCTGAACAACTCCTCGCCAGAGACGTCCAAAATGTTCTGTCGTTCTTCAGACGAAAGCACAAGCTGAAGACTAAACTCCAAGAGATCGTGGCTTACGTGACGGGAAAAGGCAAGATGCCCGTTTTCTAGTGCACATCTAACATTATGTAGAGAATGTTGTTTCCGCGCAACAAGACGTTGCCGTAGTTTGTGATTGGCTGCTCGTCCTTGCTCTCGGTTGCTCCTTCCATAAGTATGTTCATGTGTCCGTCGCACTTGATCATTTTTCCCTTGTACTCGCAGCCGTTCTTCAACATAACCGCGATGTGAGCGTCCAACTGCTTAATCAGCACGTTCAAAGGTTTTTTGCTGGGTTCCATGTAAGCACCTTGGATGGCATTCAATACCCATATGCACAATCCAACGCATATAAAAGGTTTATGAAACCGCCTCGAACATTCAGAGCTCCGCGTAACTTTCAGGACGAACACATCAAAAATCGAGACAGATACCCTAAAGAATTAAAACCTTAACAAGTTTCTATTCAGTTGCGGAGATGACAAGATGGAAGAAGTGCACATCGACGGCGAAACTCTAACGATAGAAGACGTGGTCAAGGTCGCTAGAGAAAAAGCAAAAGTCACAATCCCGGCGAGCGTGAAGAAGAAAGTGGAGAAAAGCCGCCGTACGCTCGAAGAACTCGTCGAGGAAAACGGTGTCATTTACGGTGTTAACACTGGTTTTGGGGCTCTAAGCGACGTGAGAATCGAGCCGCACGAGACCAAGCAGATGCAAGTCAACCTTATCAGGAGCCACTCAACCGGCGTAGGAAAACCTCTGGAAACCGAATTCGTTCGTGCTTTGATGCTCTTGCGTGCCAACACTCTGGCAAAGGGATATTCGGGCATACGCTTGGAAACGCTAGAGACCCTGATGGAAATGCTGAATAAAGGTGTGCATCCTGTGATTCCTAGTAAGGGTTCTGTGGGCGCCAGCGGCGATTTAGCCCCGCTTTCTCATATGATTCTTGTCCTCATGGGCGAAGGAACAGCCCAATATCAAGGCACAGTGCTGAGTGGAAAAGAGGCAATGGTCAGAGCGAAGATAAAGCCGGTTGAGCTGGAGTACAAGGAAGGCATCGCCCTGAACAACGGCACCCAACTCATGACAGCCATCGCAGCATTAGCTATTTTCGACGCTGAAACGGTCCTCAAAACCGCAGAAATTGCCACTGCATTGACTCTAGAAGCACTCCTCGGAGTCGCAGATGCCTTCGACGCGAAAATTCATGCTCTTAGACCTCACAGGGGTCAAGCCGTCGTGGCGAGAAACGTAAAGAAAGCTTTTGCAGGAAGCCATCTTGTCCAGACAGGAACTGAAGCCATGCAGAAAACCCAGAGACCCCACGATCCATATAGCCTAAGGTGCACGCCGCAAGTTTTGGGAGCAGCCTGGGACGCGATTGCCTACGCAAGAAGCGTGGTGGAGGTTGAAATCAACTCAGTCACGGACAATCCCTTGGTGTTCCCCGAGGAAAGAGTTTGCCTTTCCGGAGGAAACTTCCACGGCCAGCCAATCTCTCTTGCCATGGACCTTCTCGGGATGGCACTGACTATGGCGGGCAACATTTCTGAACGGAGAATTTTCAGAATGCTTGATGATAAACTAAACAATGGATTGCCAATCTTTCTCATTTCGCCAGAGGCAAAAAAGGGAGTCAACAGCGGCCTCATGACAGTGCAGTACACAGCCGCAGCATTAGCCTCAGAGAACAAGATTCTGGCTCATCCAGCTTGCGTGGATTCCATCCCAACGTCGGCGAACATCGAAGATTTCGTGAGCATGGGAGTGACTGCCGCCGAAAAAGGCTTGCAGATTTTGGAAAACGTTGAAAACATAATTGCCATAGAACTGCTTTGTGCAAGTCAAGCTGTTGAGTTTCGCGGGAAGGAAAAGCTTGGAAAAGGAACGAGAAAGGCATTTGAAGCGATAAGGCGGACGGTGCCTATGGTCAGAGAAGACAGAGTGTTGAGTGGAGACATAGAGAAGCTTAGGCAAATGGTCATGAAAGGCGCGATTGTGGGCTAGACTGTCACGGTGTGAAAATAGTCAATGCATGTTAATGGCAGTGCGTTTTGACTAACTGCTCAAACCTCCGAGAATTTGAACCGAGGCACCCGCACAGAAAGCGTTATCTTCGTTAGAGGCTATTACTAATAGTCTGGCTGAGAGAGAATGATTTCTAGCATTAGAGTCTTCAGCATATTGTCCGTTGCATTACTGCTTCTGGCTATTCCTTACGTTGCTGTTTCTCCAACTACCTCGCCGCCTACGGCACAGGTGACCACCGCTGCTGGAGGCTTGGCAATAGATTTGTACACGCAGTATCCTGCCCCATATGGAGGGCAAGGTCTACACATGCCGAGCGACATGTTTGCGCCCCAACAGGAAGTGGACTTTTCTGCGGTTGCCACTTACAACCAGTACCCTGTAGCGCAGAAACTCGTCGGGTTCCACGTGCGTCACCAGGGCGCAGCCATCAACTATGACGTTTACGGTCAAGCCACGACTGACGGAGACGGAGTGGCCCGCATGAATTTGAGGCTGCCTTGGCCTGTTGACGATCCTGTGAACGAAGTTTTTGGATTGTGGAACGCAATTGCAACGGTGGAAGTTGCCGAAATGGTCACGAATGACACGTTGGGCTTCTGGGTTTGGTGAAAGGTCGAGGTCGTAAGCGTGGAGCCGATGCATGCGGAATATGTGCAGCGTAAGATGGGTGGAGACCCACTGGATTTCAGTGTGGAATTCCGAACTTCAAGCATGCGATCGCTACCATTAACTCTCGCTGCAAGCGTCTATGACGAGCTGGGCTTCTTCATCGGGTCGGACTTTCTTCAATTCTCGGCAGGTTGGGGAGAGTACAAGTACTATAGCTACGGAATGGGTGAAACGCCTCAGGTCAAGTGGTACCTTGTCAACCTCACGATTCCCCTGTCAACCTATGCCGTGGTTGGAGAAGGGACAGTGTTTGGCAACGTGTATGACCTGTTTGTTTGGGCTGGCGGAACTGCGTACGCTCCGGAGGCACATAACACCATCAGCTTCTACATAGTCAGTTAACGCGCCTAAATTACCTACTGCTAGTACTTGGCGGTTTTGCCGTAGTCATTGCACACTGTCGCCACGTCTCGCATGTTGATTTTGCCGTCTTTGAAAACGTCGGCGTTCGGGTTCCAGTTTGCGTCGCCAGCCTTTGAACCGAACACGGCGAGGACCGCCTGCACATCGCGCATGTCGACCACGCCATCCTTGACTACGTCGCCCAAAAGGACCACTTGAAACGTTAATTGTCGAGTGGCGAGCGTGTTCTGGTAGAATGAAGCGGCAAAAACCGTGTAGTTCCCGAGTTTGGCGTCATTGCTGGGAATTCTGTAGGTTATGTTCGAATATTGAGGTTGAGGCGTAGGTGTGGGTGTCGTTGAGTTTATGTAGAAAGATACAGTTCTCTCTGGGCTGTAGGCTGCGCCGCCCTTTGCAGGCGAGTCCGAGAACACGCTCGCGAAGACCTGGGTTTCTCCGATTACCGCACTTGCAGGTATGGGCAGTGATACGGTGTTGTTGACTCGTTGCCCTGCTTCAACATTCATCTCGAACGGATAGAAGGCGGCAAAAGGTGTGTCGTCAGAGAACTGAACGTAAAGAGCCATCTTCACGTGATGTGCCAAAAGTGTATCGACGTTCTTGACCACCACGAAAATGTATGTCACTTCGCCCGTGTTGAACGACATCTTCGGATGTCCTTGGAAGTCGCACGTGTGGAGGTCCAGGATTTGCACTTTCCAATTCCCGTTTGGAATTTCTCCAGTTTTGACGGTTCTGACTAAGTAGGAATTATTGTATGGCGAAACGACCTCAACGGCTACGAGAGCGTCTGTGACCGGCGTTCCATCAACCATCACATTAGTGCTTATTTGCACAGTATTTCCGACGTCATAGACCTGCTTGTCAGTCACCAGGCCTACTTGCACTACTGTTTCTGCTATGACAACGAGTCGCGCAATTTCAGTTCCGGAAAGAAGCAGCAAGCACAGAGCCGCGTAAGTCAAAAAAGAATATCCTGACAAACCTTTCTTCATTCTGTTCACAGTAGTTGTTCGTTGGTTCGTCATTTAAGTTTTCCGAGAAAAGTCTTCTACGCTTCAACATGGACCCTGAAAAGAGAAGTCCATAAGTCAAGCATCAGTCTTGCTTTCTTTCATGCGTCAGCTGGTATTGTCTCAATTCCTTCTTCCCTGAACTGCATCTTGTAGAATGCGCTGTACAGTCCGTCTGCTTTCATGAGTTCCGTGTGCGTTCCTTGTTCCACGGCTTTGCCTTCTTCGATGACGATGATTTCGTCGCACAAGCGTATCGTGGAGAGCCTGTGAGCGATTATTATGGCAAGTCTGTTCTCGAGCAGTTTCTTCAGTGCGTTCTGCACAACGAGTTCTGTGTAGGGGTCAATGCTTGATGTCGCTTCGTCGAGAATGAGGAGTTTGGGGTTCGTGAGTAGAGTTCTGGCGAAGCTTATGAGCTGCCTCTGTCCGATTGAAATGTTTGAGGAGCCTTCTTGAATGACGTAGTCGTATCCGCCTGGAAGTTTCATGATGAAACTATGCGCACCCACAGCCTTCGCTGCTTCAATGACCTCGCTGTCTGACGCGTCAGGTTTTCCGAACCGTATGTTGTCTCGCACGCTCATCGGGAAGAGAAACGAGTCCTGAAGGACTATGCCCATGTGCCTGCGCAGCGAGCTAATTCTGACGTCTTTCACGTCATAGCCATTAACGAATATTCTGCCGCCGGCTGGGTCGTAGAATCTTGCCAGAAGATTGATAATAGTGCTTTTGCCCGCACCCGTTGGTCCAACGATGGCTAATTTCTTTGAGTTTTCAAGCTTGAAGCTTATGCTTTTAACAACGGGTATGCTTGGGTCGTAGCCGAAGGTGACATCGTGAAATTCTACATCATTTATGGTGTCGATTTGAACTGCTCGATCTGATGGTGGTTCTTCTATCTCGACTTTGGTGTCTATGAGGTCGAACATTCTCTCGATGGCTGCCATCGCAGACTGATACTGGTCATATACGACAACCAAGTCCATGAGTGGCATGAAATAGAGGAACTGGTATTCTATGAACGCGACGATAGTGCCGATGGTGATTTCGCCGCTGAGAGCCATTAACGCACCGAACCAGAGAATCAGCGCCGTTCCAGTTACCCTCATGACCATGATCACAGGTTGATACGACGCGGAAATCTTGACGGCTCTGACGTTTGCATCGACGTTTTTGTCCTGCGTCTCTCTAAATTCCTCGTAGGACTTGTTTTCTCGTACGAAGGATTTGATGACTTTCATTCCTGAAAGGTTCTCTTGTATTTTGGCTGTCAACCCTGAGAGTGTTGAAAGGGATTTGCGGTAGGCTGCCCTTGAGTATCTTCCGAGGAACCACGAAAGCGCCACTGCTGGTGGGAGTATTGCCACTGCGATTATGGCAAGCTTGACGTTGAGTGCGAATATGATGAAGAACGAGCCCAGTATTGATGTTGTGTCCAGGATAATGCTCGTTAACCCGATTCTCAGGAATATTCTGACGTTGTTGGCGTCGTTCGTAGGTCTTGACATGATTCTTCCAATCTCGCCTTCCGAGAAGTACCTGAGCGATATCGCTTGCAGTTTAGCCGTCATGTCGTCTCGCATCTCGGCAACGACCTTTTCGCCCACGATTCGCATCTGAAAGACTTGTACGTACTGGAGCACAAAATTCGCCACGGTGACAACGACAAAAATCGGAATCCACCAGACGAACGCCGAAAGGTTCTTGGGCACGATTATCTGGTCGATGGCGATTTTGTGAAGGTAAGGTGAGAAAAGTCCCGTGACGGAGCCCAAGAAAATGGCTACAATACCTATTGTAAGATTCCTTCGGTATCGTTTGGCGTACTGATAGACTCTGGACAACAGAGCTCTGTCGGAAACCGTTCGCTTTGTTGTCTCTTCTTGTCTGGCTGAGAAAACTCCGTGCGACGAACCAGAACCTGACATTTACTCAGCTTCAACCTCCAAAATCTGTGTGGGAGTTTTCTCGAGGAACTGCGTTTCGTAGATGCGCTTGTAGACGCTGTCTTTAGCCATGAGTTCGTTGTGAGTGCCGAACTCGACTATTTTACCGTCGTCGAGCACCATGATTCTGTCGGCATTCTTAATGGTTGAAAGCCTCTGTGCGATTATGAACGACGTTCGACCCTTCATGGCTTCAGTGATGGCTTCTTGAATTTCCTTCTCAGTTTTGGCGTCGACAAAAGACAGGGCATCGTCCAGAATCAGAATCTTCGGGTCGGTCAAGAGAGCCCGTGCGATTGTTATTCGCTGTTTCTGCCCGCCGGAAAGGGTTACGCCTCTTTCGCCAACCACTGTTTTGTACCCGTCTGGGAGCGTCATTATGAAATCGTGTATTCTCGCGAGCTTGGCGACTGCTACTATTTCGTTCATAGGTGCGTTAGGTCTGCTGAAAGCGATGTTGTCTTCAATCGTGCCCGTAAATATGAACACGTCCTGAAGCACAAGCCCTATCTGACTCCTCAAAGAGGATGGCGTGAACTTTTTCAGGTCCTTGCCGTCGATGAGTATGCTGCCCGAGTCGGCATCGTAGAACCTTGGGATGAGATACACGAGTGAAGTCTTTCCCGAGCCTGTCGCTCCAAGAATGGCGATTTTTTCTCCCGGACGAGCTTCGAAGCTAACGTTTTTGATGACTGGTCTCTCTTTTGCGTAACCAAAGGTGACGTTCTTGAATTCTACTTTGCCATTCTCAATGCTGATTTTCTTGGCGTCCTGAGCGTCTTGAACATCGGAAGGAACGTCCATGATACCAAAGATTCTCTCAAGCCCTGCGGAAGCGTTTATCCATGTTCCCGACAGCATGCTCAAGTCGCGGAGTGGAAAGCTCAGTCGCATCATGTACCTCGCGAAAAGTGTGAGGTCTCCGATTGTGAGTAATGCTGTGGGCGCGGCGATGAGGTTGCCAGCGTAAAGGTATATGCCCGTGATGCCCAGAGTGAGTATCGCAGGTCCAGAGGGCATGTATATGGATTGGATTTTTCCAGCTGTAATTGCAGTGTCGACGAATTCCTTTTCAACATCCTTGAAACCGTTCTCTAACTCGCCTTCTTTCTGGAAGATTCTCACGATTTTCATTCCTATGATGTTCTGCTGTATGTAGGCCCCGAGCTTGCCGAGAATAAGCATCATCTTTCTGAACAGGGGCATGGTTTTGATCCAGAGCCGAGCCGTGAAGTAGAATATTATCGGCATTGGGGCTATCGCCAAGAGGCTCATGACTGGGTTTATGGTATACATTATTATGAACGCGATAACAACTACGAATATGGCGTTGGTTAACGTGCCAATCCATGTTTTCACGAATGCTTCCACAGCCTGCATGTCCATGGTCGCTCTGGAGACGAGGTCTCCGACGGCGGAGGAATCGTAAAACCTGAAGGATTTACGCTGGAGCGAAGAGTAATAGTCTGACCTTACGTCTTTTGAAATCATCTGTGCCAAGTATCCCTGCAGGTAAGTGTTGGCGAGGCTGATGATTCCGAAGCCGACCACGGCGAGAACGATGATTGTTACCAATCCCTGCAGTACCTGAGAGTTTCCTTGGGTTATTACCTGGTCTATTATCTCCGCCGTGTACAACGGTTCAAGCGTGAACAGGTATGCACCTACTATCGTTAATGCGAGCGACGCCACGACGAGGCGCATGTGGCGCTTATGATATGCAAAAAGCCTTCTGAACATGCTTCTTGAGCCGAGAACGCCCGCCTCAGTCTTGATGGTTTTGATGTAATCAAGAATCGGTTTAGCTACACTCATCAATGGGACCCGTAAATTTGTGCTTTAATGCACAAATGGGCAAGGCGATATAAACCTTTATGTCTGCTGTTGTGCGACTGAACAAGCATCTTTTTCTATGGGTTCGGACCACGTAAGCATTGGAAGTTGAAAATTGCGAATAGGGAAGCAATCGTTACTGGTCATTCTTTCGTTCTTGGCAGGCGTCTGCCTTTACGTGCTTGCCGTGTTCTACTCTTTCCAGCTCAGCTTCTTCGGGTCTGATTCTTTTCTTGCCATCGCCTTCCTGGTTCTTACGGGTGTTGGAGGCGTGCTATTAGGTTACGTGTCTGTGATAGTCATGGGCGGCTTGCTCTCGCTGAAATTGGGTGAGTTCGTGGCTCGAGTGACTTTTTCAAAGCATGTTATCGAAGTCGTTGATGAGGAGCCGCACACGTTCAAGTACAGGCTTGTGCAGGACACTTTCATGGTTTACGTTCCAATCTTGATTTTCACTTTGGCGATGACTTTGACGTGGGATGTGCACAGTCTCCACGACGACCCGTCATCCTCGTTTTTCCATCCTTTTCTTCACGAGTTTGACCTTCTCTCGAGGTCCACAAGCGTTAACCCCTTACTGTACTCTGCCCAAATAATCCCCGTCATGATTACGACAATGGCTGTGGTGGGCATAGTCCCTGCTTTCGTCGTTCCCTACCTCAGAAAGTTCAAGATAACAGGCATAAACAGCGGACCCTTCCACACGAATTTCTTGTTCACAATCGTGGGACTGATAATAGGATTGAGCGCAATACTGACGTTGGTTGGTTTCGTCTTCAATGTGCTCTGGATGGGCAGGGGTCCCGTATACTATCACTACGCTATTCTGGGCACGATGGGCTTCAGCCTGCATTACGCGCTTGGACTCCACTTGGGCAGAGACAGGTCTGAAAACATGGTCAAATCCAGATTAGTCAGAAACTCCAGCCAGAGGATTATTCGCGGCGAGGTAAACATAGACAGACATGAAAATTAGCGATGATCTACAAGCACAGAATTCTGCGCCGTGCTCGTTTCGGGAAGTCCTCAAGTCCTTTTGCATCTAGGCACAGAAAACTCGCGACTTCTCTGCCTCTCACGTTGACCATTGACCGTTGTGGAAGCTTTCAGACGGAAAAGCATTTTTGGACAGAGGTAGATTTGCCTTGAGAGGTCTGGATGTCCACGGTTGGACTTGAACCCGAACTCACGCTTTTCGACGTAACGAACCTCGTTGTAGGGGCGATAATAGGCGCCGACATCTACGTTGCTTCATCCCTAGGCGCAGGATTCCTTGGACCCGCCTCGCTTTTAGTATGGGTTGTCGCCGGAATCATGGCTGTCGTGCTGGCCTTGTGTTTTGCTCAGTGCGCGGCTTTTCTTCCAAGGGCCGGTGGACCTTACGCGTACGCCAAGGAGGCGTGGGGACCTTTTGCGGGTTTTGTCGTTGGTTGGTCTCTGTGGCTCGCTGAATGGGTGTCGTTGGCTGTTTTCCCCGTGGCCTTTACGCGGTACTTGATGTTCTTTTTGCCCGATCTCGGGTTGATGTGGCAAGTTGCCGTGAAAATCTTGTTTGTCGCCTTTCTCATAGTCACCAATATCCTTGGGGTGAAAGCAGCTGGGAGAACAAACGACGTGTTAACTCTGGTCAAGCTCGCGCCCTTAGTCTTGTTCGTTGGAATAGGCTTAATCTATGTCATCTTGAACCCAACTGTCGCTGCCTCTAATTTTTCTCCTCTGGCGCCGTTTGGAATAGCAAATTTCGGAACAGTCCTAGTTCTCGTGTTTTGGGCGTACGCTGGCTTTGAAATCTCCACCATTCCCGCGGATGAAATAAAGGACCCGGGCAGGACAGTTCCTAGGGCAATTGTCCTCGGAATCTCAATCGTCGCTGTCTTTTACCTAGCAACTAACACAGTGCTTTTTGCCGTGCGAAACTGGACACAACTAGCCCTGGATGTTGCGCCCCTGGCTTCAGCAACCCACGCGGTAGTAGGCGCGAATCCAGCGTTGTCTTTGATTGCCGGAGCCATCGTAGGCATCGGTGCGCTCGTCTCGGTGGCTGGTTCGGACGAATCTGGGATGATTGGAACGTCGAGGCTTGGATACGCCTTGGCGGCGGATGGTCTGTTTCCGAGGATTTTCTCAAAAATCCATCCGAGGTTCAAGACTCCCTGCCTGGGCATCATATTCCAAGCGGTTGCTGCGTTGATTGCATCCATGCTGGGCGGCCTGAGTATGCTGATTGCGACTTCAGTCTTCTTCATGGCGATCGCTTACGTGGCGACTTGTGGGTCGATCTTTTCGCTGCGTGGAAAAGGTGTGAAGCCCCAGTTTAGGCTCAGAGGCGGTTTGGTGATTCCGATTCTGGGAATAGTATTCTGCATCTACCTGATTTCACAGTGCACTGTAACTCAGATAGCGATTGGCGTATCGTTGCTTCTGGTAGGAGTGCCGATGTACATCAAGTATTCTCCGAAGAAGGAAATAGCAGAACTCAAAAACGCCCTACTGTCCAGAGAACACGTACTCAAAAGAATGCGGCGACAAGAAGAACGGTTTCTGGCCCACGTTCTCATGCACCTGAAGCGACTTTACAGAAGAGCGAAAAAGTCCTCGCGAGAAAAAGCATAGAGTTAGAAAAGAATTTGGTCGGGCGGAATAGCTTTACACATGCTTTCAAATTCCTCGCTTCCTTTGATGCAGCACACCCAAATCCTCCAAACACTTAGGTCCACATCAAACGACAGTGAATCACAGCAAACTCCAAACGCTAGCATTAAGCCCCCGAACGTACATACGCATCTGAAATCAACAAACATATTAGGATCCAAATATAGGGGCTCTAACCCGTTGCACACGCACGCAAACAACCACTCAACAGAATAAGCTTGGTCGGGCGGGCAGGATTTGGACCTGCGACACTCCGGTTTCTGCTTGTACGCTCGGTAGGCTGGGTGACACCCACCTTGGGTAGGAGTCTACAGCGTCTCCGTCTGCTACTTGTGTTAGCAGGCTCGGAAGCTCTACCAAGCTGAGCTACCGCCCGAACGAATGTTTTTAGATGGAATAAGCAGATTTATGCGTTTCTAATTAACCAGTCGGATTCTGCTAGAAGCTATTGCCGTCATTCGCTGAAGACTTGCGCTTGCGCCTGTCACTTCTTGTTTGAACGTAACCACACGACGCCGGATATCATCACGGCACCTAGCGTAACCCAAAAGAGAAACATCAGCATTTTGACGCTATCGAAAGCAATTTCCTCAAACATGTTTCTGCCTTCTCAAGAATTACTTTAGGCTTCATAGCCTAAAAACGAAGTTTCCAAACCCACAATGAGTGTAGACCATGTTATATTGTCAGCAGTGATATATGCCGTTGAGTACAGCAAGCGTTTTATAAAAAACCCACATTCTATAATCTTGTCCGAAGGGAGCAAAGGAGAAGGCTTCATTACCCCCTTTCTCATTTTCAGAACTGGCTGCTAAACTGACATAGAACCGTCTTCTGGAAACAATTTCCACAAACGATAAGAACCCCCGTGATGTAAAAACCGTGATGCTAATGGACAAAAAAACCATAGTCATCATGGGCTTACTCGTGCTGTTATCAGGCGCAATGTTCGCTTCGACAAGCATTTTGCACGTCAACGCACAGAATTTTCCTGTTCACAACCTCAACACTGGCTTGAGTTATGCCTCGATTCAAAATGCCATAAACGCTCCTCAAACCCTGAACGGACACACAATACTCGTCGACCCTGGCACCTACCCCGAACAGGTGGTGGTTAACAAGACTTTAACGGTAGTTGGAGCAAACGCTGAAACAACAATCGTCGATGGGCTAAATCTGAGCACGTCAACCTTCCTTTTTCGTATCGGTGCTAATGAAACAGTGATTGAGAATTTCACTTTGAGAAACACGAATCAAAACCCCTTCAGCTTCAGCCCCGCAATCGACATATTCAAAGTGGAAAATGTGACCGTCAAAAACTCGATTATCACGAACGCGGTAATTGGAATCCGCATTCAAAACTCCAGCTTCGTAACCGTTGCAGACTGCAGAATACATGCCATCTCGACCGGGATTAACTTTCAACAAGTCAGTCACAACGACACTATCATCGGCAACACTTTTGAAACAAACCCTACGGCGTTGAATTTTGCAGACTTGGAAGGCAAATTCAGTAGAGTGTTCCATAACAATTTTGTGAACAACATAAATGATGTCTTCTTGGTAGCACCGAACTATCTCGATGACGGCTACCCCAACGGCGGAAACTACTGGAGCAAATACACGGGCCTCGACCTAGCCCACGGTCCTTCTCAAAACGAGTCAGGCAGCGATGGAATAGGCGATACTTCGTACAATGTGATAGGAAGCCTCGACGACAACTATCCGTTGATGGGCAATTTCTCCGATTTCTCGATTTCTTCGGGAGTCAAGACCTACGAAGTCGACATGACCAGCAATTCCACAATATCCGGTTTCGAGTTTTCCGCGACCAGCAGAACTATTCAGTTCAGCGTTTTCGGCACCAGTGGCATGGGCTTCTGCGGGATAAGCATACCTTACGGCTTGATATTTCCTCCCTACAACGTGACGGTTGACGGCGCACAGAGTCCGTATAGCGATTTGTATGATAATGGAACCTTCCGATGGGTGTACTTCGCCTACAATCACACGCAGCATACGGTGATGATTCAGTCTGCTGCATCAATACGTGTTCAAAGTCCCACAGAGCTCTCGCCTGCCTACATGCATCCTGGAGCAACCTTAACCGTCACTATAGTCTACACGGAAGCTAGCGCCCTCAACCTCACCATAGAAGTGTTCAACGCCACGAGCATAATCAGCAACCTTACAGTAACCGGCGGGCTGCAGAATGGAACTGCTGTGTTGCGGTCAGACGTATTACTCTTCGAAGGGTGGGTGGCCGAAGGATTCTACGGCGTAAACGTGACGTTGTTCAACACTGCTGATTTGAGCCGACAAGCAACTGAAGCCAATTCAGTTGTCGTTGACGTGACTGCACCTACGATCGGCGATGTATCCCAGAATCCTCCGGGGAGCAGTGTACACGCGGACAACGCGGTCATGGTCAACGTTGAAGTAACTGACGCCTTAAGCGGACTCAAGCAGGTTACGCTGAGTTACATCATAGACGACGGGTCATGGACAAACGTTGCCATGACAAACCTTGCCGGAGGCATCTATAGCGCCACGATACCGAGCTTCGCTTACAACACAAGCGTCACCTACGTGATAACTGCCGAAGACAATGCAAACAACGCGGTCACGACCCAAGACTTGGGATACATGTTTCATTATCGCGTGATTCCGGAGTTTCCTACGCTGCTGATTCTTCTGGTAATTATGGTTGGTACGCTCTCAGCAGTTGCAGTTCACCGGAAAACGCTGTTCCGTAGGAGATCTACCTGCGCTTAGGTTTTATGTTCGGGTCAGGCACGTTGTAGCGGTAGTACCAGGCGGTCCAGCCTCTGTAGAAGGTTTCTGATTGTTTTTTTCTCCTTCTGCGGTACAGTAGGGCGATGAGCAGGAACAGTGGAATGAGAATGAAGGGCAGGACCCAGTAGAACCAGTACGGCGGATACCAGGCTCTGGAAGTCGAATTGTAGTGGGCTGTAGCGTTGTGCGGTGCATCCATAAAAACTGTAATAGAAGATATTCCGGAGACTTGAGGAGTTCCGTCAACATCCCAATTCGCAAAGTCGTATCCCTGAACTGACGGCGCGACCAACGAGACGTTCTCCAACTTGTCGTACCAGCCTTGCCCCTCGATCGTTGCTATTCCAGGTGGTAGAGTCTTTACGCCGAGAAAATATTGAACAGTGTAGAATGCAGTTGCGGTGTGGTTGGCATCCATGATTACCGTAGTTGGGTTGTCAGGTCTGACCGTTCCATCAACGTCCCAGTAAACAAACTTGTAGCGTGCAACACCCGAAATGGAGACGTATTGCGGCGCTGTCAAGGTTACGCTAAGGCCTTCGTCGTACCATCCTCCGCCAGAAATTGGCACCACGTCCGGCGGCGAGGTCGTCGCAGCGAGATGATACTGCCTTGGAGCAAGAATCTCGAACGTCGAGGTGATGGGAGGGCTGTACGGTATGCCGTCGATCTCAGGCTTGGCTGTATATGGAACCGCTGATGCTAATGCTTCTCCGATTATTGCACTCAGCGGGATCTGAGAGGTTACGTACATGTAGCTTTCGCCCGATGGGAATATGCTGTCCGTCTCCACGTGGATGATGGGGTATTCTGCTGTGTCTTGGGCGTCCACTATTATGGTGGCTGTTTTCGGAGAGAAGGCAATGTTTAATATCGTGAGGTTGAAGACGATAGTGTCCCCTCTCGGATATCTCGTTTGAGACTGCAACTGCACATCCAGTGTGTCTATGCTGGTTATCTGGACTATCCAGCCAACCCTGAAAGTCATCCTGTCCGTCACCACCTGTTCTGCCACGTCGACGGTTGCCACCGCTTGCCATTCGCCGAAGACAATCTGCTCGGCGTTCTCGGCGAGCCACGGAATTCTAAAAGCAAACTGTGCGATTCCACTCTCGTTAGTAGCCACCGTGCCAACTACCGCTATTTCCTGAAACTCGTTTGGTGGATTCTCCGCTTGGAAACCAACGAGCTTGTTCGGTATGCCTAATCCGTTGTACGTCACAAACGCGTAAAGAACAACCAGCTCTTGAGGCTGAAAGGCATCGCTCGGTTGGTTCGGTCCCTCACCGTCAAAAGGAGCTTTCTGAGTGAACAGGTCCAATTCTGCGCCTTTGCCGTTTGCCAAAGCACCCTTCATACTTACCGGTATGCACCCTAAGAGAACGAGACCTGCTGTAAGCATCGCGACGAACATCTTCAATCTGACGTTCATGTTCGAACCTTGCCGTCACTGTCAGTAATTCATTGGTGGAGAATTCTTTAACGCATATTCCGCAATCGTGAATATTATTATAAATGATGCGTTTTTCAGCTGTCGGCTCTTGTTGATTTTGTTTAGAAAAATGTAAATTCACCGTCATCTCCTCGTTGGAGGTATCGCGTGGTTCTGCGATTGATTACGCTTCTAGTAGCTTCCCGATTTGCCGAAGTTGTTGCACACTATGCCTATGTCGCGCATGTTGATTACCTGGACTCCTTGATCGACATACAGGTTTGCCGTAGGCTCCCAGTTAGGGTCACCTTCTCTTGTGCCGTACAGGCGAGTGACGAAGCCTATGTCGCGCATGTCAACCTTCCCGTCTGGAACGCCAGGAACGATTCCGCTCACATCGCCTAGGAGGATGACTTCGAACGATTTAGCATCTGTAGCCAGCGTGAGCTGATATTTCGTTCTTGCCGTTATTGTGTAATCGCCGAGTTTCACGTTTGTTCTTGGCAGATTAAATGCTATGTTGAAGTGTTCTGGTTGCGAGGGAGCTGAAGGGGTCGAAGATGCTATGTAAAACGACGTTGCGAACTCTGGACAGTAGGCAGCGCCGCCCTGAGCAACATTGTCATCGAAGATACTTGCGAAGACTAAAGTGCCGCCTGAAGCTCCGCTGGTCGGTACCTGAATTGAAGTTGAAAGGGCTGCTGTTCGGTTGGCTTCGATGGTGTAGAAATCTGTGGTCATGTATATGGCCATCAATGGCCTATTGTCTGAAAGCTGAATGTAAAAAGCGGGTCTTACCGGATGAGCGAACATATCTATGTTTGCCATAACGACGTTAACGTAGGCCGTGGCTCCTCGATTGAATAGTTCTGTTTTGTTTCCTAACGGGGTTGTCGACATGTACACATCCGTGATTCTCACCTTCCAGTATCCGCCTGAAACGTTTCCGGTGTCCACGGTCCTAAACACCAAAGGGTTGCCATTAGGAAGGTCTATTTCAATCGCGACGAGCGAATCGTTTTTCAAGGTTCCGTCCAACGTCACGTTTCCAGTAATTGTAACAGGGTCTCCGACGAAGTACGTTTCCTTGTTAGCCTGCACGGTGATGTCTAGCAAAGGATTGGCTCGCGCTTCATATAGTATCACGTGTGACATGGTTACTACGCAAACGGCAATAATAACCATGAATGCATGCGGTCGCAACCCTAGTTTCATCACGTTCTCGTCAATTTAACTGATTTCGGCTTGATTAATCGTTTATTCTAAAATTCCATCCTACATCCAACCGCGGAATATTACGCGCCAGAAATGTCTGGAATAGTGACTTGAATGAGAATCCTCGCCACTGAGGGTGACTAGCCGGAACGCCTCACAGCTTGTCAATATTCGCTCAGAATTCAGGCACCGAGATTGAAACGCGGTCTACGCTTGCTGGGTTTGCTCTACACATAATACGCTGCGGTCCAGCCAGCGTACAGAGTTTCGGATTCCTGCTTTCTCCTTCTGCGGTAAAGAAGAATAATCAGTAGCAGAAGTGGAATCAGGATGAAGGGAAAAGTCCAGTAGAACCAGTATGGAGGATACCACCCTGCGATGCCGGCATTGTAGTTGGCGGTGGCGTTGTGCGGTGCATCCATCAGGACAGTTATTGAGGCGGTTTGCGAGTCCTGTGAGACTCCGTCAATATCCCAATAAACAAAATTGTATCCTAGAACTTGCGACGCTGTTAGAGTGGCGTTTGTCAGTTCGTCATACCATCCTTCCCCGGAGATTGTTGTGATTTCCGCGGGAAGCACTGTTACGCTCAGGTAGTGCTGAGTTTTCCATTCTGCAACAGCCGTTTTAGGAGTGTCCATGTATACGCCGTTGCTCTGCATGAAGAGCACGCCCGAGGCGTCGCCGCCCCAGCTGACGAACAGCCTGCGAGTTCTGCTTGAATAGTCAACCATGCCATTGTCTAGGGTGGCGTAAGCGTTGGAGTTGGCGTCGTACCATCCTTCTCCTCCCGTCGTGCCGTAGGGTGATGACACGGCTAGATAGTATTGGAGCGTGTATTGTGCCGTAGCGGTGTGATTGGCATTCATCGTCACTGTTATCAAATTGCCTAACATCGATGCCCCATCAACGTCCCAGTGGCTGAACGTGTAACGCACACCCGTCTCACCAGAAACGATCCCGGTCGCGTTCAAAGACACATTTGAGCCTTCATCGTACCAGCCTTGTCCAGAAATTGCCACGATGTCAAGGGGGTCTGTATTCACGGTCAGGTAATATTCTCTCGCTGCCTTCACTTGGATGACGCCGTCGCTGAAGAGGTTGTCTGCGAGGTCCGCTTCATCAACTATGTACGGGATGAAGCCTGAGATTGTGTAGTTGCCGACGCTGACGTCTGACGTGTCAAAGGCAAAGGTGAAAGTGACGGCGGAGTAGGGAGCGAGTTCCGAAACGTTTCCGGTTCCGATGACAGTACTGTTGTACAAGGTGTTGACTTGGAAGTCTTCGAATTCGGTTCCCTCATTTCTAACTACAACTGTTATTTCCACTGGCTGACCCTGCTTGACCAAGGTGTCCGAAGGGACAACCTGCACGACTGAGGCATCATGAAAAGCAATAACCAAGGGATTCTGAATCGTGATGTAAAACTGAGTTGACACTTCGGGACAATATGGAACCCCTCCTTGCTCCGCTGGCGCAGTCAAGGCATCTGCAAAAACTGTTGCTTGTCCCACACGCGACCATTTCGGAAGAGACAGTCTGAAATAAACCGCTACTGTTCTTTCGTTCGGCGGAACAATAAAGTCGTTGACGGTGAAAGAGGCAGTTGGAACCAACGACTCATCTTGCACCGTGATTGCGAGTGTAGCATTCTTTGGGACCATCGCAATGCTTCTCAGTGTTACTTCTACTCCCACATCTCCTCGGACTCCGAAAAATTCTCGGTAAGTGAGGTTCTCGTCAAGCGTCAAAACGGATAGAACCTTGACGATCCAATCGACTCTAAACGTCAAAGTGTCCTGATAAGTGACGTCGTCTATTTCTGCGTTTCCAAGTATAGTCCACTCGCCGAAGACCTCTGCTGCGTTATCGCACTTGTAAGGAATTGTGAAATTGGCGGTGGCGATGCCGCTTAGATTGGTCGGTCCTTCGAGATAGAATGAGGAATTGTCTGGGCTTTCGACGTAGAAGGTTACTAGCATATTCACGAGCGGCGCCTCGTTGTGCGTTACAAGCCCGTGAATAATGACAAGGTCGCCGGGAGCAAAAGTATCACTTGACACGTTCATGCCGCTTCCGCTGTACACATCCTTCTGCGTGAAGATGTCTATTTTCGCTCCAGAATCAACCGCGTGGACTTTTTGGGCGTTTGCCGAGGCAAGAGACAGCAACATCACAGTTATTGCGAGCGCAGCAATCGGCTTGTTGAACCTAGCACTCATCACGATCAGGCCTTGACATCACCGGAACTATGTATCCATGCAGAATTCTTTAACAAGTGTTGCGCAATAATGAATATTAATATAGTGGACACGCCTTCGAGGCAATTGGATTTTCGTTTCTTGCGCAGAAACGTAGAATGTGAATTCACCATAGCTTCACTTCAATGAATCTATGATTCTTTCTTACCGAAGTTGGAGGCGGCTATGCCTATGTCCCTCATGTTCACCATTCCATCATTGTTCACGTCCTTGTTCGGGTCCCAGTTTGAACTGGTCGGTTTGGTCCCGAATTTGCCGGCAACGGCTCCTATGTCTCGCATGTCGACTTTTCCTTCGGGAACATTCGGCGTCGGGCTGGTCACGTCGCCAGGAATCACCACTCTTACCGCGCCGCCAGTGTAGAAGTTGTCTGTGGTGTTTGCCTCCGCGAGCACGGGCGATGCATAGGCACTTAGCGTGTAGTTGCCGTAAGCAACTTCGCTGGCTGTCCAGTTGAAACTGGCAGTCACTGACGTACCGTTTGGAAGAGTGGGTATGATGCCGTTTCCTATCGTTTGGTAGATAAAAGTGCTGTTGGACCAGTAGAAGGTGACTTGAACGTTCGACTCTGTAAAGTTGCTTTTATTTCTGACGGTTGCGTATAAAGTCACTCCGTAACCCTTCGCGACGATGCTCTTAATTGGGATAGGGGCGCTCAGGTTCACGCCCGGTGTACTCGGTGTCAAATCGACAATTGCTATGTCGGCATATTCAATCTTGATCTGGGCGCTGCCATAGTTGTCTGAAGGATTAACGTCAACGTAGGGTGGGGAAATGGTGGCGTTTACGAATATTGTGTAGGTTCCGGTTGGCTCCGGAGTGGTATCCCACTGAACCGAGACAAGACGCTCGTCTCCTCTTTGGATGTTGTAAACAGCGCTGTAGAAGACTGCGGAGTCGTATTTGCCTGTGACATTCACGGCTTCGTCGAATGAACCTTTATTCCACACGTTTGCCTGTATGGTGACGATTTGTCCTTTCCTCGCTAGGTTAGTGGAAGGAGAAACGCTCGTGACGGAAACATCGTGGACTTCGTTGTAGAAAGCGTAGATACTCCCGCTTTTTGAACATGCGAAGAGTGTGTCGTTGAGTACGGAAGGTGATGAATCGACGGCGACGCCCGTCTGGTAACTCCACCATACGTCGCCGCTGTTCTCTCTCAGGGCGTAAACTCCTCCATCTGCAGTGCCAACGAAGACCTTGCCCTCAGCAACGGCTGGAGAAGACCACTTCACCTGTCCAACCGATTGACTCCACGCTGACAGGCCCGTCGATGCGTTCAAGGCGTAAAGGCTGCCGTCCGTCGACCCAACGAAGACAAGATTGTCAGCGTACGCTGGAGAAGAGTAGATGGCATTGCCTGTTGTGAAGTTCCACAGCATCGCACCGTTTGCTGCGCTCAGCGCATACAGTTTGTTATCGGTTCCCCCTATGAAGATGGTGCCATAAGCTGCGACGGGAGATGAGTAGATTTGCACGTCAGGTGTAAGACTCGTTCTCCATTGTATAGCTCCTGTAGTGTCGTTGAGAGCGTAGATGGTGCCGTTCCAAGTTGCAGCGAAGACTAAATGGTTGGCAAGAGCAGGCGAAGAATCGATAGCTTCATCAAGCAGGGGACTCGTCCACATTGCAGTGCCGTTGACGTAGAAGGCGCGGACTTGTTTGTCGCGAGAACCTATGAAAACTCTGTCGCCGTACACCGCCGCAGAAGAGTACACTGGGCTTCCGGTGGTCACAGTGTACATTATTGCCCCCGTTGTTGAATTCAAGGCGAAGACGGTGCCGTTTTCCGACCCGATTACCACGACGCCGTATCCAACTGCGGGCGAAGAGGAGAAGTTGAAGCCAGATGCAGGGGTTGTTTTCCAAATAACCTGCCCGTTATTCGCGCTCAACGCATATATCGTGCCGTTCATCGAAGCCGCAAAAACCACGTTGGGGGACCCAGGATACACTGCTGGTGAAGGATGCATCGATGAGTCGCTGCTTGTGTTGGGTCCGATTGCTTTCGACCACAGTGTCGCGTTGGTTACAGGCGATAATGAAGAGGATTCTCCCCAGTGATTTGGAGCATGATGAAACATCGGCCATGCTTCGACGACATTTACGAATTTGGTGGTTGAGTTCCACCCTCTGTCATTGTCGTACACGGTTAGAGTCACAGGGATGTATTCGCCCTGCTGGTAAACATGAGTAACGATCGAGCCGTTAGTTTCTTCGCCGTCACCGAAATCCCACACCCAACTTGTAACGGTTCCGCCTGGGTCGTAGCTGGCTGAGCCGTTGAAGGTGACAATTTGGCCAACGTTCGGGTTCAGCGGGGAATACGTGAAGATGGGCACAGGTCCCGGAACCAGGGATTGTCTTATGTCAATCGACAACTGTAAAATGTATTGCGTTGTTGCGTAAACCGTGTAGTTGCCGCGAGGCAAATCTTTCACGGGAAGAGCGAATGTTACGTTGAAGTGCTGTGGCGGCGGAGGCATAGGTGGCGTTAGTGCTTGTACGTAGAAGCTTCCTGTTTCTTCGGGACAGTATGGAGTTCCAGTGTTGGCGGGGTTGTCTGAGAAGAGACTGGCAAAGATTCTCACTTCGCCAAGAGGGGCATCAGGTCCTATCCGAAACGTTGTTTGAAGAGTGGTTATCTTTCCGCCACCTACGTAGAAACTCGGGCTAAACGCGGACAATGGCGTGTTGTCCGAGGCTTGTAAGTAAATGCCCACCCTTCCAGCGTGAGGAACTACGTCGAGATTATCAATTACGATGTTTACGTAGACGTCGTCTCCGCGGTTGAAAAGCGTTTTATTATTGAAAAGGCCGTCACTCGTGTACACATCCAAGACTATGACTTTCCAATATCCCCCAGTAACGTTTCCCGTGTCCACGGTCCTCAACACGAAAGGCGTGCCAGTGGGAAAATCTACTTCAACACCAACCAGAGAGTCGTTTTTCAACGTGCCATCTATCGTCACGTTCCCAGTCACTTTGACGGTATCTCCAACATTGTAAACTTGCTTGTCGGTTTGAACATTAACATGAACGATCGACTCTGCACCTGCAGTGTGAACGGCGATGCCAAGCTGAGACAAAACCATCAACAAGAGCAAAACGCCAACCAAACATGAACGCAACGGGGAATCAAACTTCATAATATTCACATCAAAACCTCTGATTTTGGCTTCTTTTAAGGCTTCTGGAAATGTTTTCCACATTTGAGACTGATGCACGCGAGGGGAAAATCATGTAAAAGCCCATGGTTCGAACGTAGACGGGCCCGACGGGAATTGTCCCCTGAAAGGCGAAAACCTTCCAAGTTTGAACCCGTGACCCCCGGGTTAAAAGCCCGGTGCTCTAATCCTGACTGAGCTACGGGCCCGTGACGTTTCTTTCGGGAAGGAACCTCGACTAAGAAAGAATATAGAGCTTTCGGTTATGTCTCGCTGAGGTTCATTTTTTCTGTGAAAAAGTTAGGGGGCGGACTGGACTTTCAGGAGGCCAGTCATGAAGTTTTTGATCTTGTCGTTGGCGTCCAAGACGGTTTCTATGGTTTTTTTTCCTTTGTCGGTTAGTTGGTAGACTCTTTTTCTCTCATTCCACGCCCCTTCTATGAGCGCGTTTCTTTCAAGCGAGTACAAGAGTGAATAGACTGTGCCGGAGCTTACGAGAAGGTGGAACTTGTTGTGGATGAAGCTGATGACGTCGTAGCCGCTTAGGGGTCCGTTTCTCAGCTCGGCGAGGATGATTATGTCCATGAAGTTTTTGATGATTCGTTCGTGCATCTTTTTTAGTATTTTCCCTTCCAACCTTTCACCGCCAACTATTATTGTTAGCGCCGTCATGTCTATTCACGTTTTTATATTCTAAGTTGGATATAAATATTTAAAGCTTATTCTAATTCCGAATAAGAAGTAGAAACGGAATTTAGAAAGTCTAAAACAAGCTTTCCGTAAAGTTTTATAAAAAATCAGCTATCCTAATGAGTGTCTTGAAAGGGCAACTCAGATGAAAGTCGTAACGAGAGACAAAGTGGTCTACAGTTTCTCTTCCCAGCACAAACCCGCAGAACATGTTGCGCCAAGAGAGAAGATTCTACTCGAAATGGCCGATGCCTTCGGAGGTCAAATACGAGACGAAAAAACGTCGATAGACCGACTAGACTGGTCTAAAGTAAACGGCGCCACCGGACCGATATTCGTAGACGGCGCATTGCCCGGGGACACGCTAACGGTTCATATAGAGCAGATACGAGTGCCGGAAAGGGGTTTGATAGCGGTCATACCGAAGCAGGGCGTTCTAAAGGATAGAACTTTCAAGTCAGCCATTAAGGCTGTTTCGATACATGGCGAGTACGTTCATTTTGAAGGCGGTGTCAAGTTGAAGACTAAGCCGATGATCGGCACCATCGGAGTCGCGCCCCCGAAGGGAAAGGTTCCAACGGGCACTCTAGGGAGGCACGGGGGAAACATGGACGTCAAAGAAATGGGGGCTGGAGCGACACTGTACTTGCCGGTTTTCGTCGAGGGTGCGCTTTTCGCGGCGGGCGACCTTCATGCTGTTCAGGCGGATGGAGAAGTGTGTGTTTCGGCTGCTGAAGTGCTGGGGGAGGTTCTTCTAAGTTTTGAAGTTGTGAAAGGAAAAAGTACTTCTTGGCCTGTTCTCGAGACCTGCGACAGCCTGTCTTTTCTCACTTGCGCTGATTCTCTCAATGAAGCTTCTGCACTTGCTGTGGAGGCGGCAGTTGAAGGTTTGATGAGACAGCACAGTTGGAGCTTTGAGAAGGCGTATATGTTCGCGAGTCTGGCTGTTGACGTTAGGATAAATCAGGTTGTTGACCCGAAGAAGGGCGTGAGAGCTGTCGTTCCGAGAGAGTTTCTTACCGTCGAGAGTGCGCTTGGCGGCTGAACGCACGGAAATCTTTATCCCGAGTAGACACAAATTAGGTGAACCGTTCTCGAAAAAGTGAACGCTCCGAGGTTTTGAAATGGGTGAGAATAACAGTGTCAAAAAATATGTAGCTGAACTGATTGGCACGTTCGTGTTGGTATTCATAGGCTGTGGAAGCGTAATTGGCAATACTTTGACTGGAGGCTTTCATGTAGGGTTCGTTGGAATAGCATTCGCCTTCGGACTCTCTCTCCTTGCTCTGGTATACGCCATCGGAAACATTTCTGGGTGTCACGTGAACCCTGCGGTGTCCATATCTATGCTGATTGCAGGAAAGATGACGGCAAAAGACACTTTGGCTTACGTGGTTTCTCAGTGCATCGGTGCTGTAGTTGGAGCTGCACTTCTCTATTCAATAGCGGTTGGCAACCCTTTTTTCAATCTTGCTTCTACAGGCTTGGGTCAAAACGGATATGACACTGCCTCTCCAGCTTTATTCTCTGCGATGTCTGCGTTCATTGCCGAAATCGTGTTAACCTTCATATTTGTCCTCGTGATTCACGGGTCGACAAGCGAGAAGGCTCCACACGGCTTTGCAGGCATATCGATCGGGTTAGGTTTGGTTCTGGTGCATCTCGTGGGAATTCCCATAACTGGTACGTCTGTCAACCCCGCCAGAAGCCTCGGTCCCGCCGTGATAGTTGGCGGCACCGCCTTGAGCCAGCTTTGGCTGTTCTGGGTTGCTCCCATAATCGGAGGCATACTTGCTGCGGCAGTCTGGAAACTCATGGCGTGATTAGGCCGCGGGATAGCACGCAGCGTGGATCCGCGAAGAAACAGTTTGCGAGCATTTGTGCAAAACTGACAATGTTCACCTAGTCAAGAAGCAGAAATAAAACTGTGAACGGCAAGGAAACGTGCACTCGCGCTAAGAAATGATTAGTTAGCGATATACAGGCATGTTAACAAGAGTTATTTGCTCTTTCGCGGCAGAAAAAGGAGCGGTGCGACAATTGATTTCGTGGAAAAACTCTTTCAAACGGTTACGGAAAGAACTAGAGACGACGAGGAAAAAGAGGCAAGCTTTGGACAATCTGCTGAACGAAGGAAAGATTTCCCAGTCCACGTACGAGTTGTTCAACGGGGAGATTGACGAGGCGGTGGCGGACATCGAGAATCAGCAGAGGGACTTGCTGGAGAAGATGAACGGGAAGATGAAAGAGCTCGAGGAGCAGGCTAAAACTCTCGAGATGATGTTTGCCAACTTTGAAATTCAGCACGTGACGGGCGAGGTTGAAGAGGAAGTCTACCAACACGAGATCGGTCCTCTATCGCTGGGGCTTGAGACTGCAAGGAGCGAGTTGGAAGCGGCTAAAGAGGCGGTCAACCAGCTTTCAAGCGGCATGCAAGAATTGGCTAGCGACATGAGCGCGAAAGAGGAAGCGGAGCCGCAGCCCCCAGAAAAGGTGGAAGCACCCAACCCGGAAATCAAAGCACCCGAAGAGCAAGTGCCAGTCGTCGAGATCAAGGACTCGAGTTCAGACGAGAACCCGCAGGAGGAAGCCCAGCCTTCAGATACAGTGGCTGAGGAGCAGGAAAAGCAGGAAGGCCAATAATTGAAAGCACTCACATTCCCTTTTTCTATTTAACACGGTTGAGAAGCGTTCCACACGCGGCTGTTCTCGGTCTGGTGTGAACACGAAGGTCCAGTGCTGGACTATGTTTTCAGGAAGTTGCCGCAGGCTATGCCTATGTCACGCATGTTGACGACGCCGTCGCCGTTGATGTCGCAGTTTGGATCTGTAGTCATGAATTCATTGCAGACGGCACCTATGTCTCGCATGTCCACTCTGCCATCTGGCAAACCAGAAGCGCTGGTCACGTCTCCGGCGATTGTGACGAAAACCCAACCGTCAGTCATGGTGTTATCGGCTGTGTTCGCTTCTCCCGGCAGAGGCCAAGCGTAAACCCATATAGAACAGTTGCCTTCCGCGAATCCCGTGGTGTTCCACGTTAAGGTTGCGGTCGTTGAGTTTCCGCTCGCCAAAGTGACAGCTTCTGTTGCGACGGCAGTGTCGTTTGCGTAGACCGTGACGTTGAAGGTCTCAGTGAAGGCGCCTCTGTTCACGACGGTCACGTTCACCTCAAGAGCGTAGTCTATGCCCACAATCGTCTTCGAAGAAGAAACGTCTATCACGGCGATGTCAGCTCTGTTAAAAACATTCTTCACCGCGCTTATCGAGGCTGACGTTCCATCGTTATCCGTGACGGTCAGCGTCACCGTGTAGGTGCCATTGTTCTCGTAAGCGTGGTCTACACTTACTCCAGTCGCGTTAGTTCCGTCGCCGAAATCCCAAACATAGCTAACTATGGTACCGTCTGGGTCGTAACTGTCTGAGGCGTCAAAGCTTATGGTTTCGCTGGCAAATACTGCCTCTGCAGATTCGGTGAAGTTGGCCAGGGGTGGCCTGTCCAAAATAGTCTTGAGCGCCCACACCTGCGATGAAGCGCCGTCGTTGTCGGTGACCGTTAAAGTCACGTTGTACACTCCATCTTCCGCGTACGAGTGCTCCGTGAATATGCCTGCGCCGTAGTTGCCGTCGCCGAAGTTCCACTCATAAGCCACAATGAAGCCGTCAGGGTCATAGCTGTCTGACGCGTTGAACTGAATCAATGTGCCAGTGAAAACTGTTTCTGCCGACTCAGTGAACAGCGCCACAGGGTTCCTGTTCAGGATGGTCTTGTTCGCGGTGACTGAGGCTGTTGCGCCGTCGTCGTCCGTAACGGTCAGCGTCACTGTATAAGTTCCGTTGTCAGCGTAGGCATGTTCCGTGGTGATTCCTGTGCTGTTCCTGGTGTCGCCGAAGTCCCAGAAGTAGCTCACGATGGTGCCGTCTGGGTCGTAGGTGCCTGAAGCGTTGAAGCTGATGACAATGCCCGTCTGCACTGTGGTTGCGGATTCCGTGAAAAACGCTACTGGCGGCCTATTCTGCACCGGCACGTTCTGGCTCTCAGTGTCCGTGAGTCCGTCGGTGTCCGTTATGGTTAGTGTCACTGTGTACGTTCCGTTGTCGCCGTAAGCATGAGTCGTGATCATACCGGTTCCGTTGGGGGTTCCGTCTCCAAAACTCCACACGTAACTGACTATCGTTCCACCGTCTGGACTGGAGAGCGAAGCGTTGAACGTCACAGCCTGTCCAGTGAGCGGAAGCGCGGGTGAAAACGTGAATGCGGCTACGGGAGGGCTGACTACCTTCACGTCGCCGTCGATGAAGGTGTTGTCTGCGGTGTCTGTTTCTCCCGGCACCGTGCTGGCTACAGCCTTGATCGTGTAATTGCCGCCTGCTGCACCCGTCGTGTCCCAGTTGAACGTCAACGTTGTCTCTGCACCCGGAGCCAAACTGTTGACGGTTTGTGTTCCAATGGCGGTGTCGTTGACGTATGCGGTCACGTTGAAGGTTTCGGTTTCTATTCCTTCGTTCTTTGCAACTGCTTGAACGTTAACTGTCTCCCCCGCCTGAACTACAGTAGGTGATGCTATGACGCTTTTAACGGCGACATCGTGAGAGCCGAAACAGTAGACTTTCCTATCGTATGAGCCAACGAACACTCTTCCGTCAGCAACGGACGGCGAAGAATACACTGCTTGCCCTGTCGCGTAACTCCACAAGAGTGCGCCCGTGGAAACGTTCAAGGCGTGGACTTTGAAGTCTCTGGAGCCTATGAACACTTTGCCGTCTGCAACTGCGGGAGAGGAATCTACGTAACCACCAGTCGTGAAATTCCATATGCGGGTTCCGGTTGAAGCGTTCAGAGCGTAGACCTTCTTGTCGAACGAACCCACGTAAACCCTGCCGTCCCAGACTGCTGGAGAAGAATGCACGGCGCCAGCCGTGGTGTAGCTCCAAACGCGAGCGCCGGTGGTGGCGTTCAGAGCGTAGACCTTGTTGTCGTACGAGCCGACGTACACCAACCCGTATGCAACTGAAGGAGAGGAATAGACGGCGTTGCCAGTTGTGTAGCTCCACAGGAATGCTCCTGAAGTGGCGTTCAGAGCGTAGACTTTAGTATCATTGCTCCCAATGAAGACTCTCCCGTCAGCGACGGCAGGAGACGAATACACGGCATTAGACGTTGTGTAGTTCCAGACCAAAGCGCCTGTGGACGCATCTAACGCGTAGACTTTACGGTCCGCCGAACCCACGTACACTCTGCCATCGGCAACTGTTGGGGAAGAGTACACGTCGCCTCCTGTCGTGCAGTTCCAAACGAGAACGCCGTTTGCAGCGTTCAAAGCGTAGATTATGTTGTCGTGCGAGCCAATGTATACGATGCCGCCGGCGACGGTTGGAGACGAGTAAACGAAAGAGCCCGTCGTGTAGTTCCATACGATGGCGCCCGTGGAGGCGTTCAACGCGTACACCTTGTTGTCAACCGACCCTACATAGAGCATGTCATCAGCGACGGCGGGAGAAGAGAAAACAGCCTGAACGGTGGTGTAGCTCCACGCGGTCATGTTTGCGCTGGGCGCTCCCCCACTGGAGTATCCTGAGTGGTTCAGGTCGTGGCGGAACATGGACCACCAGTCAACGGTTGATCCCGCAACGCCAACGTCTCCAGCGTCCACGCGAAAACCTATCATTCCGACTGAAAGGCTCACGGAAACTATCGCGGTTAACATCCAGAACGCCGCGGCGCATTTGCACATGGTTTCCTTTCTCATTCTCCCCTCTCCTCCCCTACCATAGCAGAAACAGTTTCCCTCAGTAATGTAATCAGTTCTAACCTTTAGATATACCTTCTTTTTGAAGTTAAAACTTGTGGAAAGAGTTCCTGCAGCCCAAGCGAAAAAACTGTTTGCAGCCAGTAAGTGCAGTTGCTGGAAGGCTTATTATGGCACGGTTTAAAAGTGTATGTCACGGCAGTGATTGCCAACCGGGCATGGAGCGAAATGAAAAATGGAGAACAGAGAGATCAAGACGGTGCTGATGACTTATCATGAGAAGTTTAAGCAGTACGACCTCGGCGAGGGTCATCCTTTCAGAGGAGACAGGTTCGCAAACGCGATGAAATTCTTTGAGAACCAAGGTCTACTCAGCCTTCCCCAATTGACCGTAGTGCAGCCTCAGCCAGCTTCTAGGGAGGGTTTGCTGCGGGTTCATGACGCGGATTATGTTGATTTGATTTTTCGCATGGCAAGAGAAAGCAAACCCTACGATGTGGAGACGCCTGTTTCTCCGGAGATTCTTGAGGCGTTGTTGCTCATCGTTGGCGGTGCGGTCAGGTGTGGAGAAGCCGTTTTTGGTGGAGAGGCGAAACGTGGGGTTTCTGTTGGTGGCGGGTATCATCATGCAGGGCGGAATTATGGCGGTGGATTCTGCATCTTCAACGATATTGCTGTGCTCATCGAATACCTGAGAGTCAAGCATGGCGTTAAGCGCTTTCTGGTGCTCGATTATGACGTGCACTTTGGAAACGGGACGAGCGACATTTATTACCGAGACCCGACGGTGCTGTACGTTTCTTTGCATCAGGACCCGCGAACGATTTATCCTGGAACTGGCTTCGTGGGGCAGATTGGCGAGGATGCGGGAGAAGGCTTCAACGTTAACGTGCCGTTGCCGCCGGGAACAGGCGACAGCACTTATCTCTACGCGTTGAACGAGGTGTTCCTGCCCATGGCTGAAGAGTTCAAACCCGAAGTCATAATTGCCAACGGCGGGAGCGACTCACATTCCGCCGATGTCCTCGGAGACTTGAACTTGACTGTTAAAGGCTTTTTTGAAGTTTCACGGTTGATTCGGGAAACTGCCACCAAAGTGTGCGATGGCAAGGTTGTTCTGATGCCTGGAAGCGGCTACAACCCTAAAGTTTTGCCGCAGTGCTGGTACGCACTTGTTGCGGGAGTGGTCGGTCTTGAAGAAATCAATGTTGAAGACCCTTCTGCTCCGCCGAATGAACCTCCGCACTGTCGAAGAACGGTGGAGAGAACGGTTGATGAGTTGAAGCGTTTGTTGCGGAGGCATTGGTCTTGTTTTGGCGGCTTCGGGTTGAACGTAGTTCCGTAGTCCAGCCTGAAGCGCTCAGCGTATTTATGCATAAACTTTGAAGATGCGTCTTAAAGTCAGATGCGATGTTGTGAAGGAAAGCTTTTTAGCAACGGAACGACGCGTGTATCTTCTGGAGACGTTTTTGGAAACCTCGAAGGTCAGACTCTACGTGAACAGTTCAAAAGTAGCCGTAGGGACCGAGAACGTTGTAATAGACAAGCCTACAGTTCAAATAATCGCATCGAACCCCCTTTACATCAATGTTCCACCGCGTGTCTATCCAACCCGTGAAGTCAAAACCGTGACCAAGTATGATTACGCACTTCCAGAATATCAGAGCCGCATCGTTGACACTGTTAGGGAAGTTGCCTCTGAGTATGGTTTTGAGTTGGAAGTCATCGACGTTGCACAGTTGGATTTCATGGACGGAGACCTGCCGAAGGCAGTGAGAGCGCTGGGGGATTTCCCAGTTCTTGCGACTAAATCACAGACACAACTTGCCTTAGACATGTCCAGAGAAGACATCGAACAGTTGCTGTCCCGAGAGGTCGAAACGAAAGTAAGCAAATCCGAACCCGAATAGGTCGTACTACGCCAAGATGCAAGCTCAGGCTTCCTCGGTGCTTCTCTTGACAAACAGATTTGCCAGTGTCCTTCTTTCCTGGGTCCGGCTATTTGACTGCCCATCTTATCCACATGATAGACACGATACCGATGACAATTGCTCCTGACGCGATGAAAATGGCTAGTTTTTGCCAGAAGTCGAAGCTGCCGGCGAAGAAGGCGAGGTAGAGCACGATGAAAACCAGCCAGCCGATTCCGATGAGGAGTGTTGCAGTGATTCTTGATGTAAGCGAGCTCATGGCATCCACTCTAGTGTTAGAATTATTACAGTTTGCGTGGCTGGTCACTGTGTTCTCATGAATTCGATGAATTCTTTGAGAGTCCTTTTTTCAAGCGTATAATTCGTTTTCTTTTCCTCGCCTATCGTCGAATGGTGTTTTATTCCGTAGTCGTGGCCCGGATAAACCTCAACGTCGTCGTCTAGCTTCGCCAGTTTGTCAAGGAGGCTGTGGTACATGTCTTCGGCGCTGCCGCCTGGAAGGTCAGTTCTTCCGCACTCTCCTACAAAAAGCGTGTCGCCCGTGAGCACCTTACGGTTAACCAGTAAGCATATGCCGTCTGGCGTATGTCCGGGCGTGTGGATTATCTTGATTTTGACCTTGCCCAGCTTGATGACATCGCCGTCTGTTACGCCCACGTCCTTTCTGACGGTCGACAGGTTGTGAGCCACGAGTTTCGCGTGATAACGGGAGATGAGTTCTTCGTTTCCGGCGGTGTGGTCGCCATGGTGGTGTGTGTTGAAGATGTATTTGAGGTTCAGGCTTTGGCGTGTCAATTCCTGGATTATTGCTTCCGTGTTGAAGCTCGGGTCAACGACAGCCGCTTCCTTTGTCGATTCGTCTGCGATGATGTATGAGAAGTTGTCGCCGAACTGCATTATCTGTCTGAAAAACATGGAAATCACTCCCTCCTAATGTACTGGTCAGTTGGCAGGGTTTCCGTTCTGATGCCTTGGTCGGCGAGGTCCTTCAGATTCTCAACGCAGCCGATGCTGGCGTCGATGTTGCGGTGGACGGGGTGAACCCACATGTACTTCGGTACAAGATTAAACTGCAGCGGCAGTCCAGATGCGACTCCGTACTTCTCGGTCAGACCCTTCAATATCATGTCTTTGGCGCAAGCCAACCGCGTAGTTGTGTAACTTTTCAGGAGTTCGGCTGCACCAAACGCGCCGATGCCATGCCACAACACAGCATTTTCGGGCGATGCCAAGGAGTAAAGAACAAACTGCGGCGAAGACGGGCACTCTTTAAAGTTGTAGTTTGCGAGTCTTTCTCCTTCGACCGTGAAGCTGTCATCCGCCTGCGCGATGCTGATGTCGCTCGGGTCAATGGCGTTCGGGTACAGTAACGCTGTTCGGTAATCTACCTTGATGTCCTTCAGCTTCGTTCCCTCGAAGTGAATTCTCCCCCTTGCCGTGCGCTTCGAACCGAACCCTTTCTTCGAGTGCGGCATCGTCAAGAGTGTCGTCAAGTTCTTCATGCTCCTGCCCATGCTCTTGTACACGCATTCAACCGACCCATAGTCCTTGTGCGCTTCCTTAATGATGTAGTGGAGCAAGCCTTCAGTGTTCTCCTTCGCCAGAGTTGCCAGAGGCATCCGCATCGAATAGAGGCACAGGTTAATTCCGAAAGCCTCCGAAAGAATCTGCAGATGCTCGTACTTTGCAGCATCAACCATGTCCATGTAACTGCTGTAGGCGCGCAAATGATTGGCTATCCGTTCCACTTCGCTCTTGGAGATGAGTGCTCCCTCGTACTTCTGCACGAACTTCTGGTCTACTTCAAGCTTTTCCGTCGTAACGCTTCCGCACGGGAAGGCGCTTTGACCGCTCGTAACTATGGAATCCTTCAGCGGATTCATCGAATACCTGTCGGGTTCAATATCATCCGTGTTCAGAAGATAAGCCACAATTTTCCCCTCAACGGGTTCCTTCAGGATTCCACAAATAGCTTCGATATCGGACGCAGTAGACTGCGCTAGCCCGTGTTGGTGAAAGTAGTTGCCACAGACTTCCAGAAAACGAGCGGCAATGATTCCCTGCATTTCTTCTACGGTCAACTGAGGATTAGAGTATTCCACCGATGCCCTCAGAAAGAAGCGGCTTCTGTCCATTTCAACATCGTTTTTCCATCCGTTCTTGAAGTAGAACATAGGCACTTTAGCTCGTTGCTCTTCCTCGAAAGTCTCTAGCGCTTTTACTAACGCTTCGACGCATGACCACGAGTTCTTAAGAAAATCCCCGAGCATTATCCTGCAAAGGTCCGTTGACAACTCACATCACCCTCTCTCCAAAGACTCTGCCGCGTGAATGCAGTTCCACGCGATTGGGACGCCTAAAAACATTCTGGCGACACGAAACTTCTCAGCAAGACCGCGCTGCATTAGCATTTGAAGAATCGCCGTTTCCTTCTGAGGAATGCACGTTGAGACCTCGACGCTGCTGAGCCTGTCGAGCATAGCTTCAAGCAACGAGATGGCAACGTCCGTCTGTCCTTGTTTGGCCACGAGGGGACCAAGGTCAGCCGTTTCGCCATAAACCTTCGCCGCCACATAGCCCAGCATCTGCCCCTCTCGCGTAGAAACGTAGCATGAGTTGTCAGCGTCAGTTAAGATGGATTCGAGCAGGCTTTTTCTGGAACCCCTGAAACATGAGGCGTCAAACTTGGCAATATTCTCCCAGTCCGCTCTTCCAGCCGACTTCACGTCTGGTTTGACCGTTGAAGAATACCCTTTCCCACTGAGCACGGCGAATTCTGAGTCATATTTGAAGCCGAGTCTCTGGTAAAAGTTGATGCGCTCCATGTACGCGTACAACCCAACAGTTTCCACACCTCGACCTCTCAGATAGTCCACACAGTGCTTTACGAGGAAGGACCCCGCGCCTTTTTTCCGGCAACATTCGCTGACGATGACGTTTCCTATCCACCCCAGCTTGCCGTATGTCAAAGCCATGGCGAGCCCGACCTTTTCGGAATCGTCGAGAAGCACAAAGCACCCTTCCGGCTCGAGTTGCATCGTGAATTTGAAGTCCCATTCTGCCAAGCCCCAGTTCATCTCGTCTGTGACGCGAATCGCAAACTCGATGTCTTCTTCAGACATAAACTTTGTCTTGAACATAACGTTGACGACGCCTTCTTTCCCAGGGAACCAGCGGCACCGTGCTGTTCGGCTTCGGTTCTTTATCAAGGTTTATACGATAGGATAAGCTTTACTAACAAACTCCATGTGGGATACTGAAGAAAAAAAGAGGCTCGTCAGAGCATGGTTCCTGAACTGAACGTGAAAATAGTCCGCAACGTGACAGTGCACTTTTACCCGTTCATGGACTATTTCAAGGGCTTCGAAGATGTTGAGGCGGTTAAACAGATTTTCGGCGAAAAAACCAAAGAAGTCCTGTCAAACCTCAAAGTCGAATTCACCGGGGGCAGGGGCTACATGGGCGTCAGCGACGTTGACGGACACCTGTTCATCAGTGCGCGTTACATGAAGGAAGGCGACCTTGTGGACTTGTACTTGGACGTGATTCACGAGCTCGTTCACGTGAAACAGTTCATGGAAGGGCGGGAGCTGTTTGACACGGACTTCACGTACGTGGAGAGGCCGACTGAGGTTGAGGCTTACAGTCGCGCGGTTGAGGAAGCTCGTAAGCTGGGTTTGAGCGAGGAGCGAATCTGCGACTATCTCCGGACGGAATGGATGAGCGATAACGATGTGAGGCGGCTGATGAAGTCCATGAACGTCGAATGCGCGTGCTTAAAAGAAGAAGAAAGAGAGAAAGGCCCTTAGGGCATTACGGTTCTTCTGTCTCCACGCAGTAGTCTTCTGGGACGCTGCTCATGGGCGTTGATTCTAGGCTTCTGGAAAGTTTGGTCACTGCGCACTCGGTTCCGAGCCACCACATGCACCGCTTGTCCTGGCAGCCCATGGAGAAACCGTCTTTCATTATCAACGGGCACTTTCGGCGGTGCTGTTTCAGGCGGTCGAAGTAGAGGCTTACGGTGTTTTTTATGCGTTTTGAGGCGCCGTTGAGGCGGAGTCCGTTGAGGAAGTCGATGACACCTTCGGCTCTGAGCAGGTCTGTTAGGCTGACGAGGCCTAAGAGCTTCTGGTTTTCGACGACTGGCAGTTTCTTTATGTTGTGTTCAATCATGAGTTTTGCGGCGTCGCCTGCTCGCATGTTTGGTGAGGCGGTGATTAGCGGTTGTGTCATTATTTCGCTGATTACTGTTTTTTCGGGCGGTTTTGACTTGTGGATGATTCTGTTAAGCATGTCTCGTTCGGTCACGATGCCGACGGGTTTTTCGCCGTTGACGACGATGAGGCAGCCGATTTCGTGTTTGTTCATTAGTTCGGCGGCTTTTCTGACGTTTTCGTGCGGTTTGGCGGTTATGACGTTTTCTATCATGATTTTCTTGAGCTTCTGCGACAGTTTCGATCCCCACCGAGTATTGCTGTAGATTACGTTTGGTCCGCTTATGTATGGGTTATGAATAGCGAATCCAGATTCAGGTTCAGAGCATAACTTTTTGAGAACGTTCTGATTTACATTCTACTTCTGAATTCGAGTTTCGATTAATACCAATCACAATCTTGCAGTTTTATTCATTATTAATAAGCCATTTATAACCAGCCGCATTAAGTGAACGCAACAAAAAGCTTTGGAGAGATTGAAAATGAAAAAGTCAATGTTCGCTGCAGTTGGGCTGCTGATGATTGTGGTAGCAGGTGCGGGCATGACGCCGAAGATTCCGCAAGGTGCCGCTAGCGTGTATTCCTCATCTTTGATTGCTGAGTTGGGCGAGGCTTCCACGGTGCTTATCTACTCGCAGGTCGACGCCAACATCAAGATATTCTATCCCGACAATGACTGGGTTCCCACTACAACGTATTTTCTCGTTCCTGTCTCCATCGCTGCTGTAGGCTCGGGTTTCTTTGTTAGCGCTGACGGTTACATCGTGACGGCTGGGCATGTTATCTTCAGTTTCACGCATACGGACATCACGCAGGACTTGTACACGAAGTACTTTTTGATTGAGCAGTCTTTTGCTGTGATAATGCAGGAGTTCGCCGACGCGGGCTACTATTTCACGCCTGAAGAACAGCAGACGCTGTGGGATTACGTGATGACTTACGGCGAGATCCAAGATTCTTTGCGGTCGGTCTACGCTGTGCTGGGCGAGGTCAAGCCAACACTAACAGAAGTGCAGAGCAAAGGATGGACAGCGCGGGTCATTGAGGTCAGTCCGTTCTACGAGCGTGACATTGCCCTGTTGAAGATTGAGCCGCCTTCAAACTATTGTCCGGTGCTGGTTGTTGGTGACTCGAATACCGTGACGACGGGTTCGGACGTGTTCAGTTTCGGGTTCGCTGACGTTACTGTCTTCGCTGAGGAGCTGGGGATAGAGACTTTGCTTGCGCCTTCTATGAAGGAGGGCATTATCAGTCAGAAACGCCTTACGAGTGCTCAGACGCCCGTGTTCGAGACGAGTGCTTCGCTGACTTACGGGATGAGTGGCGGGCCGGGGCTGAATGACAATGGTGAAGTGATTGGTGTTTGCAGTATGGGCGCGGTGAGGGAGGGCATTCAGGTTGCGGGGTTCAACTTCCTCATCGAGAGCAAAGTAGCCAGCAGCATCATGGAAGAGGCTAACGTCAAAAGCAAGAACGTGCTGGGTCCCGTTGATCAGGCGTTCATTCAGGGTTTGCAGTACTTCTACGATGAGCATTACTCTGCTGCTAAGGAGAAGTTTGAGACTTGCACTGGACTGTTCGATTATCATTGGCGTGCGGAAGCGCTGATTAAAGAGTGCAATTCAGCCATTGCCCGCGGCGACGATGTTGCTTTGACGGCTGTGCCGGCTCCTTCTGCTGGGTGGGACACATGGTTAATCATCGCTGTCGTGGCGGTTGCGGTTACGGCTGTTGCGGTTGTTGCTGTCGTTCTCATGGCGAGGCACAGGACCAAGGCTGCTCCTCATCAATAGACCTTAGCAAAATTCCTTCTTTTTTTTGTTGTTGACGTATGCTATTTCTTAGTTGCTGTTATTTTGAATGCGCCGTATGAGGCGTGGTTGAGGAATGGGACTAGTCTTAGGAGTTTGTTGATGGCGCCTGTGGCTCCCCATTCTCTGGGTTTGACGTATTCCGTGCGTGTTATGGTTAGTGTGGTTTGGCTTAGGTAGTTTCTTAGGTGGAATGGCAGGTATAGTGCGTAGTGCATGTCGTTTGGGTTCTGGGTTTTGTAGGTTGTGTGTCCGCTTTTGGTTGTGAGGATGTTTCGCCAGTAGGTGGCGTTGTCGGTTGTTAACACGAGTGTGCCGCCGTGTTTTAGGACTCTTTCCTGTTCTTTCAGGGCGGTGCCTGGGTCTCTTAAATGCTCGAAGATGTTTTGGCTGTATACTTGGTCGAAGGTTTCGGTTTTGAATGGGAGGTGGTGTGCTTCGGCGATTATGGTTACGTTGGGGTTTTTGGTCATGTCTAGGCGGATGTCGCCGTAGGTGCTGCTGCCGGAGCCCAGGTTCAGTATCATATGCGGTTCTATTGTACCCTGAGAAACTTAAAGACTGCGCTAACGGTGAGTCCGAGATGAAATCAAATTCTCTTTGATGTAACAGTGTATTCACTTTTCTTGAAATGCAGGAACTTTTTCACATTTTTTGACCGTATAACAAATGATAAATAGCAGATATCCTAATGAAATGATTTGGTTGAAAGGGGGTGAAACGGAGAATTGCCTCTATTTGGCAGTAAAGAAGAACCGAAATTCTGGAAATACGATGTGAAGTATCTTGGTGGGCATGCAGCATTTCCTAAGGACACTGACGGCAATCTGTGCATATACGCAGAACCCGAAAGCAAAGTAGTGTTTGAATCAAAGAAAGTCAACATGGAAATTCCATTCAATATCACAAAAGACTCTAAAATTCTTACAGAGAAGGAGGTTCGAGCAAGAAGAGTGCTACTGCTAGGTGTAATGGGTTTCGCTTGGAAAAAGAAGCACAAGATGCTCGTCATAGATTTCGAAGATAAACTAGGAGGCACACAAAGCCCTGTTTTTGAGTCAGGGAACATAGATCAGATCTCAACTACTCTGTACAATCTGAGGTTGAGGGCACAGCCAAAATCTTAGGCGGCTATCTCAATGGTTATTGACCGACCAAGATTCTACTTTACAGCCAATAAGATAAAGCGGTGGCTACTAATAATTGCCCTAGTTTCTTTCGTTCTCTCGCTCGTGGCGTACGCACTTGCACCGAACAATGTAGAAGCGACAGCTTCTTTCGTGGGTGTCACAATCTTGGCAATAGTAGCCTATTTGATACTTTGGTTCATAACATAGCAGACTCGTCATCGTCAAAGGCTTAAGATACCTTCCCGTCACAAGAAGCTCGACTTCCTTATGTATTGAAACTGATTCGTCGATTGTCTGCTCAACCATTGGTGTATATGTGAAGTTTTGTGTGCTCTGGAATCACAGATGCCAACGTGGTGATCATCTCTGGCGCGTTCCGAGGCAATGTTGGTTTTGAATCCAGTAGGTTAATATACTGCGGTCCCTCATTCTGGCGGAACAAGCTAGATCTTTGCCCGTAAAATCGAGAAAACGTGAAGTTCTCTGTTTTTACTTTTGGCATGTCTGCCTGGTAAACAGTTTGAGGTGAAGAATATGCGATATATGCAGAACATGAGAGAAATGGAAGAGCGAACGAGACAAATCGAAATGTACCGCGCTATAGTGCATGCTACGCAACACAGGTAAACCTCCTACCTTTTTTTCCATCTAGCTTCAACATTTTCATCAATTCTTTGGTTGCCATGATATGACTTGATGCCACTCTTATTCCAATCGTTCATTCAACCGTTGAAGCACATCTGTTTTTATATAGTTTGGAATCACAGATGTTTGAAACATTATGATGGGAGGTGAAAGATTCTGGAAGATTGGAAGATAAAAATCTCAGTGCTGTGGCTCTTTTATGCGGTGGCTTTTTTGGCTGTTATGTCACTGGGGAGTTTGGAGCCGGGTGTACTAGAGCATTTCGTGCCGACGGGAGAAATAGGAGGCATGAAAATAACAGCTGAACTTTTGCTAGTCCTCGCAATCCTAATGTTGGTACCGTTGATAATGGCTTTCCTATCCCTTACCCTGAAGGATTCGGCAAACCGCTTGGCAAACATCATCGTGGGTATAGTCTACACTGGTTTTCAGCTCGTCGCGCTAGCTGAGACAGTGACACTGCCATCTCCTTATGCTTATGCGATACTGATGGAGCTTACAAAAGTCGTGGTTCCGGCACTGATCGTCTGGTACGCATGGAAGTCCAAACAGAAAACATGAGCTTCCATAGCCTTGGCGTTGGAGGACGTGTCTGATATGGAACAAAGTATTTACGCTTGTATCCTGGGTGATATTTTGGATTACAAACAGCTGGGCAGAAGCGAGGAGTGAAGGATGGACAAGAAATGGATAATCCTGATCGTTATCGGATTGACTGCAGCAGTTGTTATAGGCTTGATATTGTATGCGTACTGGAACGCGGAACTCGGCCCTATTCCCATGCGTTTTGAGCGCCTCAGATACACGTCTTGCCATGTTGATCTGTCTCCGAGCGGAGATTTCATAGTGAAGCTAACGTTAAATAATACTGGCACAGTCAATTCGACACTTAGTGAGATTTTGCTGAATGGGACATTATGGAGTGAGCGAGACGACGTAATCTATGAAAACATCATAGGAACAACATTAGCACCTAGCCAGTTAGAAAACGGTGTTTTGATTCTGAGCAGAGGAGACACGTGGACCGACGGCCTGACGTTTGAGATAACCATCATAACCGAGGCGGGCTACGAATATCCGAAGACAATAACGCTTCCATAATCCTCACGAGAGTAAACGAAAGAAGAATCAAACATCCGACGAACAGCTAATTACACCTTCGAAGTCTTATAGTGCTATAGTCTTAGCTCGTACTTTTCTTCAGTTCTCAACTTGCCCCAAATTCGATGTGTTTTTTCTTCTGTCTTGACGAAACCAAACGAACCATAGAGGTCGGCTGCTCTTTTCAGTTCACTGACTGTCCAGAGAAACACCCGCTCATAACCCGCCTCCTTACAAAAATCCACAGCCTCCCTCATGAGACGCTTACCCAACCCCGCACCGCGACAATCCGGATGCACCAGCAACCACCTCAACTGAGCCTCACTGTCCGAGTGCCTCACAACAGCAACCGAACCAACAACCCTCCCATCCAACTCCGCAACCCAAACCCGCTGCCCAACCTTATCCTTCGACAAAGCAAACTCACTAAGAGGCACAGCCACATAAGGCTCAAAACTCGCGTCAAACCCAAATTCCCGAGCATACAAAACACCATGAAGATACACAATATAGCCCAGATCCCCAGGCCTCAAACGATGCCTAATAATAATGCGCGCCCGTGAGTTATCCAAACCCGCTTCCCATCAAACAATGTCCTTCTTCAAGGTTATTATCTTTTGGAACCCATTCAACCCTCCCTTTCACAGCAACCCCATCCCCTAACACGCCAACCAGCCACAACCCAGCATATTTGAAGCCTAATAGAGGGGCTAGAAACCGTTGCGCACACACATAGGCTCTCTAAAGTGGACGGGCCGGGATTTGAACCCGGGGCCTCCACGATGCCAACGTGGCGATCATACCAAACTGATCTACCCGCCCACACAACACCCACAATTCACCATAAGACACGCTATAAGCATTTCTGAGAACCACAGAATAGAACCAGCATTTCAAGCTATAAATAGGGGGGTATAAACTCCGCAGACCACAACAGAGCACAAGCCTATTTGTCGGACAAAACTTTTCGGCTCAAAAACAAGAGAACAAGCCCTTAGCCATAATGCAAATACTGCTTCAGCAACGCCTCAACCTTCGCAGGCTTATCCACTAAACCCTTCCACAATCCCCAATCCCTATAGCTCCTCAGCCTCTCAACCGTCTTATCAACCAACACCCGCGGAAAAACACCACCAGCCTCATAAAACCGCCTATCCCTCACCAAAAACCCCGCAGCCTCACCACAGCTAAGCGGCAAACTCTTCAACACGCCCTTCCGCTTACGCCCACCCTCTTCAACGTGCAAAACGTCCGCAATCCGCAACGCCTCCTCCCCATTCGCCAACCCATACTCCACAGCCAAAGCCAACCCCGCAAACAAAAGAAACACATTAGCCAACGGATCAGGACCCCTGTACTCCAACGTCTCCCTACAACCACTTCCATCTGTACTTGCCTTCTTGAAACTCCACCACAATGGAACCCGAACCAACGCAAGCCTGTTCCGCGCGCTCCAACACACATGCATAGGCGATTCCTTACGCGCAGCAAACCGCAAATAAGAAACCGGCACCGTATTGCCAAAAGCCGAAAGACCACGCGCAAACTTCAACAGTCCACCGATAATCTTCAACGCATCCGTGCTCAACGAGCCATTAGCCTCAGCCACAACGTTCATGCCGTTCCTCAACGCGCAAACGTGCACGTGCATCCCGCTACCAGCATACTCCAACGCTGCTTTAGGCGAAAACGACACCGAAACACCATACTTCGCACACACGTTGCGAACAACCCACTTCGCTATAGCGACAGTTTCAGCCATGTCCGCCAAGCCCTGAGGAAGAAACTCTATTTCCTGCTGCTCCATAAGCACGTTATCCTTATCCCAAACGCTACCGACCTCGCTGTGCCCGTACTTCGTAGCCACTCCAACACTCGCCAGCGTCGCCAACACCTCGTTCCGCAAGCCCTCAAACTGGGCAAAAGGCGCAGACTCATGATAATTCCTGTCCGGCGCAACAGGAAAAGCTGGCTCACTCTCCATATGTGAGATGACGTAGAATTCAAGCTCCGCCAAAGCCCTCAGAGCAACACCCTGCGAACCATGAAGCTTCTCTTCAGCTCTCGCCAGCACACTCTTCGGCGCAACATCCAACGGCTTGCCATGCTCATCAAGATAATCACACAACACGTTCAACGTCGGAACCGACGCAAAAGGATTGACAAAAGCCCTGTCAGTTCTGGGCGTTATGTAAATGTCGCTCTTGCCAGTTTCGATGAACGAGAACAAGTTGGAACCGTCAACGCGCTCGCCGAACTCCAAGATTTCGCTGACTCTGTTCGTGTCTGTTGCGGAGAAGCTTAGCGTCTTGAGCCTTCCGTCTTCGGGAATGTGGCACAAATTGAGAATTTTCACGTTGTTCTCAGCGATGTATTTGGCGATTTCTTCTTTGCTCGAGAAATTCGGCATAGCTTGCATGTTGAAAGGCTCCCTTTGTCACGTTGGGAGTGTCTTACTCATCTGTAATCCGGTATTTTAGCTCTCCCCTTTGAGTCTTCATTATTAATAAGTACGGATACGTCTTCGTATGGATATGTTTTGAGGATTCGCTACGTTTATTTATAAAGAACCCGATTATTAGCGTGTACGTGTGGGCGTGAAACGGCCATGTCTAGGAAGGTTCCTTCGAAGGATGAAGCGTTGGAAGCGTTGGATTTCATAGTTAGCGTTTTGAAGGAGCATGAGAAGGATTTGGACAAGCTTATCGGCGAGTTGGGCACTATTACTGAGAAGCTTGGCGACACGGGCGAGTTGAGTGGGAAGATCGAGAAGGTTGAGGACAGGCTGACGACGTTGCAGAATGAGATTGCTAACCTTATTACTTACTTGTCGAGTGCTCAGGAAATGCCCCGTCCGCAGGCGGCGGTGCAGGCGAGTGCGTTGCCGGAGCCGAGGGTTGAGCAGCCGCGTGTGGGTGAGGTGCGTGGTCCGCCTGTGATTTTGCGTTGTAAGCAGTGGGAAGACTTTGTTACGTTGGCGCATCAGGCGCAGACTTTGTCGTTTTTGTATCGTGAGGCGGAGAAGACGTTTCAGGCGGATGCTTTGAAGGATAATCGGATTATTACTTATAGTGGTGAGTTGCCTAAGGCTGTTGGGTTGTTGAAGGCTTGGCTTAGTAGGCAGTTGGACGTGCCTGAGAAGAGTGTTCTTGAGGGCATACTTGCCATAGGCTAGTGTGTGTGCGCAACGGTTTCTAGCCCCTCTATTAGGACCCAATTATGCTTGGTCGTGCTGAAGAGTCTGGTCTCTTGTCGCTGTGCGGAAAAGTTTTGTCGGACAAACGCTGGGCTTTTGTTCTCTGTGGGGCTAGTCCCGTCCCTATTTATAGGTTGAATGGGTGGTTCTTTTGGGTTGGTTATGTGTGTGTTTGTGGTTTGCAGTAATGTTTTTATAGGCGCTGGTATCTTAAGTCTTACGATGCAGAGCAGTGTCTGCGGTGTTGGAGGGCTAAAGGTTGAAGGCGAAGCCTCTTTCGGCCATGAAGTATTTTTCCGTTTTCGAAGCCTTCTCCTTTCTCCTCGATGACGGATTGGCTCGTGAGGGGTTTGGCCAACACACGATGAAAGCCCTCCACAACAACGATTAGTAGCGTGATGCGTATGAGCGAGAACGAACGGTACCTGCAGAAAATCGCCGAAGAGTTCGAACGGTTCCAAACTACGATGGAGGAACTGCACTTCCTACGCAACGTAGCCGAAGACCTGAAAAGCTTCAGAAAAATGATAAAACTCAAAAGATACGACTAACATGCGTATTGACGCTTTTTGTCACCAATAGCCCTAGACCCCCCTAGGTACAAATAGCCAAATGTGTTTGTTTTTCTCGTGGAAATTTGTCGCTTTCCGTGGCGTGCGCAAGTTTTATAGGGTGAGACAACTGATAATGGGGTTTTGGGTGGAAGTTTGTTCTCAGTCAGGCTTGAGCGAAAGGAGATTCTGGCTGTAGTTATCGGTTTGGTTTTCGGGTTTTATTACGAGTTTTCTCAGCTTGTTAATAATGTGATTTGGCATGAATTTGTCGAGTCCATATCGTTGTCCGACAAGCATGGTGCGGGTGATGATTTCCGGTTTGCGATGGGCGAGAGCGTTGTCGTGACGGCGAAGGTGAGGGATTCCAATTCCTATTTCGTGAATGTTTTCGATGACAACGGCAGCATTGTCTTCAGCACTAGCGGAGCGGTTGCAGGCGCTGTTGTGACGGTTGATGTTCCTCTTTCTTCGCCTGCTTTTGCGGCGAGGCGTGCATACAGCGTGGTTTTTCAGTCGGGTTTGGCGAACTATCCGGTGCCGGGGATTAGTGTGTATAGTTCGTCGGTGAGTGGGTTTGGGGTGGTTAACAGTTCGACGATTGCGAGTGCTGCGTCAACTTTCGATGAGGCGAGGCACGAGCTTACGGCGATTTCTTCTCTCAAGACAGCCAGTTTAAGCCCAGTGGCGAACAAGACTGTTGGGTTTTATTTGAAACCGAATTCGGATTTGCCGTTCAATGATAGGGGTTGGGTTTATCTAGGGTCTGGGGATACGGATGAGAATGGTTCGGTCGTGTTCTCGATTGGGGTAAATATCGGTGGTGGTGTGCATGAGTTGCAGGCTAGGTGGGAGGGTGATGATGATTTTGGTTCGTGCAGGAACACTACTAGCTTCAGGACGCCGTTCCAGACGGCTTATGTTAGAGTAGTGAACGTTGAAAAGTTGAAAGATAGAATCAACGTGCTGTTGAGGGTAGTTGACGAGTACAATTTTCCGCTCGCTGGCAAGTTGTTCAATTTTGAAGCGCTGAACATCCAGAAAACAGTGCCGTACCTGATAAGTAACGCGACCGGCTATGCGACCGTATCCTTGAGTATTGATAAGACCTTGAGTTTCGTAGATTCGCGGATTACGGTTCTGGCTGACCCGTACATTTCTGGATGTCTGGCGGCTGTTATGTTTGATTTGGCGGGGCCAAAGGTGCTTTGTGATGTGAGTTATAGCGATGGTTTTTCTGGCAACTTTGATGGAACTGCAGACTTAAGCCTCTCAAGTGAAATCTCAGCGGTCGATTCTAGGACTATGGCAACGTATTTGGTTCTTGAGGATGTAGATTTGACGGTGAACCCGAATCCTGGACGGGCCGACCTGCCTCTGAAGGTGGGGGCTAGCTTCTCGACGTTCAATGAAGGTTACGGCACGGTTAAGTTTCAGTTTCGTTATTATGTGAGTGGAAGCAGCGAAAACCTGACGACGGTAACGGCTTCTTGCAGGGTTAGCAGATGGTATGACCCAGATATGGGCTGGACTTTCGTTTACACCTACAGTGGCACACTTCTTTGGAGTCCGACTTATTACGGGGAAGCTTATGTTCGAGTGATTGCGAAGGATTCAGGCAACAACACCATCGGCGATAATAGTGTCACGTTTACCGTTCAGCCTGCTCCAGCGAACATAGTCGTTTACTATCCTGAATCCTTTGTTGATGAGCCGTTGAATTTGGTTATTGCGTTTTCTATGTCGCGGACGTATGAGGAACCTGCCCCGAATGGTTTCTTCCAGAGTTCCAGGCTGGCTCCGACGTTGGTATGGGATAATGTGAAATATATGTTGGATCAGGGGGTGACTAATACTACGATTATTCATGTTTACATTAATGGTTCTAAGGTAGCTGATGTGGTTCCCGACGCTAACGGAATTTGTAGCGCTCTGGTTCCCATCAGCTTTTCTGCGAATCATTCAAGTTTGAACATTAGGGTGGTGACTAATGCGACGAGTCGCTACAAGGAAGTGGCTGTTGAACAGAATTTGACGCTGACTATAGTGAATGTTAGGAATAACATGTCAGCGGTGAACAGCCAGTTCAAGTTCAATTCCACGGTGGGCACATTGGACAGTGGCAACATAACCTACGTGTCGCTGAATAATACTGTGGACGCGAGTGCCTCGCTGTTCGATTTGCCGGTACACAATGTGACGCTGTCTTTTGTCGCTGCCAGAATGCTTGCTCGCTCGTCCACAAATAGTACCGGATAGGCAATCTTACCGAGTGGAACCGATTACATTCGGGTGAAATACCCGTGCAACCTAACAGATGGAGCGGAAGCAGCTCTGGCTGACGTTTTCAGAGAGGACAGGAGGGTCAACACTAGAGATATAGGCGGTGTTGCGGCGAAGTTTGGCACGTCAATCGGTGACCCGAACTACGATTGGTATTTTGACTTAAACACTGATTTATGCATTAATGGCACCGATATTGATATTGTCACATCACAGAATGGGAAATATTTAGAATACCTTAATGACACTTCTTTTGGCTTCAGTAGCATAACCCTTCGTTTTAGTACTGGTCAGAATGTTAGCTTGGACAGGGATGGTTTTGCGTATGTTCCTTCTGGGGCTACGTGGTTCTTCATGTCTGTCGGTGGTGTCATAGAGTTTTTTGATGCGGTTTTGATGCAGAACGTTTCGACAAGCAATTTGGGCGCTGTCAGCGTGGGTTGGCGTCCCTCAGAAAACGGAGTTTACCTGACAAAGACTGGCTTGCCTTCGAGCTTTGATGCAGTAGTCACCTTCAACAGTAATGTGACTCAGGTGGAGTCTCCGTTGACGATTGCAGATTACTACTACGTGGTCAAGAGGCCAGTAAGCTTGACAACGGACATGCTGGGTGAATTCAACATCACGAGCGCAGAAGCTGAGGCCGATGCGTACGTTTCTGAGGCAGACTCTTCTGGATGGTTTGGCAATGAAACTGCGCTGTACATAAGCGGAGGGCCATCCTACTCGGAAAAGAAGAGTTACATAAGATTCAATCTGTCGTCAATACCAGTCGGCGCTTACATTTGTTCTGCCCGATTGGACCTCCGCTTCGCGCAAACGTTCGGAACGGACAATTTCGACATAAATCTATTGGACAGTAATTGGAGCGAGTTAAATGTGACATGGAATACTTATGTAGCATGGAGACCGGACCCGAAGTATGTGGTTGCACGCCCGGATTCAGGATTGTCATTTATCGACCTGACGGAGTTTGTCCGAATGTGGAGCAATAGTTCTGCCATTAATTATGGAATCGTGCTGAAGCCGCAAGGTAATTCTTGCATTCAATTCGTAGCACATTCCAGAGAAGCTGCATTCAGTCCGAAATTGGAGATATCGTACATTGTGCCTTCACCAGTTATTGTCGCGGATGCTTATGACAATGTTACCCAAGAATCTATTTCCAGTCTGCCCATTCAGTTGTCTGCAGACGGTCTACAGATCGAAGAGGCGAGCACAAACTCCTCCGGAACAGCTACTTTTTCGAGCTGGAGACCAACTACAAACACGGTTCAGAATGTTTCTGTTTTGACCGTGGAAAACGGAACTTATCGGGTTTCTGGGACTTATGTCCTCTACGATTTTAGATATTCGACTAATGTTACTTCGCTGGATGGGAACCCGAGAAACGTGACGATTGAAGTCCCATATGACTATCATTTCAGTCTTCGCTCTTCCTCGCTTGTCGGCTTGAAGGGGCAGACTGTGAAGTTTCTTGTTAACGGTACCTCGACTGATGGCACACAATATAGCGGTGAAGGAACCAACAACACTGATATAAACGGGAATGTTCAGTTCGCGTGGGGAGCTGAGCAGGGCGGCGTGTATTCGATGAGAGCGGTCTTTGAGGGTAACGAAACCTACAAGGCTTGCGAGACCTACGTAACCATAAACGCTAGCGTGACTCCTTTTGGACTTCTGTTCGAGGTTACTCCTACCGAGTTTGAGCCTGGCGCGTCTTTGTTCTTGAACGCGACTATCATGGACCCGTTCACCGGCAGAAAAGTGACTGGTGGCGTCAGGATGAACGTGACGTTCTTCCGTTTGGGTTCTGACGGTTCCAACGTGACGATTGCCAGGATTATGACTGGGACGGGTGAAGCCACGAAAGGGACTACGTATCCGAACAACAACAAGACCTATGCTTACGTCGCTAGGCTTGACTCTGTCTTTCAGGACGGGCAGGTTCCTCAGGGAGTAGTCAGCAACCCCGTTCAGTTGACCGTTTCCAATTCCAGCAGGATTCTGTTGGGCATCATCCATGATGATTCGTCGGTTTGGCACACCGTCTACGGCTACCTGAAGTACAATAGCACGGGCATTCCTAATAGGCTTGTGAAGGTCAAGGTTAACAGCACGGAGTTCACGCGGTTAACGGACATCAACGGGTATTTCAACCTGCAGTGGTACTTCAATCCCTACGGCAACCTCTCAACCTACATTATAACGGCCACTTTTGAAGGAGACTCAGGCTCAAACGTTACGGCGTGGGCTAACACCCCCGAAGGAACACCCTACCCAGCCTGCACGACCATACAGTACGCCTACAAGCCCTCAATCAACGCAACCACACTAACCGTTGACCCGCGAGCCGCACAACTCATGCGTATGATAAGATCGCCCGAGGAAATGCAAAAAGAAGCACGGAACAAAGGATGGCTCAACATTTGGCACGAGTGGACTTGGTGGTACCCTTGGTATAAGTTGCATGTCGAAGTAAACATAAACCCTCATATCCACGTGGCCTTTAGTCCAATTTTACCTGGTGGAGAGATACAGACTTTCACGCCTGATGTTCCAGAACTGATCAGAAATGTTGCAATCGACGTCTTGGTGGAGTACTTTATTTCGGAAGGAATCTACCGGTTCATGAGGAACACTGGAAACATAGTGGCAGGCATAGTTGCCTTCATCGGCACAACGATTGCTAACTTCGTGCTATTAGGTATGCAATGGAATTCGTTAGAAGGTTTGAGAGCCACGGCGATTTCAAGCTTTGTTTCTGCTTTTATTGGTTCAAGGGGTCCATTGGACAAACTGTCAGACGCAATCTCATGCCTGATTGATTGGTTTGGCACTTTCTGCACAGAAGTCAAGAGGCTGTCCGTCACATTCATATCCTTGGTCGGTGTAATATTAGATGGTTTGGATGTCATCTTTAACCTGATAATTTGCGGGATAAGCATTGGAAGACTGATTGAGCTCGGTGGGTTATATGTATAGATTATTCAAGAATGTCCTTTTTTGGCTTGTCTTGATAGGTGTCGGCGACTTTCTCATGCTGACCCTTGTGCGAGAGATGTTTGTCCGATGGGGATTCACCAATCAAGATGGTTTTTTTCTGTCTTTAATGTTGATGTTACCATTAACAATGACCATGCTTCTTCTCCACAGAATGACTAACGGTCAGCTCGTATTCCCTCCAACATCTCAATTGAAAATCCCTGATCACGCACTCATCAGTAAATTAGAGGCAAAAGTTCTTTTTGTACTCATAGCACTCTATTCTTCCTTCGCAATTTACAGGTATACTACTGCGGCGGACTTGACGAAGGCTTTTGCCATTCCAACGGTGACATTAGTCTCAATGTACTTCTTCTTGCTGCTTCTCAAAATCGATCTGTATAAAGAAAAGAGTGAATCGAACATTTCAGACAGAGTTTGCTTCGAGGGCTAACGAGGAAAGGGATAGTTCAAGGATAAAATGTTTAAATATTGTTGGTTGTCATTTTCCTTCGGAAAGCCCCTGTCATGACCGCTAATTCAAACGTGCCCATTTACTTCTTCAACACGCTCACCCGCAAGAAGGAACAGTTCACACCCATAACACCGGGCATTGTTAAGCTGTACTGCTGCGGACCCACAGTATACCTATATGCGCACATCGGCAACATGCGCACCTACACCTTCGAAGACACCCTCCGCAGAACACTCGAACACAACGGCTACACGGTCACACACGTCATGAACATCACCGACGTAGGCCACCTCACCTCAGACGCCGACACCGGCGAAGACAAAATGGAACTCCGCGCCACACGAGAAAGAAAAACAGTCTGGCAAATCGCAGAATTCTACACCCAAGCCTTCTTCGAAGACACCCAAATGCTCAACATACTCACGCCAACGATAACACCCAAAGCCACAGACCACATCCAAGACATGATAGCCCTAATCCGAAAACTAGAGGCGAAAGGCTACACGTACACCATCGACACAGGCGTCTACTTCGACACGTCAAAACTGAGAGACTACGGAAAACTCACCGGAATGGACTTCCAAAGACTAACCGAAACCCTCAAGGCAGGAGCAAGAGTCGAATTCAACCCGCAAAAAAGAAACATAACCGACTTCGGACTCTGGCTCTTCAGCCCCAAAGACAAAAAACGCCAAATGGAATGGGACTCGCCCTGGGGCGTCGGCTTCCCAGGCTGGCACATCGAATGCAGCGCCATGAGCATGAAATACCTAGGCGAACACTTCGACATCCACGCCAGCGCCATAGACCACATCCCCATACACCACACCAACGAAATCGCCCAGTCCGAAGCAGCAACAGGCACGAAAGTCGTCAACTACTGGCTACACGGCGCCTTTCTCGTGTTCGGCGAAAAAGAAAAAATGGCAAAATCAAAAGGCGAAATCCTCACCGTCAAAGACATCGCCCAGAAAGGCTTCGACCCACTGGCACTCCGCTACTTGTACTACACGGCGCACTACCGCTCAGAACTGCTCTTCACGTGGGAAAGCCTCCAATCCAGCCAAAAAGCACTGTTCACGCTGAGAGAGCACACCCGAAACCTCAAACAAGCCGCAAACACACAAACACAACCATCAACAAAAGCCCAAGCGTACAGGCAAGAGTTTCTCGAAGCCATAAACGACGACCTCAACATGCCCAAGGCATTAACCATAGTCTGGCGACTCGTCAGAGAAGAAAAAGACGTAGGCGACAAAGAAAAATACGACTTGCTCACGGAATTCGACAAGATACTCGCTCTCGACTTGGCAAAGGAAGAAGCCCAAGCAGAACTGCTCACCGAAGCCCAAGAACTGATCCAGAAAAGAGAAGAAGCCAGAAAAGCCAAAGACTATGCGACAGCCGACGTAATCCGAGAGCAACTCAGGGAAATGGGCGTGATAATCGAGGACACGCCTCAAGGCGTTCGGGTGAAGGTCGAGAAGCGTCCGAACACCTAGCTGCTTTTGCCGTGAAGGTTCCACTCGTCAGTCGCATACTTCTCCCTGCACAGCTTATCAGCTAAGTCGCGTTCATAACTTGTCAAGTCGCCCTCTTCAAGCGTCACGTTCAACGCCTTCTCGAAGCCACTTATCAAGGCTCGGTTGACTTCTTCCTGCGAAACGCTCCTGGCCAACTCCTTCCTGATCGAAGTAATCCTGCCCTCAGCGACGTTCACGACTTCCATGCAGGTCTTCGCCCACGGAACCCTCAGCAAAGTGAACATCCGCTCCAAATCAACATCCGCCAACAGCGTGCCATGCTGCAACACAACGCCCTTCTTATGCGACTGTGCGCTTCCCGAAATCTTCTTGCCTTTGACAGTGAGGTTCGGGCAGGTTTTCTCGTTGCCCACGTTGAAATCCGCATTCACGCCCAGAATCTGTAATGCCTCAGCGAGTCCGCTGTAGATTCGAGCGTAAACACCGGTCACGTCTTCAGCGTCTAAGTCTTGCTTGTTTGCGATGACGCTGTAGGTTATCTCATGTTCCGCGTCGTGGTAGACGGTGCCGCCTCCCGTTATCCGCCTCACCACATCCACGCCATATTTCCTGCAGTTTTCTATTTGCACTTCGTTCTTGAAATCTTGAAACTTTCCTACAGAAACGGCTGAGGGGTTCCAACGGTAGAATCTTACCGTGTTCGGTGCCTGATTTTCGATTCGGGCGGTAAGTATAGCCTCGTCTACTGCCATGTTCACGTAGGCACTGTGCGTTTCAAGCTGGAGCAGCCGCCACTTGCTCATTTCAATAATCGCTTCCGGTCTTGTTCTGTGCTAACTGCGTTTGTTCTGCAGCTTTTTATCTTTTGTTTAACGACACTGGAGTGGTTAAGTTTTAAGACGTGTTGCACCTATTCTGTTCTGCGGTAGGGTGATGCGGGGTTGGATATACCGACCATTTCGGGAATCATCGCCGTTGTGGGCGTGGTAGTGGGCTTCCTTATCGCTATACTGCAGTTGCGAGACTTGGTTAAGGCGAGGCAGACGGAGCTTGTGATGAGGCTTTATGAGACTTTTGATAGCAGGGAGTTTCAGGAGGCGTGGGTTGAAACGTTGCGGATGGAGTTCGCCGACTACAAGGATTACCTGCGGAAGTACGGGGCCACTTCTGATAAGCCCTCTTACGTGTCGGTCAACATGGTTGCCGGTTTCTTCGAAGGCTTAGGCATTCTGCTGCGGCGAAGGCTCATTGACATTGCCCTGGTTGATGACTTGTTCAGTTCAGATATAGTGTTAGGGTGGCACAAGATGAAGCCTATCGTGGAAGGGTGGAGGAAACAGTTCAGTCGCCCTCAGATGTCCGAGTGGTTCGAATACTTGCATGATGAAATGCAGAAGAGAGAAGAACAGCTCGCACAAGCTAGCAGTTGACTTTAGGAGTAATGTTAGGTGGACGAGTGGCGTGCATCCAAATCCAATGTCAGGATAGCTCTGGGTCTTGTTCTCATCATCGCTGGTTTCGTTTGGCTCGCCCTTTTTTTCGAATTCATGCCGATTTCTCCTTCAAACATTCTGGTTGGATGGCTTGGAGCAATTATCACCGGTTTCTTTTTCTTTTCGGCAATCTGCATAAGTTTTGACGACAAGGCAAAGAAGGCAATCGTCGTTGGACTGGTCTGCCTTTTGTGGAGTCTGGGTTTTCTTGTGCTTCCTGTTCCTGAGGGGTATGCAGAGACTGTGTATGGTGGTTGGGCAATAATCTTTATGGCGCTGGTTATACTGTATGCCAAGTACGAGAGTTCCCAAAAGAGAAAGACTTCAGCTCAAAAAGAGACAGAATCTCATGAGTGATACCGTTACTGTTTCCATCTGCAGCGAGGTTTTGAGGGCGATTCTGGAAGGGGCGAAAAGAGTCTATCCGAGAGAGTCCATCTTGCTTCTGAGGGGCAAGAGGAAGAAAGGCTTGATCGAAGTGTCGGACCTTGTTGTTCCGCCGTTCGCGACGCGTGGCTTAAGGTTCAGCAGTGTTCCGCTTCACATGTTGCCCATGGACTTCTCGATTGTGGGCACGGTGCATTCGCATCCTTCTGGAAACGTGAACCCGTCACACGCTGATTTGAACCATGCCTTCGGAAGCGTAATCATGATCGTGGGCTACCCGTATCTGGATGCGAAGAACGTTGCCGTGTACAACCACGACGGAGAAAAGCTGAGTCTGAACGTGACTGAACCCTGAAGGCTAATTTGTGAAGACGATGGTTTTCCGTGTTATTGTTTAAATATTAGTGTTGTGATTAGACGTAGCGAAGGGAAAAAACCAAGCATGGGTTCAAAATCGCCCAGAGGCGAATTCGCCGCCAGAAAACTCGCGGAAAAACGCCAAAAACTCAGATGGAGCAGCATGTACTACAAACGGCGCATGCTCAGGCTCGACGTGAAAGCAGACCCGCTTGAAGGCGCACCCATGGGACGAGGAATAGTCCTCGAAAAGGTGGGTGTTGAAAGCAAACAGCCCAACAGCGCCATCCGCAAGTGCGTCCGAACCCAACTCATAAAGAACGGTCGTTCAATCACTGCTTTTCTACCTGGCGACGGCGCGTTAAACGTCGTTGACGAACATGATGAAGTTCTCGTGCAGGGTATCGGTGGTTCCAGGGGAAGAGCTATGGGCGACATTCCCGGCGTGCGCTGGAAAGTAATCATGGTTAACGGCGTGTCGTTGAACGAGCTTGTTTACGGGAGAAAACAGAAGCCAGCACGGTGACAACAGTGAGCCAGAAGTTAGAGACTAAACTTTTTGAGAAGTGGAGTTTCAAAGACATAAGCGTCAAAGACTTGGGCTTGCAACGGTATATTTCGCTGAAGCCCGTTGTGGTTCCTCATAGCATGGGCAGGCATGAGCACACGCGGTTCCGCAAGGCAAGCATCAGCATTGTCGAACGCCTCGCAAACAACCTCATGAGGCCGGGTAAGAACTCTGGGAAGAAGGCTAAAGTCATGAACATTGTGTTGCAGGCTTTTGAGATAATCAACCTGCGCACCGGCAAAAACCCTGTAGAAGTGCTCGTGAAGGCTGTGGAGAATTCTGCGCCGTGCGAAGACACAACGAGAATCAGCTACGGCGGCATAGTGTATCACATGTCGGTGGATGTTGCGCCCCAGAGGAGGGTTGACTTGGCTCTGAGAAACATCTCCGACGCGGCGAGGCAAGCGGCGGTAAACAATCCCCGCAGTATTGAGGAATGTTTGGCAGATGAGCTGATTCTAGCCGCGAACCACGACATGAAAAGCTTCGCCGTTTCAAAACGCAACGAAACAGAAAGAGTAGCCCAATCCTCAAGATAGCAATCGGAAAGTTTCAGTCAGTTCACTTCTTTAAGATGAGAAATATTCGAGAATTCAAATCGTTGGAAAAACAATTATCAAGGATATCGCAGCTGCGTGAAGTGTGCCTGTCAGAGTGTGATTTAAACTCATTATGATGATTATTGAGCTTTCGTAGTAGGCGAACACACTTGTAACCCTGTGTATCTTCCCAAAGACCACAAGCCCAAACCTACCGGCGCCACGGGATACGATTGACAAAGAAATTCAGAAAAGAGAGCGAACAGAGACAGACGCCTGAGATTACGGGGAAACGTTTGAGCAGATGAGCCAAAGTCGACTTTTGAACTGCCTGCGAGTAGGCTGGCAAATCGTTCACAGGTTTGGGAACTACAAGGCCTTTGCGAAGCGATAATCTAACTACTCGCACAGCATGGAAAGTCAAGGTAAAGGAAGGGTTATTTGACCGAACGCCCTTCAAGCACCCGTCCTCAAATATACCCTAGAACTGCATCTAAATCTGCAATACCGACAAATCCAATTACAGCTCCAATCGCTTTACGTTTCGGTCTTTTCCCTTGCAGCTAAGGTCGACTCCTTTACACTCATGAGTTGCGGCTTTCTGCGTTTTAGCAAAGCAATCGATATAACAGCTCCGACTATGATAACCGCTATTATTACCCAGAACCACCATATCATCCACAGAGGAACTTCCTCTGTCTGCGTTTCCGGTGGGATAAATTGACCAGAAGCGGGGCTCATTAGCGGGTAGCGATCGTTATTATTTTTGTCGATTGTGTATTGCGTATCACCTATGCCATTATTGTCGTGGTCCGTACCATTGTAATCACTCCAATAGTTGCCTCTGTAATCATTTTCCCAAATGTTCATTGAAGGACTCATAGATTGGCTTTCTATTGACTGGTCATGAACCTGAAACGTGTTGTTTATAAAGTTATTATGGTAGATGTAGTTCTCAGAAGAACCTAATGTCAGCAGAAGACCATAATTGTTGTCTTCTACACTATTTCCACAGAAGACATTTTTATCAGAATTCCAGAGATAGATACCATAGTCTTTGTTGCTTGTGGCATTGTTTCCCCAAAAGATATTGTCCTGAGAATGCTCAAGAAAAATGCCATCTGCGTTGCCGGATACATCATTTTCAGAGATGATGTCGTTTGAAGAACTCAGAAGAAAAACGCCCAGGTCATTGTTGCTTATGCTGCTCGCGGTCACGTTGTCATATGAAGATGACTCGAACACGATACCGTGAAAGTTATCTGTCGCGTTAATTCTAAAGATGTTGTTCCTTGAAGAGTTGTATAGCCAGATACCATAATAGAAGGCTCTGATCGACATGTTTTTGATTGTTACGTTGCTTTTCCTGGAAAGCCATATCCCTCGAGCTTCATATTCTTGAACACCCGGACCTTGTAGCATGTATCCTGCACCATCTATCACTATGTTACTCCTCTCTACAACGATGGAAGTCACATTGATGTTTGCAGAAAAAACGTAATCAACATTATCAGCGGTCAGGATGTAAGCTGTTCCCTCAACATGTCCGTCAGCCCTGATATAAACGGTTCCACTCGCGCTAATTGGCTGAGCTTTGAAAGCAACTATTACCATGCTTAACAGAAGCAGTATTGACAACATTGAGGATGAAAGTTTCTTCACTTTTCTCCCACGTCTTCTTTATTAAACTACGTAGCTTTGAGGCAAATAATAAACTTATTGAGAAGTCTGCGGAGAAGAATTTTGTCCTTCGTAAATTTACTTCCAATCTGTGTGTGCGTGCTTCTGTGCATAGTGATGCTGCTCATGGATTGCGATGTCCATTCCGTAGACGTAGATTCCCTAAAGACTCTCAGGCAATTGTTCTCCTGTTTTGTGGACACTCTCGACAAGCGCCTGGGATCTCCTTGGCTTACAGAATCCTGAGAAAAATGCCGACGACCGCCTGACGATTACTGCATGACTCAGATGTTATCTGAACTTCCTACGTAAACGTATGTTGAACCTGTGCTTCAAGCTATTTATAGGGGGGCGATAACTTTTCAGAGGGCATCAGAACAACCCAACAAAAAACTAACATAGAAACAATCGCAGTCACTTCAGATGTATCTCAACAACATCTCCGTCTTCCAAGACGAAGGAATGTCCAACTTTTCTTGGACTGAACGTTAACCGTTTTGCCCAAACTTTAGCGAACAGAAAATTCTCGCTGAAATCGCTGTGAATACTCCTAGCCAAATCATACACCGTTGACCCCTTCTTCAGAATAAACGGCTTCCTAGAATACTCCCTTTCAACCGGTTCCTTCGTATAGACACGAATAATACCCAACGTCCTAAACAGCGTTTCGCCCAACCGTTCCAAACCCAGCCTCTTCTCGCACGAAACCGCAACAATCGGCAACTTACCCCCAACATAAGCCCTCAACAACCGCAAGTTGTCTTCAGCGCCTTCCAAGTCAACCTTGTTCGCCACAACAACCGCAGACTTGTAAACCGTGCTCTCAAAAATCGCGTCCTCCACATCATCCAACGTCGCTTCACCAGAAATCTTCACAACCGCATCCCCAATCTTGTAACTCTTCAAAAGCCCTTCAACCTCCCTAAAACTGCAATCAACAAGCCTCCCAACAACAATAATCCGCAAACCAGAACCCGCAAACTTCCGCTCAATCTCCACTCTAGCCTTTGGCTTACTCAACAACACACGCGCCTTCTCCAACTCACCCACAACAAGCCTAAACTGCTCAACCGGGTCCTGCGACAAATCAACCATCAAAACAAGCCCATCAGCGTTCCGCGCCAAAGCCAAAGTCTGAGGTCCCCAAGCTTTACCCTCAGCAGCGCCTTCCATCAACGCTGGCGCTTCCAACAGCTGAAACTGAATATCCTCATAACTCATTATTCCAGGCACAGGTTGCCTCGTCGTGTAGGGTGCAGCGGAAACCTCAACCTTCGAATTCGTCACTGCCGCCAACAAACTGCTCTTGCCAACCTTCGTCACGCCCAAGAGAACAACCTGCGCAGCACCTTCTTTCTCTACGAAGAGTTTGGGTCCGGTTCTTCCCGCTTTCTTGCGTTTTTTCTCCTCGATTTCCCTTCGCATAGTAGCCATTTGTTTTTTGATTTGACCGCGAAGCTTCAGCGTTCCCTTATGCTTCGGAACGAGGCTTAGGAATTCCTCCATTCGCAGAAGCTTTTCTTTAGGGTACTTTGTGGCTTCGACTTCTGCCCATTTCTTCCTGGCGTCTGGAGGCAAGTTTGCCGGCATAAACTAAACGCGTCCAAACAGTACTTTCTGGAATTAGCGTTAATATTTGTTTCCGATTGCCCGAAAGCGCCGAATCTCACGTACAATAAACTTTATTTAACTGAATGAACAGTTGTGTAAACGAAACCACTAAAAATTAGGGAAATTTGAAAGAACTAAGGAAGGAGGAAAAGAATGAGCAAAACCGAAAAGCCACATTTAAACCTAGTAATCATGGGACACGTCGACCACGGAAAATCAACAACCACGGGCCACATGCTCTACCTTGGAGGAGCAATCGACGACAGAACAGTCAAAGCCTACGAAGAAGAAGCCAAACAAATGGGCAAAGAAACCTTCAAGTACGCATGGATCCTCGACAACCTCAAAGAAGAACGGGAAAGAGGCTTAACAATCGACCTCAGATTCCTGAAATTTGAAACGAAAAAGTACTACTTCACAGTCATCGACGCACCAGGACACAGAGACTTCGTAAAGAACATGATCACGGGCGCAAGCCAAGCTGACGGCGCAATACTGTTCGTGTCGGGCAAGCGTGGAGAGTTTGAAGCCGGAATCGGTCCAGGCGGACAAACCAGAGAGCACGCGTTTCTGGCTTTCACGCTGGGCGTTCGGCAGTTAGTCGTTGCCATCAACAAGATGGATGATGCGTCAGTCAACTACAGTCAAGAACGGTACGAAGAGGTCAAGAACGAAGTTTCTAGAATGCTGAAGATGGTGGGTTACAAGCCTGAGAAAATCAATTTCGTGCCCACTTCAGGCTGGACAGGCGACAACCTCGTGAAGAACAGCGATAAGATGCCTTGGTACAAGGGACCTTCGCTTATGGACGCTTTGGACACGTTTGAGTTGCCTCCTAAGCCGACTAACAAGCCTTTGCGTGTGCCTATTCAGGACGTTTACAGCATCACGGGCGTTGGAACTGTGCCTGTTGGCAGAGTCGAGACGGGAGTGCTTAAGGAGAATGACGTGGTCGTTTTCATGCCTTCCAACAAGACGGGTGAAGTGAAGTCTTTGGAGATGCATCATACGAGGATTGCGAAGGCGGAGCCTGGCGATAACATTGGGTTTAACATTAGGGGCATTGCGAAGACTGATATTCATCGGGGTGACGTTGCGGGACCTGTGAGCAATCCGCCAACGGTTGCGAAGGAGTTCATCGGGCAAGTGATTATCATTTATCATCCTACTGCGGTTGCTGCTGGTTACACGCCTGTTCTGCATTATCACACTGGGCAAGTTGCGTGCAGGTTCACTGAGCTTATGAGGAAGATTGATCCTAGGACTGGCAATGTTGTGGAGGAGAAGCCTGCTTTCTTGAAGACTGGTGATGCGGCGTTGATTAGGATGGAGCCTTTGCATGAAATAGCTGTTGAGGCTTACACTGATTTTCCGGAGTTGGGCAGGTTCGCTGTGCGTGACATGGGTACGACTGTGGCTGCTGGCGTCATCAAAGAAATAACGAAGAAAGGACCGTAAAAAACCAAACCTTTTCTTTCCTATTTTTCCGTTCTTTTTCGGCGTGACCATTTGAAGTCTAGCTTGTGCTCTGTTGTGGTCTGCGGAGTTTATACCCCCCTATAAATAGCTTGAAATGCGGGTTCTGCCTGTGTTTGTGTTTGGTGGCCTAGGGCGGTATGCTTCTCCATATGTCCATGGTGCGTGACGCAGGCACTATGAGGCTTGCGAATTCCGGGTAGAGTTTCTTCTTGTAGTCTGATTGCATGAGTTTGTTGAAGAATCTTTCGAGTTCTGCGAGGTTTTCGAATTCCCACATTTCCACGTACCCGTCGGTGTTGCCGCCGAGTGTTTGTTCTAGTAGTTTGTAGGATTTGAGTTGTTTGAGGTAGGGCTTGAAGAACTTGCTCCATTTTTTCTTGTATGCGGTGAATTCTTCGTGTTTTTCGGGTTCTATCACATAGGTTTCGACCAGGAAAACAGTCGTGCTAAATCACCTCCTTCCGTGGTATCGTGTCAGTTGGAAGTTGTTTTAACGGTTTCGGGAAAACCCAGATGTCCAGGTCGTAAAGTTCTTAACTGTCTTTTGCAGTTCGGATTCTATGGCTTTGCAGAAGCGAGTGTTCGTTGTTCCGCATTTTCATTACGACCTTGCGTGGATTAGCTCGGAAAGGGCGAATTTGAGGAAGGCCTACAAGATTCTTGGCAGGGTCATGGATATTATGGAGCGAGACAGGGATTTCACGTACGTGGTTGATCAGGCGTTCTACCTTGAGAAGATGAAGCAGGAAGAGCCGCGGCTGTTTCGTCGGTTGGCTGAGAGGATTGCCGAGGGCAGGGTTGAAGTTGTCAACGCTGGGTATTTGATGCCTGACCTTAATCTGGTTTCGCCTTTTGTGCTGAAGAAGGATTTTGAGATGATGAATGCTTTTGCGAGGAGAGAATTTGATACTGCGCCTCGGGTTGCTTGGATGATTGACTGTTTCGGAAGCCCGGGCATAATGCCCAGAATAGTCAGAGAGTCGGGGTTGAAGTACTATGTTTTCTGGAGGGGAATGAACAGTCCTGATTCGGGTCAGGAGTTCTATTGGACGGGGTCGGATGGCACGAGTATTCTTGTTCATTGGATGAAGCACGGTTACAGCCAGTACGGATACCGGTTTGATAATCTGATGAAAGCTACGGATGAGTTGAAGCCGACGACTGATGTTGCTTTGGTTCCGTTTGGGGCTGATTTTTACGTTCCGCATGAGAAACTCATCAGACAAGTGCAAAGGACTGAGAATGCCAAGTTCGCGCTGCCTTCGGAATTCTTCAGAGAAGTCGAGAAGCACGGGCGTGATTTGCCGACGGTTGAGGGTGAGATGCTTTCTGACTACGCGAATTTCAGAGGCTGTTACAGCAGCAGAGTTAGTTTTAAGCAGTTGTACAGACGCGCCGAGAAAGAAGCGTTGGGTAAAGAGGCGACTGAGGACGAGTGGAAGAATCTTCTCTATTCGGCGTTTCATGACCTTATATGTGGCACTGGAATCGATGAAGTGTACCCATCTGCCGAGAAAAAGCTGAGAAGCATTAAGACAGAGAAGAAACCAGCGCGGGAAGGGAGGATGTACGACGGGGAATTTCTGAGTGGAGTTTCTTTCGAGCTTAAGCGTGAAGAAGGCGACCTGTATCATACCAAGCCGTCAGTGAAAGTGGCTCTTCCTCAAAACTCTGTCAAGCTTGAGGCGCGTCTTAACGGCAACACATTGAATCTGCTGGCGGAAACGGATTTTCAGTTTCCCGGACACGTGCTGAGACTCGTAGTAAGCACTGGCATAGCGAACGGCAGATTAGTCCATCATCTTTGGAAAGATACTTTCGCCGAGAGAAAACTGAACACTCTCTACGCCTTCAACGATTCCTTCGAATACACAGACAAAAATGATAGCGGACTTCGCTTCGCCAGCGACGACTGCTTCGACTACGAAGTTAAAGATAACGGGAATGTTTATGTGACGCTGGTTCGGAGCGTTGAGATCCTCAGCCACGGCGACGCAGGTCCAAGAGCACGATGCCCAAATGCTCTTGAACTCGGAAAACGCCGTTTCCGAATGGCAATTTCGTCCTTGGGAAGAAATTTGCTCCTGAAGAGCTAGGCAATGCCAAGTTTTAAGATGAAGTTTAACCCTGCGGTCTTAGGCGAAAGCAGATGCTAGACAATACCTTCAATATCAGCAATAGTTGCAGCAGTAGGCGTGATGATAGGAGTCATCTTTGCCATGCTGCAACTGAGAGATTTGGTGAAAACGAGACACTCAGACCTGTTCATGTGCCTCTATTCAACCTGGGGCAACGAGGACATTAACAAGGCACACAGAAGACTCTTGGCTACTGAAGTCAAAGACTACGATAGCTTCGTCAAGAGATATGGTCCAATGGCTTCAGAAGAAGGTGAACCTCCCCAGATCTACAGCGACATAGATCGGATTGGATGGTTCTTTAACATGATGGGTTTTCTAGTGAAGGAAAAGCTTGTGCACATAAAACTAGTCGATGAGATTCTTGGCTATTGGGTCATAAAAGCATGGGAACTTATCAAACCTTTAGTGTATGGTTGGAGGAAACAGTACAACATACCAGAATCGTTTCAATGGTTTGAATACCTCTACAACGAAGTGAAGAAAAGAGAAAACCAGCTGGCAAAGACCTAGCAAGGAGGTCTCCAGCTCAAAACCGGTCGCTGCAACTCAACAGGTGCCTGTTTTTCAAGCGGCTCTACAGTAGCTTTATCGCTTCTTCTCTTGGGATTGCTACCAAGGTTTCTGTGGTTACCACATCTGCTGCGTCGATGGATAGTTTCATGGCTTCCTTCTCGTCGGGCGCCTCAAGTATCAGCACCGTGTCGTAGCGACCAAGAGTCCAATAGAACCCTAGGATTTTGATCCCTCTTTTCTTCATATCGTCCAGCATCTTGGTGACTCCTGCTGAAGTTTCCTTAGCCGGTTTCTTCCTGAACCTGCCGAAACTTATGAAAATCAAGTCTTTTCACCTCCTCAGCTGCCCTTGCATTTTGTTGTTTGGCTTGGTATCGTTGGTCAATTGTTTTAAGAGTATGTGACTGTGACCTAGCAACAACAAAACTGGATCTTGCTCAAGTTTTATCAGTGAGAAGCATCTAGTTTTTCACATAATAAAGCAAGCATCAGAGCTGAGTCTATGTCCGGAACTGAAACGTTACTTCCCTTCCTGAAAGAAAAGAAGAGTGAAGAACAGCAGCCAACGATAATTGTCGACAGTCGAGAAGCCAACTCCACTCCCAAAATCGTTAAGTTGCTCAGAGAACGCAACGTCAATGTCAAAATCGAGCAGTTGGACAAGGGCGACTACGTCATATCCGACATTTGTGCCATAGAAAGAAAAACCGTCCACGACTTCGTTTACACGCTTACCCGCCGCTACCTCTTCGAGCAACTGTTCAAACTCAAAGAAATCTACCCACAATCCCTCATCCTCCTAGAAGGCTACTTGCCCATAATCTACAGGTTCAGCCGAATCCAACCCGTCAGCGTCTGGGGCGCCATGTTCACCCTCGCCAAAAACGGCATATCCATAGTAAACACTACAAGCTACAAAGAAACCGTCGACTTCCTCTACGTCGCCGCCCGCCAAGAACAAATAGTCGAAAAACGCACACCAACAGTCCACCCCGCAAAACGCACAGAAACCCTCAGCGACGCCCAAATCTACTTCATCGCAAGCCTCCCAAACATCGGCAGAGAAAAAACCATAGAAATCCTCAAAACCTACCAAACACCCATCAACGCCCTAATCAACGTCGACGACTGGCCCAAAACCGCCTACGGGCTAGGACCAAAAATCACAAGCAAGGTTAAAGAAGTGCTAGGCACACCCTTCAAAGAGTGAACCACAAATGCACGTGGAAATAGCCCCAACAAGAAAGATAACCATCCTAGGTCTCGACAAGCGCTCCGTCCCCGACATCGCCTGGTGCGCCACGACCTACGGCGCCACGAGGCTCTACTGGATAGACGGTCACATGCTCTGCCTAGAAGTCTACGAGAAATCCTTCGAACACGAGCTCAAGGAGAAAGAGTTTCCCATAAGCCAAATCTGCTACGCTGAATGCCCAAAATACGAGAAAATCTACGAGATCGACAAGAGCATCCAGATGCCCGTCGTCAAAGTGGCAGACATGAAAATCTTCCAGAGCATCCTAAAAGCAATCCTGGACTACGAACACAGACCCCAAACAGAACACAACGCCAAAAACGTCTAACCTACTTCTGCCTTTTCTTCACGTACTCGTAGCCAATCCTAAACGCCTTGACATTCACGTCCAAATGCTTCTGCGGAACAAGCTCCCGCAACGCCGTCACGATACTCTCATCTTTCATCGGCAATTTCCGCGCACCAGCCAAGACGCCCACGAGAACAACGTTCTGCGCCAGAGCGCTCCCAGCCTCCTTCGCCAACTTCACCGCGTTCACGACAACCAAGTTCTTCGTGAAAACCCGAATCTTCCCTTCAATCTCCTTCAGGCTCGGATAATCCGCCTTTTTTGCCGTCAGCTCCGGCGGCGTAACCCTCACGTCGTTCATAATCACAAGCGTCTTCTCCGAAGCCAGCCGCAAACTCCGCAATGTCTCCAACGGTTCGAACCCCAAGAGCACATCCGCCTGCCCTTCTAAGACTGTTGGCGCCAACACACCCTCCCCGATCCGCACGTCAGAAACCACCGCTCCACCCCGCTGCGCCATCCCATGAATCTCGCTAACACGAACGTTCAAATCCTCCTTCACGGCTGCAGTGCCCAGAATCTCCGCTGCCAACAGCGTTCCCTGCCCGCCCACGCCAGCTAGAACAACGTTAAACTCTTTCATAGCTAGCCAATCTCCCTGCACTCTATCGCGTCATACGGGCAAACTGAAGCGCACAACCCGCAGCCCGTGCACAACGCCTCATCAATGCCAACCTTGCCGCCTTCCACTATCAAACCCGGACAGCCCAGAAGCTTTACGCAAGCCATACAGTCGGTGCATTTCTCGTTAATCCTGCAAACCATGAGCTTCGCGCCTTTGCGCCTCTGCTCCCTCACGAACATCAACGTGCAAGGCGACCTGAAGACCAGCACCGCAGGTCCAGGCTGCTGAATAGCCTCCCTCAAACTTGCCTCTGCCTCTTTAACATTGAACGGGTCAACAACCCGGACATACTTGACCCCGCATCCTTTGGCTACGTCTTCGATGAGAATTCTCGCTGCCGGAGTTTGCATTCCGGTCGCGCCCGTTCCGGGATGCGGCTGATGACCCGTCATCGCCGTGGCAAGGTTGTCCAGAACGACCAGCACGATCTTATGATTGTTGTAGACAGCGTTTATCAAGCCGGGAATAGCAGCGTGGAAGAACGTGGAGTCGCCGATAACTGGAATCGTGTCCTTCCCTGTTACTTTGCTTATGCCCTGAGCCATGCTCACGCTCGAACCCATACAAATGAACGCGTCGCCGATGCTCAACGGAGGCGCATACCCCAACGCATAACAGCCAATGTCATTCGGGTAAACAGCCCTTCCACCAGTGGCTCTCTTCACAACATAAAACGATGCCCTATGGGGACACCCCGCACACAAAACCGGCGGACGACGAGGCAAATCCCTCAGAACGTCCGCGTATTTCCTGTCGGTTTCCTCGAAGTTGAAGGGCATCTTCTTGCCCGTAATCTCCACCAGTCCAGTTAAGACTCGCCGCGTGGAAAGCTCGCCATCCCTCGGAAAATACAGCCTACCCATCTTCCCATAAATCTCCACGTCAGGAGCGTATTCTTTGGCTATTGCCTTAACCTGCATCTCCAAGTACGGCTCCAACTCCTCAACGACCACTATCTTCCGGTACCGTTTCAGGAAACCGCCGATTTTCTTCTCGGGCAACGGATGAGTCATGCCAAGCTTTAGCACACCCGCATCCAAACCCAACAAGTCAGCGGCTTCAACGGCGTAGTTGAACGCTACACTCGAAGAAACCATGCCCGATTCGCGGCTCTTTCCTTCACGCACAACAACGTTGTACGGCGAGGTTTCGCTGATTTCCTTGGCTTTCTCCACTTTCTGCAGAAGCACCGTGTGCATCGGGCGAGAATTAGCCGGAACCAGCACCATGCGTTTTACGTCGCGGACGAATTCGCCCTTGAGGTTCGGCTTCGTCAGCTCGCCATAAGCTACGGGCGCTCGGGTGTGGCTCACGCGAGTCGTGGTTCTCAGTAATACGGGCAGTTCGAGTTTTTCCGAGATTTCGATGGCTGAGACCGTCATGTCTTTGGCTTCTTGGGAATTCGAAGGCTCTAAGCATGGAAGGTTTGAGAGCAAAGCGTAGTAGCGGTTGTCCTGTTCGTTTTGGCTGCTGTAGCATTCGGGGTCGTCTGCGGTGACGATGACGTAGCCTCCTTTCACGCCCATGTAAGCCAAGGTCATGAGCGCGTCTGCGGCGACGTTCAGTCCCACGTGTTTCATGGCGGATAATGCTCTGACTCCGCAGTTGGCTGCTCCAGCCGCAACTTCTACGGCTACTATTTCGTTGACGGAGTACTCCATGTAGATGCCGGCGTCGCCGGCGATTTCCGCGATCGAGTCTCCTATTTCTGAAGCTGGCGTGCCGGGGTAGGCGGTGACTATGCTTATGCCTGCCTCTAGGATTCCTCTGGCTATGGCTTCGTTGCCGAGTAGAAGTGTGCGTTTTCGGGGGTTGTCTTCTAACAACACGTGGAGGTTGGGCAATATTATTCTCCTAGGGGGCTTGCAGAAGTCGTTGTTAGGCTTTTTCTTTCACATATAAGTTTTGGTGTTGAAGGCGCGAGATGGATGTCGAATGGTAAAAGGCGCCACCGAAAGCATTATTAAAACCACCGTTCGATAGACAGCGTCAACATCGTGAGGTTTCACCAATGTCCATGAAGTTGTCTAACGGAAAAGAAATCCCCATCGAAATGCACAAGACCCGAATGGTGCAGAAGGTAACATTGCAGCCAGTTGAAAGACGCCTCAAAGCCATAGGCGAGGCTGGCTACAACACTTTTCAGCTTAGGACGCCGGATGTTTTTCTCGACATGCTCACCGACAGCGGCGTCAACGCCATGAGTGACAACCAGTACGCTGCCATGATGAAAGTGGATGATGCCTACGCGGGCAGTATGACCTTCTACGAATTTGCTGACGCAGTGAAAGACATTCTGGGCTACAATTACGTGATGAACGTCCACCAGGGAAGAGCGGCTGAGCACTTGATAGCCAAAGTCTTCGAAAAACAAGGCGACGCGGTGCCGACAAACTATCACTTTACAACAACCAAGGTGCACATCGAGGTGACCGGCGGAGCCGCGTGCTTGGAAATCTACTATGATGAGGCGCTTCAGACGGAAAGTACGAACCCGTTCAAGGGGAACATGGATCCGAGGAAGTTGAAAGCCGTCATTAACAAGTATGGGAAGGACAGGGTTTCCTACGTGCGCATGGAAGCGACAACCAACCTGCTCGGTGGACAGCCGTTTTCGATGGCGAACCTTAAGGAGATTAAGCAGATTTGCAAGGAGAACGGTCTGATGCTAGTCATTGACGGGAGTTTGCTTTGCGAGAACGCCTACTTGATAATGCAACGTGAGAAAGGCTACGAGAACAAGACGGTTGCGGAAATAGTTAAGGAAATGTGCAGTTACGCTGACTTGTTCTACATGAGCGGAAGAAAAAACACTTGCGTCCGGGGCGGATGCATAGCCACGAACAACAAGGAGCTGTTTGAACGGATTCAACCTTGGCTTCCGGTCTACGAGGGTTTCTTCACTTACGGTGGCATGTCCCAGCGCGAAGTCGCGGCGATGGGTGTTGGTATGCGAGAGATGGTTGACCCAGACCTTGCGGGATGCGCTGTGGAGCAGATAAAATACTTTGTGGACAGGCTTAAGGAGACGAAGATTCCAGTAGTTACTCCACCTGGCGGACTGGCTTGCCACTTGGACGCGAAGAGGTTTCTGCCAAATATTCCCCAGTCAGAGTATCCGGCTGGAGCTTTGACGGCGGCGCTCTACATTGCTTCTGGTATTCGAGGCATGGAAAGGGGCACGGTTTCGATGGAGAGAGACAAGGAAGGCAAGGAAGTTTTCGCTGACCTTGAATTGTGCAGGATTGCGTTGCCGAGGAGAGTCTATTCAATGTCGCACATCGAATATGCCGTGGACAGGATAAACTGGCTGTACAAGCATAGGAACTTGGTGAGAGGTTTGAAGTTCGTGTTTGAACCACCAGTGCTGAGGTTCTTCATCGGAAAGCTTGAACCACTCGACAATTGGGGACTAGCCCTAGCCGAAGCCTACGAACAAGAAATGGGCAAACACTGACCTAGGAAGGAAAGACGTAAGTTCTGTCTCTCCTTGCGCACTTACATGCACAAATATTTTTAATCGGGACAACATATAGTTTCTCTAGGTGCGAATTTGGGGAACACATACAAAGACAGGAAAGGCTACCCAAGATGGAGGGATAGCGGGAAACTGGTGCATAGGACTATTATGGGTCCCATTGGAAAGGGAAAGGTTGTTCACCACAAAGATGGAAACAAAAGCAATTTCAGAAAGAGCAATCTGACTGCTATGAGTAGAAGACAACATTCGTCCCTTCACGCCAGAAAAAGGCGAAGGTTCTAACATGCAAAGACAGCTAACGCCAGAGGTCTCAAGAACAGAAAAATAAAGAGTTAAGGCAGAAATCTAAGTTTTATGTGTTGAGGAAAAAAGTTGGCTTGTGCAAGGTTTCGAAAAGTCTAGAGAAAAGAAGAATGGGAATTTTGGGTCGATTTCTATTTGCCTTTGAATGTTGGTTTTCGTTTTTCTGTGAAGGCTGATACGCCTTCTTGCAGGTCTTCTGTTGAGGCTACCACGCCGAAGCCTTCGCGTTCGAGCTCCACTGCCGCGTCTAGGCTTATTTCTGCGCCCTTGTTGATGAGGGCTTTAGCCACTTTCAGAGCGACCGGAGCCTTCGATGCGAGGTCTAGCGCGAATTGTCTGACGGTTTCTTTGAACTTGTCGGCGGGAACGACCATGTTCACGATGCCGAGCTGTTCCGCGGTTTTTGCGTCGATCATCTTTCCAGTGTAAATAAGCTCTTTGGCTTTGGTTGCGCCAATCAACCGCGTGAGTCTCTGGGTTCCTCCCCATCCCGGTATCAGTCCGATGTTCATTTCTGTTTGTCCCATCCTCGCGTTCTCCGAAGCGATGCGGATGTCGCATGACATTGCCACTTCCAAACCGCCGCCCAAAGCGTAGCCGTTTATCGCAGCGATGACGGGTTTCTCCAGGTTCTCGAATGTTGAGCAGAGTTTTTCGCCCCTGAGCGACAATTCCCTTGCTCCTAGGGCATTCATTCCTTTCATGGCTTTTATGTCCGCGCCAGTCGAAAACGCCTTCTCGCCTGCTCCACTCAGTACGACCACGCGGACGTTCTCGTCGTTCTTGATGTCCTCAACAGCTTCGAAAACCTCTTTCTCAACTTCCTTGCTGAAAGCGTTCAGTGCTTCTGGGCGGTTCAGCGTTATCGTGGCTATTCCTTCCCTCTTCTCGTAAATTACGTATTTGAAATCCATCGCATTCTTCCTCCTATTTCTGGCTCCAATCGTAGAAGCCTTTGCCCGTCTTTCTCCCTAGCAATTGTGCCTTGACCATCTGTTTTAGGCCGGTGTTGGGGTGGAATTTCGGGTCTATTCCCTCTTCCAGAATCTCAGCGATTGCCAACGTCGTGTCAGCGCCTATGTAGTCCAAGAGCATGAGCGGTCCCATGGGCCAGTTTAACCCGAGCTTTACGGCTTTGTCAATGTCGTCTCTATCGGCTACTCCTTCCCAGTAGAGTGCGACTGCTTCGTTGAGGGCGGGGATTAGTATGCGGTTTACGATGAAGCCTGGGCAGTCTTTCTTGACAAGCACGGTTTCTTTTCCCATCTTCTGAGAAACCGCCAACACGGTCTGTATTGTTTCGTCTGAGGTTTTTGCTCCCCTAATCACTTCGATGAGTTTCATCAGCTGCGGCGGGTTGAAGAAGTGCATTCCGCACACTTTCTCTGGGCGCTTGGTCGTTGACCCCAACTCGGTTATGCTGATTGATGAGGTGTTGGAGGTGATGATGGTGTCGGCTTGTGCGTACTGGTCCATTTCTCGGTAAGTGGCTTTCTTGAGCTCAACGTTCTCGGTTACAGCTTCGATTATGAGGTCCACGTCTGAAACTGCCGCCTTCAAATCCAGCATCGGATGAATCCTGCCAAGAGCCTCGTTGACCTGCGCTTCCGTCAGTTGCCCCTTGCTCTGGAACTTCTGCAAACTGCCCTTAATCATCTGCATGCCATTGTCCACGAAACGCTGCTCAATGTCGCGAAGGTTAACTTCGTACCCGGCTTGCGCGGCGACTTGGCATATGCCGTGACCCATCAACCCCGCGCCTAAGACTGCAATCTTCTTTATTTCCATAATTTTCACCTTTTTGAATGGAAAACTATTAGCTGGATGTTTTGTTAAAAAGGTTTTCTGATGGTAAGTTGGTGAAGTCTCCCGCACTACCTTCCCTTTTTTCCATGTTTCGGAAAGGTGAAACGGAATGAAGTGGTTTGAAAGGAGAAGAAAGATGAAGCGGTTGGAGAGTTGGCAGCTTGCTATTGATTTGGAGATGTCAAGGTTGGATTTGCAAGTGGCACGTGCTGGGTTTGCAGAGTGGAAGAGAAGAAGGAAATTACAGCGATTGATTCACGAAAGGAAGCATTTACGAGGGTATTTGGTATGAACAAGCTTAAACGCTTAGCCATAATCCTATGCGCCACGTACGTTTTACTATCTCCGTTCCTAGCGGTGATTACTCCGAAAGTTTCTGCAACAGGTGAAGTGCTCATAGACTCCTTTCCAGAAACAGAATGGACAGACGAATTTTACCTAGATAGCCTGCATCCGTCCGCTTCTTCTTCCGGAAGCGCCGCAGGGCAGACTTTTACATGTTTGCCAGGTTACTACGCAATCACTTCAGTTAAGTTCTATCTACGCAAAATAGGTTTAGCCACCGGAATCGCACATGCAGTCTTATATGCCATAACCGGAACCTATGGTGCAGACGCTACACCCACCGACAACGCTTTAGCTACAAGCGACGGTTTTGAAGTCTCAACACTTACGGCAGACTTTCAGCTAGTAACATTCACGTTCAACGATTCACAGCAGTTCATCATGCAACCTAACACACATTATAGTATTGCTTATGAAAACCCAGCATCTGGAACGATAGACGAGGGTGATGTGTGTTTGATAACCTCTGCTATCCCGGGTGCTCATAGCGGGAATTCCTTCGATTATCACTATAGCACGTGGTTTGCTGATGTTGGTGTTGATGTGACCTTTTATGTTTATGGCGTTGACGCTTCTCCAGCTCCAGCGTACACGTACCTTCCAGACTTGTTCACGCGCGGAACCACCACCGCAACGTTTTACATGCGAAGCGACATGCACACGGTCAACGGACAGTATGCCTATGTTCTTAACGCCACAGAATCAGCAGCAGACCAAACTGTCACAAACTCAATCACAAGTGACACCAACGAAACCGCTTATTGGGGTGTGAGATTCTACTTAACCTATAGCGATAACTCAACAAGCGAATTAACAAACGGATACCCCGAAACCGTAACTCTAAGAACAACCAACGGAAGCGGAATCCAAACGGGGAATTGGCTGTCGCCCTACGTTGATTTCACACTTGGCAACATCGGAACCACAGCAATCAAAACCCTAGTCTACACGCGATTCGGAGACGGAACATGGCAGCTACAGGCCTCTTTTGTATCGGATTGGCTAGAATACAGAACCCTGATGAACACCACATGGACAATCTACCTCTACACCAGCTACACAATCACCCAACCCTCAAACTATAATCTAACAAGCTCAATCACCTGGGGAGACACCGCGCATCCAAGCCGAATAGAAGACGTTGAATTTATGAACGCGCTACCCTACGAGCTGATGACAAACGATTTGGGAAAGGGCAACCTCATCGGGTTCCTATTCCGACCATACCTAGCTCTGATGGGAACCGGCTTCTACGGGTTTATACTACTCTTCATTTTCTACCCAATATATAGACACACACAATCATTCACAGTTGTAATGGCGTTGATGATGCTGCTGGGAGGAGCCGGTGGATACTTCCTTAAAACGTTGATTCCAGCAGCCGGATTCGAGTTTGGTTGGATATTGTTTGCTTTCGGATTAGCCGGTCTCATCTACAAAATCATCCGATCTTTCGGAGGCGGATAGCCATGTCGGAAACGTATGTGCTCACACCAAGCCTCCATAAGAGTCTTACTAAAAGAGGTATGCTTAGATGTCGTTGGTGTGGTGAGTTATTGGAGGTTGGTGAGAGGATTGTTTCGGTACCTAGAAAACCACACCGTAAGCTTTTCCATGAGAAATGTTGGAGACAAATGTACCGGTGAGGCATGGAGACGCATAATGACTAACGCTAAGAAGTCATACCGTTATAGAACAATTCCAGACGACGTGGAAATAACGAGCACGCTGGCAAAAGCCGACAGGATACCCCGTGAATATTTCCGGCTTAGAGTGAAAGCTTTAATCAGCATGGTTAAGAAATTCGGCAAAAGACGCGCGGAAGTCGGCAGCCTCAAACTCTCGGATTTAGAAATGAAGGAAGGTTACTTATACGTGACGTTTACGCTCCGAAAGAAGCACAAGCGCGGGTTATTCCAATACATACGCACCCTACAAGAGCATGATGCAACTCTATTAAACAAGCCGTTCTTGGAGATTCAAGCCGAATGGAAAGCGTGGACGCACACGGAAGCCGGATACACGGTTAAGGAGGAGAGGCGCACTAAACGTGTGAATTTGGAAGACAAGTACGCACGGCTCATTATTGAGTACGTTGAATGGCTACGGCAAAACAACCCCGAAGGCATTTACCTGTTTCCTTCAGGTAAAGCCGTGTTCAGCCATTATGTGATTCTAAACGAAAGGAGCCTTTCGGGTAGTCAACTTTTGAGATTAATCAAGCCATTGAATAGGAAGCTGTGGCTGCACCTGTTCAGGGAAATGAAAGGAGCCGAGATTGCCAGGGAGCTGGGTGGCAACATCACAGCGTTAACTAGCGTGAAGCAAACCTTAGATTTGGAAAGGGAAGACACGGCTTATCGATATATTGAACGCTACGCCGTGCAAGAAATGAAGCCGGAGATAGAAACCAAAACCGCATAGTCGTAGTCACACGTCCTTTTTTATGTGTGTCCAAATTGGGCATACATTGAAACTTTATCAATTAATACTATAGGGTAATAGAGCTTAATCGCGCCTTCTCCAAGCTTTATGCGCCATTATCGCATAATAGTGCATAAATGCTTGATTTTTGAAAAGAAGCCCGATTCGGGCTTAATCACCACAGTGTAATATACATAAGAATAAGCAAGAAGGGCTTGGTGTAGAAAGTAAACCAAGTGTAGAGTTCTACGAGTGAGATAGCTAAAATCACAGGGTTAGACCGAACTACAATTAGCAAGTTAGAAATCAACAATAGAAGTAATGTGACAAATCACAATGCTTCTAATGTTGTTTTGCCCGATGCTCGAGTCCATGGTAAGACGCAAGAAGAAGTAGCTAAAATCGTAGGTGTCACACAACAAGCCATTGCACAATGGGAAAAAGAAAATACTAGTAATACAACAAGTTGTAATGCTAGTAATGTTGTTTTCCCCGACGTCCGCACGAAAATCAGCAAACAATGGAAGTTTTGTGCTAAATCAGAAAAGTTAACATGTGTTATTTGCTACAACGTTGAAAAGCTGAAGACTCTCTGGAACGAGGTTGATTTTAGAAATTTCTTCGGAAATGAACTTTCTTATAATTTGCCCAATTCTTTCCTGAGTTAAGTCAATTTTAGAAGAAATTTCTTCTTGAGTTAGACATTGAAGGTATAGGTCTATGATCTATGATCAATATAAACCAAATCTCGAACCTAACATTCCACAGTGTAGAATGGAAGCGATTTCTGAAACTGAGGAGCTTTCAACAAAAGAAGCTCAAATCAAACCTTTTCAATTTAAGCCCAAAAGCTTTGCACTGGCCTAGTCATTTTGGAAACCCCAAACATTAATCAAAATTTTGATGAAAGTTAGTGCTATCTACTAACTTGTGCGGTAAGTGCAACTAAAACCTACCCAACTGGTTGGGGAGGGGAGTTTCTGGGTTAGTTCCAATTTTAGGAGCCCAAGGGGGATCAACAACAATAACTTCTGCCAAAAATTAGATATGTCTGAACCATTAATGAAAATCGAAAAGGAACTTGCGAAAGAAAGAATGTTGCGTGGAGACCCTAGGCAAAATTTTGGCTAACGGGGAAGAGTATGGGTGAGAACTTAGGTTTTTGCGCAATTAGTACCGGTGTTTTTCTGCAATATAGTGCCTTCGCGTCCATGCGCTATCGCTTCTTTCCCTCAACCATTATTACGATGGCCATCTTTTGATCGGTTCGGAGAGAAGGAACAATCTTGGATAGAAAAGCCATCCTGTTGACTATACCTTTAACCTTCCCTTGCCATTCTTTCCGGTTCATCTTTTCCGAGACGGAAGTGAAAGCGGCTACGCTCAGTTTCCCGCGCTTGAAGTAGTGAACGGGGCTTGAGATTCCTAGAATGAATTGGATAGCTTCTGTCTTGAGGAGGTAAGCGTCTACCTCATGTCGGTTCTCCGGCTTTATCCTATACCAGGTTTCGCGCCTGTCTCCTTCCGTCTTGAGGAAAGGTTCAATCCGCCCGAGCGCTTCTTCATACTTGATATAGTCGGCAAGAGTTGGATGTGACACGCCCAACTCCCTTTTCAAATCCGAATATCTCATTTCCTTCGTTGTGAGTAGTTGGAGAAGGTGGTTAAGTTTCTTAATTTTGTTACTCTTTCCGTTCTGCATTTTGCCACAGTCCTTAGTTGCTTAAGGTGTGGATTAGATATTTAAGCTTTCATATGAGAAATACGGGAGTGTGGGCAAAAGATTGGCGCGAAAGCGGAAACCTAAGCATGGGGCCAGAATCCGGAAAGAATGGCGAGAAGCCTCAAAGCGATATTATGCACGAAAGAAGGCCAAGCGGAAAGGAGGCTAATTCAAGCTTTCACAATAGAAAAAAGGAGTCTGCCGACTCATGGAAGATATTGAACGGAAAGAACATAAAAGCGTTTCCACGGAAGGATTAGCTCAGTCGAAAGAGGAATTGGTTGAGAAACTGCAAGAGCTAGAGCAACCGCTAAGCATAGACGAGTTGAAAGAGATTCTGGGAAGCACAGTTCGCCATGACGACGACAACAAGGTAATCACGTTCTTAACCATGCTTCTAACGTACACAGAGGAAGACCAAATCAACCTGGGATTCTTCGCGGAATCGTCAACGGGCAAGAGTTACATACCGCTGGAATTGTCAGCTTACTTCCCGAATGAAGACGTTATCAAGCTAGGATATGCTAGCCCGACGGCCTTCTTCCACGAATTTGGAGAGCTAGTAACCGACCCGGTTGACAACAAAAAGTTTATCCACGTACACCTAGAGAACAAGATTGTCATTCTGCTCGACCAACCGCATGACCAGCTACTGCAACGGCTAAGAAGTTTGTTAAGCCACGATGAGAAACTTCTCATCTGCAAAATCACGGATAGAAGGGAGAAGTCAGGGCTACGCACGAAAGAAGTCATAATCCACGGCTTCCCAACGTGGATATTCTGCACAGCTAAAACGTCCATGCACGAACAAGAGAGGACGCGCCTTCTTTTACTTAGCCCAGAATCCAACCAGGAGAAACTCCGAGAAACCATAGCCTTACGCATCGATAAAGAAGGCGATAGGGCAGCTTTCAAAAAGCGTATGATTGAAGACCGTAAACGCCAAGTGTTAGCCATCCGTGTCAGCCGTCTGAAATCACAGGCGATAAAGTACGTCATTATTCCAGAAGACCTAAGAACGGAAATCTACGACCAATTCACCAAACAACATATCACGCTAATTGCCAGACACCAACGAGACATAACACGGCTAATGGCAATCATCAAGGGAAGCGCCCTTCTGAATTTTATGCATAGAAACCGCGTGAACAGTTCAGTTATCGTAAACCGTGAAGACGTAATCAACGGCTTCGCGCTCTATTCCCAAGTGAGCGAAGCAAACGAAATGGGCCTATCCCCGGAAATGTTCCACATCTGGCAACAGCTCAAACCCTATTTTGAAGACGCTGAAATCGGGCTATCACGAAAAGACCTACAGGGCTACTACTACAAGACATTCTATAAGAACATAGGTAGAGAGGCTGCAATGAATCTGTTGAAGGCGTGGGAAAGCGTCGGCATAGTGATCGAGCAGCCCGATCCGAATGACCGTCGCATACTCCGTTATACTAACCAAAACAATGTGTATCCTGAGTGTGGGGTAAACCGCGAAACAACATCTATCAAGCATGGCTTGGCTAACAGTGATTCGAGTTTACCCCACAGTGGGGATACACATAGTTTAGCTTCTTACGGAGAGGGTTCTCCATGAGCAGCGATTTTGAGAAGGTTGGAACGATTCAGCTTAGCGGTTCCAAGCGAAGCCTAAAGATTCTTATTGAGGATCCTAACCGCGTGCTTGAAGATGTCTATTTTGTTTCGGTTAGAGATGTCCAGATGGTGTTGAGGGAGCCTAAGAAGGCTGCGCAGATTGTGAAGGTTAAGGATAACGGAGAGAAGCGTGAAGGCTAATGGTTCTATGCTGTCCTGAGTGTGGTTCTAAGCTTCTTTACAAAGATGGGATTCGCTATTTAGCCGACGATTCAACCGTTCAACGGTTTCTGTGTAGGGATTGCGGGTTTAGGTTCTCGGATGGACATATCATTTCTAAAGCGTTGCCGAATAGACATGGAAGTCGTCAAGTATGCGAACTCTTGGCAAGAGCGTCGAAAAACTTGGCGCAACCGGCAACAGAAACAACGGTTGCGGGAGATGGAAAGAGCAGTATAGCGGAAACGAAAGGTTTGCTTGTGAAATTCGCTGCATGGCTGGAGAATCAGGGCTACAAGGGAAACACCTACTTCAACAACATTCAGATTTTGGCGAAACGAGGCGCTAACCTACGTGATCCTGAAAGCATTAAGAGCGTCATAGCCAAACTGAAAAAGCCGAATGGTGAACCATGGTGCGACACCACGAAAATGCTGATGCGCTGTTCTTATGATGCTTTCTTAAAGATGGAAGGGCTAAAGTGGACACCACCACACTATAGACAGAGAGAAATTGAGCCGTTCATACCTGACGAATCAGAATTAGACGCATTGATTGCGGCCTGTCGAAGTAAGAGGATGGCAACGTATCTCCAATGCTTAAAGGAAACCTACGGCGATCCGACTGAAGTTTTGAGGCTTCGATGGATTGACATAACCAACAACGTCATAACCATAGCTCTACCCGTCAAGAACCACTTAACCAGGAAGCTGGAAGTTTCGCAAACACTGTTATCAATGCTTGGCAACTTGCCTAAGTCTTCGGAGCGGATATTTCCAACTACATACGCCAGCATGGAAACCTGTTTCCTTCGACTACGCAAAAGAGCAGCTTTCAACCTTCAAAATCCTAGGCTGCTGAAAATCTCTCTAGGCAGCTTTCGGCATTGGGGTGGAACAATGATGGCTTACTATACAAACGGCAACGTCTTAACGGTCAAAAAGCTCTTGGGACATAGGCACGTAGAGAACACAATGAAGTATATTGGAAGGATTCAGTTTAACGATGACCGCTTCGACACGGCAACCGCAACAACTGATGATGAGATTAAGCAGCTTGGAGCTTCAGGATACGAGAAGTACGATGAGCATAACGGAATCCACTTCTACCGGAAGCCCAAGAGGTTTAAGGTGACCTAAGGTTGAATGTTATTAGCAAAACGCTGAACGATACGGTAAAAAGGTTTTTCAAACAGAACGCTGGTTTGTTGCAACACTACAGTCCTATTTCTGAGGCAACTTCCTTAAGTCCGTTAAGGGCGATTTCAAAGAATTTCTCACGTGGAATTCCTATCTCTTCACATGTGAGGATACGTTCTCTTTCGGCGCCTCTCGCGAAGTCCTTGTCCTTAAATTTCTTGGCAACCGATTCAACTTTCACGTCTGCCAGTTTTTTGGATGGCATGACCAAGGCGCATGCCACGAGTAAGCCTGAGATGGCGTCGGAAGCGATTAGCGCCTTCTCCATCCTGCTCTCCGGTTTAACTCCAGTGTACCGAAAATTGTGAGTCTTAATGCTCCTTACAAGCTCGTCTGGAACAATCCCTTTCAGGATTTCTTCTGCCAGAAGGCTGTGTTTTTCGGGCGTTGTCTCGGTCTTTTCGTAGTCGACGTCGTGCAATAAGCCCAGAAGTCCCCATTGGTTCTCGTCTTCGCCGAAGTGCTTTGCGGTGCTCCGCATTATGGCTTCAACCGCCAGCACATGATAAACGATGTTGCGTTTCGTGATGTTCTTCTTGACAAGAGCCAGCGCCTCTTCTCGCGTCACCATCAACGTCACCCAGACTCAACAGTGTAGAAAGCGTCTCCCTAATAACTTTCACACACTACACGGCTTCGCCGTACATCTGGTCTGGCGCAAGCGTTTCGGGAAACTTTTCCCTCAGCAACAACCGTGCAGCGTAGCACAAGTGGCAGGCATCAGCGTACGCTTCATCGTGCGGCAAACCGAACTTCTCAACTAGGGCTACGGGTCCGCCGCGAATCAACGGCTCAACAACTGGGTTCTTGTACGGGTCGAATTCCATGACTATCTTAGATAAGGGCTTCTGCAAGGCGTTGCCGATTGAAATGCCTTGACAGACATGAGTGTACCCCGACGGGTCTATGTGCACTCTTTTTTGGTCCGCGAAGTTTTCGTACGGACACTTCGTGAATTCTTGCCAAGGCTTCCTGCTCACGTTTTCCAGCAGTTTCGAGTATGCTCTGCCGCGGTACATTAAGTCCCACATGCCGACTTTGACGCCTTCGATTTCGCTCGGACACGGAATTGGCGAGTTTGAATCCTTAACAGCCAGTATCGAGGCTTTAATGTTCAACGCTTTTGCGGCTTTGAGGGCGTTCCTCACGTTTTCGTCGCCCCAGCTTTCGCCATGGTACGGGTCGCTGCTGAGCGTCAAGTCAACGTCTTTGACTTCTGATATTGGACGCAGCCATTCCGCCGCGTCTTCAGGACTGGTAGCCCAGTAACTGTTGGAGAGAATTTCCACTCGGAAGCCGAGGTTCGCCGCTTCCCTCAGAATTCTGAGCATTATGGGATAGTACAGGAAAGGTTCGCCGCCCTCTATCGCCACAGACTCCACCGTTCCGAGTTTCTTGGCTTCTGCCAGAATGTTTCTTACTTGTTTGAGCGTGAACACGCCCTCCGCGTCTGGGCTGCCCCAAACGAAGCAGTGGTCACATTCTAGGTCGCATTGATACGTGAGCAGGAAGTGAACGCCCTTTAGCTGCAGCTTTAACACCGCTTGAATGTTTCTCGGCGAGACAGTTAAACTTTGGCATGATGCCGCTTCTTCGCGAGAAGAGACTCTGCTGAAGCGAAAATTAACAAAACATATAATTACGCTGAAAGTTCATTAGCTCTCATGAATCAGATGCAGACGGCAATGGGTTCAGTGCAGCTCAAGAGGGGTTGGAAAGCCTACTTGCTGTTGGCACTCGGCTTGATTGCCTTCGTAGTTTACATTTACCTTTTCAGGGTTGACCTGCAGCAGATAGCTGTAACTGTCCAGCAGCTCGATGTGCCCTTGTATGCTTTGGCGGCATGCTTTGCCGTTCTGAACGTGTTCTTCTTCGCTCTGTCGTGGCGTTCGCTCCTTCACTTTCTCATGGTGAAACTCTCAGTCGTGAAGTCATTTCTTTACTGCTGGTACGGGATATTCGTCGACGCCATCGTTCCGGCGGAGTCCATATCCGGGGAGGTTTCAAGGCTTTACCTGGTCACGCGGGAGGATAACACCGTAAGCGGGAAGGTTGTGGCATCTCTTATAGTCCAAAGGATCATCGGCATGGGCGTGAACATCGGAAGCTTGATACTGGGCATAGTGGCGTTGTCAACCTTGGGTCAGATCAGCGGAACCGTCTTGAACGTGACAGTTTTTCTGGTCTTCGCCGTTTCGGCTTTCATAGCTTTGCTGGCGCTCTTGTGCGTGAAAGAAAAGTGGACTTTGGGCATCGTTAACGGCTTCATGCGAATCGCGGAATTTATCACGCGGGGACGATTCAAACTGGCAAAATTCAAGGACGAGGTGGTTCAGGCGGCGAGGATGTTTCACGATTCGATAAGAGAGTTTAAGCGCGGTCCGAAATCGATTTTTGCTTCGACAGGCTTTAACGTGGCTTCTTGGGCTATAGACATGATAGTCGTGTATCTCGTGTTCTTGTCTGTCAGATATTACCAGATACACTGGAGCGTAGTCGTCTTGACCATTTCAATTATCGTCGCCATCAAATCCGTTCCAATAGGGATACCGTTCGAAGCAGGACTGCCTGAAATAGCGATGTCGTCACTGTTCATCTGGCTGGGCGTCCCAGAGCTTACAGCTTTCACGGTGACCATTCTCTCGAGGCTTCTGACGATGTGGCTGAGGTTCTTCATCGGGTTCGGAGTGCAGCAGTGGCTCGAGATTGGACAAGTGAAAGCAGCGACGAAAGGCGCTAAAACATCCGTGCCTGTGCCGGAAAAAGCCTAAATTCGACCTCAAACTCATTTTGAACGGATGTGCTACATGGCGCTCGTTGTCGAGGACGCGTCGATCCAGCATCTGGACGAGCTGTATCATATAGAAACTGAATGTTTCGAGAGCGAAGCCTTCACAAAACAACAGATTGCCCACCTACTCACCGACTACAACTCTATCAGTTTGGTTGCCAAAATGGACAGCAGCGCAGTCGGGTTCATCATCGGCACGGTGTACATGGAAAGAAAATCATCAGCCGGGCACATACTTACGATAGATGTTTCGCCCGCATACCGCAGAAAAGGAGTGGCAGAGAGGCTTCTGAAGGAGATCGAAACAATTTTCAGGGAAAGAGGTGTTAAGGCGAGTCACCTCGAAGTGCGCGAAGACAACGTTGCAGCGTTAAAGCTTTACCAGAAGCTCGGATACGTGATTGTTGGGAGACTCAGGAACTACTACAGGAACGCCCACGGTATTTATCTCAGGAAGGTTTTAGCCTAGCTTCCACAGGTTCAGTTTCGTCTTCGGATCAAACATTTTCTGCAGGTCCACGCCGGTTGCTTCGATCATGACGAGTTCTGCCGCGGCGCCAACGTGGGAATCCTTCATAAGGTGGCCGCCAAAAGCCTCGCAGTTCTCGTTTGAAACAACCAGATGTGCATGAATCAGCACTTCGCCTTTTGCATCAACTCCAACGTTGCCCATGCACGAGGCTATTTCCAGCGGACCGTTCACCCGGACATTCCGGTATTCACCTTCCTTGTAGAATCCCAACGTTGCCTCTTTCAAGGTCCCGATGACGTTGAACATTCCGGATTTGATACCGCTTTCTTCCGCTCTTTTCTTGATGGCTTCTGCCAGGTCTTCGCCCTCGAGCAATCGTGTGAAGCAAATTCTTCCTACGTTTCCTATCATCACGGTGTCTCTTCCCTCATTTGACAGTTAGTAGTGTCCTGTCCATTTGGGTTTTAAAGCTTCTAAATGTTTTTGAACCCAACTCCATAAACCCGTGCATGCCAACAGCTATTTATACGAGTGAACGTAAGGGAAATCTGGAAGGCAAGTTTCTGGTGGTCAAGTTGCAACAAACCACAAAGCACTCATGCGAGGTGAAGTAACGTTGTTCTGTCCTAAGTGTGGTGCTGAGCTTCCTGACGACGCCGTGTTCTGCCTGAAATGCGGAGCAAACCTCGCTGCCCCGAAGCCAAAAGAAGCGTCAGCTTCAACAGGACCAGTCTTGGCTCCTCTCGGAGCAACCGCGTTAAAATGCCCGACGTGTGGCGCGCCGATTTCGCCAAAGTTCGGCGAGATGATCATAACCTGCGAGTACTGCGGTACCGCAATCGCGTTAGCAAACGACGGCTGGAGGGGGCTTCAGAAGCAGACTATGCTGCCGCTTGCGTTCGCCTCTAAGGACCGGGTCCTTGCTGAAATGCATGGTCTCTTAGATAGAGGGTGGCTGCACAGGCATCTTCAGGAAGATTCAGTGCTTGAGGAGATGAACGTGAGTTTTGTGCCCTATTGGATTGTTGCCGTGTCGGCGAGGACTCAAGTTATTGCGAGCGATGTGGCTGTTGAGGCTGGAGAGATTGCTACGACCGCTGCGCTTTTTGGGGTTATGGGGTCAGCTATGGGCGGCAGACGACGCGGAGGTTTTGCGGGTCCTCTGCTCACTGGAGCAATGCTCGGTGGCGTGATGGGTGCAGGTCAGGCTAAGAAAACCTACGAGCTGGACAACAACTACAATTTTCCGATAGTGGCGCTCAAGGCTCTCATCCAGTACCAGCCTAAAAACTATCAGTTCAGCCTCGCGAAAAGGGAGTTGTTCGACGTTTCAAAAGTACCGAAAGGTGTGAAGATACTGAACGGCGATGTCGGCGAAGAAGCAGCTAGGTATCAGGCTAAGACTCTCGTCGACCAACTGCAGTCTGAAAGTGCGCATGAAAAGTACCATATGATTCAGCAGTTGCACACGGACGTGGATGTGGCGGACTTGGAGCTGCTCTATGCGCCTATATGGTTTGCCCAGTACGATCACAAAGGACGCAAAATGATATTAGTTATCGACGGCAACTCGGGCGGCGTGATCAACAGCATAGGACTCTAAAGCCCATGCTATTTCTGAGAATGAAAATTGATTAATTGGTAACTTTTTTATAGGAGCACAACCCGTCCAGAATTGGGGAGGAGCGTATTGTTTCAGAGGGCAACTTCTGGGCTGATATGCTTTCTGCTAATTGCAGTAATCTTGATATCGGCACGTGAGTTGTCGCTTATTGAAGCGACGGGAACACGCCAAAACTCAATGACGCCTCTGGCTGAGGCCGTGACGGGGAACGTCGTCGGCTCGGTAGTTTCTGTGGAGTCTATTAGATGGCAGCAAAAAATGTTCTTCGCTCAGGACAGATATTGGGTGTTCTTCATGAACGGGACAACGGGAGAAGGAATCTATGACACGGGCTTCGCGTGCTATTCGTCGAGCTTTGACGGGATTTCGTGGAACGCGCCAGAAATCATTGCGTACAATATGACGGAGAGCAGCGGGGAAAACTTGCAGGTGATACTGACCAGCGGGGGATACGTTGACGTTTTCGCGAGGTCAATAAACCAGAGTCTGGCAATCTTCTACCGAAGAGGAATACCTAACAGCAACGGGACCATCACATGGCTGACTGACTGGCAGACCGCTTGGAAGATTATCTACGGAAACTGCGACTTCTATGCCATCGTTGATTCGAACGGTTATCCTTGGATTTCTTGGGGCTATGGTTTGCATATCTGGAGCAATTACATCTACGTGACTAAGGACGATTTCAACAACGGCACGTGGCAAACCTCTGTTGGTTTCCCGAAGCAGGTGTCTCCTAACTCTTTCACGAATGATTTCATGGTGCCGCTTTCTTCGGGAAGAGTTTACGTGATGTACTTTAATGCCCCTGGGCTAATATACGGAAAACTCTGGAACGGAACAGCTTTCGGAAACGAAGAGATTGCGACCACGAGTCAAGTAATGCCCCAATTCGCTTATGCTTACGAGTCGTGGTCGAGAAGCGTTGCAGTAGATACAGCGGACAACATTTTCCTGCTTTTCCTGTCAACCACCCAGAACCTCGTTTTCAGCGAAAGAAACATGAGTTTAGGCTGGGGCACCGAGACAATCGTTCAAACTGACGCGGCGAATTACTCATCGCCATCGCTGAACCAGCTGGACGATGAGACTCTTCAGGCTTACTGGGTCCACAACTCCACGAGCATAGTCTTCAAGAACTACTCAAACGGAGCATGGGACGCGAATCCAACCGTTATTATCAACGAGCAAGACGAAATTCCGACGATCCCAGCAGCGGGCTACGACTTTGACGGACGCCTGAACGCTTTCACGCAGACGTTCGGTTCATCTGTCGGCTTATTGTGGATAGCCAATTCGTCCACGCCAGATGTTTATCACGTAAAATTCGGTCTTGTCACGCTCTTCGAACACGACATCGACATCAACAACGTCGCAGCAGCGAGGAGCTTTGTCGGACTCGGGTACAGTGCAAACGTTACAGTTCTGCTGACTAACAACGGTAAATACGCTGAGACCTTCAATGTTTCCCTCCAAGCGAACGCCTCGGTCATAGGCACGCAACACGTCAGCAACCTGGATGCATCGGAACACGTAACCCTTGTCTTTTCGTGGAACACTACCGGTCTTGCCTACGGGAACTACACTCTGAAGGCGTCTGCAGATGTCGTTGATGGGGAGACTTTCATCGAGAATAACAACCGCTCATGCCTCGTTCCGGTCCACGTAGGAGTCCCGGGCGATGTGCCAACTCCGATTGGACCCCCAGACGGAAAGGTAGACATGCGAGACATAGGCGCTGTGTGTAGCAAGTTCGGGACAACCCCGGCGAGTTTCAACTGGGACCCCAACATGGACATAAACGACGACGGCAGGGTTAACATGCGCGACATCGGCATCGCTTGCAACAATTTCGGTAAACACGAATAGAACATAGAAATCGCTACGGACTAGCAGATTTGAGACTGTGTTCGATTTCCCACGGACCGCATCTTTCTTAGTGCCGACCAAAATGGTTTTGGGAAGGAAGAGACAACACATCATGGTATGCGGAATCTCAACATAAGCATTGTAGACGTTGATGAGAAGAACGTTGATGATGCCTTGGAAATCTGCACGTTTCCAAGTGTGAGAAACGAAGCGAGCTACCTAAGAGGCTGCGAAATAAGAAAAAACTGGTTGCTGAACGTCTGTAAGACAGTGGGTCCCTGCGCGAAAATCGCCTATGTTCGGAACAAGCCCGTTGGAATGATTGAGTACACACCGCTTCATGTAATTCCGTACTTTAGAACGAAAAAGAAGGATACTCTACATTCATTGCATTTACGTTCCAAAGAGACACAGGCATCGCGGCATCGGTTCAGCTCTGCTGGATTCGTTGATTGACGAAATGTCAAGGTCGAACAAACTGTTTTGCGACAGTCCGTGCCGATTGCTCGTCGCATCCGCCAGCAAGATTCATGGGTACACGCAGGTGGGGCTTTTCAAGCGTAAGGGTTTCAGAAGAGTTAAGGGCAACGCGGATGTTGGACTCGTTCTTCCTCTGTCCAGTGCTGTCAAAGACGTGAAATTGGACATTCTCCCTTCCAAACCCAGAACCTTGAAAGAGCATGGTGTTAAGATATTCTTCAAGCCTACTTGTCAGTACTGTATTCGTACAAACGAGAGCATTAAGGCTGAAGTCAGAAAGGTGAACAAAGGGATACCGATTGAAGAATGCAGTTTGTGGGAGTATCCTGAAGAGGCTATTCGCAGACGGATCACCTACGTTGCAACGTACATAAATGGGAAGCCCGTCCTTCCAATGGCACCCAGAAAGTCTCATGCTGCCTTGAGACGCATGGCTTCAGAGTCTGCGAAACCGGCGCCGCGGTCGAAAACTGAGAGTGCTCGTCAACGCAAAGGCTAAATGGTCTGTTAATCAAATGTATTGTTCGTGGTTGTGTTGACGGGAAAGAGGAGCAGGGACACCCAGAGGCTTGTCAAGGCAATCGTTGTTCTGATTCGCAACACTACCTGGAGATGCGGCAAGCTTGAACGTTCAATAGTGAAACACCTTTACAAGAAGAACGCGGGATATGGCAAAGTTGAAATGCCCGTGAAAGACATGCTGCAAAGTTTCCAGGTTACGGGGAAGAAGAAGAACGAGTTCTTGGATGCTATCAAGCGTCTGGAGAGAAGGAATATAGTAAGAATCTTGAAGTTTGTAAACTAGGGAATGCTTTAGCCCTTTTTTTGTTACGATTTTCCGACGAGTTTCTTCGCGTTCTCTATCCAGTTTTCAGTGAAGTACGGCGCAATCTTCAGTTTCGCAGCCAAGTCTTTAGCTGAAGCGTTGGCAAGATCCTCGACGTTGTTGATTCCCAGAGCCATCAACTGCTGCTTTCGCCTTTCTTTGATTCCCTTCACTGCCGTGAGGTCCACCTTGGGCGGTGATGGCGGCGAAGGCGGAACTTCTTCGACTACCACTGACGTTTCCTCAATCGGAACTTCGGCGACCGCTGGCTCCACCACTATAGGCGTAGCGGCTGGAGTCGACGCGGGTGCAGGTTCAGGTGCAGGCGTGGGTGCGGCTGGCGGCGGCGATGGTGCTTGGATGGTTATTGTTCTTGGTTGTGGTCTCTGAGTGTATCCTAGGCCTATGAAGAGTAGTCCGAGTATGGCGGTTGTGACGACCCAAACGTTTCTTTCAAAGTCTGCGAGTTCTAAGGCGAATGCCACTGTGGTTATGACGAAAAATATTATCGCTACTACGTATAGGGCATAGTCTGAACGCATCTTGTTCTCTCCCTTCCTTATGTTCTAGGGATGGGTTTAAATAATTTTCTGAGTGTTGAAAGCGAAAAAAAGGAAAAATCGCCGTTTTTTGCGATTACCAGCGGTTTCTAAGTGCTATCTTACTTCAGTAGCTCGTTTTCCGGCGGCGGAGGTTTTATCAATCCCTCTTTCATGAGCAGCTTGACCGATTCCCTCGCGTTCTGGATGATTGCCACGGCTTTTTCGTAGAGTTCCTGTCTGCTGGGCTTAACTCTCGCCATTCCCTGCTCGATGGATTTGAGGGCGCATGCAACGGCTTCTCGCGGGAAGACTTCCCACTCTTCCATTCTGGGCAGTATGTCCCGTTCGTGCATTCCTCTTTCTTCAGCGAACTTCGCTAGCTCCTGCGCTGCAGCGATGCACATGTCGTCAGTAACCGTCTTTGCTTTGACATCCAGCACACCACGGAAGATGGCTGGAAAACCGAGGCTGTTGTTAACCTGGTTTGGAAAGTCGCTTCTGCCCGTGGCAATGATTCGAGCTCCAGCCTCTTCAGCTTCCCACGGCCAGATTTCCGGAATCGGGTTCGCACACGCGAAGATTATCGAGTCGTCCGCCATCGTGGATACCCATTCTTTCTTTATAGTGCCTGGTCCCGGCTTTGAAGCAGCTACAACAGCGTCTGCGCCCTTGAAGGCTGCTGATATGTCGCCTCTCCTGCCTTCCGCGTTCGTCTTCTGAGCTAACTCGTATTTCCAAGGGTCTTCGTCTTTCTTCACGTCCTCTCTGCCTGGGTAGACTACGCCTTTAGTGTCGACCATCATTATGTTGCCCGGCTTGATTCCCCACCTTATCAAGACGAATGCGGTTCTAAGGTTGGCAGAACCGGCGCCTACGAGAGTTATGAGGCTTTCCTTCGGGTTCTTGCCCACGATTTTGAAGGCGTTCATCAACCCGGCTAAGATCACTGTGGCTGTGCCCTGCTGGTCATCATGCCAAACTGGAATCTGCAGGCGTTCTCTAGCCTTCTCTAGTACGTAGAAGCATTTGGGCTTCTCTATGTCTTCCAGGTTTATGCCGCCGAAAGTCGGTTCGATGAGCTCGCAAGCGCGAACTATCTCATCGGGGTCTTTGGTTCTCAGGCAAATGGGAAACGCGTCAACACCGCCTAAGTACTTGAACAGTAGGGCTTTGCCTTCCATTACGGGCATGGCGGCTTCGGGACCGATATTGCCGAGTCCGAGAACGCGGGTTCCGTCGGACACTACGGCTACGTAGTTCCAGCGGTTCGTAAGTTCGAAGGATTTGACTGCGTCAGCTTGGATTTCTCTGCACGCTGCGGCTACGCCGGGAGTGTACCATATTGCGAAGTCGTCTGGGCTTGACACGGCGCATTTGGGCATTATCTGGACTTTTCCGCTGTAGAATCTGTGAAGCGGAGGCGCTAACTGTGCTGGTTTCTTGGCTTTTGCCAGCAACTCTTCCACTGTTGGTTTTCTTTCTTCCTTTTTAGCTTGAGTCATTGTGAATGTCTCCTTGACGAGTCTGTTGTTTCGGATGCTTGAGCTTTAAAGATTACGGTAAGCTATGAAAGAAAAGCAACATGAGCCTTCACCTTCAGCCAACCTAGTTCAGGCGTCTTCTTGCCTTAAAGCCGAAAAGAACGTGCTTCGTTTCTTTAAAACCTACCTTTTCATAGACTCTTCTGGCAGGCAGGTTGTCCTCTGCACCCCAAAGAACGGGCTCTTTTTTCTGTCGCAGTGCATCCTTGACGAGAGCGGAAACCGTGGAGCTGGCGAGACCTTTATCTCGGAATGGCGGGAGTGTGTGGACTCCTCTAATGAAAGCTATGCGGTCCGTCGTTTCAGTAACTGTGGCGATCGCTACTGGCGCATCGGCATCGTAAGCGGAGTATGCCATTCCTCTTTCAAGTGCGTCTCTGACTCGTTTCTCCCATTCTTCGCCGAAATTCCTCAGCACTTCTTCTAAATCGTCTTGTCCCAGTTTCTTGACTTTGTGTCGAATTATAGGCTTGAAGCTTCTGGCTTCCGCTTTCATCACGAGGTACTTGGTTATTTTGCCCTTGCTCGTAGCGTCGGTTGGCTCCAACGGTTCGAAGGACTGCTCGACCAGTGTCAGATGGCTGGGCTCTATGACGAACGTCAGTTCATCCAGCGTGATGTACGGCAAGAGTCTGTTGACGCTTCCAACGGTCCCGCGGGTGTGTACGATTCTCTTGTCAAACTCAAAAATGTAACCGAAAATACGACGTCCTTCAGTCGCCACCCAAATCCGCGTCTTGTCGCTCACGTGTCTGAGGTCGTAGATGGTGAAGATGTGGCGAACCTCATCTTTACCAAGAAAATCGAAGAATCGTTCCCTGTCTTTTTCTTTGAGCGGAGCCGTCTTCAGTTCATTCTGCATTTCGCTTTCACTGTCAGAACGAAGATAATTCATCGGGCATATGAACGTTTAAATCGGCTTTGGTTCAATCTACGTTGAAGGTTAACGTTGTATGAAAAAGAAAGAGAAATCGCCCTTGAGCCTGTACGATAATCCCTACTATTACGAGTTGGCTTTCAGCTTCAGGAACATCGGCAGAGAAGTGGACTTCTTCGAACGCTGCATCGCGAAGTTCTCGAAAATCAAGGTCAAAGAAGTTCTTGATGTTGGGTGTGGACCAAGCCCGTACATGCTAGAACTGGTCAAACGTGGCTACACGTTCACTGGACTGGACTTGAGCGAGGCAATGCTTGAGTATTCTCTGGAAAAGGCGAAGAAGGCTGGAACAAAGGCGCAGATGATTCATGCGGACATGCGCAAGTTCCAAACGGGGAAAAAGTTTGATTTCGTGTTCTGCATGCTGGGTTCAATCAGCATTGAATCAGACGGCGACTTTCTTTCCCATTTGGACTCGGTCGCTGACTGTTTAAGGAGTGGAGGTCTTTATCTCATCGATGGCTCAATCAATTTTGACTGGACCGCGTTGGGCTCACAGAGTTGGACGGTCATCAAGGACGGTTTGACGGTGAACGTGGCGTGGGAACCGAGTCCCGTTAACCTCGTTGAACAGAAAATCATCGACAGATGCACAGTCGAAGTCATAGAGGAGGGCGGTGAGACAAGAAGCTTCAAGACTGAACGATTGGACAAAGTGATTTTTCCCCAAGAATTTCTGGAGTTGGTTGAAAAGAATGGGAAATTCGAGTTTGTAAGCTGGTACAACAACTTCAGTTTAGCGGAACCGCTCGAGAGCGCAACAAAGATAGACAGACCTCTGACATTGTTGAGAAGAAAATAGTTGGGAATGTCTTAAACACGAGGAGCGTCTAATATCTTCTGTCCCTGTAGCCGCCTCTTCTCTCTCGTCCCCCGTAGTCTCCTCGACCGCCGTAGCCTCGTCTGCCGCCGCCTCTGAAGGGTCGCCTTTCCTGTTCATAGACTTTCGTGGACAGGTTGTTTTCCGTGTTCGCTTCGCCTGCCAATGGTTCTTTTGCAAGTTCCAGTGTGCCGTATCTGCCGATGTTCAGTCGCATGTTGCCCCTGAAGAGGGTTACGTAGCCGTTTCCTACGCTCACGGTGTCGCCATCGTTGATTTTGTCGATGTTATCGTCCCACAGAGTTAGGTATACGGAGCCTGTTTCGTCGCCCACGAGGGCGTCGCAAACGCGGTGTGGTGATCCATCTCTTCCTGCGGCTATGTTTCTGATTTCGCTTTTTGACACGACTTTGGCTTTGACATTCACTGCTCTAGAGGCGGGAGTTAGTTCGCCTACCTTCACGTCTACGGGTTGTCTAGTTCCCGAGAAACCTTCAACTGCCAAATTGTTTCAACACCTTGTATTTTCAAGACAGTTAACATTGCATCCACACTTAAGCGTTGCGGTTTTTGAAAGAAAGCCATGGAAACGTGAGATGACTTACAGAAAAAAGAAAAAGATGGTAACTTGTTGGATTTCGGAATGGACAATTGCCCGTTGTTTGAGCATCGAGGATGTTTTGGATGTTTTCCATTTGTTAATCTTGATTTGGAATTTGTGTGAAAGAAAATTATATGCAACTTTTCATCCATCAGGAGCGTTGGTGCCTTGGACCAAACCTTGCTTGTACGGAAACAGCGCAGGGAGTCCTCCCGTATGAACGAAAACGACATTTTCATCCTTGCTGAAGCGACCGGACTTTATCATGTCGATGAGTCCGGCCATAGCCTTTCCCGTGTAGACCGGGTCGAGCAGTATTCCTTCCGTCTGAGCGACAAGCCTGATAGCATCAGTGACTTCGGTGGACAGCACTCCGTATCCTTTCCCAGCGTATACTTCGATATTCACGTCTTTCGACGTTACAGCAATGTCCAAGCCGAGCAGTCTTGAGGCTTCGTTTGCAATGGCAACGGTCCTGTCCGCTAACCAGCTGCCCTCTTCTGCCACGCAGACCCCCAGAATCTTCGCCTTCGAACCTACCGCTTTGTTGGCTAGAACGAGTCCCGCCTGTGTTCCTCCTGAACCCGCCGCGTGAACCACATAGTCGATGGCGAAGCCCTTCTCATGCGCCTGCGTGAGCAGTTCGAGCATGGCGTTGGCGTAAGCAACGGCGCCCACATCGTACGATGCGCCCATCGGTATCACGTAGGGCCGGTGCCCCTTCTGCTCAAGTTCTCTTGCAGTTTCCTCCATTATGGAATCTATGCTGCCTTCTTTTGCCGCAACGAACCGCAGTTCGGCGCCCATGAGGTAGTCGAGCAGCAGGTTGCCGTCATACGCCTCTGGCTCTTCTCCTTCGATAATGAGCACTGACTTTACACCAAGTTTTCTCGCGGCGGCTGTAGTGCAGCGCACATGGTTCGACTGAATTCCGCCCGTTGTTATGACAACGTCAGCCTTCTTGCTTAACGCGTATCCAAGCACGAACTCGGCTTTCCTCTCCTTGTTCCCTCCGAAGGCTAAGCCGGTACAGTCGTCTCTTTTGATCCATAATCGCGGACTTCCCAGCGCCTTCGTGAGCCTCGGCATTTCTTTGAGAGGCGTGGGCAAGTTCAGTATTTTTGCCCTGGGCTGCTTGTCTATCCTGCCCTGCAGTTGCTTGATGGTGAGCAAAAGCGTTGCCCCGTGAAGAATGCATCCTATTTCTCCTAATAAGACTAGCGCGTGCCCCAGCCCAAACCAACGAATCAACCTCGCACGTGAGCCAAGACTTAAAAAGACATGCACACTCCTTACAAGCGGGAACAGGAACCATGGGAAAGGGGGAAACAGTTTGGGCCGTTCCCGTCATAGAGGCTCAACAAGCAACGGCAACAGTATTTGAAAAGCGTTTCAGCTACTACGGAATCAACTTTCCGCCGATCTGCTGCGTCTGCGGCGAAGCTCCAGCCACGATAGCTCGCGAGGTGACGGCGCAACCTGGCTTGGAATCAACATACGTTTTCCGAGTGCCTTGGTGCCTCCAATGCGAACGAAACTATGAGGCTCTGCAGAGAAGCTGGGTTGAGCAAAAGACGAAACTGAGGCCTATACCTGCGAGGGCGTTAGGCGTGGCTTTTGTGTTTGGAATCGTGTGGTGGCTGTCTTTCGGGTTCATTCAGCCCGGAACGCTTCCAGCCGTGGGCGCCGCCATCTGGGTTGTAAGCCTCCTAGTCTTCATCGCTGAGGGTCTCAGGGGGTTCTTTCCGCATTCCAGAGAACTCAAGAAATACGAAGATGCTGTGAAGTTCAGGGGCGTCATGAGGAAGGGAATTATCCACCGCGAACCGTACGTTCTAGTGGCGATAAAGAACGAGAAGTTCTCAGAAGCCTTCGGGAAAGCCAACCCCAGCGCGGAGATTCATGGTCAAAAGGAAAGACAGGTCTGAGGCGCCGAACGGAAAGCACTGACGCTATGGTTCGGCAGATGCGGTAATATACTGGGGATATTGATGCGGAATCTTGAGTTGCTATCATGTTCTTGAGTTCATAATCTATAATTCTCTACGCAGTCGCTTGACTTTGCGATGAACGATGAAGACTGCTGTACAGCTCGACCGCAGGCTGCGAAACCTTCTCCACATTCTAGGGCTGAGCTGTTTGGGTGGAGCTATATTCCTCGAAATCTTGGTGTTCAGCGACATCGTTCAACGCGGATATTTCATGGCGGTTGAAGGCAACACGTTCATACTCGTCCTGGAAACTGTTCTGACGGCTGTCGCGTTCGTGTACTTCATATACATATACCAGAAGTTCATCCGATCCGTAAGATAGCTCAGATTTCTTATTCTTTTAACGGATAGCAGAGCAACGAAGAAAATGTTTTAAACGACACTCTGCAGAACTCACTGACGGCATTTTGCTTTGAAGGTGAAAACGTGAAAAAACCGGGAAATTTATGCACTGTCATTCTGGTTTCTGTTCTTGTCTTTGCATCAACACGTAGCGCAAGGGCGCAAGTTCAAGCGGAAGACTTGAAGAACTTCTTAGACTCTGAATTTCCCGGCTTGCAAATGCAGGTTAACGCTACCGCAGAGGCTCAACCAGAAGAGAATATAACCGTCATCCTGCAGTTTGTAGCGCGGGCGAATGTTAGCATTTCATACTGTAGCCTCGGCGTCTACGGGTTCTTGAACAGCTCGGATAGACTGCTGATGGCGAACATAAGCGACAACGACGTTTTACTCGACAACGAAGCCAAGACCTTCAGTCGCACTTTTCAGGTTCCAGAGCAGGTTTGGGGAGTCACTTACGGAGAGGTTTCGCTGACGTACACCGCGGATTTTGGGGTCTTTAGATTGGCGTTTCCCAACTTGGTCACGGGTTTCATGATGACCAGCGTGGTGAACGTGTACTTGGAGAATCTTGAGGGAGAACTCAGCGAACTAGACGAGGAGTACGGGCAGTTGAACGCCACTTACTGGCAGCTCTACCAAAGCTACACTTCTCTGCAGGCAAGCCTAGGCGAACTTGAGACTACAAGAACTGCCACCGCGGTGGCAGCCGTGACCGCGGTTTTCTTCGCGTTGACCACGGTCTACTTGCTCGTGCGGAGACCCAAACAGAACTGGTAAGCAATAGCCCTTTTCAGTGCAGGTTCTGCGCTGCGATGAACGTTAATCCTCGTTCGGTGAGGGCTTTGGCTGTTCTGTTCAAGGCGTCATGTTTGTCGAGGTAGTTAGCCAAGAGTTTCGGCATCAGCCCTCTCTCGAGTATTTCCTTCTTCGGAAGGAAGTAGTCCAGAATGTCGGAGGGGTGCTCTCTGGTTCTTTCGGTTTCTGGGATTCCGCCTTCGTGTTTTGCGCTGATGTTCTTCACGTGCTCCGCTAGTTCTAATAGTTCGGCTAGTCGGTCGTAGGGCTGTCGTACGATGCTCTTGTAGGCTTCAGTTATGTGGTGTTCGAGGCGAACCCTTTCTTCGAAGTCGAAGGCGTCTCGAACGTATGCTGAACGTTCGATTGTCTCGTTGTTAACGGAGTTTGAAAGGTTAAAGCCGATGAGCGGAGTCGTGCCATCATCTCGACTTAGTAGCTTCGCCGTGAGCAGCGTCCACAGTACCGAATACGGGTTGTCATTGCCCAGAAACACGGAAATCTTGAATTCAATATCCACGCCCAACTTGTGCAGCAAATAGCCCAATAGAACCGTTCCCGAGTTCGTGTTCAACACTCGCTGAATCCCATATTCAGTGTAATAGTGAAGAAACTCGTCAACCCACTTCAACGCGTACTCGTTGGGAACGCCGACGCCCCCGAAATAGCCTGTAATGGTTTCCGGACCTGCTAAGTGAACGTTTATAGGTCTTCCGTCGGGTCCAGGCATCGTTCCTTTCGTGTCGAGAGTTTCGACAAAAGAAGAGCCTACAATCTGCATTGCGGCGACAGAAGCAAGAATGTCATCGTCTTCAACCTGCTCCTTCATGCTGCGAACGCGGATAAATCGCCCAGGCATCAAGTCTTTCTGGGCTAAAGCCTTTTTTGCCTCTTCGATAAGCCAGGGGAAGAAGTTGAAAGCGCTGATTTCCAAGGTAACTGGACATGAGTCGTCGAATTCTGTAGAATCCGCCTCCTTTCCCAGTGTTTTTATTCGATAGTCAGCTACGCTGATGAAGGCGCGCCTGTCGCGTTGGTTAATCAGCCAGTCGAGGTCTTTGACGAACGGGGATTTCTTCTTTTCAAGGCGTGCCATCAAATTTTCGAGTTTGCAGGCTTCCCTAGCCTTGCGGTTAACCTCTTCGACGCCGCCGTACTTCTCAACCGCTTCCACCAGCCCGTTTACCAAGGGGTTGTCTTTCCTCAGTAAGAAATTGTTGACTTCGCGCAGACTGTCCTCCGTGATTTTCAGTTCTTCTCTCGGGTTTTTCAAGTAATCGTCCTCCAGAAGGTGAAAACTATTCGGGTTGAAGCAGATTTAAGCATTCTTAGATATTTCTTTAGTTCTTATTGAAGTGTAGCATCGACTACTTCCGCTGTCTTTCAGCAGTTTGCTACGAGGGTTGAGAGATCAAGGCGGAGCCCAGGGCGGAGGCGAATGTGGCGGTGCTTCTTCAGGAGGAGGCGGTGGACCCGTTTCCTCGCCTTCTTTGGCAGACGCTTCGGGGGGCAATTCTAATTTCGGCACTCTTCTCCTTCGCCGTACATATACTATCGCGCATGCCACCACAGCCGCCAAAAGGGTTGTCATGACCGCGTAGATTCTCACGGTTGAGGCGTAGGTGAAGTACGTGAAACGCACGTTTGACCCGTCGTACGTGAAAGTCGCCGTGTAAGAAACCGTTTGAGGCATGCCCGAGTAGACGTAGTTGACCGTCCAGTCTTGCCGGTCTTCCAGCATGAGTCCAGTGTCTTGGTCGTACACTATGTTGATTCTTCCCTTGTAGTCGCCTAATACCGGAGTTCCCCCATACTCGAATTGTGAAGTTGCATTGAAACTGAGGTTGCTCGCGGTCAGCGTGTTGAAGAAGGTCCACCCGTAGAATCGTAAGCCTGAGCTTGAAAGCGTGACGGATTGGTTCAGGATGTCAAGAGTGTCTCCTGCCGCGTGTCCTTCGCCTATCCACAGGTCGTAGTATTCCCCATGGGTAGGAAGTTCAGGGGTTAATTCTCGACTGAGAAGGACGGAACGGTTGAACAAGTTAACGTAGAAACTTGCAGAGGTAGAGGCTCCCGCCATTTGGACGATTTCTGTCACTTCGATGTAACTCGAGTTGACAATCTCTCCTGCGCTCAAAACCAGGCCACCGGACACGCTATTTCCTGCAATGCTCACAGCGTAAGAGTAGTCGGAGCGCAGGGAAGGGAAAGGAACCTGAACCCTTCCTTGACTGAGAAAGTAAGGCAACAGCCCGATGAGCAGAGCCTCCGAAACGATGACTATGACTATTGCCAAGAGCTTTTTGCGCCGAGACACCCAGACTTGCCCTTCCTCTGGTTAAGAGTACTTCTTTCGTTCAGAAAAAGTTTGCCCAATTATGAACCTTCGTTGGAGTTTGACGTTCATGTTCGGCGCACCACTGAGTGAGTCGAACCTAAACAACAATTCATGCAGATTCTCCGCTTTAGAGCTTAAAGGATATAAGACGTATGGTTAACTACATGGTGAGGATGAATCTTGTACAAGCCTGAGGGAATCCTACCCGCGTTGGTGACGCCGTTTACGGACGACGGGAAGACTGTTGACGAAGAGAGACTGCGAAACCTAGTCAATCACTGTATCGAATTGGGCGTTCATGGTGTAGTTCCATGCGGCACCACGGGCGAATTCGTCAACATGACAACCGAAGAGAAACAGTTCACCATAAAAACTGTCGTGGACCAGGTTAACGGGCGAGTCAAGGTTGTTGCTGGAACGGGAGCAAGCGGAACCGACCAAGCCTTGGAAATGACGAAGTACGCGAAGGATGTGGGCGCTGATGCTGTTCTGATTGTCACGCCTTTCTACTTGAAGCCCGCTGATAGGGGGATCTACGAGCACTTCGACACCATCGCAAGTGAGGTTGACATGCCGATAATACTCTACAACATTCCACAGTGCACTGGGTTGCCGCTGCCCTGGCAGATGGTTGAAGATTTGGCTCAGATTTCGAACATCGTAGGTGTTAAGGACAGCAGCGGGCAGCTGAGTTTCATCCTAGCTGTGCTCGAAAAGGTCAGGGACAAAATCAATGTCTTGTGCGGGCACGACGAGGTCGTCGTTGCAGGGTTGGCTGCTGGCTGTTCTGGGGCGATACTCGCGAGCGCCAACGTCATCCCAGATGTGTGGGTTCAAATATACAATCACATCAACAAGAGCGAGCTGCAGCAAGCCCGTGAACTGCAGTACAAAGTGCAGAAAATCGCGAGAATAATAGCCGGAAGCGGAGCCGTGGGGACAAAAGAAGCGTTGAACATGATGAAAATCAAAGTTGGTCCCGTCAGAAAACCCCTAAGCGTGGGAGGCGAACTGACTTACGAGGCTAGAGAGGAACTGCGGCTTGACTTGGAGAAGATAGGCAAGATAAAGCCTAAGCCGATAACATTCGAAATCACGGAGAAACCCATAGAACAGCGCTTCATGGCGATAAACGTAACGCCGGAAATCATAAGAGACTTCAACCTGCGAGTGGGCGAAGCTCTAGCGGGAGGCGGGGCAGAGGTAGCTCACATAGACCTTCTGGTAGGAAAAAGCGAGGGTCCGGTTGGCGAGGCTTTCGCAAAAGCGAAGGCAACCCCAACGGTTGGACATGAACCTTTGCTGGCTATTTTGGAGCCGAATCTGGCGGTTAAGCCGACGACTCTCATCGTGCCGACTGTTACGATTACGGGCATGCGTCAGGCAAGCATGGTTTATGGACCAGCACAGACGGCTGTTGCTAAGGCGGTTGTGGACAGTGTTGCGGACGGGACGATCCCGAAGGAAGCCGCTGACGCGTTGATAATCGTTGCGAACGTGTTCGTTCACCCAACAGCGATTGACAGGCAGCGCGTCTACATAAACAACTACAAGGCTATGCGTCACGCGATACGCAAGGCGATTGAAGGCAGGCCCAGCGTGGAAGAGCTGATGGAAAACAAGGACAGATCTAAACATCCTTTCAAGTACACGCCCTAGGGGAAACCATTGACAGAAGACAGAATAAGCGCAGGCGACTACGTGCTTCTTTACCTCACTCAGCACAAGACCTTTCTCCTCAAAGTTGAAGCGGGCAAGAGTTTCCACACGCACAAGGGCTTTGTAAAGTTTGACGATTTAATCGGAAAAGAATACGGCTCAAGGATTCTGAGCAGTCTGGGCGTCGAATTCGTAGCCTTGAAGCCTCTCTTGCGCGACTACATCATGAAGTCGGCGAGGCAGACGCAGATAACCTACCCCAAAGACGTGGCCTTAATCGTGATGTTCAGCGGCATCGGTCCGGGAAGTCGAGTGGTCGAGGCGGGAACGGGCACCGGAGCATTGACAACCGCCTTGGCTCACTATGTTAAGCCAGACGGCAAGGTTTACAGCTACGAAGTCAGAGAAGAATTCATAAAAACAGCAGAGAAAAACCTAACCCGTTCTGGACTGATCAATTTTGTAGAGCTCAAGAACAAGGACATTACGGCAGGAATAGACGAGAAGGACGTTGACGCCGTCATTCTGGACTTGGCAACTCCTTGGCTCGTCATTCCACACGCTTACACTTCGCTCGATTGTTGTGCTACAATAGTTTCTTTCAGCCCAACAATAGACCAAGTAGTCAAGACTGTTGAAGCCCTGAAGGAACATGCGTTCGTGGACATAGAAACCGTCGAATGTTTGATGCGGGGAATGCAAGTTGAAAGGGGAAAAACGCGCCCTCAAACGTTGATGACGGCTCACACGGGCTACGTAACGTTTGCTCGAAAGACGGTGTCAGGGAACCTAACATAGCGAAGGGCTGAAACTATCCTCTTCGTTGAATGGTGTTCTTAAGAGAATAGAAAAACAAGGGAATTTGATGGCTATTCTATGAGGGTTAGAACGCCGATTTCGCTTAAGTCTGTGAGAGAATTCATCTTTATCTGTGCGTTTGAAACCGTGTAGAGGACGTTGCCTATGTAGAGTGCCCGTGAAATGTGCCGTGAAGTGTCCCAGGCGCTGGTGCCTTCAACGTGGGTTATTGTTCCCTTAAGAGCTAATTTCTCTTCAGTCGCTAACGATATTTCGAACACGTACGCTCCCTGCCACACTATCTCTCCGTACGCCCATTCTGGAACTCCATAGGGATATTTGCTTTCATCTATCACTGCCACGGAAACGGGTAGAACGAGGAGGTTCTTGTCGCTGTCAAACAGGAAGGCTTTATGGTCGGTTAGAACGGGCGAGTCTGTTCCTCTGTCGCCTATTTCGTATTTGGCTAGTTCCTTCGGGTCGGACACGTTTGCGACGTCGAAGAAGGAGATTTTCACTCCTTGGTACCAAGAGAACGTGTCATCATCTGAGGGAACTGTTTCCTTGCCGACGCCGATGACATGGTTTTCGTCGTAGGGGTGCAGGTAATCAGAGTATCCCGAAACTTTCAGTTCGCCGAGCATCACTGGGTTGAAGGGATTCATGAGGTTAATTACGAAGAGGGGATCTGTCTTCCTAAAGGTGACGAGGTAACCAGTGGGACCTATGAAACGTGCTGAATGCATTGTCTCACCGGGCGCGATGCCTTCTATTTTACCCACAACATCGAGGTTCATGTTTAGGATGTAGACGTTGGTTCGTGTCGTCGATGACATCGTGGCGATTCTGAAGTAGGCTTGGTATTCGTCCATGGAAAACTGGTTCAGGACTGTTCCTGAAACTTCGCCGTCTGCTGCGTAGGAGATTTGGCCGTTTCCTATTTGGATTCTGTGAAGGACTGTGTTGCCGTCATGAGTCATAGCCAAGTAAATGTTGTCCATTGAAGCGTAAATGCTCGTAGTATACCCAGACAGCACCGTCTCGTCCGTTGGCTGCTGTCCGTCTTCCTTGACGTTGAAGCTCACAACCGTCGTGAATACGTATCCGTAGTCAACCGCGTCAGTGTAGTGTATGTCCGTGGCTGGAACAACCCTCTGACCTTTTGCTGAAGATATAGTCGGAAGAGTCACGGCGTCCCCAATGACAACCGCCTGCTTCTTAGCGATGGCATAAACGTAGTCGTTTATCATTCTTGACGTGAAATAGTACCCGTCGACACTGATTTGTGTCTTGAATTCTGGGTTCTGCCTGTCTGAGACGTCGTAGACGCTGATGAAGGTCATCAACTGCGAGTAAGGTGTGTATTCGTGGAAAACCACCAGTCGGTCTCCGTTTATAAACATCTGCTTCAGGGTTCCGTTCACGGTTATTCTAGACAAAACAGCGGCTTCTTCTGGAGGATAAGCCCTGACGATGACTATTTGCTGGTTTGAGACAACGTAGATGTATTCTCCGTCGGTCTTGACGGAGTCTGCTTCGTCCACGCCTTCAACTTGAACGTTAGTGTCGGAAAATTGAGGATTAACATCGGTAGACTGTATGTTGACGAAGGATTCTGGTCCTGTAAGATATGGAGACTCCCTGTACGGAAGTATCGACATTGTTCTGAGGAAGTTCTGCAGGTAGTTGGGGTTCCAGAACGATAGGTAGGTAGTGGGATATCGCCGCGGCTGGTACGGTCGCTCTTCAATGAATGCTCTGAGTTCCAAGTATGAACTGAACTTCTTTAGGCTCGGTGAGGAATGCCCAAACTGCACCCATAGCACCGCGAATGCACTGAGAGTTGAAATCAGAATCAGTATGGCAACTATGGCTTTCTTCATTTTTTTCACCTTTTTGCGCGAATATAAGAATCAGGTTGTAGGGCATAATGCTACGCATTCGAACATTATTGTACTAAAACTAGTACGGTGGCACCCACCTAACCGTGTGCCTAGGCATTCTGCGTTTGACTAGGAAATACGCCGCTAAGGCGACGGCAAAGCAGATGGCTAGAACCGTGAAATCGACAGTCGGATACCTAAAATCAACCAAACCGGCAGTTGGCGGATTCATACCGATGATTTGGGGAGTTATCGACTCAATCGGACCTCTGGAATTTACATAGCTGCTTTCAACCTTCTGTTTGGCGATTATCGTCGCTGGCACAAGCATCAGCGTCAGCCCTAGAACTATGGCAGCAACGGTGTAGAGCAGTGCTCGTCTCAGCGCGGTCGCCTCCATAAAGAATAGGCGTTTTCATCGCTTTTATGTCTACGTTTTAGAACACGATGGTCTGGGTTCATGATGGTTTGGCCCTCCACAGTCTAACGGTTTCAACCCAGAAGGCAACGGTGCCTATGAGGCCGAACAGTATCGCGTAGACGCTGTAGACAATCTGTCCGATGGCGATGAGAGTCAGGTAGCCCGTCAGCATCGTGGAAAACAGCACCGAATAGAAGAGATAACGGGGCACGAGATAGCGACCCATCCGCGTGAAGAATCGTAGGATTCCAACTTTCACCTCCTCCTTCAGCACGTATTCGCCCGTGCCTTTCTTCGTGACGAGTCCCAAGTCTTGGAGTTTATCGAGGTGGTGTACGGCGATGCTTGGGCTGGACAAGTGCAGGGCGCGTTGGACCTCGCGAACGCCGACAGTGTGGGTTGGTTGCTGCAGGAGGTACCAGTAGATGAGAAGGGTTTTTCCTTTCAAGTAGGATTCTAACGTAGCGGCGTCGTACGCTTCGGGCACGCTGGTCCTCCGAGGTAATCGTTAAGGAGTAGTCAGTTTAAAAGTCTAATCGCGAAGGACCGTCAGCAATATAAATTGGGCACGTCATATACCACTTTTGGGCAAACCCTGAATTGTCTGTGGGAGAAAAGAGGATATGAAAAGAAGACTATTATGGCTAGCGCCAGCTTTCATGTTGCTTCTTTCGCTCACGCCTACGGCTATTTCACCACAGCCTCCGGTAGTAGCTGACACGCTGTACGTTGGAAACGCCGGTTGGGGTCCGGCTGATGCTGATCCGGCTTACTGCTACGACACCGGTAGTGCAGAGTTAATCTTCAACGTTTATGACACCTTGATTTCATCAGGCGCTCCTGTTACAACCTATGAAACATTCGAGGTTCATGAACAGTACTGGGAATTCTCGCCCAGCTTGGCAACGAATGTCCCAAGCAGAGAGGACATTAGAAAGACCGTTTCCAGCCAGCTCGTGCCGCCTAATCCTGTTGGTTTTGTGTTTGATGACGGTTCCGTCTGCATCGGTTGGGCGGACAATCACAAGACAGGCGGTCTGGACAAGGGCGACGTCATCTACACCGTGGAAACAGACGGTTCATACCGCACATGGTTCGTTGAGCCAATAACGCACGCTCCGGAGAATCTCGTCCTGTGGAGGGGTCGCTACGAGTTTCAAATAAGAACCACGAGTTACATTGAACTGGAGACTCTGGGAACTGGAGACAACATTGTATTTAGCACAACGAGGCACCCTGTAATTGAAAACAGCGAAACGCTGTATGAGTATGAAGGTCCGCCTCCACTTTGGTATCAACCGCCGCTGATCGAAATACCCAAAGCAAACTATACGATAGAATACCCTACAGGAAGAATAACTTTCAACACGGCCCCTGGGTCTCAGTACGTGGTATACGCTTCCTACAGCGCCAGTATTCCTTTTGTGGATGAAACAGGCAGTATCGTTGACCTTTTTGACGTTTACGACGCCGAATACTCCTTCAAGAGAGGCCTGGTTCAGGACATGTACGGAAGCCCTGAGTGGATGTTCTACAAGCCGTTCTTCGACCAGATGAACAGCGACTGGTGGGACACGGGAAATGCAGTAGACGCAGTGACCCTATCTCATTTGATAAACGACACCGTAGAAGTCTCGGGCAACGACCTGATCCTAAACGTCGGGATTCAGTTCCCGGACCTTGCGTTCAAGCAAATCATTACACAAACTTGGAGTGCGATTATGAGCGAGGAATGGTGTAAAGCCCAAGGATTGTTCGATGGAGACCTCTTCTCGGATGCAAACGCAGATGGCTTTCCAGACTGGTGGATGAGCTGGCGACACCTTGACCCTGCTTCTGACCCAATCAATGGTGTTGAGCCAGCACACTATGTTGGAACAGGTCCCTACCGCGTGACAGTCGCAGACCAGCCGTCAAGCCTTGTTGTCCTTGGGAGAAATCCGAACTATTGGCGAGGGTGGCCTGCTCCTGGACGGGGAGACAACTTCTTCGCGAGAGGCTACTTGGAGAATGTTGAGTTGCGCTATATTGCATCTTGGACCACGAGAAAAACCGACTTTTTGAACAGCAACTTAGACACATGTTACGTTCCGAGGCAATTCATAGATGAGCTGCTTGACGAATACGGCGAACCGATTGATCCCACTATAAAAACAATAAAGTCTCTTAGACCCGTGCTTAGTAACGATGCGGCGTTTTTCCAGCTTACCATAAACCCGTCCAGCCGCCACATTCTGTCTGGACAGTTCCCGGACGGCGTACCGCCTACATTTTTCAACGACACCCACGTGAGGAAAACCTTTGCTTACGGCTTCAATCACACAGCGTACATTGACGACATTTACAGAGGGGAAGCATCGTGGAGAGGAACGCCGCTCATTTACGGCTTGATACCGGATTACTACACTACGGGTTCACACTCGCCTTACGACGCAAGCTTGTCAAACGCCGAATCAGAGCTGAAACAAGCAATTTTCAACGGTACAAGCGTGTGGGACAGCGGATTCGCTGTTGAGCTGCCGTATTGGACAGGTTATATTCACGTACAAGCTGCATGGGAGATTCTCAGGGACTTCTTCGTACGGCTTAGCACCTACGATGGCAGAACAGGTCCTCCCTTCACGATCATTGTAGTAGGCGAGATGATACCATGGTCGTACAACGAATGGTGGGAAGGCCAACCGATGTTTGTGAGTGGTTGGTTGGGTGACTTCGCTGATGCTGACAATTTCGCGAGGCCTTACATGTACAGCACTGGCTATTTTGCGGCATACCAAAATTACACCGAGGCGAACGGCTGGGGCAGTCGCAAAGACGAGTTGATCGACATGACAGTCAAGACGCCAGACGGCACGGACAGGGCGGCTCTTTATGCGGAGTTACAGGACATTTACCTTACGGATGTGCCGAGCTTTCCTGTGGCACAGCCGATTGGTCGTATGTGGATGAAGTACTGGGTCAAAGGCTGGTCTTATAATGCGCTCTACCCATCAGACTACTACTATTACATGCACAAGCTGGATTCTTGCTGGGCCGACGTAACAGGCGTGTATCCAACCATCCCCGACGGCATATGTTCGGTGAGAGATATCGGCATCATAGCCAATCACTTCGGCGCCAAGGCTCCAGACCCATCGTCAACACCGATGTACGAGATCAAGTGGGCTCCTGGCGGGTATGGAGGCTACGGCTGGGATGTCACGGGTGACCGGAAGATAGACATGAGGGACATCGGCTTCGCATGCCGTCACTTCGGCGATACAACGGAGCCATAAAAGACAAACAACTCCCTCTTTTTTGCGTATATTCTCGGTTGGTATCGTCGGGCTGCGTCCGCACGCAAGTTTTATAGGAAGAGTCGTTTTCCATTGAAGCCGTTAAAAAGAAGAGGACGACTATGAAAAACCTGATTGTGAAGAGCTCGGCTTTTGAGCATCAGAAAATGATTCCTTTCAAGTACACCTGCGACGGCGACGACGTTAACCCTCCTTTGATTATAGAAGGAATACCTGAAGGCACAAAAAGTCTGGTTCTAATAGTTGATGACCCCGACGCTCCCATGGGAACGTGGGACCACTGGGTCGTCTGGAACATTCCACCCACAAATAGGATAGAAGAAGACTCAGTGCCTGGGACCGAAGGAATGAACAGTTCTGGTAGGCGCTGGTACGGTGGACCTTGTCCGCCCTCTGGAACTCACCGGTACTTTTTCAAGGTCTACGCATTGGACACGCAACTAAGTCTGGGTTCCAATTCGAGGAAGAAAGACGTTGAAAAAGCAATGAAAGGCCACATGCTTGCACAAGGTGAACTCGTTGGGCTTTACAGCCGAAGATGAACGGAACCAGTTTTCTTATTGTCGTTGACAGTCGTGTCTTTTGTGGTCGTCAGAGAATGCTCTAGGTGTGTTTGTCATGAGTCTATCTTCGAACTATCGTGGCCCGTGAGTAGTTTTAACGCTTCCAGAATGACCTTATGCGAAGTCTCATAGTGGCTTCTGAGGTACTCAGTATTTTGGAAGTATAACTTCCATTGGAAACCAGCCAAACTGTCAGAAACCACGAGCAACGATGCAGCCTTGACTCCCCTGAAACGTGCAACAGTGAATGTGGCAGATGATTCCATTTCCACTCCCAGCACTCCTTGGGCCTGCAGTTTTTCTATTTGACTTCGCATTTCCCTGTAAATAGCGTCCGTGTTCCAAACGGGTCCTATGAAAGGTTTCACGCCGACCTTGGTGCAGGCTTCTTCAAGAATGTTCACGATCTCTGGATCAGGTCTTGTCACCTTCCCTCTCGGATAATAGTACTTTGAGGTTCCTTCACCCACTACCACCTTTGAAGGAATAACGAAGTCTCCAGGCTTCATGTACGGCTGAAAGGCACCTAAAGCAGTAGAAAACAAGATTATTTTGGCACCGCAAGCTATGAGATGCTCGACTAGGAAGGCGGTGGCTGGTGCTCCAACTTCCTGCGGCACGAAACCTATTTTCTTGGTCTCGACCTTTCCCGTGTATAGAGGGTTAAAACCCCAGACGACTTCGGAAGCGTTGGTTAATTCGGCGAGTTTCTTGGTTTCTGACTTAGAGGCTATCACGATCATTTCGGGGACAGGGACAAGTCGCTTGAAACAATTTAATAGAAGCTCAGGGGATGTAATCGAATAGTCCTCCAAAGAACCCCACCTCAATGTAATTGACTAACTGGTTACCCGACATGACGTTTGCTCCTTGTATAAGGTTTTTTCTCAGTCGAACGTAGACAGAGTAAATTGGCTCTATTCTCCTGCTTCGAACAAGAACCGTTCAATTGCCTCTCTTGAGAAACCGGTCTCGAGCTTCTTCCCGGAATCAATCATTAGCGTCGAGAAGATGGGACATTTTCCTAGGAAAAGGCTATAGCAAACGGCATGGTATTCGGAGATGTTGGCAGCGCCCGTGAAAAACGGCATAATCTTTGACGTTGAGAAGTATGCTATTCATGACGGACCAGGAATTCGAACTACAGTGTTTCTTAAAGGATGCCCGCTGCGCTGCTGGTGGTGTCAGAACCCGGAAGGTCAAGACTCAAAGCCGGAGTTAGTCTTCAGGAAAAGCAGGTGCATTGCCTGCAACGAATGCATCAAAGCTTGTTCACGAAAGGCGATATCGCCGACGTCTGAACAGGTATCCATAAACAGGAAAAAGTGCGTTTTATGTGACAACTGTTCGCGAGCGTGCCCTTCCGATGCCCTTTCAATCGCAGGAAAACAAATGAGCGTCAAGGAAGTTTTGGAAGAAATAGAGAAAGACGCGGTTTTCTATAGTGAATCCGGCGGAGGAGTGACATTCTCGGGGGGAGAACCGCTTAAGCAACCTGAATTCTTGAACGCACTTGTCACTGAGTGCAAAAAGAAGGGCATTCACACGACTGTAGAAACCTGCGGGTCTGCACCGTACAGAGTCATCAATAGAGTCCGTGACAAGGTGGACCTTTTCTTGTACGATGTCAAAATCATGGACGACCGAAAGCACAGAAAATACACTGGCGCCTCAAACGTGCAGATTCTTGCAAACCTGAGAAAACTGGCGGAAGATGGCGGCGGCATCGTGATCGGCTTTCCAATTATGCCGGGCATAAATGACGATCACGAGAACGTCACAAGAACAGCTGAGTTCATACAGTCTCTGCCCAACGTAAAACGCGTCAAACTTCTTCCATACCATAGGGGTGGCGTCGAGAAGTACAATAGCCTAGGCAAACCATACAAACTCGGCAGGGTCAAACCTCCGTCAGATGAAAGGATAGGCTCAATAAAAAGAAAAATCGAGGCTTTCGGGATAACCGTTGGGGTTGGAGGAGGATAGCATGCGTGGAAGAATCAGAAAGCTGAGGAATCAAAGTGTGACGGCTAAACCCTACATTTCTTCTGAAAGAGCAATTCTCATGACAGAGTTCTGCCGGAGCGAAATTGCGGACCAAGTGTCCACCCCGGTGAAGAGGGCGCTGGCGTTCAAGTATTTGCTCGAGAATAAGGGAATCTGCATCAATGAGGGTGAGCTGATTGTGGGCGAGAGAGGCGGGGCTCCGAAGGAAACCCCAACGTACCCAGAAATATGCTGCCATACCCTCGAAGACCTCGACATTCTCGACTCTAGAAAGAAAATACCGTATGCCGTTGATGAAGCTACAAGGAAATTGTACAGAGAGAAAATCGTTCCTTTCTGGAAACACAAGTCAGTAAGAGACATCATTTTCAGCAGAATGTCTGACGAATGGAAAGCCGCCTATGACGCCGGCGTGTTCACAGAATTCCTAGAACAGAGAGCGCCAGGACACACAGTGTTGGGTGACAAAATCTACAAGAAAGGCTTGCTTGACATCAAAAACGACATCGCCATAGCCCTGCAGAACCTTGACCTCCTGAAAGATGCAGACGCACATAAGAGGCGAGAAGAACTTAAGGCAATGGAAATCGCCGCGGATGCATTGATCCTCTTCGCTGAGCGCCACGCCAAACTAGCAAGAAAACTTGCAAAGAGAGAACGTAACCCGAAAAGACGAGAAGAACTGGAGAAAATAGCTAGCGTTTGCACGCGTGTTCCAGCACATGCACCCAGAGACTTCTGGGAAGCTCTCCAGTATTACTGGTTCGTTCACCTTGGAGTCGTGACAGAGCTTAACCCGTGGGACGCCTTCAACCCTGGCAGGCTCGATCAGCATCTTTATCCTTTCTACGAAAAAGGCCTCAAGGACAAAACGCTGACGAAGGAAAGAGCGATGGAGCTTCTTGAAGCATTCTGGATAAAATTCAACAATCAACCAGCACCGCCTAAAGTGGGAGTCACCGCGGAAGAAAGCTGCACCTACACTGACTTTACCCTGATAAACACAGGGGGAGTCAAATCGGACGGGTCGGATGCGGTGAATGAACTCTCGTACCTGATACTTGATGTCGTGGAGGAGATGAGGCTTACCCAGCCTGGCTCCATGGTTCAGATCAGCAAGAAAACCCCTGATAGATTCCTGAAAAGGGCAGTTGAAATCATACGAACGGGTTTCGGGCAGCCGTCCGTGTTCAACACAGACGAAATCATTCAGGAACTGGTGAGACAAGGAAAACGGGTTGAAGACGCAAGAAACGGCGGAGCGAGCGGATGCGTAGAGACCGGAGCTTTCGGTAAAGAGTGCTACATCCTCACGGGCTACTTTAACATGCCTAAGGTTCTGGAAATTACCTTAAACAACGGCTTGGACCCGAGAACGGGAAAGAAGATTGGACTTGAAACGGGAAACCCTGCTGAATTCAGTTCTTTCGATGAACTCTTTGAGGCTTTTAAGAAGCAGCTCAGGCACTTTGTTGATATCAAGATCAGAGGAAACAACATTATAGAAAGATTGTACGCTGAGAACCTTCCCGTGCCTTTCCTGTCACTGGTCATCGACGATTGCATCGCCAAAGGCAAAGACTACAACGACGGCGGAGCACGGTACAACACCAGCTACATTCAAGGAGTCGGGCTCGGAACGGCGGCTGATTCGTTGGCTGCTGTAAAATATCACGTATTTGACAAGCGATACATCACGATGGTGGAATTCCTTGAAGCTCTTAAGTCAAACTATGCTGGGCATGAAAGTCTTCGTCAGAGGCTCCTGAACAAGACGCCAAAGTATGGAAACGACGAGGATTACGCGGACGAAGTGATGGAATCCATCTTCGAAGCCTACTTTGAGGCGATAGACGGAAGACCCAACATGAAGGGCGGAAACTACAGGATCAACTTGTTGCCGACAACCGTGCACATCTACTTCGGAAAAGTCACAGGCGCCACTCCTGACGGAAAAAGAGCAGGCGAACCTCTCTCCGAGGGCGTTTCACCCGTTCAAGGAGCAGACCGTAGAGGACCGACGGCGGTAATAAAATCCGTTGCTAAAATCGACCATGTTAGAACGGGCGGGACGTTGCTTAATCAGAAGTTCACGCCTCAACTGTTGGCTGATGAGGTAGGACGGAACAAGCTGGCGCAGCTGATACGGACGTTTTTCAAGCTTGATGGGCACCATATTCAGTTCAACGTGGTAAGTTCAGACATGCTGCGGGACGCGCAAAAGCATCCCGAGCGGTACAGGAACTTGATTGTGAGGGTTGCGGGGTTCAGTGATTATTTTGTGGATTTGACTTTGGACTTGCAGAATGAGATAATCAGGAGGACGGAGCAGACAGGTTTTTAGCGTTTGCCGTCCGAGTAACTCTGAGATTTCATCCGTTACCCGTCAACCTAATGCCTTTTCATCATCCGGCATACACCAATAAGGAGAACCGAAAATAAAAACGTTCCCAGACCCGCCGATATCGTGACGGGCTCATTTTGTTGCTGTGTGCAGTGCGACTGTGCCGAAATTAAAGCGCTTGAAAGATACTTTTTGAACCCGGCCTTTAAGAGCATGGCTGCGATTTCCTGCGCCGACGGGAAACTCGTTATTGAAAGTGAAAGGTACTTGTAGGGGCTTTTTTGTCTCGAAACGAGCCAGCCGATGAAAGGTACAACCTTCAAAAAGTACAGGTGATACAAGGTCGAAAGAAGTCCTTGCCCGGGCTGGCTGCTCTCAACCGATACAAACTTCCCGCCACGTCGCAGTATTCTGACAGTTTCCCTCATGTACGCCATCGCCTGTGCGTTCTTGTAAGTTAGGTTGCGGAAGGCAAAAGACATGCCAATGCAATCGACACTTCCGTCTTTAAACGGAAGGTGCGCCACGTCCGAAATAATGAAGCTAACACGCCCACGTTTTCTTGCGTTCTTGCTTACCGACCGAAGCAGCATAGGCTTAGTGAAGTCAACGTCAATCATCCACGCATCAGAACCGGCATACTTCAAGATGTGCTTCGTCAAGTCGCCGCTACCACAGCAGAGATCAACGATAACCTTGCCAGACGCGCATTCTTTTGCACAGTATTTCCGCCAGACTTCGTCAAGTCCCAAGGTGAACAGGCGATTGAGCAAGTCGTACTTCTCAGCTATGGTGCTGAACATCGGTCTAAGCGACATGCCAGACATCAGTCCGCCGAAGGTTAAATGTCATAATTGTTGAAAAACCATTATAAAAACACGAAAGCTCCAACCTGACATTCAGGCTCAACAAGACGAGGTTTGGGTGAATTTCTGCCTGATCTTGTTTATCCTTTTGTTTTCTTTATTGTCCATGCTATGTTTTTCGCGAAGTTCTTGATCGTTCTGATTCCTTCTTTGTCTTTGAGTACGTCCCCTTTTTCTCTCCCGAACGCTACGTTCCAGTACGTTGAGCCGGGCACTATCATCTCGTGAATCATGAAGAAGAACATCAACTGCGCAAACGTAAAATTATGCCCAGCCCTCCGTGCAACGACAATGGGTCCGCCCACCTTGCGCTTCAATACGTTGTCGGGTGCACTGTAGAACCTGCTGATGAAGCTCACCATCTGCGGCGAAGCAGCACCATAGTACACCGGACTCGCAAGAATAAGCCCATCCGCACTCTTCACCTTCTCAAACACTCCTTGAAAATCATCCTTGATGTGACACTTCCCCGTCTCAACGCAACTCCTGCAACCATCGCAGGCCCTGATGTTCAACCCAGCCAGACGAATCAGCTCCATGTCTAGGCCTTGCTTCTTAATCTCATCCAAAGCAATCTTCGTAAGCAACTCAGTGTTTCCGCCGCGTCTACCGCTCCCCACAATTCCAACAACCTTCACTTCATGCACGCTCGCATTAGTTGGTAGATGATTTCTCAAACTATAAATAACCAACCCAGCCAAACGTGTGGCTCGGCGGAAGGAACGACAGCAGCATACACTGGGACTTTTTCATCGAAGACCCAACAGTCCTGATAAACGAAAAGACAATCCTCAAGAACGGAAAATTCAAACTCTAAGCCCTAACAACCCTGAACACATTTTCCATTGGTTTATTTTTCTCTTTCCCCTTGTGCGCTGCTCTCGCCAAAACATTCCACCGGGTTATGGGTAGTGTTTGCCGAAGTTGCGACAGGCTATGCCGATATCTCGCATGTCTACCTTTAGGTCTTCATTCAAGTCCATAAGCGGATCCCAGTTTGGTTCGGATGGCGTAGCTCCGAAGTGGCTGCATACAGCGCCAATGTCCCTCATGTCCACTCTCCAGTCGTGGTTAACGTCTCCCAAAAAGTAAACGGTTACCTTCGCGACGTTTGATTTTGCGCTCAACTCAGATTCTATTTCTGTCACGTTTGCGTAAACAGTGTAGATTGCACCAGTTTGAGGAGTGAAGTTCCACGTATGTGATGTGGCTCCTACCACGGGTTGATCGTTTAGGAACCACTGGTATGTCAGTAAGAGACCATCTTCGAATGGAACTGCTGTTAGTTCAATCGATTTTCCAACGACTATAGCAGTAAATTCTGGGTTCACTGACAACTTCAGCTCAGGTTTGACCGTTATGGAAACTTCGTTTGATTTGACTGTCGTGGCCAAGATATCGGTCAGGTTAACATAGAGAGAGTGGTTCCCGCTGGGGTAACGAGTCAAATCAACTGACGTTGCCGTGCAGTTTAAGATGATTTGGTCCAGTACCCACCTGATGCGGTACGGCTTGTACCCGTTTGTCGCGTTTGCCGTGAACACGAGAGGTTGAGGAAATCTTATCGAAGCGGCTGTGGGGGAGATGTATATGGAGGGTTTTGCCATCACTGTGATCGTAGCTTCGTCGGATGACCTTGTGGTGCCAGCACTGTCAATGACGTTGAAGTGGATTCTGTATGTGCCGGGTTCTGTAGGGACATACGTCAGCGTCGAAGATGTGGCTTCGATTATCTTTGTTCCATTCATGAACCATTCGAATCGATATGGGGGGGTTGCTTCACCAAACGTTGAAGTCAGCTCGACTGGTTCTCCACTGTAGCTCAGGTGCGAAGTCGGTAAAACGTAGACTTGCGGGCGATCTTTCACGTTCACCGTAACGTTGTTTGACAGGGTCGATGACTGGGTTACTGCTGCGAGGTTGACGATGTAGGTGCCTGCGGCATTTGGCGTGAATGTCCATGTAGGCAGTGCGGCATCGAACACAAAGGAGTCATTTATGTGCCATTGAAGCCAAGGGTCAATCCTTCTTCCCCAGAAGACGAGTTTGCCTCCACTGATTAGAGACTTGAATTGTATGGACTCGTTCACTTTTGTTTCAATTGTCTCTGTGGGAGCGATTGCCACTGTGACGGGTTCCACTGAAACGAAGAACGCTTTCAGGGCATGATCGCTGTTCATCTTCACCGTGCATTGTGTGGTAAATCCAGCCACGACTCCATCGAGTTCCCAATGGTCGAGGTCGGTGTACGTGTATGCGTGGCAGTCGATAGTTACTGTCATGTTTGGCAGGAAGAGCCATGTTCTCACGGCTGGGTCAGGTGTGTTATCGTACAAGTTAGATGGAGGCGCGATTTGTTCATTGTTCAGCCAAGCGATCAGTTCCAGTTTGTACGTTTGCGGCAACGGGTTGTCTGTTGACGAGGTCATACGAGGATATTGGTCGGTTTCATTGACTGTTGGGCAATATGAAGTGTCTCCTATCCCGTCTGGTCCAGTGATGTTTTGGAAGGGACCGCTTTTAGTGTCGGTTCCATTGTAGCAGCTCCAATAGTTTCCGCCTTCTGGGTAGGCAAGGTTCCACGTGTTGATTCCGTTGGACTGGACGTCGAGCGTGTTGTTAATGAAGTTGTTGCGGAAGAACGTGTTGTTGCCTGACCCGTCGAGGACGATTGCGGTGCCTGCGGTCTCTATGAAGTTATTCGAAGAGATCGTGCTTTGAGTCACTTGGGATAGGATCAGAGCACTGTCCGAACCGACTCCATTAGCTATAATGTTGTTATCTGTCACCATGCAGCGTTCTCCCTGCTTTATCTTCACCGCCGACCACTGGTTCGACATTATGTTGTTTGACGTGATCGAGCAGTTCGAGCCTACTACTTCGACGCCGCCTAGGCTCAGGCTACTCCCGGTGAGGTATACTCCGTTGCAGGTAACATTGTTCAAGCTAACACTGGTGTTATCGCAAATAGCCTGCACGCCATATCCGTTATCTGATATTTCGTTCATGGTTATCGTATCGTTTCCCCCACTGTAGAAACACAACACTCCGAAACGATTATGCGTGATGTGGTTTGACGATATGACGTTATTTCTTGAGGATTTGCCTTGTAACGTGATTCCTCCGCATGCGGGTTCCCACCATCCGCCAGTATTTCCGCTTATGTTGCTTCCGCGAATTAGTGAATTGTTCGTGTCAAGCAATAATATTCCGTCAAGATTGTTCCGAATGTCTACGTCTTCTATCCGAATATTCCTGCATCGCACAAGGACGACGCATCCCGCGTTTGATGGTACAGTCATTTCGCAGACATCGACCAAATAGTATATGGGTTTCCCATTGATCGTATTCGACGTGTCAAGGTCGTTGACACATTTTTCGGGTCTACGTTCAACATCTTCAAGTCCTATGCATAGATTTCGGGTGTTCCCTAACATGACATTATTTCTGAAGATATTATTGGGGGATGATTGTATAACTAGTCCATATTCATTATCCGTTATGCGGTTTCCACGGAGAATGTTCCCTTCCGAATACCACAAATCCAACGCGGCTCTGGGGGTTCCGCCCGTAATGTTGTTGAATAAAACACTGTTGTTTGACGAGGTCCAAAGGTTGATGCCTCCCAAGAACGCTTGCGAGACAAAGCTATTTCCAGACACTTCAGTGTTGCACGTGTATTGAAGCACTAGACCGTTCCCACCGTTATTCCTGAAAATATTCCCAGTCACGTTGCAGTTGAAAGAATTCATGAGTTGGACGCACTCCCCATTACGGTAAAAGACGTTTTCTCTGAGCGTGTTGTTACTCCCTCTAATGTAGACCGCGTAGTCAGACGAGGTGCAGTTTATGATGTCAAATCCTTCAATTAGAACACCGTTAGCCTCAACTCGAATTACGTTTCTCACACCGCAGCCTTCAAGCTGGACCCTTCCTTCGGCTATCAATGCAACATTGTCTATTGTTACGTCGATTTCTCCTTCCGCGAAATACGCACCGGCCACAAGAATAGTATCACCGTCTCCGGCAGACTGGAGCGCAGTTTTTATCGCTGGAAACTCCGTTGGAATCCTCAAGGTTCGTGACGGTCTGACTTGCAGAACTAGATATGCGGCGTTATTCTCAGTAAAGTTTTCACCTGCGACAGGAATCAAATAGCACGTCATATTGTAGACTCCGTTTTCGCTAGTGCCCCATGAAAAACTCAGGGGCACTGAAGTACCATTTTCCAGTAAGTCGACTGTTCTGAGATCCGTCAGGGTACCGTTGACGAAGAACTCCACTGTGACATTGGATTCGTTATGCAAGCCGTTATTCGCTATAACGGTGTCAAATGTTCCTTCTTCTCCCGGGTTGATTCTGCCTGGTCCCCACCAACGTGCTAAAGCTATGTCATGTTCTTGTAACCCAAGAATCGCTTTCCGGGCGTTCACGCGACCATATCCGAAATACTGATCAAATCCAGGGTAGCCTAAGTCATCCGCACTTCGTTGCAGAGTGGTTCGCACCTGATTGAGCGTGTAATTTGGAAACATAGTCCACACAAGCCCCGCAACTCCGGTCACATGAGGACAAGCCATGGAAGTGCCACTCATCTCGGTGTACGAGGCACCTCTGTAAGTCGAGAGTATTCCCAATCCGGGAGCTGCCAAATCGACCCATTCTCCGTATGACGAGAAGGCCGCTCGAGAATCACTTGAGTCCGTTGCGGATACGGCCATTACCTCGTCATAACAAGCAGGATAATGCGGCTGGTCGCTCCCTGAATTTCCTGCAGCAGCAACTACCAAGACGCCGTGCATATATGCATACTTCACGGCATCATGTAGAGCCGTAGAGTCAGCGTCGCCGCCCAGACTCATGCTTATTATTCTGGCTCCAGAATCAACTGCGTGGTAAATTCCGTTGGCAACCCAAGAGTCATAACCAGTACCATCCGCACCCAAGACTTTCTCAGCCATAAGTCTAACTTGCGCAATTCCAGCAATCCCTAAACCGTTGTTTGCCTGAGCAGCAACGATACCAGCGCAGTGTGTACCGTGTCCATTATCATCCATCGGATCGTCGTCATTATTGACCCAGTCATGGCCGCCGCTTACGTAGTTTACAGTCAATTCTGGGTGAGTGTATTCGATTCCTGTGTCAACTATCGCGACGAGGACACTGTGATCGCCTGTCGTTGTTTCCCAAGCCAAATCTGCTTCGATCTTCTGCGGACCCCACTGCGAACTCCACAGAGGATCGTTGGGAATGAATTCTGCTTCAGTTTTCATATTTGGCTGGACATACCTTACGGAACTTAGTTCCTGCAGGCGATGTCTGAAATCGCGCACTTGATTTATCGGAACGTCCACGACTAATGCAACGGGCACGTCTGTTTCATTAATCAGGTCTAATCGTTTTCCACCGAATTGTTCAGCAATACGCGACAGCTCGTCAACCGCTCCATCATAACCTATGTTGACTCCTGCTATCAACTGGACAGAATCTTCATCGCAAGCCATCTCATTCTTCCAGTTGTCGACTAACCGCATGCCTGCCTTTCCGCCGATTAAGAAATCGTCCCACAGATAAGCGCCATCAGTGAGATTCGGGCTTCCCGTTTGAAATGATGACGACGACACATTCGAATTAGCCTGTAACTGCGCGTTTGGCTCACTTACCAAGATATGGAGTGGTAATCTGAAAGCCGCCGTCGTCAAATCCAAGAGACAAATAACGAGAATCATAATTGCTAGGGAATATCCGTGGGCGATCCCAGTCGTTCTCCTAACCCTTATGGCAGAAAGCTCTGCCACCCTCTCTCCTCAATATAAAATGCGCCTCGGCATACATATAACTACCGCAAGAAATGACCGAGCTCGTTGAACCATATGTCTGAACCCATGTTTCGAGCTATTTATAGGGGGTATAACTTCAAATCACAGCACAAAAGCACATCGCCTGTTTGTCGGACAAAACTTTTCCGAGCTAGGACAAGACCACAAGACTCCTGTGAATGTGGATTTTGGATTCAGATTAGCTGTTCATAAGACAGTTATATACTCACACCCCACTTGTCAGCTAAATCGTTGGAGGAAACTCCTTGAAAACCAGCTTAACCCTCAAGCAAAGAAAAGACCTCGAAGCCAAAATGGGCAAAGCCCTCAAGCAAAACCTAAAGGGACTCACGACCGAATTACAAAAAATAATGGTAGACGACATGGTCACCGCCTTCCAAAATAGAATAAACGTGTTAAACAGAGCACAAGCCAAAAGAACCTACTAATGGGGACTAAAGAGGAAAAAGCCGTAGTTTAAATCCATAAAAGCTTTAAGTAAAAATGATGAAAATAACGCCAAGAGGTTTAGGTTAATGAGACGATCCAAACTGGAAATGTACATCGACATCCTCAAAGTACTAGCCCACCGCGGGCCACTCAAACTTACTCATATCATGTATAAAGCCAACGTAAACTGCAGCGTACTCAAACAGTACCTGGACTTCCTCATCAAACAAACCCTCGTCGAAGAAAGAACCATCGGCAAACGCCGAGTCGTCTACGCCATAACCCAACGAGGCATAACCGTACTCAAATACTTCCGAGAACTAAAACAGGTGCTACCAATCGTCGAAGAACTCCGCAACAGAGCACCCATCCCATACTAAACATCCTCCCCCAAATTTTCCGCAAACTCACACTTTTCTCAGTCACGACTTTCTCGCTCGCAAACCTGCTTCTTTTCCAAGGCATCCTCTGAACGCCAAGCAACCGTAAGTAGCCAGCGTTTATTTTCTGAATAATTATGGCAGTATCGTAAGACTTAATAAACGCTTTCCTCCATAACACTGCTGTATACATGTTAGACAGTTGAGGGAGCGTTGTGGCTGAGAAAGAGGTGTTGGGAAGAAAGCCGTTGCTTGTTCTGGAGAAGATCAGAGAAAACCTGGAAAGGCTGAACGACAAAATGGAAGTCATGATCGAGTTGCAGAAGCACGGCAGGAAGGATTTTCAGCCTCTTCCGGAAGCGCCTCTTGATGTTATGACGCTTCTTTCCATGCCTGATCACCTTAGAAAGACGGCTATGACCGTGTGCAGGCTTGGTCGTGCAACCGCGGATGAGATTGCTCAGCAGACGACTAGAGCCAGAGCTGTGGAAAGTGCCTACTTGAACCAGCTTGTTATCATGGGGCACTTGAAGAAGGAGAGGAAGGGAAGGAAAGCCTATTTCTATGTGGACAGAGAGAGTAAGGAAGGACCGTGATTGGGCAAGATAATAGCGGTTCACTCGTACAAGGGCGGAACTGGAAAGACTCTCGTCTCGCTAAATCTAGCCGCAACCCTTGCGAAACACGACAAGAAAGTCTGCTTGTTTGACCTTGATTTTCGGGCGCCGAGCCTTTCCACGCTGTTGAAAGTGGAGAAAGCTGGGTTCTGGCTGAACGATTACTTGAATGGAACGTGCGAGATCGACAGGGTGCTCATTGACTTGAGCAATAGAATCGGGAACAGCGGCAAATTGCTCGTGGCACTGGCAAACCCCACAACAGAAGCGATCAGGGACATGACTGCGAAAGACAGAAAATGGGAGATGCGTGCTCTCGGAAGAATCTTGGCGCTCAGGAATTCCCTCTTGAGCGATAGGGGTTTTGACTATTTGATCTTTGACACGAGTCCAGGACTGCAGTATTCTTCGATAAACGCTGTGGTGAGTGCCGACTTGGTTGTTGTGGCAACCACGTTTGATAGGTCTGACGTTGATGGGACAAGGCGCATGCTTAGAGAGCTTTACGACCTGTTCGAGAAGAAGACTGAAATAGTGCTCAATAAGGTGTTGTATGATGTTTCCTCGACGTCTGGCATTGAACAGATGCAAGCGAAGGTGAAGGACTTGTATCAGGTTCCGCTTCTGGGCATTATTCCTTGTTTCTGCGATGTTTTGAAGGGTGAAGGAAACATTGTGTTTGCCCAGGATAAGCCGGAACATCCGTTCGCGAAAATCTTGGACGGAATAGCCTCTAGAATTGACAGTATGTCTTAGGTTTTTTATTGGTCTGCTATCTTGTTGACTAGTTGGTAGATTTTGCAGTCCTTGCATTTTTCGTATTCTTTTTCGTCGCATCGGTTGCATACGAGGCGGTTGAGTTCTCTAATTTCCGCGTTCAATCGTATCATTCTCCAATGAATACTATGTTGGGGAATGCTGTAATATGCCGTATTTCAGTTTCGGTTATATTTCGTGTGCTGGACGCGTGAAGTGTATTGGTGTTCTCGATAGTTTTATATCGGTTCTGATGCAAACATGCTGCTAATGGTGATTTGGTTTGAACAGAAGTGTGGCGTTGACTTCGTTGGCTTGGGGATTGTTCATCGTTATGATTGGGTTAAGCTTGTCAGTGCAGTATTATTACAATTACAGCGTTGACATTTTGCCTTGGCTGACTTTCGGGACAGGTCTGATCTTGATTGGTGTCAGTGCTGCGAGGATGCAGTTTGGAATGGGGTTCAGCAAGATCGCTGTGCTGATCGGTGTGATTGCGCTTGTGTTGGGAGGAGCATCGCTTCTGGGGTTGTCGTTGCCGACCTATGCTATGATAATATTGGTGATAGGCTTGTTCATAGTTGCTGAGGCTGCAGCGTCTTTGGGCAAGAAGAAGTAAGCTGACGCTGTGGCTTTGCCGAAGCGGAGATTGCCGGTTGAGCAGGTCAGCGGTTGTTCTTGCTGGTGGGCTTTCTTCTAGGTTTGGTCAGGATAAGGGACTTTTGCGGTTGGCAGGTAAGCCTTTGGTGAGGCATGTTCTTGATGCGTTGAAGAGCGTCGTTGATGAGAGAGTTGTGGTTGTTAGTTCTGAAGCTCGGACTCGAAGTTATGAGAGTGCAGTGGGTTCGGGTGTGGAGGTTGCTGTTGATGAGCTGCAGGAGCATAGTCCGCTTGTGGGCGCTTTGACAGGGTTCCGAGTTGCGAATGGAGAATATTGTCTTCTGCTTCCGTGCGACACTCCTTTCGTGTCTAGAGAGGTTCTGCTTCTTCTGTTTGATTTGTGCTTGGGCAAGGCTGCGGTTATTCCGCGTTGGCCGAATGGCTATTTGGAGCCGTTGCATGCGGTTTACTCTAGGGAAATGGCTTTGGATGCTGCGGTGAAAGCGTTGGGTGAGGGTAAGTTGAACATGCGGGGTATGGTTGACAGGTTGCGTGGTGTTCGTTACGTTTCCACGCTTGTTCTGCAGCAGTTAGACCCTGAGCTTTGGACGTTCTTTAACGTCAACACGCTCTTGGACTTGAAGAAGGCAGAAGCGATGCTGAGACATGCTAGATGAGGCTGTAGTGTTGTCCTAACGCGGAAAAGTTTTCTCCGACAAACAGCATGATGGTTTGTTGGGCTGTGATTCTGCTTTGTTAAACAACAAACGGCGCTGATGTTGAGTGGCTTGTGCTCTGTTGCGCCTTTCCGCGGTTATAGCCCCCCTATAAATAGCTTGAAACACAGGTTCAACGTCAATCTGCGCAATGACTAAATCACAATGCATGACCATTTGTTCTAGAAGATGTTTTCACAAGTCTTATATGCCTAGCTTTAGAAACCCTCAGTATCGAAAAAAGGGAGAAAGGAGAAACGCAACGTGTTGTGTAATCACGCCAGAGCGAACAGCAGGTTTGCGACAAGAAAGATTGCGTACGTTGTGGCAATTCTAGCGGCGTCATGTATCTTGGCAAGTACGTCACCTGCTTATTCTATTCCAGCACATAAACACAATGAAAAGACAGTGACATGGGAAAGTGGAGGCGGACCACCGTGGGGTGACAGACCTCACCAACATCATTGCAGAAACGATTTTGTTCTGCGTGTCCAAGCCAACGAACCATATTCAATCACTGGCTGGGTCTGGGATGATGAATCGCTTCTAATCAATGTTCAGGGCTGGCCTAATGCCGGTTCATATCCTCACGGTTTCATTAATGAGAAGGCATGATCTGCTAGCATCCCTGATTATTTCTTCAAGGGAGACTGGTCGAGCCCAGATGCCCAAGAAGCCAAGAAATGGATTAAACGAGCCTTCGACGTTTGGGGATGGATTGAGGCAGGGAGTTCGCCTGTGAGCGGTCTAGGCCTAGAAACGGGACTTGCTTTTGAGATGACAGATAGTGAAGCTGCCGCCGAGATTTTAATACTATGGAGCAATCTCATCAACGATCTTGGCGAGACTAGGGTTTCTCGAACGGGGAACACGTGGAATAAGCCAATGAATGTCACATTCAAAAGCAACCCCGGAGCCGGAGGATGGTTCTTCGGGTACAGTAACACGACTCATACCAATCAATATCACTTTTTTACAACAGCTCTTCATGAAGTTGGCCATACTCTAGGACTTTATGAGCAAGACGACACCGATGACGTGATGTATTTCCAACAGGGACTTACTGGCCCAGAATTCGACATGATAGACCAAGAGTCAGAAGATGGAGCTGAAGATCTCTATTCGATTCCACTGCCGGAACCTCCCACGCCGAAAAAAATCCATTATCCTGAGAACCCATACGCGGGCGGCACAGTGACCTTCGATGCTTCCGCATCCATTGACCTTGACGGATTCATCGTCAATTATACATGGAACTTTGGTGATGACACTTCCACCCTCACGGAAACTAATCCCATCGTAACGCACGTTTACACGAGGGTAGGAGTCTTTCAGGTGACTTTGACTTGTACAGACGATGACGGATTGAAAAGCACCATAACCCAGGAAATAACGATTTCTGGCATAGGCGGAGGAGTCACGATTTCGATCGAAAGAATTCCCATCGCTCCCGAGGTTGCTTACGGAATCGCAGTGGTCTCCATGGCTGCAGGCGTAGTACATGTGAAAAGACGACGGCATGAAAAGAGTAACGTTCGAAGACACTGACCACTCGTGAGTGCATAGATCCATCGACCCTATTTTTTATGTTTTACGTATCTTTCCGTTTCGAAAATCAATTTCTCTATGTCATTTTTGGAATGTGCCGTGCTTAGGACTTCTGTGTGAGCAGGTAGCAAGAAAACACCATTTGCGATTAAATTGAGATGATAATCAACTAGCCTATTTCTGTCTGCCTTGACGACGTCGCCCACGTTCTTAACCCTGTTTTTGGTGAAGTGGATGTTGAAGAGTGAGCTGGCGCCGACGATCTGGGCTTCTGTGTTCTCTGCTTCAAAGATTTCTCTCAGTCTTCGTCGGACTTCGTCTCCGAGTTTGTTCAGCTCCTTTATCAGTCGGCCGTCTTCTAGAATCTTGAGCGTTTCGATGCCGGCGGTCATGGTTATAGGGTTGGCCGTGAAGGTTCCGCCGTGGAAGGAGAAGCGCGGCCGCTCGTACAAACGCGAATCTATCCTCTCCATTATTTCTTTGGGTCCGCAGAAGGCGCCAACGGCGAAGCCTCCGCCCAGAATCTTCCCGAAAACTGCAACATCACACTTGACGCTGTAATACTGTTGAGCTCCGCCCGGAGCCACGCGAAAACCAGTAATGACCTCATCAAAAATCAACAAGATTCCTTTTTCGTCACAGAACTCCCTCAAACCCTTCAGGAAGTCTTTTTCTGCGGGAATTCCGCCACCCGCTCCGAGGATTGGCTCGACGAAGATGCATGCAAGGTCTTCGCCTTTCAGTTTTTCCTTGACTCCTTCAAGGTCGTTGAAAGGCAAGACTATGGTGTCTTGCAGGGTTCCTTCCGTCAGCCCCGCAGACTCGGGCATATCAAAGGGATATTTTACGCCGGTGTGCAGTGCGTCGTAGCCGCCGTGCCATCCTCCCTCGAACTTTGCGATTTTTCTTCTCCCCGTGTATGCTCGTGCTAGCCTTGTGGCGTACATGTTGGCTTCTGTTCCTGAGTTGGTGAAGCGGACCATCTGGGCGTTCGGAACCATTTTGGCGACTTGCTCTGCGAGGGCGATTTCCAGTTCGTGGGAAGTTCCGTAGTGGGTTCCGTTTTCAAGCTGCTTCTTGACGGCTTCAACGATTGCGGGGGGGCTGTGTCCGAGTATTAGTGCGGTATGTCCCAGCCAGAAGTCTATGTATGTGTTTCCGTCAACGTCGTAGAGTTTGCTTCCTTTGGCCCTGAGAGTGTAGAACGGGTAAGGTTCGAAGAATCGGATGCCATAAGAGACTCCGCCCGGAAGGACTTTTTTCGCCCGTTCGTGCAGAGCCTTCGATTTCGGAGTTTTGGATTTGTAATCTTCAAACATGTTGGGCACTTTTCCCTTGTTTGGTTTCAGCTGAATCGCGCTATTATAGTGTCTACTGCTTGGTTTAAATCGTTTACAATATAGTCAGCCTGCGGGCACTTCTTGCTTTCTTTTTCCCTATCTAGCAGTATGGCGTGAATGCCCAAGCGTTTCGGCAAGAGCACATCAACCTTCACGTCATCCCCGATCATGACCGCTTCTTCAGGTTTCACGTTGAGGATTTCCAGGACTTTCCTGTACATTCTTGGGTTGGTCTTGTCGCATCCAGCTTCGTATCCCGTCATGATGAAATCGAAGCATCCCTCAATGGGTTTGATGGCTTGTTGAAATTGGAAGCGAGCGATTGTGGTGACTATGGCGGTTTTGAACCCGTTCTGCTTCGCTTTTTTCACGGCATCCGCGGCATCCCACTGAAGCTTGTACGGGTTGTTCTCGTAGCGCGTAGCGATGGTTTCCAAGGTTTCTTCGTCAATTTTGATTTTCAGCCTCCACAGAATCCTCCTCAAGTACGGACGCCAATTCCCGTAGCCATACTTGGGATAGTCGACGAACGAAACAAACAACCACGAAGCTCTGAGCTGTTGCGGCGAAACCTCGTAGCCCTTGCTGAAAAGGTAATCAGAAATCTCCTCATCGGTAATGCTCTTCTCAATATGAGCCAACGTCCAGTACAGGTCGAACAAAACGGCTTTAATTTCCGTCAACCACGACCACTTTGCGGACTGTAAAGTCAGGTTCTGCTCATTAATCTTGTCTCGTAAACTTCTTTTATTGCTAATTGCTATAATCAGGTATGGTGACGCGTTGTGTCTCTGAATTTGGAGTTTCACCCTCTTACCTCGGAACGGTGGCGAGACTTCGAGAGATTATTCGGCGAACATGGAGCTTGCGGAGGCTGCTGGTGCATGTGGTGGAGGCTTAAGTACGCTGATTTCATGCGCCAGAGGGGCGAAGAAAACAGAAAAGCCTTGAAGCAAATCGTCGACTCCGGCAATGTTCCTGGGATTCTTGCCTATACAAACGAACAGCCTATTGCCTGGTGTTCGGTCGGTCCTAGAGAAGACTACATGCGCCTGGAGAGATCTCGCAATCTCAAAAGGGTTGAGGAGAAACCCGTCTGGTCCGTTGTGTGTTTTTTCGTCGCTAAACCCTTCAGAGGAAAGGGTGTGACCGTGGAGTTGTTGGAGGCGGCTGTGAATTACGCGCGTGATCATGGAGGCAAGATCGTTGAAGGGTACCCGTTGGAACCTAAGAAAGGCAGGTTGCCCGATCCGTTTGTCTACACAGGTTTAGTTTCAACGTTCCGGAAGGCGGGTTTTTCAGAGGTTCTTCGACGTTCAGAGACTCGACCGATCATGAGGTACGTCATCAAAGAATGATGAAACCGACGTTTGGCATTTCTGCGGAATAGATGAATATGGAATCGAAACTGGCGAAACCTTTTAAACTCACGCGCGCAAGAGACGTTCCTTTGCATTTGCACGGCAATTCTCGGAGAAAATTCCGATGACTGTTGAGATGAACGTGATAATTTCGATTCTAAAACTCTCAAAAGAGGGGACAGTTTCAAAGGAACTTGTCAAAAAAGAGGCACGCGTCGCTGCCAGCATATCTGAGAAATTGCTTGGAAAATTGCAAAACGACGGTTTGATTTATGTGGATAAGACGAGTGTGATGGTGGATGGTTCCCAGCGTCTCAGACTGGCGGTCTGCGCCATACAGTTGGGTGCCGACCTTGAAAGTGTCGCCGGCTTTCTTCAGTGGAAGGAGTTTGAGGACATGGCGGCGGTTGCCCTTGAACGCAACGGCTACAAAGTGGCGAAGAATGTGCGGTTTAAGCACGAAGGGCGCAGGTGGGAAATTGACGTCGTTGGATGCAAGAAGCCGCTAGTAATCTGCTTGGACTGCAAACATTGGCATCGAGGAATGTTTCCGTCGGCGTTGAAGCGAATCGTGGAGGAGCAGGTGGAGAGAACGTTTGCTCTGGCTAGACACTTGCCGAGTCCTTCCATCAAGGTTGAATGCGCCTCATGGAACATAGCGAAGTTCATTCCGGCGGTTTTGTCGCTTCTCGCCGGCAATTTCAAGTTCTATGATGGTGTGCCCGTTGTCCCCGTGCTCCAGCTGCAAGATTTCCTGAGCCAACTGCCCGCCTACGCAGACTCGCTCAAGCACTTATCAAAAAGCTCGACGAGCCAAGGTCTAAGTCATCATTTCTCGCAAGGACTTCTTTGAGAATCTCAATGCAGGATACAGACTGACGACGAACGTCACCATAAAAGCTGCCAGCAGCCACCCTGCAATCGTCAGGACGGTATAGTTTGTGACGAGCGGTTCCGGAACCAAAATTAGCAAGGTGCCGATTATTCCAAACGCAACTCCGACCGCGTAGCTTGCAAGCAGAACTACAAAGCTTTGTCCCGAAACAACCTTAACAATCGTGTTAGGCTTGGCGCCCAGAGCCCGTAAAACGCCGAATTCCTGCCGCTGTTCCGCGATCGAAAGCATGACGTAGCCGATGAGGCACAGGGAAGCAGCAACCAAAGAAAACAACGGCAAAAGTATTATCGACGACCAAACGTAACCAAGAAAGCCGAGCGTTTTCTCCAGCACTTCATTGAGTTCAACGACAACAAACGAAGGGCTCATTGCAGTCACGTCCGCTCTAATTTGGGTTAGGACTTGCAGACGGTCAGCTGATGGGTCAATCTTCACCAAAACAACGTTGGGTCCTGCTATGCCCGTGACATTCTGTAACGTCGCCAAGGGCACGTAAGTGACGTTCCCGTTGTTGAGCGGGTCAAAACAGAGCCCTACAACATCAAAATCGGCACCAGCCACTCTTGTCCCTTGACTCAGCGGCTCCGAAAACATCGCACTGGCCAGCGAGTCACCTATCATAGCCTCTCTGCTCTGGTCACCGTTGAGAAACCTACCTTCCACAAACCAACGGGTAAGAGCTTTTGAGGGCACGAGACCGACAACGATGGAGTCGCCTTCACGGTCGTCACCCACCGGGATGGTTTCAGCCGTTTCCGGGTTGAAAGTGTAGTTTCGAATCTCTTCAACGTGCATTTTCAACACCAGGCGCTGGTCGACGCCCGTGACTTCGGGTTTTGAGTTGAGGTAGCTGACAATGCTTTCCGGCACCTGGTATTGAACGTTCGAGTAGTCAAACGGCAAATCTGGGACCGTCTCGTAGAATTTCGACACCAACCTCGCATACTGCGACGCCATGTTCTGTTGAGCTATCAAAACCACATCTATTCCGACAGCTTTCTCAACCCAACTTTTCGTCGTGCCGTCCGCGATTATTCCTCCAGCAATCGAAATTGTAACTAAAAGAAAGACGATGCTCAGGCACAACACAATGCGGATAGTGGCAGATTTGCGCCTGAACAGGCTCCTCATGGCTATCTTGAACGTCAAGCCTGATTTTGAGAATACTTTAACGCCGGGTTCCTTACTCGTGCCGAAATAGTACGTCGGCGAAATCGCCTTTGCCGGCTCAACCCTAGTCGTTTCCAGTATAGGTTTTGTACCCAGAACCAACGCAAGCACGAAGAACACTCCGAAAACGAGCAGAACAAGCCAATAATTGAACGGCTTTTGAGGAATAGGAAACCCGAAACTGCTCAGCAGACTAGCCGACCCATAGTCTACGAGCAACGCCAGAACAACGCCCAAGGAACATCCGACAATCGCTGTTATCACGAGTTCTGTCATGAAATAGCCGAAAACCAAATCGTTAGGGCAGCCCGCTGCTTTCATCAAGCCAATATCCCTGATTCGCTGGGACATCATGACGAAAACGGTGAACGCAACAATCACCATGCCCACAACAAAAACAAGCAACCCGATGAACAACATGAAACGGTCGAGAACCAAGGAAAACCCCGCTGTGAGCTTGTTCTGAGCCAGGGAAAATACTCCGGTGCCTATTCTCTCGCCGAAGAGGAGCAGAAAGAGCGTTGAGGCCACACAGAGCGTCAAGCTTACGATTGCCAAGCTGGTTTGAAGTCTTCTGCGTAGAAGGTCGTTGACGGGGAAATAGGCTTCACTCATCGAGGCTTACCAGCTCTCCATCTTCCAAGCAGAGTTTCTGGTCCGCCAGCTCCATCATCCGCTCATCATGCGTCGCCACAATAACGGTTTTCTTCTTATCCTTCAACTTCTGCAATAACTCAACAATCTTCCGGCCAGTCTTAGTGTCCAAGTTTCCTGTGGGCTCATCAGCCAGAAGAAGAGGCGGGTCGTTCGCCAACGCTCTCGCGAAGGCTACGCGTTGCTGTTCTCCTCCGCTCAGTTGAAACGGGAAATGGTCTGCCCTGTCCTGCAAATCAACGGTTTCCAACAGTTCATTGAGTCGTTTGATGACGTATTCTTCGGGTTTATGCGCCCATTCCATTGGAAACGTGATGTTTTCCGCCGTCGTCAACGTGGATACAAGGTTGTATGATTGGAAAACGAAGCCCACTTTGTTGCAGCGGAAACTCGCCAAGAAATCCTCATCCTTGACCGTGAGGTCGTCGCCGAACACCACAATCTTCCCATCTGATGGCTTGTCAATCCCGCCTATAATGTTCAGCAGCGTTGTTTTTCCAGAACCTGAAGGACCACTTATGCCGGCAAATTCGCCCTCTCCGATTTTCAAGGTGATGTTTTTCAAGGCGTCGACTTTAACGTCGCCTATCTCGTAGGTCTTCCGTAGGTCCGAAACAACAACCGCTTCCATTTCTCAATCGCCCTCCGCCAAGCCGAAGTTGCCCCTATCCCGCTTCAGAATTCTCGCCTTATCCGGAAGCCTACCTTTCTCCCAGTCTTTCCACGGCATTTCCTTGAAAACCCACCTCTTCCCCAAATGCGCAGCGAGAACCGCATGCTTGTAGGCGTTTTCCGTCGGAATCAACTCGTGCAGAAACCTGAAAAGCTTGTCAACCTGCTGCTTCGGAAAATAAGCGTAGAAACTCGCATTCTTAACCTCGAAAGCGTAGATGTGAGCGCCCTTCCTTCCAATCACGTCCGGCAGCGGGTTGAGGCTGGGGTTGCTGACGGGAATCCGCACGGCGTGGAAGCCGTTCTTGCTCAAGAGTTTAACGAGGACGTTTTCGCTGTAGAAGCCTCGCTTGCGCCACCTGCGGATTTCATCCCTGTCTACCTCCCTGACCATGTGAAGATTCTCCGCTCGCCACACATTTGAGATTTCATGGCTGACTTAATAACGATATTGTTCACGCCCGGGAAAGTGACTTCGGTTGATGCTTTTGTATACAGCACCGCTAATCTATCGTCTGGTGAGACCTCAGTGGTACATGAAAAGCAATGGTAATACCGAAACCACCGAACCTACCGACACGTAAGATTTGTTGTTAAACAAACCCGAAACCTAGCCCAACAAAGCTAGAGCTGAACCCAAGAATTACAGTTAATAATGAAAAGAATGCGAAAAAAAGGAGCTTCTAAACCCTAGGTCTCCGACGTCTACCGTTGTGAGCCCACACCGTGATGGCGGGCTTCTCCACCAAGCACTCCCTCAAGTAGTCGTCAAGAGTCGCTGCTGGAACAACTTCAATCTTGTAATCGCTGACGTCGATGGAATGCTCGAAGTTCTTCTGGGGAACCACCACCTTCTTGAAGCCCCACGACTCAGCGGCCTTAATCTTCTCGTACACACCGCCGACCGCCGTGACCTGTATAGAGTCGCCCACGCCCAAGTTTATCTCCCCCGTAACCGCCACATCCTGTCGCACGGGTTTTCCCTCGATGAGCGAGCACAGCAATATTGCCATTGTAACTCCTGCTGATGGACCGTCAACGCCGTAGGACTGGGCGAAGTCGATGTGCGTCAGATAGTCTTGCGCTATGTCTATGCCGTATTTTTGCAGGATGACGCTTCTGACCTTGGCGATGCTGTCGGAGATAAAGCTCTGTCCCTTCGCAACACCCGTAACCTTGTAATACCCCCTAAACGAGTAGTTCCTCGGCAACTCGCTCCGCTTAGCCATCTGAGCCTTCACAGACAACACACTGCCCGTCATTTCGCCACTGTAAGGATCTCTAACAACAGCCAAACCGTACATCTGCCCCAGCCTAACTCCCGTCGGCGATATCTCCAAAAGCTTGCCCCTCTCGCTCATGTCGTGCTCCAGTATCTGCCTCTGAATCGTCTTGCAATGATGCTCAATAGCTTCTCTAACGTGCCTCTTCTCCACAACAGCACAGTCCTCGTTCGAAGCCAACGTGGCGGCTGTCTTAATAATGGAAATCAACGGGCGAAACTTCGTCGTCAACGCGTCTCTCTTGTCGCTTCTGCGTCTACCTTCCTCAACGATTTCCGCGCATGCTTCTCTGCTGAACGGAGGAAGGTTGAAGCGTTTGACCTCTTGGGCTATGAACTGCAAGAACCTGCGCCTGTTCTCAAGAGTGTTAGGCATGTCGTTGTTCATCCTGACGACTTTGCCGTAGCCGTAGATGCGGTCCATCAACGCCGGGTGAATCTGGCCTATGCTGTCAAAGTTTCCCGCGCCCACCAGAAACGTTACGGACGGCACGGGTTCCGTGGATACAGCCATCGCCGCGGTGTCGCCTCCCTGCCATCTTCCCCTCAACGTGATCGGCAATTGTCCGTCTTCCAGAACTGTTAGCAGCGTTACTGCTTCTTCTTGGTCGAGGTTCTTAATCTCGTCAATATATAGGATTCCCAAGGATGCCCTGTGCACGTCGCCAGCCGTGACCCGCTGATGCTCCGGTGTTCCCAAACCGCCCGTCTGGTACGGGTCCCACGCAATCGACCCGAAGAGCTGAGCGCTCCTGTGGCCCGTGGCGTCCACGAACGGTGCGTGCCCCGTGCTGTTGTCAACTATGAGTTTCGGCACTTCCGTCTGCTGCGCGCCCGCGATGCCTTTCATGTTTCCCATCCCGCCGAGCTTGCCGAACCACCAGATGAAGACGCCGAAGAAGACGAGGCTTCCTCCAGGGATGAGCGTCAACGGCACTAACCCGACGAACCTTCCAATAAGATAATCGAGAAAGTTATGGTTGTAGTAGTCCTGAAGCGGCGCCCCCATGAACATGGGGTTTGCGTTCCAAGTCAGCCACGCTTGGAACATGAAGTAGAACCCCAGCGAGATGAGGAACAGTCCGATGACTATGAGAAAGGTTTGCAGTGCCTTAAGCCCCACTTTCGACACGAACTTTCTCTTTAGTTCGCCCAACTGTTCCTTCTGCATTATCTTCTTAACTTCACCGACCTTGTGGATCGACACTTTCGGTTGGCTTGGAAGCTGAATGTTTCTCCAGCACAACGCGTCGAACAGCCTGATTCCGTTCTCTTTGTAAACCTGCGTCAGTTTTTCTGCCAGAGCTCTGCCGAGGAGGGATTTGCCCGTTCCTGGGTCGCCCAGCAAGAGGAGGTATGGTCCTGGGCTGATCACTGTTTTGGCTGAGCTTTTGGGTTTGTCGGGGTCGCTCCAGCTGTCGTACCACTGGTTTTTTTCGAGCCATTTGAGCTTGTGGACCCACTCGTCGAGGCATAGGAAGCATTCGCTGAGTGCTTGTTCTTGGCCGATGACCCAGTTTATGAGGTTGTCGTCCACTGGGAAGTCTTTGGTGCTTTCGAATTTTCCCCAGTCCCATTTGATTCTGACGTTTCTGCCTTTGACGTTTCTTTCGAGCATCTCGACGCCGTTTCCGAAAAGGTCGTTTGGCACTTCTAACTCACCTTTAAAGTGTTGCCTTCTGCTGTCCTCTGACATCATATGTTAGCGTGAATTATTATAGCGGTTATTTCGGAATCGGCAATATTAAGAAACAGAAAACATGCCTCAGCGCACTGAAAAGGTGAAACTGGTTCGACGAGCCTGTTTATACGTTTTAAGCCTTTGTCGGCATTGATTTCTTTCCAATCGCCTTCATTTCTGCCTGTTTCATTTCGAACAAAAGAGCCTCCGGAACAGCTGCCAGATTTCTGCTCAGAGCCGAAAATTGTTAAGCTCAATTTGAGCTCTAATGGATAGAAGGCACCCGTTTTGGCTTTCTCGGTTATGTTCTGCGAGCAGAGGTATGGAGTTGACCAGCGCCTCGTAAAGAAACCGGTGAAAATCTCCAAGCGAAGTTTCGGGCGGCATGCTTCGGTTCTTGTTCGGTTTTTTTTGTGTACTTGCCTGATTTTTTCTCTGTGAATTGTGGCTGGAGGTCGAGAAGTTTGACCAGATCCTCTAGTCTAATTGTGCAGACTGTGCCTGTCGTCTCCATGGTGTGCGTGAAAAAGAATCGTCTCTTTGCGGGGTCATGGATGCTGTTTTCATTTGCCCAATAACATTGCTATGATTGCTGCAAATCCTAGTCCCAGGAATACCTCGGTAAGAGTGGGGAAAAGGGAGTTCTGTGAACCACCAGTATAGTCAGCGTATATGATAACGACGAAGACTAGGAAGAAGAACAAGAATGCAAGAATAGCGGCTCCAATCCTAATTTTGATCTTCATAGCTCATCCTTCCCTTCTTCTCAGTCTTGAACGTATTTAGTTTTTTCCTTTAGAAACCAGTCAAGTAACATCAGACGCAGCCATCTAATTCTGCCCGTGGCTACTCCCTTCTTGCCGTTTTGTGTGAGAAGATGGAGAACGACGGTCGGTAGTTTCTGGTCTCGTTTGTTGGGTGCGGATTCTGCTTTGTTTAACAACACTGGAATGCTGCTGCGGTTCTCTGTGGTGGGCGTGGTTGATGCTTTTGTCAACGGTTTGTGGGTCTCACCGGGTTTTGGTCGATAGTTTGGCGTTGTGTGGAGAGGCTTTTTTCTGGTTTGTTTCCTTGAACGTGCACAACTGCGCTCGGTATTGTAGGCTAAATCGTTGATTTTTCCAGTGCTTGGATGTTGGGTTTTTGCGTTTCGGTGAGTCCGGTGAAGTTGGTATTACTTTAGACTTTTACGTTTCACCAGTGTTCTCCAGCCGCGCGTTTCTCAGGCTTGCTGTATACGAAAGCATCGACGAGACTCCCTTTTTCGGGCGTGTGCTGTCTTGGAAAGTTTTAAAGAGCGCCAAGCCTTAGGATTAGGGCATGAAGACCGGAGAGATCATCAAGACTTTCACCGCGAGAGATGGCCGGAAGGTGATTCTGCGGACGCCCAAGTGGGAGGACCTGGACGATTTTCTGGAGGCTATCAACTCGTTGGTGGATGAGGGGGCGGATATTCTGCGGACGCAGAGGGTTTCGAGGGAGGAGGAGATCGACTGGTTGTCTTGCGTGCTCAGCCAGATGGAGAGGGGTGAGATGCTGTACTTGGTGGGCGAGGTTGACGGAAAGGTTGTGGGACTGTCTGAGGTGAGCAGGAGGAGCGGTCGCGAGAGCCATGTGGGTGTCATCGGCATTGCCATCAGGCAGGGTTTCAGGGAGGTGGGTATGGGGACGGAGATGATGAAGACGCTTGTTGAACATGCGCCTCAGATGGGCTTGAAGGTTCTGATGCTCACTACTTTTGCGACGAACGAGCGGGCGTTTCACGTTTACAAGAAGGTTGGGTTTGTGGAGACCGGCAGGATTCCGAGGAAGTTCTTCAAGAACGGCGGTTACGTGGACGAGATAATATTGACGAAAGTGCTGGAGTGAAGGCCTGCTCGGAGAAAACTAGACCCCCTATAAATGGAATACACCCTCTAACAGCGTAATCTCACTAAGCGCGCGCGAACTGAAAGGTTTCGGCGCTAGAACAAACTCTTGAAAAGGGTAAATTCGCGTCGTTCTTGCGCGAAAAGAAAAGTATTCATAGCCTTTTGCACTTATACCTAATTAAGAGGAATGCTCTATAGAACGCGGAATAGAATCTCGAATTGATGCATGTATTGAATGTTGTGTCAGGGATAGGGATTTCTCTCAAAAGACAGTCTATCGTTGTGAATTGTGCGAGAGATGGTTCTGTGAAAAGCATCTTGAACCAAGACTGGCTTTCATAAGAGACATAAAGGCAGTTGAAAATTCTCCAGAAGTCAGAACATTATACTATACTGAATGGAAACGTCAGGACGGACATCCCGATTTCGCTTATTCTCAAATAAAGTTACTGGAGCTTGACATTGAAGAAAAGAACCGTAGTGAATTGATAAGGCAAGCTCTCGACAGAATGAACCATTACTATGACAGTGCGCTTTTACCAGAAAAACCCGTTGATGTAGAAGCGGACAGAAAGAAAAGGGTTAAAACGCTTCTCAAAGAAGAATCTGAACTTGAAGAAGGGCACGGAACCACAAGTAAGACCGCTAAGGAAGAAGCCAAACAAACGACACTTACACATGAGAAATCACCGAAACGAAAGCCTTTTCCCATAAAGAAGATTGTGGCTGTTCTTATGGGAATTACCATTTTGAGCATACTACTATGGTATGGTCTCCCCATCATATTTCTGATGATGCAAAATTCTCCTTCTCAAAATCCTTCTCCTCAATCTTCCTATACGACTCTGACACTTGTGAAAAGTTCATCTCCTTCCCCGCCCCAAATCACGACTGTAACCTTCGGCGACGTTGATTATTCTTTCAGTTACGTTTGGCAGAATAATCAGTATTTTCTGCTCGTGAGTAATTCCATTCTCGAAGGGAAAACTTACCTACAACCAACTAATGGTTCTGTGTATGGAGACATTGGAATAGAGATAAAAGTCTCTGAAGCATATTCAAATCAAATCGTGCTTTTGGTGAAGCCTACCGTTCAAGACTACTTAGCCTCATTATCCTTCAAAAAATTGACCATAGCACAAGGGCAATATCAAGCCGTTAGTTTTAGCGGGAACGAATACACGATAGGATACCTTCAGAACCCGCCTTATTACGTTAATGACCTTATAGTGACTACCCCACTTTTACAAAGCAGACAATATTCTATTACTAGTTCGCAGATAGTCAGTTGTGACCTTGGTCTTGAAATTCGAGTTTACAAGGCAACCACAACATACGCAATTATTTTCGTAAAGCCCTCATACTGAGATTTTCTAATGAAGACTAGACTTAGAATGAAGTGTAAGGCTTGCGGTCATTGGAACAGGATAGAAGTGGAACAAGATATTTCTTGGACAACATTCTAGCGAACCGAAAGTTAAGCTTTGATTCCGTACTATGAACCGCTAAAGACTGAGACGTGTAAGAAATGCGGAAAACTTATAGCTGAACCCAAAGAACAAATCAGAATCGTGAAACATGACGGTTAGTGAGAAAATGAGCGATGCTAATAAGAAGGAAAGGAAATTTCAATATGCCTTGGCGAAGGCTCAAGTAGACTTTGAGTTTTGGTTTGCTCTAGCTATTGGCTTGTTTGCAATTGCTTATGGTCTGCTGCCTTTTTATAAGGATAGTCTCGTCGGAATGGGATTAACTGACGTAGTGATATTGATTGCAATCGCTTTCGTGATAAGAATTTACTATGTTAAAGAACAAAGGTTCAAGGATATTAAAAAGGCGTACATTGATAGCTGAACCTAAAGAAGAGTGAGGATAGACTGATACTTCATGTGCGGGTTCAAAGTCTTCAACACGAGCCACAACTTCTCAACGAAGGGCGAAATAGAATTCGTCGACTTAACAGACACAGTGCAGGAAGCAGTCTCCAAATCCCGCATCAAAAACGGAATAGCCCACGTCTTCGCGCCCCACGCCACAGGCGTATTAATCTTGACAGAAAATGAGTACGGCTTATTGAACGACGTCAAAGCCCTCCTCGAGAAACTGGCCCCCAAACAAGGCAACTACAGTCACCCATCCAACGCCCATTCGCACTTGAGGTCTGTGCTCTTTCCCCCCGACAAAACGCTGCCCGTGGTTAACGGGCGAGTGGAGTTTGGAACATGGCAATCGCTGCTCTTTGTAGAAACGGATGTTTATGGGAGAAAGAGAACGGTGACGATCCAAGTGCTTGGGGAAGAATAGAGAATTCAGGAAAACTTCTGTTCGATTCTCCAAAAAGCAAAAAGACCCCTCGATTGATTAGAAAAACTAAATCCGATACATCCAGCTCCGCGATTTCGGGCATCGATTTACAGATTCTATACAACTATTCCCTCTTCGCATTTCTTTCGCCCACTTTCAAAGAGACTTTCGATGATCTGAACTCGAAGGCACTCCGCACAGACATGAACCACAGCCGCTCACTGCTTTACGGCATATTGCCAGGCTATGACAAGTCGGTCAAAAAGGCAGTTCTTACCGACAGCCTGGTATGTTCTTATAGGCTTCGACCCATTTCGACGACTGCCGCGCTGTCACAGAGCAAGTGTTAGGACTCGGAAGGCAAGTCCACCTGCAAGAACCGCTGCAGCCTCAATCGTTTCGGGCGACTTGGAGCCAACCAGCCTCTTTATTTCCGGGTCGCCCTCAAGGAGCTTAACTGCAACCCACCTCGAAGAATAGCCGAGCTCAAGCTTATGCTCCCCTATGAAATGTGCAAGCTTCACTACCCTCTTCTCCACCTCATGCCCATACTGCACGGGAGCAGTGTTGCCTTGAACTTTCTTCTGCGCTATAGCAATCGCCGTTTCAACAAGCTCCTGCAGCCCCTCGCCACGGACAGCCACCGTCCGAACCACAGGCGCCCCCAGAGCCTCCTCAAGCCTCTTCAAATCTACACGAATTCCTTTCCGCTCCGCCAAATCCGCCTGATTCAAGCAGACAACCAACGGAACGCACATCTCGCGAAGCTGAAGAGTGAAAAACAAGTTCCTCTCCAACACCGACGCATCAACAACATTGATAACAACATCCGGCTTCTCGCTCGCGATGTATTCCCTCGAAATGAGCTCCTCCTGAGAAAACGTTGAAAACGAATAGATCCCGGGCAGGTCGATGACGTTAATGTCGTAATCCCCGTAACTGAGCATGCCCTCGGCTCGCGCCACCGTCTTTCCGGGCCAGTTGCCGATTATCTGAGTGGAACCCGTCAGATGATTAAATATGACGCTCTTGCCGACGTTCGCGTTTCCAGCCAAAGCAATAGTAAGACGCCTTCCGCAGATACGCTCGCGTTGCCCCCACCGTCTCCGATGGCGCCTTCCCCGATCGTTCGAAGACGACGATGAGTGGCACGACATCTTGAACCCCAGAACCCCTAAGAGCTGGGTTCATCGACTTCAACGAACACGTTGACAGCAATGTCCTGTCCCAGCGCAAGCTTCGAACCCCTAACAGCGACTTCTATCGGACCCTTGAGAGAACCAGCCCTCACAACCCTCAAGCCAGTGCCAGGCGTCAACCCCATATCCAACAATCGCTGAAGCACCTTGCGCTCGCCACGAATGAAAGAAACCTTGCCGGCATCTCCACCTTTCAGGTTGCATATCGGAACCAGATTCTGCTGTCGCTTGCCAACTTCTTCAAGCCCTTCGCTATGAAGCTTTATACATTCCTGACAGCTGGAAAAGGGCAGGTCACACGACGGGATGGTTTTGCCGTCGTCCGGACACGTATCAGGATGCCTCAGAAACCTGCACAGCGATTCCTCAGCGTCGTCAGAAAGAGCATGCTCCATCTCGCACGCCTCCTCATGAACCCTATCCTTCCGAATCTTCAGGATATCGTGGAGAAAACGCTCGAGCAAACGATGCTTCCGAGCTGTCTTCTCAGCGAGACTTCGACCCTTGCGAGTGAGAACCGTTCCCTTGTAAGGCGAGTACCGAACGTAACCCTTCCCACCCAGTTTCTTGAGCATTTCGGTAACGCTCGCTGGCGCAATCTTCAACTGACGCGAAACCTCAGTCGTCGTGATTGCTTGCCCATTCTGCGAAAGACCGTACAGAGCCTTAAGGTAATCTTCAACGCTCTTTGTAGCCAACTGATTCACCCTGGTTTAGGCAAGCCTAAATTTGTGCGTGGCTGCAGACAAACTTTTAGGTGCGCCTAAATAATCTCCGCCAATGATCATGGAGAGCCTGAGGAGACTCGGCAACGGCAAAAACAAAAAGATGGGAAAAGAAAGGAAGGTGATAGCTCTCTGCGCTTACGGACCGTAGACCTTTTGGAGTCCTAGAATGTCGCCGAGTCCGAGCGTTCGCTTGTATGTTTCTCCGAAGTTACCGTAGCCGTACATCGTCAGCCAGTAGTCAGCGTCGTTGTACAAGTCCGCCAGACCAGTCCAGTGGCCGAACTCATGCGTCATGATGTTCTGCACGTCCATCTTGCCAGCTTCGCCAGACACGCTCCAACTGTAGTACGTGTTCATCCGCGTGTCAGTCTCAAGCACTCGCTTCCCTCTTGTCCAAAGGTATGTTACAGCTATAACGCCAGCCTGGTACGAACCCCAAGAAACCACGTTGTGGCCGTCTCGAACTCCCGCTGTCCTAGTGGTTGTGCCCACGTAATAGAACACTTGAAAGCTTGTCTGCACATCCCAAGTGTTAGCTGAAGCCGTGAGAGTGTTCACAACGGTGCTCGATGAGAACCCGTACGGGTTAGATGGGTTAATGTAGTAGTTAGCGGTGCTGAACCAGTGATACCGCAGCAGCTTATAATCAGGGTCAGTCAAAGAATTATCCGTCGGCGGAATGGCATAAGTTACCACAACAGACTCATGAACCGAAGAATCAACCGTGAACACGGTAGAGAAAGCTGCGAACAACGGAAGCAACGCCACGAGCAGCAATATCATCGCTTTCAAACTTTTCATCCGTTCACTTCCCTTAGAACCTACTGTGTAAACACCGAAACAAGATATTTATAATTTACTAAACTGCCTATAACAGCAGAGCGAGCCTTCTCCGAGATGATTCACACACGACCGCGAACGTGAAGGGACTGTGGAACATCGTACTAAGCGGCTACCCGAAATCGGGGAAGACCCTTCTCGCAAAGAGACTCATCGCCGACAACCGAACGTTCGCGAGAGTGGGCGTGGACGAGCTAAGAATGATGCTGTTCAACGAGACTCCGCCCAGCCGAGACGAGTTCCAACTGTACACGCTCATAACCGAAATGCGCGATGCACTACTCGCAAAAGGCTACAGCGTCGTCATCGATTCGACGGCGCCCGACAACGTCACCCGAGAGTTTCTGCAGACAACCAGAATCAAACACGCAAATCAACTTCTCGTCATGTTCACCGTGGACAGAGATGTTCTCATCAAAAGAAACATCGAAACAGTAGGCAACGCCGACCGCGTTTTAGCATGGGACAAGCGATGGGAAGACCCCAAGAGCGAATGCTGCCTCTTCAAGTTCAAGAGCAACAACATCGAAGAATTCGAAAACTACTACGCACGACTGAAAGAACTCTTGGAAAGCGAAATCCACCCGTTCAGACCAGAGTTCCGTCCCCCACTCTTGCCCCTGAGAAAAGTGCGCACGGCTCTTAGGAATTTCCTAGAAAAACACTGAACACAAAACCAACCACCATAGTATTCGCTTATTCCTAGACGGTGACTTTCATTCCATCATAGGCGAAGACAACCTTTCCATGATAGCTTTTCTCCATGGATTTATGATCGTCATAGCTTCTGCCCCATTCCTCCTCAATATGCGTCAGAATAGTCCTGCTTGGACGCAGCCTATCAACGAGTCCAGTAATCTCCTTCATGGAGAACAGTTCTCTTCTCAGAAGATTGTCCTCGGGTATTGTTATGCCTTCCTTCAACGGCCCGTTGGGTAGAGCCTCACCCAAAATGAGCAGGTCCGCGTTCTTCAATTCTGCAATTTCTGGGAAGGGTTTCACGTCACATGGAGCATAAATGACTCTCTTGTTACCGCGTTCGATTAGGAACACGGTTGAAACCATCGAGTTCCTTCTCTTGGAGGAAACCTTGGCTGTCGCGCCTCCTCCACAGACCATAAAAGGAGTAATCTGGTAGTCCTTGACCGTGAATCGCGTCGCTTCCTTCAATTCGACTATTTCAATCAACTCCTGTTTCTTGTAGAAGCTGAGGAACCCGCCGTAGGCTTTCTCCAGATCCGCCACGACCTCTACCAGAGCGCAGACTCTCACTTTCTTCGATGGCTTATCACCTCTTACGAACCTGCCCAGCCAGAACTTGTACATTCTCTCGACGATTCGCAAGCCTAACGTGTGGTCAGGATGCCAGTGCGTGTAGAAGATGTAGTCAATGTCGTTGATTCCTTCGCGGTTAAGCTGGGAACCGATTTCTTCGGGCGTGTCAAACAGCACGCGGACTTCCGGAACGTACAGGGATGAAGATGAGCGAGCGTAAGGTATTCCCTTCAACCTGGCTTCTGCGCAGACTCGGCATTGGCATCCTGGTCTTGGGATGGTCGTTGCGCCGCCTGACCCGAGAATTATGAGTTCCAATCTGTCACGGTCCTCAGATATTGGTTTAGGCAGCGGAAGCTTTTAAATCGATGGAATGCCGTGCGCTTCTTGCTTCGATTGGTTTCCGCTGGCGCCCATTTCGAAGAGCGTTCGACTTCTCGGTCAGGGTGCAAGCATTCGAATGAGCAATATTAAATATCACAAGACTCGTCTTTCCAAGTGTGATCATGATGGAACTGCTGAAACCTCCGAGGCTCCGTGATGGCGACACGATTGGAGTGGTTGCTCCTTCGCATCCAGTGTTGCCCTTCCAGCCACTCTACGATAGAGCAATTGAGAATCTCAGAAAGTTCGGCTTCAACGTGAAGGAAGGCAAAACGGTTAAGCTGCAGCATTTCGGGTACATGGCCGGAACCGACCGCGAAAGAGCACAAGATATCAACGACATGTTCGCGGACGAAGAAGTGAAAGCGATTATTTGTGCCTTAGGAGGGTCTGTGGCGGTTCGAACCTTGCGCCTTCTGGATTATAACCTGATAAGCAGAAATCCGAAAATCTTCTCTGGCATGAGCAACATCACAACTTTCCATCTGGCATTTCTGGCGAGGACTGGTTTGATAGGGCTTCATCAAACTGACGTGGTCTTTGGGTTTGGAGCTGATATGAAGAGCGGCGAGGCGAAGTATGAGACGGACCTTTTCTTCAGGGTCACAAAGAAGGTTGAGCCTTTAGGCCAGTTACCAGTTTTTACGGAATGGAAGGTCTGGCGGGAAGGCAAGGCTGAAGGCAGATTGTTTGGAGGAAGCATAAACAGTGCAGAAACATTGCTTGGAACGCCCTACTACCCGAGGCTGAACGAAGACATAATCTTCTTCTGGGAGTCAATAGGGCAACCCATGGATGAGCTTGACGCAAAACTCGTTCACTTCAGAGAATCTGGACTGTTTGACAACACGAAAGGCATGCTAATCGGCAAGTTCAGAAAAGAAGTGCCAGACCCATCAGCCAACTCAGGCAAGAAGATAAAGGATATGAGCGATGACATCAAGGACCTAGTGATGGACATAACCGCAGACTACGATTTCCCAATTATCGCGAGCATGGACTTTGGCCATTACACGCCTAACCTGCCCTTCCCTACGGGATTGAAGGCACACATGGATACCGAGGGAGCGAAGGTCTGGATTGACGAGTCATACGTGAAATGAAAAAGACACGTCGGAAACCTAGTATTCGATTCCTTTTCTCGCTTGAAATCCCCTGCTGTAAGGATGCTTAACTTCCTTCATTTCCGTGACTAAATCGGCTGCTTCAACTACCTCGTTCGGCGCATAACGCCCAGTCAACACAAGCTCAACATGTTTCGGCTTGCTCGTTATCATCTTCAAGATTCTTTCAAGCTCGATAAGCTTCAGGTTCAGAGCCACGTTGACTTCGTCAAGGATTACTATGTCATATTTGCCGCTGGCTACGACCTTCTCGGCTAATGCCAGCGCCTCCTGCGCAAAGTCAACGTCCACTTCTGCTGGTGGTTTTTCAGTCACGAATTTGCCCCTGCCGAAAGCTTTGAGCGTCAGGTTTGGAAGCTTGTCGATGACGTAGAGTTCGCCGTAGTCGAACCCGCCCTTGATAAATTGGACAATGTAGACTTTCAGACCTCTGCCGATTGCTCGCAGCGCCAGCCCAAAAGCCGCGGAACTTTTGCCCTTGCCGTCGCCGGTGTAGACCTGAACGAGTCCTTTTTCGAGTTTGGGCATAGTCTTAATGAAGATTGCACGTTTCTATTTAAGTTTCTGCGGTCACGGTTGCTTTAGCGGTGGGTTTGGTTCTCCTTCTCTTCTCTTGTGAATTGTCTTGGTTATCTTGGCAGTTTCTGCGATCATCCAACCCGCCTCACAAAAAATGATGCCAAGACCGTTTATTACGAGAAGAGGATTGGGTGGAGGAAGGGCTCCAGCATTACCAATGGGCTCGTCGAAATGATAAGGTTGGAGGTAGAAGATTACTCCAAACGTTGCTGAAATCAGCGTGGCAAGTGCCAAACCAATCGCAATCCTGTTCTGAATGATTCTCGTAACTATGGCAACTCTCTGGCTTCGCAGAGCTGAAAGAAAAATCAACAATGCGACAGTCCATACAGCAATAGTTGACACCATCAGGAAGAATTCAGCCGTAAAATACGGATGCACGAAGCCCAGAAGCACTCCATCCATTGAAGGACCGAGAGGCACCCGAGGAACGTACAACCATAGGAATATCGACATTCCAAAGGCAACTAACGTGTAGACTTCTGGAACCGTGAATCCTCTCATCTCTGAGTCTCTATTCATTCCGTCTTCTTGACCTTCTTACGTAACAGGTCCTCTGCTGCGGAAGCTGGGTCAATTTTCTTTTCAAGAATCTGCTTCAACAGCTTCTCAAACTTTCCTTCTCTTCTCAAATCATCCACCAGGGTGGATGCTGCCTTTTCCTTTATGGCTTCAACGAGCTCCGCTTCAGCCCTCAAAAGACTTTTTCTGTGTTCTTTCTCTTTTTCCAAGAATCGTCTGTGTTCTTCCAGTTTTTCGATGAGTTGCGGGACGCCCTCACCCGTTAGAGCCGTGGTTTTCAGGATTGGCGGCTTCCACGTGACTTGCGTGTTGTTCATCTGCAGTATCGTCTGAATGTCCATCACCGCCTTGTCAGCGTTTTCTCTGTCAGCCTTGTTCACGACGAAAACGTCGGCTATCTCCATCAACCCAGCCTTTATCGCCTGAATCTCGTCGCCCAAGCCGGGCGCGTGGACTACAACCGTCGTCTGCGCAACCTTGATAATCTCCACTTCGGACTGCCCAGCGCCGACGGTTTCAACAATAATTATATCGTTGCCCGCGGCATCAAGAATCTTCACCGCATCCTTCGTTGCCCTGGCAATTCCGCCCGGGTAGTTGCGGCTTGCCATGCTGCGAATGAAAACGCCCTCGTCCGTGCTCAACTCCTGCATGCGAATCCTATCGCCCAAGAACGCTCCGCCAGTGAACGGACTCGTCGGGTCCACAGCCACAACGCCCACCTTCTTGCCCATACGTCTGTACTCGCGCACCATCTTCTCGATCAAAGTGCTCTTGCCAGAACCGCCCGGACCGGTCAAACCTATAATGTGGGCTTTTCCCGTGTGAGGAAAAATCGCGGCTACGAGTTTGTTGGCTTCGGGACCGTCGTTCTCAACCATGGTTATGGCGCGGGCTATGCTCCTTCGGTCTCCAGCAAGAACACCCTTGGCAATTTCCTCAGCGTTCGTCAAAGGTCGTGCCCATCTTCGCCTTCAGGCTCTCTTGCGAATGTGCTCCTGCACGTACTTTATTATCGTCTCAGTCGGGGTGCCAGGTCCAAAAATGCCTTTTATTCCAAGCTTCTTCAGTTCTGCTACATCCTCCTCGGGAATGATTCCTCCGGCAAAAACCATCACGTCCGTCAAACCCTTCGTCTTCAGAAGCTCCATAACCCTCGGAAACAGCGTCCTATGAGCGCCCGAAAGAATGCTCAAACCTATCACATCAACATCCTCCTGAAGAGCGGTTTCAGCGATCTGCTCCGGAGTCTGCCTCAAACCCGTGTAGATCACTTCCATACCTGCATCTCTGAGAGCTCGGGCAACTACCTTGGCGCCTCTGTCGTGGCTGTCCAAACCTGGCTTCGCAATCAACACCCTGATCTTTTTTGCACTCTGCATTCTTTTTCTCCTCCTTAAATCACGATGAGTTCTTTGTATTCCCCATAGACTTGTCGCAGCACCTCGGTGATTTCGCCCAGCGTCACGTATGCTTTCACAGCATCAATTATCGAAGGCATGAGGTTCTCGTCCTTCTCCGTGGCTTTGTGAAGTTTTTCGAGCATTTCCTTCGCCTTCTTGTTGTCGCGTTCCCTTTTTAGCTTTTGCAGCCTCGCAACCTGTTCCTTCTCAACCTTCGGGTCTACTCTTAAAAGCTCAACGGGACATTCGCCTTCCTCTTCAAGCGTGTAATCGTTCACGCCCACGATGGTGCGGTTCTTCTGTTCAATCTCCTTCTGGTACTTGTAGGCGCTGTCGGCGATTTCTTTCTGGAAAAAGCCTTTTTCTATAGCGGGAATAACTCCGCCCATATCATCAATCTTGTTTATGTAGTCCATGGCTTTTTCTTCCATCTCATTCGTTAAAGCCTCCACGTAATATGAACCTGCAAGCGGGTCCGCCGTGTTGGCGACGCCACTCTCGCAAGCAATTATCTGCTGTGTTCGCAAGGCAACTCTGACAGCTTCCTCAGTCGGCAAACACAATGCTTCATCGAAAGAGTTCGTGTGCAACGACTGCGTTCCACCCAAAACTGCAGAAAGCGCCTGCATAGTAGTCCGCATAATATTATTCAGCGGCTGCTGCGCTGTCAACGTGCATCCGGAAGTTTGCACGTGCATACGCATCCACATGGACCTTGGGCTTTTAGCGTGGAACCTTTCCTTCATCAACTTCGCCCACAATCTCCTAGCGGCTCTGAACTTGGCTATTTCCTCGAAGAAGTCGTTGTGAGAAGCAAAGAAGAACGACAAACGATGGGCGAAGTCGTCGACTTTTAAGCCTCTTTCCAACGTTGATTCCACATAGGCTATTCCGTCGTATATCGTGAAGGCTAACTCCTGCAGAGCGTTTGCGCCGGCTTCTCGTATGTGGTACCCGCTGATGCTAACGGGGTTCCACCTTGGCAAGTGCCGAGCGCAGTACTCGATTATGTCTGTCGTGAGTTTCACGGAAGGCTTGGGTGGAAAAATGCACAGTTTCTGAGCGAAAAATTCTTTCAGGTTGTCGTTCTGCGTCGTTCCGCCAATTTTCTGTCTGAGAACGCCTTGCTGGTCGCCAACGGCGATGTACATGGCTAGAAGCATGGCTGCTGGACCGTTGATAGTCATGGAAGTCGTTACCTTGTCCAATGGAATGCCGCCTAGGAGAACTTCCATGTCTTGGAGGGATGATATGGCTACGCCACATATGCCCACTTCACCCTTTGCCATGGGATGGTCGGAATCGTATCCCATTATGGTTGGATAGTCGAAAGCCGTGCTTAAGCCAGATTCGCCTTCTTTCAGTAAGTACTTGAACCGCTTGTTGGTGTCCGCAGCTGTCCCGTAGCCCGCAAACAGTCTCATAGTCCACAGCCTACCGCGATACATGGTTGCATGGACGCCACGGGTGAATGGATACTCGCCTGGAAACCCTAAGTCGCGCATGTAGTCCATGTTTTTGATGCCTTCGGGGGTGTAGATGCCTTTTACGAGCATGTTTGAATGGTTCCGGAACTCTTTTCTTCTTTCCGGCGATTGCTTTGTCCAGTGCGGGAGCGTGGTTTTTTGCCAGCGTTCCTGTTCTTTCTTGATTTTCCTAATGTTTTCTTCGTCGAACATTGTTGTGTTTTGCCTCCAACTTGAATGGGTTGGTTAATGTTTGGTTATGATAAGGGTATTCGCCTAAAAAGATATTTTCTTATCGGTTCGAAACCTCAGATTTTCACGTTTGATGTTTGTTACTGTGGCTTGTCTAAACCATAAGCTTTTATATTTTGGACGGTTTTTTTGAGTCAACTAAGGAGAATGTGTGCTATGGCTCAGGAAAAGCTGATGGATTTGATTCAGAAGCAGATAATGGTAGAGGACAGCTTCGTGAAAACGGCTGACCACTTGATGGGAATTATGGGAAGCGCTGTGGCGAAGCTGTTGATTATGGAGATGAAGAAGGATACCGAGAAACACGGCATAATATTGCGCGGCATTTCGGATGTAGTCAAACAGGAGAAGGGCTTGATAACCTGGAACATGGAGGACGCGGGTTACGTGGACAAGGCTCTGTTGAGGAAAGAGCTGGAGCGTCACATCGAAATCGAGGTCGCGATGTACAGTCAGGTCATGGCGGAACTGAAGGAAACGAAAGACGAAGGCGTAAGATTGCTTTTGGAACATATTGCCGCCGACGAGGAGAAACACCACAAAATACTCGAGGATATCATCGCGCAAGTCTACAAGCTGAAACCATAATTCCAACGCTGCATCACTGCAAGGAGATTGTTGAAAAGAAGAGTAGTCTCTATTGTCGCCTCCGGGGAAATTCGACCTCCTAAATATAGCTTCAAACGCAAGTTCAACATCTATTCGCGAAAGAACTGAGAGCAGACAGGTTGCATGCTAGCCCGACAGAAGCCGCTATTTCCCCCAGTTCAGCGGCTTTTTTCACCCCCAGAATCTTCATGCAGATTCCAGCCGTCGGATGGGATGAAACGCTTCCGCCAACTGTCCCAACAGCCATCGGCATCTCCAAACGCCCCTGCAAATCGCCATTCTCGTTTTCGGTCCAAGAAGACAGAGGACGGTATCTGCCCGACAACGCGGCGAAAGCGTGAGCCCCAGCCGCAACAGCCCTGAAGTCATTGGATGTGGCCAACAGCACTGCAGATACACCGTCAAGTATCTCCTTGTTGTGAGTCGCCGCCCTGTACGGGTCTTCCTCGGCAAAAGCGCATACGCTAAGCATTCTCTTGACAGTTTCGTCCCCGCCAACCGCGTGTTTCTTGACTGTCACGTCAACGCGAGCCATCCTTTCAGTCGCGAGGTTTGAAACTATGCGGAGGTTCGCTTTCCCACCAGTAAGGGATTCAATCAGAGGAGTTACCGCTTCGCACATCGAATCCACAACGTTGGCGCCCATTGAATCCTTAACATCAACAAGCAATTCCACTACGAGCATCCGAGGAGACTCCCACTCCTTAACCCTCAAATCAACAGCCTTCCTCGTTGAAGACTGCGTATTCGCAAGAGCCAAAATCTCTCGTCTATGAGCCAAAACCCGACGCTTCGCCCATCCATAATTCTTAGTCTTGAGAACTTGGACCTGCCCAATCATGATAGACCCCGCACTGTGCGCTTTGAACCCGCCCGTGGACCGTGTCCATTCGGCAGCGTGACTGGCAGCGCGGATGATTAATTTTTCTTCGGTTGCCATTGGAACGAGAACCTCTCTGCCGTTTACGATGAAGCTGGTGGCTATTCCGACGGGGATAGGTAGCGTTCCAACGACGTTTTCTATCATCATGTCGGCTTGCGCGATTTCGAGTTTTCCAGTTTCGAGAATCTCCGCTTCTTGCGCGGTCAGGTTCACTGCGTTCTTTAAATAGCGCATTCGTTCCTTTCGGCTAAGTTCTGAGAAATCGGGCGCCGACGTGCTTTTCATGAGTCGTAAACGATTAATCTCGAGCTATTTGTGCGTTTTTGATCTGAGTCGTTTACGGAGGCGAAGAATCCCTACGATATCCGAGCAATTGATACGCAGCTTTGTTCAAGAAGGCTGCTTGGCACATTTCTCGTTTGCTTTCGAGCGCCTACCTCGCTGGATACAGCCGGTTGACGCAATCATTGTGGCCAGAATCGTTACAGCCAGCCCGAAGTCGGGAGTCAACGACACGGACTTATCAGATGCAACAGATATTCCACCCACGACTAATTCAGACACGCTGATTACATAGTCTCCGAGCGTTACAACAGTAACACCGTAAGTTTCTTGGTAGCCGTCGAAATAGTAGGTTCCAGGAATGTCTGCAGCAACCACGTAGTAGCTAACACAGATGTCTTTCACGTCTTCTCCATAGAATACCCATTCAGCAAACCCTGAATCGCAAGAGGTCGGCGTTGGGGTTCCGCTCACGAACGAAAAGCCCTCAGGCATTTCCTCCCAAAATTTAACGCGAGTCGGGGGATTCGCGTCATCCATTATGTTGAGCAACACCGTGACCAGAAATTTCTGTCTTGCGACCACTTCACTCGTTTCACTCTTCTTCGGCAAGTTTCGTGTCGTTTTGCACTTGGCGTCAGGACACTGGCACCAGTAAACCCTTTCAAACGCGTTTATGTCGCGCTGCGTCAAGTGCTTCCTCTCCCCGGCGTCCAGGTCAGGGTGCATCACGTCGCCTTTCTGTTCAGGTGCATCTTTCAGACCAAGGGCGTGACCGAACTCGTGCTTGATAGCTGTGTATAGATCCAGCTTTGCGGTATACGTATAGCCAGTCGCTTCGACGTTCTCCTCACCGCAATCTGGACAAGTCGTAGGCAACTTCGCAGCTTTTCCGGTTTTGCCGCAGTCACTGCATTTCCATTCAATCGTGTAGTCGAACACAGGATTTCCCTTCCCCGTCTTGGGGTCAACAGCTGGATTTGCCGGATCTGCCTCTCTCCAACTGTCAGGATACTCCGTATTCGGAGGATCTCCCGGCCGTGCGCCCCTCTTCTTGTTAAAGTCGTCATTATCGCTACCTGGAGTATCATCTACATACCAGCCCATAGGCACCTTCGCATTAAGGTAGATTTCTTGAAGTGGAAAATCAGCCGTAGGAGGACCGCCTTGTGGAGGAGCTTGACCATAATACCAATGTCCATATTTCCCCCCAGATCTCCGATTTCAGATGGACTCCAATCCTTAAAGAACTCCTCATCCTCCCATCTCAACGTGACATCTGCCGCTTTCGTACAATCAGTTTGTTCAGTAATGTTGCCGCGAAGGTAGCATATTACGCTCGTGTTCCATTCCTGAATAGCAGCCCTAGCGACCTTCTTTTCGGCTTCTGCCCAAGCGCGGCATGGATGGTTGTTTCCATCTATGAACTTGAACGTTAATGGCGGATTTTTCCACTTGTACCCTTCGGGAAAATCCTTATTCCATTCTTGCTGGGCAGCATGTACTTGGGGGAAGATTACACTATACATCCCAAGGAACAATATAGTTACACAAACAAACACAACTTTTCTCACTTGCATGTTCTCCTTTCTCCCATTTTCATCTTGTTTGCACCGGAAGAGCAGCAACATAATCATCCATTGATATCTCGAGTGAAGTCCATCAAGTAAACCCTTAACAGCTAACTCTCCCAAAAACACAATCATGTTCAAATCTAAGATAAGCTTTATGAAACAATCCTCTATACAACAACAAAGCTAACTATTTTTCATCTGGAACCCATTCCGCCTTGACTTCCTACTTGTTATATTCTAGTAGGCTTGCAGAAGCGGAGAATCCCCAGCCGTATCCAAGCATCAAAACAGCATCGTCTTCGTTCAGCTTGCTGGTGGAAACTATCCTTTCGAGGATGAAGGGTAAGCTTGCTCCGGCTAGGTTGCCATATTCCTTAAGCACTTCGTGAGATTCCCTGATTTTTCCATAAGGAATTCCTTGAATTCCAGCTATTCGGTTGAGTATTTTTTCGCTGCCCGTGTGAACAGCCCACTTCTTCGCAGCCTTTATGGCTTCGACAGCGTTTTTGCCGAGCAGCCTCTCAAGCGCTAGACTAGAATATTTGACTCCGAGCTCTGGAATCCTCTTGTCCAGATGCGAGTGAAAACAAAACGTGAAAGGCTGGTTTGAACCAGCGAGTCTTGCGTAGCCGGCCAAGTAGTCTTCTTTCTCCACGTTCGTGACTTCTACGCTTTTCTTTACTTCCAAGCCTTCGCCCTCATTTGCCACAACGCAGGCGGCGGCGCCATCTCCAAAAAGGAAAAACTCCATGGCGGCAACCCACTTTCTGAGCTCAACCCTCCTCTTGGTCTCATCCTTTATCGCGTTGATTCTCCTAATCTCCATGACGTCTCTTATGCCTTGTACTTGATTCTGGAACCAGTACGAGCTCACTCCTGAAACGCAGATCAAAACGTACTTCTTTGCGTGCGCCGTAAGATAGTTCTCTGCGAGTTCCAAGGCTTTCGGAAAAGCGATGCTAGCCGTTCCTTGAGCGTTAACATGCTGGATGTACGGGTTAAAGCCTATTTCGCGCACTAGGAGGTGGCTGAGACCGGGACTCAGGAACGGGTTTGCATCGTAGGCGGCAACAAAATAGCCTATGTCTTTAGCCGATAGTCCATTCTTTTGTAGGGCTTTTTCGCAAGCCTCAGAACATACGTTGACAACACCCTCCTCACTCATGTCTTCCGAAGGAGCAGCATGGTCGATGAGGTGACGTTTCGAAACGCCCAAGTTGAGCACGTTCCCCCTGACGCCTTCAGGAAGTTGGCACGGGAACGTTTTGAGCAGTTTTTCCGTTGAATATTCTTTTTCAGGAAGGGCAGTTGCCAGCTTTAATATGCGCATGACAGTGAATTTTACAAGGCTCGTTATAAAAAGATTCTCAGATTGCTCCATGTTTTTAGGCGGGCTGTTTCCACAAAAATGATATAGTCGTGAAAATCAACCTAACAACGCTTTTTAAACGAGGTATGAAAGTTGAAGAAAGTCGGAATAGTCGCAGGAAGCATATCACGCTTCGACAACCCAAGGCACACGCTGCAGGAAGAGATGTGCGCAGAAGCCGTCAAAATGATACTGGCTGATGTGCCGGAGCTTGAGCTTGGGGACTTCATACGTAAGGGCTACGCCGCCTGCTACAGCTACTTCAGCGACATCCTCGAACAGCAACAGTGCATGCACTGGATAATCAACGACTACCTCGGACTCAGCGCCGTTCCGTGTTTTCGTGTCGAATCGGGCGGAGCAACCCCAATAGATGCCGTAATCAACGCTGCATTGTGGATACGCTCAGGAATGTTCCCCGCCGTCCTCGTCGTCGGATGGGAAAAAATGAACGAACTACCCATCCAAAAAGTCAACGAAGCCATAGCAATCGCCGGCGACACAGACTGGGACTTCGTCTCAGGCTTCACCTACAACGCGTTCTACGCCACTATGGAAGCTCGCAGAATGCACGTTTACGACGAAACCGAAGAAGACCTAGCTCAAGTTTCAGTATTGTGCCACAACAATTCGCTTGAAAACCCCTACGCACAGTGGCCAGCCCAGCACGGCTTCGGCAAAATCACAGTGGAAGACGTCTACAAGTCCCGTTTGATATCGTGGCCATACAGACTTTTGGAATGTGCCATGACGAGCGAAGGAGCTTCTGCTTTGCTATTGGCTAATGAGGAGTTGACGAAGAAATGGACCGACAATCCTGTCTGGATAACAGGTGTGGGCTTCGGTTCAGACACGATGAGGGCAGGAGACAGACCCGACAACCCCGCTTGGAAAGGCTTGTACCCCGAAGACGAAAAAATCTGGCCCAAGCACGTTCCGAAACCCATGTCGCCGTACCCTGACCTCTGCAACTTCGGCTCGCTACGAGTGTCTGCACGAATGGCATACAAGGACGCGGGAATCAAGAACCCACGCAAAGAAATCAGCCTCGTCGAAGTCTTCGACCCCTACGCCGGCGTTGTTCTGGCTGGGCTTGAAGACTTTGACTTCTGCAAGAGAGGTGAAGGAATGAAACTGGTACGCGACGGCGTAATCCAGCCCCACGGCGAACTACCATGCCAACTAAGCGGAGCGTTAACAGCACAGGGACACGCAGTCGGCTCAACGTCCATTGCGCAAGTCGTCGACGTTTACTGGCAACTCAGCAACCAAATAGGCAAGAAATGGGGCGCACCCGGCAGACAACTAAGCAACCCGAAGAAAGGCTTCATACATGGACACGGCGGCACCGGCTGCCAAGCAGGCGCCGTGGTTCTGGAGGTGTAAAAAGATGAAGCAGCCTGGATCAGAAAAAATCTTGAAAGAACAGAAAATCGACGAGAAATCATGGGGAGACTGGCAACGCAAAGGCGGATGGAGACCAGACGGCTGGAAAATAGTCGAAATGAACGACGGACCCACGCTCAACGAGCTGAAACCCGAAAGGTTCATGATCGTGCACAGGCCACACGGCAACATGTTCCACCACAGCTATGGCAAAGTGTCGAAGTTCTTCACGGGGCTTTTAGAAGGCAAACTGTACGGAACAAAATGCCCCAAATGCGGACTCGTCTACTGTCCCCCACGGGCTCACTGCTTCAACCCCGAATGCAGGCTTGAAGAGACAGAGTGGGTTGAGCTTCCGAAGAAAGGAGAAATCCACTCACACACAATAATGGCGATCGCGTGGCCTTCGATGGCGCACCTGCAGCCGCTCGTCGGTGCAATGGTCAGAATCGACGGAACCAACACGTGCTTGCCCATGACGATGAGAGACATCGACCCTGAAAAAGTCAACATCGGCCTGAAAGTCAACATACGCATCGAGAAACAACCGAAAGGCGACCTCCTCGATGTCTACGCAACGCCCGCGGAAGAACCGAAACCGCCAAAACGAACGCCGGAAGAGCTGAAACGCTTCAGGGACGACATGGAAAAAACCAGAGCATGGGTTAAGAAGACCTTCGGTTCAAAACAACCCTAATCCCATCATCCCATTTTTGGGTTCTTTATATGGATTTTCCCGTGAAGAACTCGAGAAAACGTTGAAGAAATTTAAATACTTGTTAAAATACTATTGATTTTTCCACACTAACCGTGACCTCAAGGAGAATATGCGTTGAAGGGTAAACCCCTCGTCTCCATCGTTTCTGCCGGGTTATCGAAGTTTGGAAAGCGAGAAGGCTTGTACGCGAGAGAACTCTTCGCCGAAGCGGCTAAAGAGGCATATGACCGGTGCCCAAAACTCGACCCGCAAAAAGACGTTCAAGCGCTGTTTGTTGGGCACATGGGCGAATCCTACGAGCATCAAGGGCACACGGGCGCAACTATGGCTGACTGGGCTGGACTGCCTAACGTTGCCGCTACGAGAACCGAAGCCGCCTGCGCTTCTTCAGGAGTAGCCCTAAGAGCCGCAATAAACGCTGTGCTCAGCGGCATGAGCGACGTAGTCATGGTTGGCGGCGTCGAAAAAATGACTCACAGAACGACGCCCGAAGTCACGGAATACTTGGCTATGGCTTCAGATTACCCGTTCGAACAGTGGCACGGCATCACGTTCCCAGGCTTGTTCGCGCTGATGGCGACGGCGCACATGCACAAGTACGGCACAACTGAGCAGCAGCTTGGCATGGTTGCCGTGAAAAACCATTATCACGGAAGCCTAAATCCCAAAGCTCACATGCAGAAAGAGATAACTCTCGAAACTGCGCTGTCGTCGCGCATGATAGCCTGGCCGCTTAAGCTCTATGATTGTTCGCTCGTCACGGACGGCGCTAGCTGCTTAATCCTGACGAAGCCCGAACTGGCTGGGAAATACACCGACACGCCCGTGCACATAATCGCCAGCGGACAAGCAAGCGACACCATAGGCTTGTATGAAAGACGGAGTTTTACCTCGCTGGCGTCTGCACGATTAGCAGCCAAACAAGCATACGAGATGGCAGCCATCAAACCCGAAGAAATCGACGTTGCTGAAGTTCACGACTGCTTCACCATAGCCGAGATCATCGCTTACGAGGACTTGGACTTTTGCAAGGCGGGCGAAGGCGGCAAATTGGTCGAGAAAGGCGAAACGAAGCTGGGAGGCAGGTTGCCGGTAAATACTAGCGGAGGGCTGAAGTCGAAGGGGCATCCGGTGGGTGCAACGGGAACGGGGCAGGCTTATGAAATGTTCCTGCAGTTGACCGGGCAGGCTGACAAGCGTCAAGTGAAGGACGCAGAGATTGGTTTATCTCATAACGTGGGCGGGTCGGGCGCAACAGCCACCGTTCACATTTATAGGAGGGGCTAGAAATGGGCGAAGAGGCAACTTTCACGATAGAACAGTTCTACAGGCACATTCTCCAAGGAAAACTAATGGGCGGAAAATGCAAGCAATGCGGAAAAGTCCACTTGCCGCCCAGACCATTGTGCGACAACTGTTTTTCAAAGCAGTTCGAATGGGTCGAACTTCCACGTAACGGAAAACTGTTAACGTACACGGTCATCCATGTGGCGCCCACGCAATTCCAGGGAATGGCGCCGTATGCAGTGGGTATAGTGGAGCTTGAGGATGGCTCAAGAATCCCCGGCATGGTCAGAGGCGTAGCGCCTGAACAGATAAAAGTCGGAACGCCCTTGACGATTGACTTTGGAACGTGCGCCGCGACTCAAGCTTGGCCGCAGTGGCCTCGGTACTTCTTCAAGCCCCTCTGATTTTTTTCGCGCTTGGCATTTCGCTGTTTTCTCGTTCAGCATGTGGCAACTTGTTCTCTGCCATAGAACATAGTGCAATTTTATATGCTACTTTCGACATAATTCAGTATGGAGCACAGTCTTCTGTTCAGTGGAGGAAGGAGGAATGTCGAACAGAAAGTATCTCTCATGTCTTTCAGTCTTGCTTCTACTGGCTTGGCTGTTTGCGCCTTTAGCGACTTCTTCACAACCGCCAGTTGTGGTTGACACTCTGTACGTTGGAGAAACCGGTTGGGGTCCAGCAAATGCTGATCCTGCAATTGCCTACGATACTATGAGCGGTGAACTGATAATGAACGTTTATGACACCCTAATCGCCATGAAAGGCGAGGTATACTGGGACTTTATCCCGCGTCTGTCCACAAACGTTCCAGCTAGGGAAGACATAACGAAAACTGTCACCTCGACGGACG
>Ga0315280_10000082_pt1 | contig 166412 bp, 154 predicted proteins | sample YL17G06_40_MG_FD_203697 | JGI IMG/M metagenome (GOLD analysis project Ga0315280, IMG submission 203697) | Sediment microbial communities from Yellowstone Lake, YNP, Wyoming, USA - YL17G06_40 | ecosystem: Environmental > Aquatic > Freshwater > Lake > Sediment | place: USA: Wyoming | collected... | reverse complement strand
GGGGGTGGGGTTATCTATAGCGACGACTTCCTGAGTGTGGATATTGCCGCGCGGAAGGTTATGGTAGGTGGCAAGCGGGTGAGGCTGACCCCGGTGGAGTTTCGCCTGCTTGCCCTGCTGATGCAGAACGCGGGGCGTATTCTTACTCACCGCCAGCTGCTGGAAAAGGTGTGGGGCTGGGAATACATTAATGACCTGGATTACATCCGCATCTATGTCTGGCATCTGCGCCAGAAGATAGAGCCCGACCCAGCTAAACCGAGGTATATCCTTACCGAGCCCGGCGTCGGCTACTACTTCCACAAGGCTGACTGAGCCGCTTTAGCTTTATATGTGGTATTACACTAGCCTTATTCGCTTAACCACTACAGTTCAAAGTACCATTTCTTAAACCTTGTCTTTTTTGTCCAGTCCAAGTTTGCTACGCGCTTGGCTATTGAGGGATGACTATAAAAATCTTGCCCGCAATCCATTTTCCTTATAGATGCCAATGATTTGAGACAAGATACAACTGCTTTCCGCCTTACATATTGCTTGGCTACTAAATCGGCTTTGTATTCAAACGGCCATGTTATGAATCGAAAAGCTATACCCGTAAATCCGATTAATAAAAGTAAGGAAGGGCAGAAGGAAGAGTAGGAGGAAGAGCCTAGCGGGGTAAATTGATATAGCACCGCCAGCAGTACGAAGAATACCGCAATCACTATACAAAAATAAAGAAACTTGAAAGCAGGGTTCTCCTTAATATGTGCGAGTTCATGGGCGAGCATCGCTTTTTTGGAAGCACTATCAAACGTATCTAATATGGGCTGACCTATTTCTATCGTGGAGTCCTTGGCATAGGCGTTGCGCAAATTGGGAAACACCTTAGTCTTGATATCTTTTGTGATACCCATCGATTGGCAGAATTTCTTCCATTCCGGTATTATTTTATTGGGGTCTTCATCCCGAGCTTTCCCCTTTGTCAGAACTTCCCACATGAATCTAAATAAGGATGGCACCACCGCGCGCAAAGCTAATATCCATCCGATTGCAAGACATATACATCTAAGAGCCTCTTTATCGGAAAGGCTGGAAATGGCAGCGAACACGATTGCTATTGCTAAAAGCAAAACATTAATCTTTAGTGAGCAAACCTTATAGATTACCTTACCCATTATTTCTATATTATACTACATCGCAAAATATATCTGACTAAAAAGTATGTGTGATAAAAGCGAAGAGAGTTTGAGAGGGGCGCTAGCCCCTCTTTCTTAATTCTTCCCCCTCTCCTTTTAAGGAGAGGGGGATTAAGGGGGTGAGGTTGCCTTTGAACCAGCGGCAATAGTAGAATATATCCCGGCATGACAACGGCGGGAAACGGCTTGTTCCGGGTTGAGGTCTCAGTAAAAGCCTCTCTTCCCGACCCGCGGGGGGAGGCACTAAAAGCCGATATCCGCGACCTCGGCATCACCTCGGTTAGCCGGGTCAGGGTGAGCAACATATATCTGCTGGAGGGGGGGCTGAGCGGGGAGGAGCTGAACACAATCTGCCGGGAGCTGCTGGCTGACCCGGTGGTTGAGGAGTATTCGGTTGGCGATGCCCCTCTTATTGCCCTGAGCGATGCCCACGCCGTTGAGGTGGCTTATAATCCCGGGGTCATGGACCCGGTGGAGGAGAGTGTCAGGAAGGGCGTCCGCGACCTCGGCATCACTAAGGTTGAGTCGGTAAAGACCGCCAAGAGATATTACCTCTCGGGCAAGCTTTCCCCGGGCGATATTGAGCTTATCTCTAGTAGGCTGCTGGTCAATAGCGTAGTTCAGCACGTGGTCACCAGGCAGGAAAAGGTATCGCTACCCGCAGCCGCCTATAGCTTCTCCTTGAGAGAGGTTGATTTACTAACTATGGACGACGCTGGCTTAGCCGGGCTGGGGCAGGAGCTGTGGCTGACCCCCGGTGAGCTGAGGCATATTCAGGGCTACTTCTCCAGGTTGGGGCGCAACCCCACCGATGTTGAGCTTGAGACCCTGGCGCAGACCTGGTCCGAGCACTGCAAGCACAAGACGTTTAAGGCAAAAATAAGATTTAATGGGCAGGTTATTGACAACCTGCTCAGGAGCACCATTATGAAGGTCACCGCCGACTTAAACAAGCCGTGGTGCCTTTCCACCTTCAAGGACAACTCAGGGGTGATAGACTTTGACGGTCGCTATGCCTTGTGTTTTAAGGTTGAGACCCATAACCACCCCTCAGCCATTGAGCCCTATGGCGGGGCATCAACCGGGCTGGGTGGGGTAATCCGCGACCCCCTGGGTACCGGGCTGGGGGCAAAACCGATTGCCAATACCGATGTGTTTTGCTTTGCCCCGCCCGATTTCCCCCATGAGAAGCTTCCCCCCGGTGTCCTCCACCCCCGCCGCATTCTTAAAGGGGTGCGGGCGGGGGTGGCTGACTACGGCAATCGCATGGGAATCCCCACCCTCAACGGCGCTATCCTCTTTGATGAACGCTATTTAGCCAACCCGGTGGTGATGTGCGGCACTATAGGACTCATGCCCAAAGAGGCGGCTCAGACGGGAAGACAAAAGCCCGGCGACCTCATTGTCCTGGTTGGGGGCAGAACGGGGAGGGACGGCATCCATGGTGTTACCTTCGCCTCGGCGCTGCTGACCGGGGAGTCCGAGGCGGTCTCTGCCAGCTCGGTTCAGATTGGCAACCCGATAACGGAGAAGAAGCTTGTTGATGTCCTGCTCCGGGCGAGGGAACAAGGATTGTACCGGCGAATCACTGACTGTGGCGGGGGTGGACTCTCCTCGGCGGTGGGGGAGATGGGGGCGGAGACCGGGGCTAGGGTAGAGCTGGAGAAAGTCCCGCTAAAATATTCCGGTCTTTCTTATACCGAGATATGGCTCTCCGAGGCGCAGGAGAGGATGGTGCTGGCGGTGCCCCCGGATTCGGCTGATGAGCTTATTTCCCTTTTTGCCAGTGAGGACGTTGAGGCTACCGTCATTGGTGAATTCACCGATGACCGGCGGCTCAAGCTTTTCTATCGGGGGAATCTGGTGGGCGACCTTGACATGGAGTTCCTCCATAACGGGCTGCCCCAGCTGGAGAGGGAGGCGGTGTGGACGCCGCCTCAATATCCCGAGCCGGAGTTTGCCCAACCGCCCGACCTTGGTGATGACCTGAAGAAAATTTTAGGCTCGTGGAATGTTTGCAGCAAGGAGTGGGTCATCCGCCAGTATGACCATGAGGTTCAGGGGGGCAGTATCCTCAAGCCGCTGGTGGGAGCAAACAATGATGGTCCCGGTGACGGCGCTATCCTCAGACCGGTGCTTGATTCCGAGATGGGGGTTATCATCTCAAATGGCATTAACCCCAAGTACGGCGATATTGACCCCTACTGGATGGCGGCATCGGCGGTGGATGAGGCGCTGAGGCAGGTTATTGCCCTCGGCGGCAGTCTTAAGCGGGTGGCGCTGCTGGACAATTTCAGCTGGGGCAATCCGGAGAAGCCCGACCGCCTCGGTGGCTTGGTGCGGGCGGCGCAGGGTTGCCACGATATCGCCCTTGCTTACGGGACGCCGTTTATCTCGGGCAAGGATAGCCTCTACAACGAGTATGAGACAGAAAAGGAAAGCATCTGTATTCCCCCCACCCTGCTTATATCAGCCATGGCGGTAATGGAGGACGCCAGGCGGGCGGTATCAATGGACTGCAAAAAAGAGGGTGACCTAATCTATATCATGGGGGCGACATACCATGAACTTGGCGGGTCGCATTACTACGCGGTTAAAGGCTTTATCGGCAACAGGGTGCCCAGGGTCAACCCCCAGAGGGGGAAGAAGCTGATGGACACCCTCAGCGCCACCATGGAGAAGGGTTTCATAAAAGCCTGCCACGACTTAAGCGAGGGTGGTATCGGGGTGGCGGCGGCGGAGATGGCTTTCGCCGGGGGGCTGGGCATGACGCTTGAGCTGGCTAAAGCCCCCCTTGGTGAGCCCATCGCTAGAGATGACAGCATACTCTTCTCCGAGTCCAACACCCGCTTCCTGGTTGAGGTGGCGGCGGGGGACAAGGGACGCTTTGAAAAAGCGATGTCTGGGGTGGAATTTGCCGCCATCGGGCGGGTAACCAAGGGTGATAACCTTGAGGTCTATGGCATTAATGGCGAAAGGGTGGTTTCGGTTCCGCTGGCGGAACTAAAAGAGGCGTGGCAAAAACCACTGCGCTGGTAGGCAAGAATGGCTAAAGTAAGGACACTAATATTGCGGGCGCCGGGGACAAACTGCGACGAGGAGACTGCCTTCGCCTTTGAGCAAGCCGGCGCCGTGGTGGACTCAGCCCATGTAAACGAGCTCGTCCGGCGGAGGAAGCCTTTCTCCCAGTACCAGATACTGGTCATACCCGGCGGCTTTACCTACGGCGATGATGTCTCCGCGGGCAAAATACTGGCCAATGAGCTCAGGCTTAAGCTTGGCGGGGATATCCAGGACTTTATTGAGCGGGGCGGGCTTATCTTAGGCATTTGCAACGGTTTTCAGGTGCTGGTCAGGGCGGGCATCCTCCCCTCGGCTGGCGGCAACCACCGCCTGACCCTCGCCGGCAACGATTCCAACCGCTTTGAGTGCCGCTGGGTCTATCTCCGCGTCAACCAGAAAAGTCCCTGCATATTCACCAGGGGAATGACTGCTATCTACCTGCCGGTGGCGCATGGTGAGGGCAAGGTGGTGGCGGAGGCGCCGGGCAACTTAAATGTGGTGGTGCGTTACGCCGATGAGAGCGGTAATGTCAGGGCGGGCTACCCTTACAACCCCAACGGTTCAGTGGATAATATTGCCGGTATCTGTGACGCCTCGGGGCGCATCTTTGGCCTGATGCCTCACCCTGAGCGCTTTATCCGCCGGGCTCAGCACCCCAGGTGGACGAGGGAGGCAGCGCGGGAGCGGGGGGATGGCTTTAGTGTCTTCTTGAACGCTGTGGAATGGGTCAAGGGTAGCTGAAAGCCTCCCCCTATTATTACTATTTACGATGGTACCTTGGGCAGTTCCGCCTGCGCCTTTCTCACTTCCTCCTCGGGATAGGCATAATCTTCAAGTTGCCCCGTTAGGTATTTCTCATAGGCAGCCAGGTCAAAGTGCCCGTGCCCGCTATGGGCGATGAGGATGGTCTTTGATTTACCCTCTTCCTTGCACTTAAGGGCTTCATCAATAGCTACCCTGATATTGTGGCATGGCTCGGGACCGCTGATAATGCCCTCGGTGCGGGCAAACTGTACCCCTGCCGCAAAGGCGGCAGTTTGGGGTACGGCTTGAGCTTCAATAAAGCCCAGCCGATGGAGGTGGCAGACGATGGGTGCCATTCCATGATAACGCAGCCCACCGGCGTGAATTGGAGGCGGAACAAAGGCATGCCCCAGGGTATACATCTTGAGCAGGGGGGTAAGACCAACCAAGTCGCCGAAGTCATAGGCGTATAGTCCCTTGGTTACCGTGGGACAGCTTTCCGGCTCAACGCAGATGATGCGCAAATCTTTTTTCTCGCCGCTGAACTTATCCCGAATCCAGGGCAGGAATTGCCCGGCGAAGTTTGAGCCACCGCCGATGCAGCCGACAATAATATCGGGGTAGGCATCGGCCATCTCCATTTGCTTTCGGGTCTCCTCGCCGATAATGGTCTGGTGAAGCAGGACATGGTTGAGCACACTGCCCAGAGAGTAGTGAGTGTCGTCACGGCTGACGGCATCCTCCACCGCCTCACTGATGGCAAGACCCAGACTGCCGGGGCAGTCAGGCCACTTCGCCAGCATATCCCGTCCCGCCTTGGTATCCGGGCTGGGGCTGGGGACGCACTTTGCCCCCCAGACCTGCATGGCGATGCGACGATAGGGCTTCTGGTCATAGCTTATCCTGACCATATAGACCTTACACTCAATGCCGAAGAGGGTACAACCCAGAGCCAGGGCGCTGCCCCACTGTCCGGCGCCGGTCTCGGTAGTCAGGCGCTTGACGCCCTCCTTCTTGTTATAGTATGCCTGGGCTACCGCGGTGTTGGGCTTGTGGCTTCCCGCCTGGTTTGTCCCCTCGTACTTATAGAAAATCTTGGCTGGCGTGTCCAGGGCTTTCTCTAACCGATATGCCCGATGCAACACTGTCGGTCTCCAGGTGCGGTAAATCTCCAGTACCTCGTCAGGGATTTCGATATAGCGGTCGGTGGTATTTGCCTCCTGCATAATAAGCCCCATAGGGAATAGAGGCGCCAGGTCATCGGGGGTTACCGGCTTCCCCGTTCCGGGGTGGAGTACCGGCGGCAGCGGCTCGGGCAGGTCAGCCTGGACATTATACCAGTGGGTTGGCATATCCTTCTGGTCAAGAAAATACATTCCTCTCTCAAATTTTTTTGCCATTTTCTCTCCTTTCTTAGTTTGATAGAGCCTGTATATTAGCTCATTTATTTGCCCCCAGCGGGTCACCTCCACGCCATAGTATACATATTGCCTCCTTAATTTAAAACCCCTCGCCCTAAAGGGGCGAGGGGTTAGTTCGCGGTGCCACCCTTCTTAGTCAGTTGCTAGCTGACCATCTCTTTCCGGTACGGAGGCTATTACCTCAGTACCCCGGGATGTGATAACGCTTCCCTGGCGACAAAGCCTACTCGCCTTTCACAGATAACGGGCTTTCGGTTTGCAGCTCCCGAGTCCATTCCGCCTCTGCGCTGGCACCGGCTCACACCTTATCCCGGCTCTCTGCGCCTCGCTGGAGGCATACTAGTCTCGTTCACAGCCTTTACTTTATTCAGTTAAGGGTGAATATAACTCAAAGTTGGCTATTTGTCAAGGTTTCGTAATCGGGATTGATAGCAATAGCCATTGGTGCTAATATTTTAGTGCTAGCAAAAGGAGGGATGATGAAGAAAAGGGTATTGAGGGATGTTAACGTTAAGGGCAAGAGGGTATTGGTCAGGGTTGATTTCAATGTCCCCCTGGAGCCGCAGACCTTAGCCATTACTGATGACACTCGCATTCGGGCGGCTTTACCCACCATAGAATACCTGATTAAAGAAGGGGCGAAGGTCATCCTTTGCTCACACCTGGGGCGTCCCGGGGGTAAGGTGGTGGAAGGGCTGAGGGTGGTGCCGGTAGCCGCTCGCCTGTCACAAATCCTGGGAATTCCGGTCAGGACAACCAAGGACTGCATCGGCGCCGGGGTTGAGGCGGCTATCAAGGAACTCGGTAGTGGGGAGGTGCTCATGCTGGAGAACCTTAGCTTTCACGCCGAGGAACAAAAAAATGACCCCGCCTTTGCCAAAGCCCTTGCCCGCTTGGGCGAGGTATATGTTAGTGATGCCTTTGGCGTGGCTCACCGCGCTTACGCCTCTACGGTCGGGGTTACCAAATATCTTCCCTCGGCGGCTGGCTTTTTGCTGGAGAAGGAGGTTGATACCCTGACCGGCGTCCTGGATTCACACATCCCTCCGTGTGCCGCCATAGTCGGCGGGGCTAAGGCTAAGGATAAGATTGGTCTTATGGAAAATATGATGCAAAAGGTGGACTCCCTCCTTATCGGCGGTGGCATGGGCTCTGCCTTTTTAAAGGCGTCAGCCTATCACCTGGGCAGCTCGCCGGTTTCCGAGGGTGAAAATGAGGTTGCCCGGCGACTGGTAGAGAGAAGCGCCGAGAGGGGTGTTCACCTTCTGCTTCCGGTTGACGTGGTGGCGGCTAAAGATTATGCCCCTGAAGCCAAATCAAGGGTGGTAAATGTCAGCGAGGTCCCTCCGACCTGGCAGATTATGGATATCGGTCCGAGGACGGTTACCATCTTTACCGCCAAGCTCAGGAAAGCCAAGACGGTTATCTGGACTGGTTCACTGGGGGTTTTTGAATTCCCCCGCTTTCGAAAAGGGACGACGGCTATCGTGGAGCTGCTGGCTAAACTGGAGGCGACCAAGGTTATTGCCGGCGGCTCTATCGCTGAGGCGATAGAGGAACTGGGCTTGACCGATAAAATGACCCACGTCTCAACCGGCGGGGGCGCCGCCCTTAGGCTGTTTGAGGGCATTCCCCTGCCGGCGGTGGAAGCCCTGCCTGACAAGTAAGGTTAGAGAATTTAGCTGATGGCTGAGGAAAAGGCTAAGCTCAAAAAGCAAACAAGGCGAATCCTGCAAGGGTTTGGTAAAAAAAGAGGGAATCTTATTCCCATCCTGCAAAGGCTCCAGGAGAAGCTCGGCTATCTTCCCCGGGAGGCGATGCTTGAGGTTGCCCGATTTCTTGATATTCCCGAGATAGATGTTTACGGGGTGGTCACCTTTTACAATCAGTTCCGCCGTAATCCTCCGGGGAAACACTCAATAAGGGTTTGTCTGGGCACCGCCTGCCATATGAAGGGTGGTTACATCGCGCTTGATGCCTGGAAGAGGCGGCTGGGTATTGACCGGGGTCAGACCACCCTTGACCGGGAGTTTGACCTGGATACCGTCGCCTGCGTCGGCTGCTGTGTTATGGCGCCGGTAACCGTGGTTGATGATAAGCCGCAGGGCAAGGTTGAGCCGACCAAGGTGGACGGAATCCTGCTCTCATTTAAGCTGAAAAAAGAAAAGCAGTGAAAGTAAACAAGCGTCAGAGTGCGGCCTCAGCTTTTCAGGAAATAAAGAAACAAGCCGAATCCCGGTGGCGGGAGCTAGGTGGTAAGCCGGTAATCATGGTCGGCGCCGCCACCTGCGGTCGTGCCGCCGGCGCTCTTGAAGTGCTGCGGGCGATAAAGGGCGAGCTTAAAAAGCACGGGCTTGACTGCCCCGTGGTTGAGGTCGGCTGCATGGGGCATTGCTACGCCGAGCCAATCGTTACCATAAGCAAGCCCGGTTTCCCTCCTATCTGCTACGGGCAGGTCAATCCGGTAATCGCCCAGAGGCTGGTGAGGGAGTTTGTCCTCGGCGATAACCCCTGCCTTGAGTTTGTCCTCGGTGCTCTTGAGAAGAACGACCTTGTCCCCAGCTTCTCCGATTTCCCCCGAGCCGACTTTGAGAAGAAAGTTATCCTGAAAAACTGCGGGCACATCGACCCGGAACAGATTGAGCACTACATTGCCAACGGCGGCTACGGCGCACTTGTGAAGGCGCTCCAGATGGAGCCAGAGAAGGTTATTGCCGAGGTCAAAAAATCGGGGCTGAGGGGGAGGGGTGGTGCCGGTTTTTCTACCGGGGGGAAGTGGGAATTATGTCGGAGGGCAACGGGTACACCAAAGTATGTGATTTGTAATGCCGACGAGGGTGACCCCGGTGCCTTTATGGACCGGGCTATTCTGGAGAGCGACCCCCACTCGGTATTGGAGGGGATGCTCATTGCCGGCTATGCTATCGGGGCAAGATACGGCTATATCTATGTCCGGGCGGAGTATCCCCTGGCGGTCAAAAGGACTCGTCTTGCCCTTCAGCAGGCGCGGAAGCTAAAGCTGCTGGGCAGGAACATTCTGGGCAGCGATTTCAGCTTTGATATAAAGCTGTTTCCGGGCTCAGGCGCCTTCGTCTGCGGCGAGGAGACGGCATTAATCGCCTCGCTGGAGGGGAAAGCCGGAACACCAAGTTACCGCCCGCCCTATCCGGCAACCAGCGGTCTTTACGGGAAGCCGACGCTGGTCAACAATGTGAAGACGCTAGCTTTCCTACCTCAAATAATTGGGGAGGGGGCAAAAGATTTTGCCGGCATTGGCACTGAGGGAAGCAAGGGGACGGCCGTTTTTGCCCTTGCCGGCAAGGTGGTTAATACTGGCTTGGTTGAGGTGCCCATGGGCACCACCCTGCGCCAGGTCATCTTTGATGTTGGCAGCGGCATTAAGGAGGGCAAGGATTTCAAGGCGGTGCAGATAGGCGGTCCCTCCGGCGGTTGCCTCCCCGAGTCCGCCCTTGACCTGCCCATTGACTTTGACTCCCTTACCGGTGCCGGGGCGATGATGGGCTCGGGGGGGATGATTGTCCTTGATGAGGACGACTGCATGGTGGAGATAGCCCGCTATTTTCTGGAGTTCACCCAGCGGGAGTCCTGTGGCAAGTGCACCTTCTGCCGCCTGGGGACAAAGCAGATGCTGGAAGTCCTTGATGAATTCACCAAGGGTAAGGGGAGGATTGAAGACCTGGATATGCTTATTGCGCTGGCGGAGGACATAAAGGCGGGCTCGCTCTGCGGGCTGGGGAAGACGGCACCGAACCCGGTGTTGAGCACCCTGCGCTTTTTCCGCGACGAATATGAGGCGCACATCAAAGAAGGTCGCTGCCCGGCACTGATGTGCCGCGACCTAATCGCCTACTACATTATCCCGGAGAGGTGCGAACGCACCTGCGACGCCTGCGTTGGTACCTGCACCGTGGAAGCAATATCCAGCCACCCCACCAAGCGCTATAAAATTATTGACCAGACAAAGTGCGTCAAGTGCGGCACCTGCCTTAGCGCCTGCCCTCCCCAGTACCGGGCGGTGGTCAAATTGTCACCGCCAAGCCTGGTGCCAGCGCCAAAGATGCCAGCGCCCCAGCGCCCCAGAAGAAAGAAGAAATGAAGACGGTATCTTTAATTATTAATGGCAAGGAAGTAAAAGCCCGCCAGGGGGAGAAGGTCCTCTGGGCGGCGCTGGACAGCGGCATCTACATCCCCAATCTATGTGCCCTCCGTGATGCCCCAGAATCGGCTGCCTCCTGCCGTCTGTGCTGGGTGGAGGTGGAGGGTAAGGCTCAGCCGGTTACTGCCTGCACCGAGACAGTGGCCGAGGGCATGGTAGTGAACACCAGGGGCGCTGCTGCTCTAAGGCTGGCGCGCACTGGCCTGGAGCTTCTTTTAGCCAGCAATGTGGTTGATTGTGCCCACTGCCCCGCCAGCGGTGCCTGCGAGCTGCAGAAGATAGCGGCTCACCTCGGCGTTAAGCTCAAGACGAAGCGCTTCCGGAAGATTCTGCGCAACCTGCCGCTGGACGCCAGCAGCCCCCTGTTTATCTATGACCCCAACAAGTGCGTCCTCTGCGGACGGTGTATCTGGGTCTGCCGGCAGCGGTTGAGAATCGGCGCCCTTGGTTTTGCCCACCGTGGTTTTAATAGGAGGGTCACTACCTTTGCTGACGAGCCCATCGGCAAGTACAAGTGCGAGGGGTGTGGTGATTGCGTGACTGCCTGCCCTACCGGCGCTCTCTGCTTCAAGGATAAGCCGGGCTCCTAGACCCCAGCCAGTTTCCTCCCCAGCTCAAGCAGCCTTTCCACCCGCGCCGGGCTGTCGCTCTCGGCATAGATGCGGAGCAAAGGCTCAGTCCCGGAGAACCTGATGAGCAACCAGCTATTATCCGCCAGTATAAAGCGGAAGCCGTCGGTGGTGTCTCTCTTTGCCACCTTGACCCCGTCAAGGGAGTGGGGAGCATTATCGGTGATGCCCTTGATTATCGCCGGGCGTTTATTCTCGGGGAAGGTAAAATCCTGACGCTGATAGTGGTGGGGACCGACCTTGTTATAGAGGTAGTCCAGAAGTTGTGATGGGGTCTTGCCCGCCTTGAGCATGAGGTCAAGGAAGTAAAGACCGGCCAGGATGCCGTCCCGCTCCGGGACGTGACCGCGGAAGCCGTAGCCCCCGCTTTCCTCCCCGCCGACGAGGGCATTTTTAGCCAGCATTATCGGGGCAACATACTTAAAGCCCACCGCCGTCTCGTAGACGGGGACTTTGTATATCTCGCCGAGGCGGTCAAGCATGGTGGTACTGGTGAGCGTCTTGACGATGGCCCCTCTCTCCTTCCTCACCTCCAGCAGGTAAAGGCAGAGCAGGGCGAAGACCTGGAGCGGGGTCAAAAAGACGCCCTTCTCATCAACGATGCCAATGCGGTCGGCATCGCCGTCGGTGGCGAAGCCAACGTCTGCCTTCCGCCGCTTGACGGTCGCCGAGAGCCGGGCAAGGTTAGCCGCAATCGGCTCGGGTTGTATCCCTGGAAATAGGGGATTGCGCTCGCTGTTTATCTCTACTAGCTTGAGGGCGCCACCGCCGAGCAGCATCTTGAAGTAGCCGGCGCCCGCCCCGTACATCGGGTCAACAACTACCTTTAATCTGGCCTGGCGTAGCTGTTTTAGATCAATGAGCTTGTTTATCTGCTTGACATAAATCGGCGCCAGGTCAAGGTATTCGATTATCCCCTGGTCTAGCGCCTTGGTAAGCGGTATATGATTTATTTTCCCTGAAGTCAGGGCAGCCGAGATATGCTTTTCTATCTTGGTGGTGACCTCGGAGGGGGCGCTCGCCCCCTGCTCGTTCTTGTACTTGAAGCCGTTCCAGTTAGCTGGGTTGTGGCTGGCGGTGATGATAACCGCCCCGCCCGTCTTTTTGGCGAGGACGCCGTAGCTTATCACCGGCGTTGGCGCCGCCTGGGGGCAGAGGTAGACCTTTATTCCGCTCGCGGCAACAACCTCGGCGGCGGCTTGGGCGAAGTCCTCGGAGGCGAAGCGGGTGTCGTAGCCAATAATCAGCCCTCTATCGGTTAAGCCTGCCTCTTTTAGATAGTCAGCCACCCCCTGAGCGCAGGCACGGACGTTATCAAAGGTGAAGTCCTGGGCGATAACGCCCCGCCAGCCGTCGGTGCCGAATTTAATAGGATTTATTAACCTCACCCCCTGTATCCCCCTCTCCTTGACAAGGAGAGGGGGAAGAATTTTTTAGAAGAGGGGCGAAGCCCCTCTTAAACTCCCCATCAGCGCCTCCGCTTTGAGGCAATTATACTATAATTTTGGGGGACTATGGGGCGTTTAGCCAGTCTCGGAGTTCCTCAAGCACCTGGTCGTGGTTGGCTCTGGTGACCGTTATCAGGTTTACCTGCGGCTGGCGTTTGATGGCATCGGCGTAGGGGTTGGGGTGGAGCATGATGGTGCCGAGGACTTTCTTCCCGCTATTAATTATGCTTGAAACCGTCTCCCTGAACCTGGGCGAGAATAGCTCCATCTTGCCGATTTCATCAACGACGACCAGGTCGCACTCCCGGGCGGCTTGGGTAAGGGCGGAGACGCCCACCCTATCCAGACTTTCAATATCAACCCCGTACTTGCTCACCCGATAGGGGCTTTCAATATTGACATGAGCCAGTAGGGCGGTCTGTCCATCGAGGGTAACCAGCCTGAAGCCCTGTCTTACCCCCCGGCTCCTTATCTCCTCGGTGTAGAAGCCCCCCGCCCTGCCCTTCACGGCGGCGACGGCTTCTTTTATAAGGCTGGTTTTGCCTGTTCCCGGCTGACCGGTGAGCAGATAGACCGGCTTCATCGCTTAGCGCTCTGGGATTTTGCCTGAGCCTTTCTTCTTAGCTCCAGCTTTTTTCTCTTGCGCCGGTGTTTTAAGATGGCTACCCGTCTTTTCTTGTTCATCGCTAGTAATATAGCCTAAATCAACCCTTGCTGCCACCTTTATTACCCGTACCGCTTTCTTATATTTGCCGATAGCTCGGAGAGCAACTCCAGAGCCCTGCTCGCCGCTTCCTCACTCAGCGATGCCAGCCCGCAGCTGGGGGTAAGCAGCCCCTGTTCTATCAGTTGCCGGAAGGGGACGCCGTTTCCAGTGAAGGGTGCCATCGCTGCCTCAAGGCGGTCTTTGAGGCTGGCTACCGTTTCTGTCTTTAGGGATGCTTCGTCATTGGGGACAATCCCCCAGGCAATAGCGCCGCCTTTACCTAAGAACTTCTTGATTTCCGCCGGATAGAGGCTCAGCGACGGGGCATAGTTGTAAGCATCAAGGCTCAGGATGTCAAAGTTTGCTTCGAGCAAGACAGGCCAGTCGGTGTTGCCGCAGCAGTGGACTCCCGCAAGCCCCTTGAGTCCCCTGAATACCTCCTCCAGCAGGCTGACGACCCTCTGGCGGGAAAGGTTCATTGAGACCGAGCCGAAGGTAGCCATATACGGCTCGTCAACGAAGATGATGGTATTCTTTGAGATTTTGCTTAGCTCCCTTTCCTGCCAGCTTGCCTTTAGCCGGAGCAATTTTGCCACCACGTCACCCAGGGTTTCGTCATAGATGATGGCTCGCTTACTGTCATCGGTAACGGTCAGCCCCCAGGTAATAGGCCCGGTTACATGTCCCTTGACCGCCAGAGGTGTCAGGTTTTTTAAGGCAAGAAAACGGTGGAGTCCAGCGGCATAGTCTCGGGTAACGGGGTATTTATCAATATTGTTGTCCAGGTATGCCGAATAAAACTCCTCCAGTTCCTTATCCAGGTCCTTGGCGAGGTCAATATAAATGCGGTCGCCATCTATAACCGCCCCGGCGAAGCCTTCGCTGAACTGGAGGCACATATTCTCCTTAGGTGAGCGCCTGGGCAACTGGGGCCAGGCGGGGATGTCCTTGAGGTAGCGGCTGACCTCCGAGCATGCCGCTGACGGGTCGGTGTGGGGCATGCTACCAATAGCCGTTGGCAAACAGCCGAATTCAATTTTAGGCATAACTAACATTCCTTAATTGTAAAGCTCGGTCACTTAATATACTTACCAATCAAGAGATTTAGTTTCCGCCTTGTCTCTGTCGGTATCAAATTCGCCGAAGTTATAATCGCTGCCTTCAGTGCGCTGGCGCAGGGGCAACCACGCTTTTGGGGTATCCTGGCCACTGCCAGCTTGATAATCTTCTTAGTAATATCAATGTTCTGGCGCATGGTAGCCACAATAATATCTACCGTAACCGGCTCGCCTTTCTCCTGCCAGCTATCATAGTCGCTGACACCGGCAATGCTGGCGTAGCAGATTTCCGCCTCTCGCGCCAGCTTGGCTTCAGGCAGTGCCGTCATGCCGATAATATCCGCCCCCCAAGAGCGGTATAGCCTTGACTCCGCCCTGGTGGAAAATGCCGGACCTTCCATAACCACATAGGTGCCCTTGAAATGAACGCTCGCCCCGGTTTCCTTAGCCGCCTCAAATAAAATCCGGCTCAGGACGGGGCAGAAGGGCTCGGCGAATGGTATGTGGGCGACAATGCCCTCGCCGAAGAAGGTGCTTACCCTTCGGCGGGTGCGGTCAATGAGCTGGTCGGGGATAACCAGGTCTCCGGGCTTTAATTCCTTTTTGAAACTCCCCACCGAGTTGACCGAGATGATATGCTCCACCCCCAGCGATTTCAGGGCGTAGATATTGGCTCTTGAGGGGACTTCGGTGGGGGAGAGGCGGTGCCCCCTCCCGTGGCGGGGGAGAAAGGCAATCCCCACCCCATCCAGCCGGCCGATAATTATGGTGTCGCTTGGCTTGCCGAAGGGGGTATCTATATTAACCTCTTCAATATCGCTCAGCCCCTCAATCTGATACAGCCCCGTCCCCCCAATGACCCCGATTTTAGCTTGAGGCATTAGACCTCCTCTACTATTTTCCTCTCTTCATCAGTAAGTCCATAGAGGTCATAGACAAGGTTATCTATTTCTCTATCGGTTCGCTCAATTTCTCTTTTAAGTTCATCGCGTTCACTAAAGGGCTGGTCACGAATTGGTGCCAGCCGTCTATTTAGCTCCAGCATTTTATCCACCAGAGCCACTAGAACATCATGCGTTTTCTTTTCCGCAGGGTTATCAAAGTCAATACGGCGGATGGGAAGGTTTCTGAGGAACTTTGCGGATATATTGACCGTGAGAGAAGAGCGGTTGGTGAATTTGTTATAATAGAACCAGTTTATAAACTTAGAGTTGAGACATCCCAAGATATAGCGGTTATCAACGCCACGACAAACGAGTGTGTTTATTGAGTTGAAAGTATAGAACGAATCTCTGTCAAGAGTTGCTTTTATCGGTTGTGCACCACCGCTAACTCTTTGAATCAGTATCTTGTCTTTTAGTAGGAATATGCTTTCATCCTGCATCACGTTGAGAACTTTTCTATCATACAAGATATATCTCTCTGCAAAGTGTAGTTCGTAACGTCCAATATCCTTGCCCTCAAGCAGCGGTTTGTAATCTGCGCTCAATTGCCTATCGGCAATAAAATTGCTTTTGTGCTGCTTCCACGTTTGAATCCCAGAGATCAGGTATTGAATGTAGGTTGAAAGAGGTTCGCAATACGTTTCCAGCCTATTAGCTATTTGATTAAAAGTTTTGTCAGCATAGATAGAGATTACCGCAGCAGGAGCCTTCAAGATCGTTCTCGTGCTTATGGAATTAATCAATTCAGATTTGCCAGCCTTGTTAAGGCTATTGACTCTGACCTTTCTAGACTTTTTGTCCTTCTTTATAATAAGGATAGTTGTGGATGCCGTAACACCAGGAAAGACATCTGGTCCAGCATCAGTGATTTCCAATAGAGAATAGTTTTCAAGCAGATTCCTTCTAAGGTCTTCGTATGTCGTGGCTCTGAGAAAGGTATTGGGGATAATCATAGAGAATAACCCGTTTGGCCGCAGTAGACTTACGCCTCGCCAAATAAAGAGGGCATATGAGTTGACTTTTCCGCTTGCGCCTACGTAGCGGTCAGAAAAATACCGCTTCATAGGCTCCCCAAAATCAACGTCTCGCGTAAATACCCACGGCGGATTGCCTATCACTATATCAAAGCCGCCGCTAGCCATAATATCCTTAAACTCTTGTTCCCAGTTAAAGGGATTCTTTTCCCGCCAGTTATCACCAAAATACTTTTTAAGCTCTTCCTCGGTGCCTGAAATAAGCGAGTTACCCTGGCGGATATTGTTACTGAGGTAGGGTAGCTTGCTTTTCTCTGTAAGGGTACGGAGTAGCAGATTCAATCGCGTAATCTCAACCGCTTGCATGTCTAAATCTACGCCGTAGATGTTAGTGAGTAAAACAGGTAAGCGGTCTTTTTGGTCGAGTTCATTTAAGGATTTGTTGCGTTCTTTCGCGTGGTAGTTTAGAAGTTCATCATAAGCACGGATTAAGAAAGAACCTGACCCGCAGGCTGGGTCAAGGATTTTTATGTTGCGTATTTCGTTGTAACTATGCTCCTTGATAAACCGTCCAACTGTTTCCTTAACAATATAATCGGTGACAAACTTTGGTGTATAGTAAATACCCTGTTCCTTACGACGCTTCTTTTTGCTGATAATTTTGTAGGTCTCTTCATCAGTAATACCTAGTTTGAGCTGGGCTTCTACTCTTTCCTTAACTTTAGTAGCTACGTAGCCTAGGTATTGTTCATAAACGGCACCGAGCACATCAGCGTCAATATCATTGAAGTTATAGCTTGCCAAACTCCCCGGAATCTCATACAGACCATTTAGAATCTTCTCAATAGTTGAGCCTTCAATGAAGACGCTGTCTGCCAGATGCTTGTCAAATAGCTCGCTGTCATAGGTATCACGATAGGATTCGAAGATTTGCCGCAGTTCCTCTGTTAACTCCCCCTTGTATCCCGCTGATTTCCATTGATTCGCCGCGGCAAGCAAGTGCTTTTCTTCTAAGTTTCTGTCCTCACAGGTGCGGATAAAGATAAGGCGATCAAAAAGTCTTTGAACAACCTCATCTATCCGATTTTGACTTAATTCCTCGTTGTGGCCATGTATTTGATTAAAAAGTTCTTCTCGCCACTGGCGTAGCCGTGTGAAGAGGCTGGTTTCAATTGGTATATGTAATGGTAATACCCCATATTTCTCTGCCTTTTCAGCCAGAGCATTTTCCTGAAAGGATTCCTTTGATAACAACCATAGGTCGTCAAAATCGGTTAAGTACCTGTCAAAGGTAAGAGTGATAAAGGGCTTGCCTGTCTGGGCTATAAAAACTATTAGCCTCTCGAAGTCAGAAAGTATGGCCCAGCTTACGCCCTTGTTGTAGGCATAAGTAACGGCTTGCTTAGCATATTCCGGTTTAGTCAAATCAGCGCGAGGGGGCTTGGCTTCCAGATAGAATTGAGATACACCATGCAATTTGAAGGCATAATCTACCCGGCCGCTAGACACTTTATCTTCGGGAGCAACTTCATTCTTATCTTCAAAGTTCCAGCCTAGAGCACGGAACATCGGCTCAATAAAACCGAGCTTGGTTGCAGCTTCATTGTAGCCTTTTATTTCGGATTGGCTGAGACTTTCGTATTTCTTACAAAGTTCAGCTATTTTTTGCCTTGCTTCTTCCTTTGTCATTCTGAAGCTCTCCTAATCCCCTCCCCATACGGCTCTCTTATTATACCACCCTCGGTGATAATGGCGGTTATATAGCGGTGGGGGGTAACATCAAAGGCGGGGTTGGCAACCTTAACGCCGGCGGGGGCAATGGCTACCCCTTGGACATGGGTTACCTCTTTGGGGCTTCTTTCTTCAATGGGGATTTCCGCCCCTGAGGCAAGCGTCATATCAATGGTGGTGGTGGGGGCGGCGACATAGAAGGGGATACTATGTTCCTTCGCCAGCACGGCTAGGGTATAGGTGCCGATTTTATTGGCGGTATCGCCGTTGGCGGCAATTCGGTCGGCGCCAACGATGACGCAATCAACCTTCCCCCGGCCCATAAAATAGCCCGCCATGGAGTCGGTGATGAGGGTGAAGGGGATTTTAGCTTTTTTAAGCTCCCAGGCGGTGATTCTTGCCCCCTGGAGGAGGGGTCGGGTCTCGGTGGCGAAAACCCTGAGCCTCTTGCCCTGCTCCCTGGCCTGCATAATCACCCCGAGGGCGGTGCCGTAGCCGGCGGTCGCCAGCGCCCCGGTGTTGCAGTGGGTGAGGATAGTAAAACCGTCTTTAATCAGCCCGGCGCCGAGCTGGCTCAGTTTTCTGGTTGCCTCCGCCTCCTCGGAATGTATCCTGATTGCCTCATTGACCAGCGCTTTTTTAATCTGCCCGGCGTCTTTAGCCGACTCGGCTACTTTTTGCATCCGCTCAAGGGCGCGGAAGAGGTTTCTGGCGGTGGGTCTGGTGCCGGCGATAGCGCGGGTAACGGCGCGGAGCCTTTGCCGGAAGTCCTCCCTCGACCTAGGCTTGATTTTCAGGGCACCGAGGGCGACCCCATAGGCACCAGCAACCCCGATGGCGGGAGCACCCCTTATTTTCAATTCTGCGATGGCTGAGGCTATATCCTGGTAGCGGCTAAGCTCCAGATAGGCCTCTTTTTGGGGGAGCTGTGCCTGGTCGAGGATTTTTACCCTATCGCCAAGCCATTCTATCGCTTTTATAGGCATTTAGCTCCGCATACTTCTTCGGAAGAGTATGATGCCGATGACAAAGATAACCACTGCCCAGCCAATGAGAAAGAGAAAGTCGTAGCTTATTGCCTCCAGCCCCACCCCCCGAATTAGAACGCCCCTTGAGGCGCCGATGGCATGGGCATAGGGGAAGGCATAGGCGAAACCCCTGAGGTATGAGGGCATCATCTCTATGGAGAACCAGCACCCGGAGAGCATCGCCAGGGGCATGGAAATCAGCCAGCAAAGGGGCTCTGCCTGCTGCTCCGTCTTGGAGAGTGAGGCAATAACCATACCGACGCCAATGCTGCACAGGCCGGCGAGGAAGAAGATAAGAAATGCCAGTCCGGGGTTGCCGACGATATTCATGCCGAGTGCCCAGGCAGCAACTACGAAGATTATTATCTGGGCGATGGCGATGACCACCATGTACAAGGAGTATCCCAGAATGAAGTCCACCGGTCTGGTTGGTGTCGTCAGCAAACGGGAGAGGAAGCCCTTTTCCTTGTCACGCACCACCATTCGCGCCGAGGTTGGTATTAATATCAAAAGCCCGAAGATTATTATTCCCGGACCGATAAAGTCAACATAGGTTATCTTAGTTTCAATATGGATGGGGTTAGCAGTAATGGTTAGCGGTATCTCGATACGGGCGAAGGCGCGGGTGACGGCATTGATGATGGAAATGAGCTGCTCGGATACCATAACGTCGCTTTCATCATAGGTCATCTCAAGGGTGATATTGGCTTTTTCCCCCTGCCAGTTTCTTTCTACCTGCTTCCCAAAACCTGAGGGAATGACAATATAGGCGTCTAGCTCACCAAACTTGAGGTCTTTCCGGGCAGTATCGGCATCGTCATAGCTGGTAACTTTCAGCACTGACACCTTAGTCAGAGCTTCACTGACGAAGGCTTGTGACAGCGGGGTATTGTCTTCATCTATCACGCCAACGGGGAAACTTTGGGTGTTATCACCGCTGAAGATAGCTCCGAAAAGCAGCATGAACAACAGCGGGAACCCCAGCAGGAAGCCCATCCCCAGGGGGTCTCTATAGATCTCCTTAAGATTTCTCTTACAAAGCTCCCAGACTCTCATTCTCTTAGCTCTTTACCGGTTAGATTGAGGAAGACATCCTCCAGGGTTGGCTCCTTGATATGGGCGGAGCGAACGGTAGCCCCCGATGACTGCAAACGGTCAACGATTTCTTTGAAATCGAGTCGGCTGTCGGTAATAAGCATCTCGTCACCGCTTATGCTTACCTCGGCATATTTGCTTCGCATTTCGTCTATGACCTTCGGGGTAAGGTTCCGGGCAGAGATAATCATGGTATTCTTTTCCAGCATGCCTGCCTTGAGTTCCTGGCTGCTGCCCAGGGCGACAATATTGCCCTCGTCCATGATGCCAATTCGGTCGGCGAGGAAATCTGCCTCGTCCATATAATGGGTGGTGAGTAAGATGGTCTTTTCCCCCTTTAACTGGATAATATATTCCCATATTGCTCGTCGGGCTTGGGGGTCAAGACCAAGGGTAGGCTCATCAAGAAATAGTATCTTGGGATTATGAATCAGCGCCATCATGATATTGAGCCTACGCTTCATACCGCCGGAGAATTTTCGTACTTGGTCTTTAGCCCTATCGCTGAGCCCCATTGTTTTTAGCAGCTGCTGCGACCTGATTTTTAGCTCCGGAGCATTTATGCCGTGAATCTTGCCGATTAGATTCATGTTCTCTTGAGTGTTGAGATGCTCGGAGATAGCCGTTTCCTGGGGGGCGACACCGATAATCTCCTTAACCTTAAATGGCTGCTTGAGGATGTCATAGCCCATTATTTGGGCAGTGCCTTTGCTTGGTTTCAAGAGGCAGCACAGGATATTGATGGTGGTGGTTTTACCGGCCCCGTTGGGACCGAGGAGGGCAAAAAGCTCGCCCTTCCTGATATTTAGCTCAATGCCGTTCACCGCCACCAGCCCGTTGAACCTCTTGGTCAGGTTGAAGGTCTGGATGGCGAGGTCATCTGTCTTGGCTCCTTTTACACGGCGTGAGGTCATGCCTAACTCGTCCCGGATGTTATGACTATAATAGCAGGCAAGAGTTGACATAGCAAGGCAGGGCAAAGTAAACTTTTTGAGATGGCTGAGGGTTCGCTGGATTTAGATGGGCTAAAGGCTAAGCTCGGGGTGGAGTGGGCGCCGAGGTCATACCCTATTGAGTCGGAGATGGTGCGCCGCTTTGCCCGGGCGGTTGGCGACTCCAACCCCCGCTGGCAGGAGGGAACGGTTGCCCCCCCAACCTTTGTTCTGGCGATAGGCTTTGAGCAGTTTGTTGACGAGTTAATGTCGTCAGCCGCCTTTGGCACGGTGCTCATGGGTGGCACTGAGCTTGAGTGCTATCACCCCATCAGGCTGGGCGATGTGATAACCGTTGTCTTCAAAATCTCTAGCCTTCGCCAGCGCCAGGGCAAGATGGGCAGGATGGTGTTTATGACCTTTGACAGCACCTATAAAAACCAGGGTCAGGAGCTGGTAGCCCGGTGCCGCCAGATGGTTATCGGCTATTAAGATGAAACAGCGCTATTATCAGGATGTTGCCGTCGGCGACGAAGTCGCCCCCCTCGCCAAGCAGCCGACCACCCGGCAGCTGGTGATGTGGGCGGGGGCGGTGGGCGATTACCTGCCGATTCATTACGACAAGGATTTTGCCCAGAGCCGGGGCTTGTCCGGCGTCATCGTTCATGGGCAGCTGGTGGGCGCCTTTCTCGGCCAGCTGATGACCGACTGGATAGGGGAGAAGGGCACACTTAGAAAGTTGAGCTGCAGTTATAAGGGCATGAACTATCCCGGCGAGGTTATTACCTTTAAGGGTAAGGTGACCAGGAAGTATGTTGAGGACAGGCAGCACTGTGTGGAGTGCAACCTGTGGGCGGAGAATGCCAGGGGGGAAAAGACGGCATCGGGTATGGCGGTTGTTATTCTGCCCTCCAAGGGCTGATTATCATCAAAGGAAGGCTGAAGAGATGGGTGACTGGTTGAAAGACAGGGTAGCCATAATTACCGGCTCGGGGCAGGGGATTGGGAAAGCCATCGCCATGGCGATGGCAAAGGAAGGGGCTAGGGTGGTGACCAATAACCGCCGTGCCGGCACCGCCGGCGGTGACGCTGAAACCGTCGCCGGCGAGATTAAGGCGATGGGTGGTCAGGCGGTGCCCTTCTTTGGCAGCGTCTCCGAGTTTGGCGTTGCTGAGAAGCTAGTCCAGGCGGCGGTAAAGAGCTTTGGCCGGGTGGACATTCTGGTGAATAATGCCGGTGCTGACGCCCCGCGTATGGTCTGGAATATGACCGAGGAGGAGTGGGACAAGTGCCTGGACTCCTACCTTAAGGGCTCGTTCAATTGCATCCGCTTTGCCTCCGCTCTGATGAGGGAGCAGGGGTGGGGGCGAATAATAAATACCACCTCTACTGCCTGGCTGGGCACGGTGGGGCACTGTAATTATGGCGCGGCTAAGGCGGGGATTGTTGGTCTGACCCGGGCGGTCGCCAGGGAGGTGGGGAGGTACGGGGTAACCTGTAATGCCTATGCCCCCACCGCCGCCACCAGGTTTACCATCAGCGAGGAGGTAATTGCCGGCTTCAAGAAGAGGTATGAAGCCGGGCTCATGACCAAGGAACGCTTTGAGGAGTTGACCAACCCCCCCGCCCCGGAGACGGTAGCCCCGTTTATTGTCTATCTGTGCACTGATGCCGCCGCTGGTATAAACGGGCAGGTGTTTGATGTTACCGGGGGCAATATCGCTATTTACTCCGAGCCGGTAAAAAAGAAGGCCATTTCTAAAAAAGAAGGCTTGTGGACGTTAGAAGAGTTAATTGACCTTGTGCCCAAGGTATTGCTTGAGGGATACAAGAACCCGGCACCACCCCAGCCGGGTAAGTAGAGGATTTGAGTTTTTCTGCCCACCCTCCCGCCCTATAAGGGCTTTAGGACTCCCCTTTTACTCCTTGCGGTATAGTTCCATAAGGACGAAGATATATCCGTCGCGGTTCAGGTATCCATACTGGGTGAAGCCGCATTTTTCAAAGCACTTCTGTGCCCTTATGTTTAATGCCAGGGTCTTGAGGTAGAGGCGGTTGAGCTTGGTATGTTGGAAGATATGGCGGACAAGGGCATTTACGGCACTGGTACCGTAGCCCTTATCCCAGTAATCACGGTCGCCAATCACAATACCGAGCTCGGCTTCGCCCTTAGCCTTATCAATGCCGTAATAGGTGCAGTTGCCAATGTGCTTGCCATCCAGGGTCTCTATGGCGAAGCGCTCTCTGTTTGGGGAAGGGTGGCGAAGTTCCCTGACATACTCTGCCAGGTAGTGCTGGAAACTGATACCCAGCGCCGGGGCGGCGTCAAGTTGAGTGAGCTCCTCGTCTGTTTTCCAGGCATAATCAAAGGCGGCATCGGCAAGTCTCTTTTCCCGGAGCTTGACCTCATTGCCAGTAGCCATACTGCCTCTAGAGCTTTAGAATCGGAAGGATAGCGGCTCTTCCCCGCCCTCCAGCTCGTAGAGGGCTTGCTCCGCCGCCCGATGAACTATCTCATTGGGGTTATCAAGGCACTGCTCAAGGCAGCCTTTAGCCTCGGAGGCACCTATCTTGCCCAGCGCCTTAATCGCCGCCAGCTGAACCTCGACATCATGGTCGCTGACAAGCTCGATAAGATAGGGGACGGCCTCTTTCTCCCCCAGCTCACCGCAGGCACCGGCGGCTTCATAGCGCATCTCGGCATCGGTGCTGGTCAGCTCCCTTAGCAGGATTGGCAGCCAGGAGCGGCTGCAGCTCCTCCCCATGGCGAAGAGGGCGCTAATCTTCAATCTGGGGTCACTGCTGTTATAGGCTTCCGTAATAGCCTGCTTCATCTGGGGCAGGCTTAATGGTGCCGCCGCCTCCAGGGCACGGCGCTTGACTTCCAGGGGCTTGTCTCCATCGTTAATGGTGGTAAGCAAAGCCTTGCTTATCTTGGATTTATGGCTGGAGCGGAGCTTTCTGAGCTCGGCTAAGAGGGCAAACTTGCCCAGCGCGGTGGCAGCTACTGCCTGCACCTTCCAGGAGCTGTCCTGTTCCAGCAGATTGATTAGCTGGTCAATAAGGGACGTCTCCTCACTTTCCCATAGACCTTCAATAGCCGCGCTCCGCACCTCCTCGTCGCTGTCCTTTAACCGGCTCTTGAAGATGCTGTCAAAGTTGAGCTCAATGTTCTCCTCAGCCAGCTCGACCAGGCGATACATGATTTGCCGCCGCCGCTTTGGCTCAATGGTCTCCCATGCCTCGTCCAGGGGCTTTAGCTCTTCCGAGCTTAAGCTTGATAGCTGAGCCAGGCTTGAGTTCGCCAGCGACTTATCCGGGTTGCTCAGGCTGGCGATAATCTCCTCAATAGGTAGCGACATCGGAGGCTCCACTATTCTTCCTCTTCTTCCTCGTGTTCCCAGATGGGCTGGGTAAAACGGTCAATGTATTCTCCCATCGCCTCAGCGGCAATCTCCTTCATCCTCTCCGCTGCCTCGTTAGCCATCTCACTTAGCTCGGTCAGGTCAATCTCAATATCCAGCATCCTGACTAGCACCCTGAGCACCGCCAGGGCCGCCATCGGGTTAGGGATTCGGGTAGCGTGCATTGGCACCTCGCCCAGGAGGCAGACACCCTCAATTTCCCTCTCCTTGGCTACGCCCAGCAGCAGACCGTTCAACCCCGAGATGTGTAGATTGCCCCTTTGCACCAGGTCGTATTTCTTGATAACCTGGCTCATATGCGGGCTGGTGACCACCCCCCACACCCGGGGCGGTTCGGTGTGGTGGATGCTGCTCAGGGCGGCGGCGCAGGTATATACCCGCTTGACCCCGAACCTCTCCCCGATATCCAGGACGCAGTTTGCCAGCTCATACCCCTTGGTTAATGGCTGGTCCTCCCCGATAAATAATATTATATCACTGGGACCGCCTTTATTCTTCCAGTAGTAGAAGCGGCTTTCGGGGAACTGGGGCGCCTCGACGATATTGTCCCTGACCACCACCCCGATGGGGTCGAAGAAGTGGGATGGCTCAATCTCTCCCAGTTCCTTGAAGGGGAGCTTTTTATTTAGGTAGCTAGCGACGATAAGTGAGACATTGCCGATGCCTGGCCAGGAAGCGAGCATAATCGGCGATTTGAGCCTTGGTCGGGCAAAGAGCCGGACTAAATTTTCCATTAGGTAACCCTATCCCCTTCCCCTTCGATAAGGGGAAGGGGAATTTTTTTATGAGAGGGGCTTCGCCCCTCTAGGACTCCCCGTTTGGCAAATGTCAGCCTATTCTATTTTTCTTTCTAATATCAGCCACTATGCACTTTAATATCTTCTTGCCTTTGTCAGTATGAAGGCGTCTGGTTGGTGCTGAAGAATATAAAGTGACTTGCTTTGAAGCAATATCTATCTTATAAACTGGGTAATTTAGTATATTACCTCTTTGCTTGCCCTCTGCCTTCTGTATTATCTCTTTGCCTGCATTCGTCTTTTGGAAACAGATTACATTTTTAATGCCATTGCCTGAAACAATATTTTCAAATCGTTGAAACTCAAATTTCTTCATCTCCTTAAATATTTCTTTACCGACTATTTTCCTAATTCCATCAACTCCGCTATCTGACGGAGTAGGAAAAGAAAAGTAGGGCAACAGGAATATGTTAAAATCACTCTCATACTTTCCGTTCAATAAACAATCCCGTTTATAGCTATTTATCTTCTCAATATTCTTGGGTGTTGGTTCTTCAATATCTTCACAAAACCTTAGCACCCCGCAATCTCTCAACGCCCTCCAAAATCTGTGCTCTTTCCATCGTCCTTCAGCACGCGTTTTTTCGTAAGAAAAGAACATTCTCTCTGCTACTGAATGAACAGCAGGATTACCAAGCACCATCAGTAGATTGAGTTTACCGCTATTTATGGTTTTAGGAATCAGGACTTCAGTTTTGTAAATGAGCTTATTGCTCCTGCCATCGTATTCCAGTATGTTGTCATATTCATTAAGAACCTCGTCCAACCTGCGTTTTATATCTTGTCTATCTTCAACAGTAATCCTTGTTAGGTCAATTTCAACCCTTTGAATAATGTCGTTCCTATTTTCTCGATATTTAATCATTTTCCCGTTCCCCTCAGCTATCACTTACTCGCCACCGACAGGCGGGGGCAGTAGATAGGCGGGGTTAGAACAAAGCCACCCACCCACCTTGCCTCGCTGCCGATAGCGATAGCTTCTTTCAGAAGCTGGTAGACATTGCCGGAGACCATGGTATCTTTGACCCTACCTACTATTTTACCACTTTCTATTTTAAAACCTAAAAGGACATTGCCGCTGAAGTCGCCGCCCAGGATATTGCCCTGCTCCGCCCCCATGAGCTGCTCAATAACCAGCCCCTCTTTTATATCGCCTACCATTTCATCAAAACCGGTCTTGCCCGGGGCAATGACCAGGGTGGTGGGCGAGGGGGTGGGGAGTCCGCCGTTCCGGCTGCCGTTGCCGGTGCTTCTGGTGTGAGCCAGGGCGGCGGTCTGCAGGTCGTAGAGAAAGCTGGCTACCCTCCCTCCCTCAATAAGGGGGGTGCGCTGGCTCGGGACTCCCTCATCATCAGAGGGGCGGCTGTTGGGGCGGTAGGCGATAGTCGGGTCGTCCCAGAGTGAGAGCTTTTGGTCAAACACCGGCTGGCCAAGCCTATTGCCAATGGGTGAAGCCCCCTGCAGGACTATCTTGCCATTGAACGCTGTCATCAACGATGGGATTAGGGCGCTGACCACCCCCCGCGGGGTGAGGATTACCGGGAGTTGCTTTGTGGGCACCGAGGCTCGGTTCCTGGCGAGCTCAAGCTGCTGAATTACGACATCGGCTACCTCTTTAGGTGTGGTTATGGGGTGGCAGGAGCTCTGGCTTTCGCCGACAAAGAGCATATCCGTCCCCCGAATCAGGCTGCCCCACAGGCTCAGGCTGAAGACGCTCTTTTTGTAGCTTGCCTCCCCGCCCCCGGAGTTCATGAGCCGGAGCGAGATTATATCTTTAGCCACCATCGCCTCACATATAATATCCGGGGTATGCCTGGTAACCAGGGCGATGAGTTCCTCGCCAAGCGCAATCATCTTCTCTATCGGCGTGGACTCGGTATCGGGGTCAAAGACCTTAATCTGGGGGTAGGTGGTTTTATGGGGGAGTTCAAAGCGGGCTTGGACGCCGAAGGGGGCGGTCTCCACGGCATTAGCCACCAGTCTCCGGGTGTCGCTTAAGTCGGTGGTGGCGGCATAGCCAACCCTGCCTTGCTTGATGATGCGCAGGGCAACGCTGGTATTCTGCTTGCTCTGGATTCGCTTCAGGCGGTTGGCTTCAAGCTGCACCGTGGTCTCCTCGGAGGAGACCATGAAGACCTCGGCGGCCTCAGCCACTTTTTTGGCTTGAGCTAAAATATCTTCCACTACCTGCCTCCGACCAGGCACTTTTTGATTCTGATATGGGGGCTGCCGTTGGACACCGGCAATGGCACCTGCGCCCCCTTGCCGCAGCCGCCGCCCTGGTTCATCTCCAGGTCATTGCCGATGGCATCAATATTGTTGAGGGTGGTGAAGACATTGCCGCTGAGCACCACCGGTCGCAGGGCTTCAGCCACTTTGCCGTTACGAATCATGTAGGCTTCACCGGCAGAGAAGGTGAACATCTCCATCGCCGTGGTGCCGCCAAACCAGTTCCGGGCGTAGACCCCTTCCTTGATATCGGCAATTATATCCTCAAAAGAGGCTTCGCCCGGCTCAATGTAGGTGTTGGTCATGCGGACGATGGGCGGGTAGCCATAGTTGATGGCTCTGGCGTTACCGGTGGGCTTCTCCCCCATCCGGGCGGCGGTTTCCCGGGAGTGGAGCCTGCCCACCAGCCTGCCCTCGCGGATAAGGTAGGTCTTGACGGCGGGCACGCCCTCATCGTCATACTTATAGCTGCCCCTCAGTCCGGGCACGGTCGCCGAGTCAACGATGTTGAGCTTGGTATTACCGAATTTTTTGCCCAGGACCATAATCTGGCGCAGGCGCTCATTTTCATAGACGAAGTCGGACTCAGACAGGTGACCGAAGGCTTCATGGACGAAGACGCCAGCCAGCACCGGGTCTAATACTACGGTATACTCTCCCCCCCTTACCTGCGGGGCAGATAACAGTTCCACGGCGCGCCTTGCCATCTCGGCTACCGGCTGGTGGAGAGCGCTTATTGCCCCGAAATCGCCGGCGCTGCCCGCGCTCAATGATGCCTGTTGCACCTCGCCGTCCCCGGCGGCGACCGCGCTCAGGCGCAAATTTATATCTGCCCTCTCCTGCGCAATATAGCTGCCGGCGGAGCTCAGGAAGATGACCCTTTTATAATTGTCACTATAGCTGATGATTGAAGTCTGGAGCTTCGGGGTGCGCCAGATAATCCCGTTATACTCATCAAGCAGCTGCTTCTTTTCCGCCAGTGATTTAATTGTCGGGTTGTGAGCCGTGGGCACATTGTCAACTATGGCTTTTACCGGGGCGAGCTTGCTTTCCTCCCTGCCCACCAGCCCCGCCTCTTTTACCGCCAGCTCTACCTTGTCTGGCAGTCCGTCAAGGTTATTAAAGCTGACGAAGCCCCAGCCGCCCCTGACCAGGGCGCGCACATTCCCGCCGATAGCGGTTGCCTGACCGATGGACTCAAGTTCCTTTCCGCGGTAGGTGATATAGCTTCTCTGGCTCTCTTCAAGGCGAGCCTCTATGTAGTCGGCGCTATATCTTTTAATGATTTCAGCTAGCTGGCGACTAGCGGCTTCAATATCGGTCATGGCAGGACTAGTTTACCCAGCCGCCAGTGGGGCTGTCAATGTATTCCCGCCTAATCATAGACCTTGCTCAGATACCAGCAGTCGTTAAACATATCGCGGTAGATATCATAGACCAGACCCTTATTGGTCTTGACCCGAAAGTAACTACGTAAAATCTCCTTCCCCCACCACTCCTCAGCCACCCGCCACTGCTCGTATACCTTGGTTATGCGCTGTTTCTCTCCATCTCTGACCAGGGTTAGAGGCACGCCCTGGACATTCACCCTTACCCTCAGTTCCTCCGGTTTTTCCAGTATCCTAACCAATTTCTTAGCCCCCTTGCTTTATAGCTTCCGTAAGATGCCGATTACCTTGCCCTGAATCTCAACATCGTCGGTTTTGTAGTACATTGGCTTCATTGCCCTGTTGGCTGGCTGAAGCCTAATCCGCCCGGCTTCACGGTAGACCTTCTTCAGGGTTACCTCCTGCTCCAGCTTCAGCCAGACGGCAGCCATCTCGCCATCTTCAACCTTGCCTGTCGGCTGTATCAGGACGACATCGCCATCATCAACAAAGGCATCAATCATTGAGGTTCCCTTTACCTTGAGGGCATAGACGTCTTTCTTACCCTGGGTCACCTCCTCGGTTAACTGGAGCGTCTCCTCAGGGACGGTAGTCCAGGTATCCGGGGTGGGCACCGGTATCGGTTTACCGGCGGCAATAGTTCCCAGCAGGGGCACGCGGGAAATAGCCCCTCGCCTTCTTCCCAGAAGCTGGATGCTGCGGAATACCTCGGGGTCGCGGCGGATATGCCCCTCCCTCTCCAGGGTGTTTAGATGGTACTGGACTACTGACGGGGTGCTGATTTTGCACCCTCGGGCGATTTCCCTCACGGTGGGGGCATAACCCCGGTCATTAAGGAATCTGCCGATAAAGTTCAGGATGCGCTGCTTGGTATTTGAGGTACGAACCATCGTTGTCTCTTAATACATTTGTTCTTAAAACAAGTGTATCATATAAATTAGCGGCTGTCAATATTCTCAATAGAATGATTGACGGCTCTAGGCTATAGTGCTAAAATTCGTTGGGTATCATCAAGACAGACTAATTTTGCCTTAGAAAGTAGGCTGTTGAAGATTTTGAACCAAGGTTCTTGGCTTTTTTTGAATGTGCCCCGTATTGTCTATCCCGGTTGGTCAAGGCAAGCAACTTTTAACTCCCCTGTGGAGAAAAGCGAGTCCCAGCGTCTAATTAAGGAAGGGGGTAAAGATGGCTAAACCAAAGGTCGCCTTCTACTGGTGCGCTTCCTGTGGCGGGTGTGAGGAGACGGTCGTTGACCTTAACGAAGACATACTGAAAGTAGCCGAGGCGGTGGATATTGTGCTCTGGCCGGTAGCCCTGGATTTCAAGAAGAAGGATGTTGAAGCCTTAAAGGACGGCGAGATAGCCGTCAGCTTTATCAACGGTGCTGTAAGGCTGGGGGAGCAGGAGGAGATGGTAAAGCTGCTGCGGCGAAAATCCGGTCTGGTGGTCGCCTTCGGCGCCTGCGCTCACCTCGGGGGGATACCGGGGCTGGGGAACTTCTGGAACCGGGATACCATCTTCCAGAGGGTCTATAAAGAAGTCCCCACCGTGGAAAATCCAAAGGGGACTCTTCCCCAGGAGAAGACGAAGGTTGGTGGTGGCGAGCTTACCCTGCCCGAATTCTACGATACGGTGAAGACCCTGGCTCAGACTATTGATGTGGATTATTTCCTCCCCGGCTGTCCGCCTCCCCCCGATTTAGTAATGAAGGCGGTAACCGCCATTCTCAAGGGGGAGTTGCCAGCGAAGGGAGCGGTGCTGGCGCCCAACAAGGCTTTATGCGATACCTGCCCCCGCGCAGAGTCCAAGCCGGAGAAGTTATCAATTGCGGAAATAAAAAGACCGTGGCAGATCAAGCTTGACCCCGAAAAATGCTTCCTCGCCCAGGGGGTAATCTGTATGGGCCCGGCTACCCGCACCGGGTGCGGGGAGACCTGCATCAGGGCTAATCAGCCGTGCCGGGGGTGTTTTGGTCCGCTAGACGGGGTGGTGGACCAGGGAGCCAAGGCACTCTCTATGATTGCCTCCATCCTGGGGCTTGAGGGTGAGGAGAAGATGACCGAGGAGGAGGTCAAAAAACTGATTGACGGGATTGTTGACCCGGCGGGGACATTCTATAGATTTAGCCTTGCCTCTTCTTTGCTTAGAAGAAAGAGGATGGAATAGGAGGGTGGCATGAAAAAGATAACCATAGACCCGATAACCAGGCTGGAGGGGCATGGGAAGATAGAGATATTCCTTGATGATAAAGGAAATTGTGAGCGGGCCTGCCTTCAGATACCCGAGCTTAGGGGGTTTGAGAAGTTCGCTGAGGGGAGGGCGGCGGAGGAGATGCCCCGGATAACCACCATGATATGCGGGGTTTGCCCTACCGCTCACCACATTGCCGCCACTAAAGCCCTTGACGACCTGTTTAAGGTTGACCCACCCCCGGCGGCAAAGAAGATAAGGGAGCTGATGTACAACGCCTTCCAGGCAGAAGACCATATACTGCACTTCGTCTTCCTTGGTGCCCCTGACTTTGTTGTTGGTCCATCGGCGCCGGCGGCGGAGAGGAATGTCTTGGGAGTTATTGCCAAGGTGGGGCTGGAGGTGGGGGGGAAGGTCATCGAGATGAGAAAAAGGATGAGGAACGTGCTGAGGATAATCGGGGGAAAGCCGGTTATGCCTACCTGCGGCTTGCCCGGAGGGGTATCAAAGCAGATTAGCGAGGAAGAGAGAAAGACGATTATCGCCGCCGGTGAGTACGGGGTTGAGTTCTGCAAGTTTGCCCTCCAGCTTTTTGATGATGTCGTGCTCAAGAATAAGGAGTACGTTGACCTTGTCACCGGGGATGTCTACTCGCATAAGACGTACTACATGGGGCTGGTGGATGAGAATAACAAGGTGAACTTTTACGACGGTCAGATAAGGGTGGTTGACCCCAATGGTAAGGAGTATGCCAAGTTTAAGGTTCAGAATTATCTGGACCACATCAGGGAGCATGTTGAGCCCTGGACTTATGTCCGCTTTTCCTACCTCAAGAATATCGGCTGGAAGGGTTTTGTTGATGGGAAGGAGAGCGGGGTTTTCCGGGTGGCGCCGCTTGCCCGGCTGAATGCCTCCGACGGTATGGCGACGCCGCTGGCTCAGGAAGCCTATGAAAAAATGTATAAAATACTGGGGGGGAAGCCGGTTCATAGCACCCTGGCTTTCCACTGGGCTCGACTGGTTGAGGCACTTTCCGCCTCAGAGCGGGTGCTTGAGCTTGCCAAAGACCCCGAGATTACCTCCCCGGACATCGTGAATCTGCCCACCCAGACCCCCAAGGAGGGGATGGGGGTGGTGGAAGCGCCGCGGGGTACCCTTATCCATCACTATCAGACTGATGAGCGGGGGATTATCACCAAAGCCAACCTGATTGTAGCCACCCAGAATAACTCGGCGGCAATAAATATGTCCATTGAGAAGGCAGCCAAGTCGCTGATAAAGAAGGGTAAAGTCCCTGAGGGCATTCTCAATATGATTGAGATGGCATTCCGAGCCTATGACCCCTGTCATGCCTGCGCCACCCATTCCCTGACGGGCAGAATGCCGCTTGAAGTGAATGTATATGACTCTCAGGGGGAACTGGTAAAAACATTGAAAACGATGGAGTGAGGAGGAAGCTATGAAGGAGAAGGTTGAATCAGCCCTAGCCAAAATCAGGCCGATGTTACAGGCAGACGGCGGGGATGTTGAGCTGGTGGCGGTGGAGGGAGGGGTGGTCAAGCTGAGGCTCAAGGGTGCCTGTGGTAGCTGTCCGGTGGCGGAGCTGACCTTGAAGCAGGGGATTGAGCGATTGCTCAAGGAGCAGATACCCGAGGTCAAGGAGGTAGTTGCCGTTTAAGGTAGCTGGGGGGTGGGATAATGCCGATATATGAGTACTTGTGCTCAAAATGCGGGCTTAAATTTGAGGCGCTCAGAGCGATGAGCCAGGCCGGGGAGGATGCTCCCTGCCCTAGTTGTGGCAAAAGTGCCCGGCGGGTGCTTTCCCCATTTTGCCGGAGCTCTGAAGGCTCACCGGCGGCTGAAGGGGGAAGTAGCTGCTCCAGTTGCTCAGCCACCAGCTGTGATTCCTGCACTTTAGCGGGATAGGTTGAAGATGAAGACCCTTGTTTTAGGGCTTGGCAATCCAATTCTTAGTGATGACGCCGTTGGAATCAGGATAGCTCAAGGGCTTAAACAGAAGACCTCAATTCAGGATGTAGTCGGGACGAGCGAAGCCGGACTGGCTCTCCTTGATTATGCCGCCGGCTATGACAGGCTCGTTATCATCGATTCTATAATGACCCAGGCGGGGAAACCGGGGGAGCTATATAAGCTTGAGCTGGGAGACCTGAAACCGGGCATGAGCTTGTCCTCATCTCACGGGGTAGGCATTGCCACCGCCTTTACCCTCGGGGAAAAGCTGGGCTACCCCATGCCCCGGCAGGTGGCGATATATGCTGTGGAGATAAGGGATAATACCACCTTTGGTGAAGAATGTACCCCGGAGGTGGAAGAGAGGATACCCTTCATTGTCAGACAAATCGCCGAGGAGGAAAGGTTATGACCGATTTTGAGCCAAAGACGGTAGTTTTTTGCTGCAACTGGTGCTCATATGCCGGGGCAGACCTTGCCGGCACCTCAAGACTAAAGATTAAGCCCAATTTCAGGGTAATCCGCACCATGTGTTCGGGAAGGCTGGAGCCTTCCTTTATTTTTTATGCCTTTGCCAAAGGGGCTGATGGGGTGATGATCGCCGGCTGTCATCCCGGGGACTGCCACTACAGCACTGGTAATTATAAGACGAGGCGAAGGGTAATGGCGCTCAAAAAGATGCTCCCGCAGCTGGGGATAGAGCCGGAGAGATTGAGGCTGGAATGGATTTCGGCATCTGAGGGAACCAAATTCAAGAGCACGGTGAATGAGTTTATTGATGAAATCAAGGGGCTCGGTCCCCTGCAAAGACAATAAAGGGGGTTTATCTTGACCGAGCCGGTTACTGGGGAAAGGGTGGCGGTTAAACTAAATGAGGAGTATTGTAGCCGCTGTTCTATTTGTTGCTCCCTTTGCCCCTTTGAGGCAATAAAAAAGGATGCTGAGACCGGCAAGATTATCATCGATATAGAAAAGTGCCAGGTATGCGGCATCTGCTACTCCGCCTGCCCGGCGAGAGCTATTGATACTATCTATTATGACCACGACTCCCTGATTAGCTATCTTAAGAAGGCGAAGGCGGAGTATGGCAGCCAGGCGCTGGTTATTATGTGTAAGGGGAGCGCCCCCGACTTTGCCGAGGTAGAGAGGCTATTCGGGGTGTCAGGGTTTATCCCCTTATCCGTTCCCTGCGTTGGTCGCATTTCCGACGAGATGTTTCTGGAGGCGGTAGGCATGGGGATAGGCGAAATCTATGTTCTTGCCTGCGACGAGGACTACTGCCGCTTTGACCGGGGAAGCCCGCTCGCCGGGCGCAGAATACTGGCGCTCAACCGGTTGCTGGAGCAGCTCGGCTACGGGAAAGAAACTATAACCCTGAGGCGAAATAGCCTGAAGGTAAAGCTGGATAAGGACTTATGCCTTAGCTGTGGCAACTGCGTCTATTACTGCCCTTATCATGCCCCCAAGCTGGAGAGTGAGGAGGGGATAAGCGTTGACCTGGATGCTTGCAAGGGCTGCGGCTTATGTGTTGTTATGTGTCCGGCGTTTGCCCTGGAACTGGAGAATTGGGAGAGGGAGCGTATCTCGGCCTTGATTCCAAGGCTACTGGCCGAGATGAAACCGCCAAGGCTCCTGGTGTTTCGCTGTCAATGGGCGGCTTTCCCTCCGCTAGATGGAAAGTTAAGCCCCAATATCCGCGTTATAGATTTGCCCTGCGCCGCCAGGGTTGACCCCATTCACATCCTGGATGCTTTGCAGAAGGGTGCCGATGGTATTTTAGTAGTGGCTTGCTCCGAGGATGATTGCAAGCAGGAGAAGGCGGGCGGGAAGGCGCAGCGCCTGGTGACAAAATTAAATGAAAGGTTGAGCCAGATAGGCTTTCAGGATAGGCTTTACTTCTGCTCTATAGCCCCAAGACATTATGACGAGTTTGATAAGCAGTTAGGGCAGTTCAGCCAGAAAATAGAGGACAGGGCAAAGGGGGGAAGCAAATGATTGTAACCGCACAAAAGCCCCTGGATGAGATTTTAGCTTTGCTCTCCCCCTATAGCAATATCTTGATTGCTGGCTGTGATGGTTGCACCCAGCCGCCGCGGGGCATAAGGGAGGCAGGGACATTGAGCCAGTTGCTTGAGCTTGGCGGCAAGCGGAGGGGTAAGGATTTCACCTTTAAGGTAACCTCGGTGGTGAAGCAGTGCGATTCCGCTTTGACCGCTTCGGCGCTCAAGCCCCAGATAGAGGGTGTGGACGCGGTGCTCTCTTTAGCCTGTGGCATCGGGCCGCAGATGGTGGCTGAGCTCTTCCCTGACCTTCCTGTCCTGCCGGCGCAAAATACCCATTTTATGGGGGAGGAGGACAGGGAGGGGGGCATCCTTGAGGACAGGTGTACCGCCTGTGGCGATTGCATCCTTGCCCTGACCGGTGGTATCTGCCCGGTTACCAGATGTGCCAAGGGATTGCTTAACGGCGCCTGCGGCGGTGCCCGGAACGGTAAGTGCGAGCTTGACCCGGAGAGGGACTGCGCCTGGGAGCTCATCTTCGAGCGCCTGGAGAGACTGGGCAAGCTGGACAATATCAAGGAATACCGTCCCCCCCGGAATTACCAGGCAAAGGCGTGGAGGCTGACGCCGTAATAGTGGGGTAGGGAGATGGTGCTGACCAGAGTGGGGAAATTGGCGAGGATAGCGGTGCGGGGGGTGGTGCAGGGGGTGGGGTTTAGACCCTTTGTCTACCGCCTGGCTCATGAGCATGGTCTAAAGGGCTGGGTGCGCAACACCTCGGGTAGTGTTGACATCGAGGTGGAGGGGAGTGGGGGGGCAATAAATAACTTCCTCAGCGACCTTAAGATTAAAGCCCCGCCGATGGCGCGCATAGAAAGCGTTGAGGTCGCCTTTGATTCTCCCAGGGGTTATACTGAGTTTAAAATCGGGGGGAGCCTGAGCCGGGAGGGGCAGTATCAGCTGGTTTCGCCGGATATCGCTACCTGCGAGGAATGCCGGAAGGAGATTTTCTCCCCCGATGACCGCCGCTTTCGCTACCCGTTTACCAACTGCACCAATTGCGGTCCCCGCTTTACTATTATTGAGGATATCCCTTACGACCGCCCCAAGACCACCATGCGCCACTTCAAGATGTGCCCCCAGTGTCAGAAAGAATACGCTGACCCGCTGGACCGGCGCTTTCATGCCCAGCCCAATGCCTGCCCCAAATGCGGGCCCAGTCTGAAGCTTCTTAATGGTGATGGTAAGCCGGTCAAGTGCCGCGATGTTATTAAGGCAGCCAGCCAGCTTTTGAAAGAGGGCAAGATATTAGCGCTAAAGGGGCTGGGTGGCTTTCATCTTGCCGGTGACGGCACCAGCGAGGCGGCGATAAATACCCTGAGGGCGAGGAAGAGACGTCAGGGCAAACCCCTAGCGGTGATGATAAGCACTATTGAGGGAATTGAAAAACATTGCCTAGTGTCCACCGAGGAAAGAAAATTACTTCAGTCTCCCCAGTGCCCCATAGTTCTCCTCAGGTGGAAGCATGGCTCAAATATCTCGCCGGCGGTAGCCCCGAACCTGAAATACCTGGGGGTCATGCTCCCCTATACCCCGCTGCACCACCTTTTATTAAGTGAAACCGGACTGCCCCTGGTGATGACCAGCGGCAACATCAGCGAGGAGCCCATTGCCAAGGACAACGATGAGGCTTTGAGGCGGCTGGGGGGGATTGCCGATTATTTTCTCGTTCATAATCGGGATATTTATGCCCGCTATGACGATAGCGTTTACATCGTTGAGGGCGCACCTCAAGTCATAAGGCGGGCGCGGAGCTATGCCCCGTACCCCATCTTTCTGCCCTTCAAGTCAAAGCCGATTCTTGCCTGCGGAGCTGAGCTTAAGAATACCTTCTGCCTGACCAAGGATGAGCACGCCTTCTTGAGCCAGCACATCGGCGACATGGAGAATGAGGAGACGCTGGAGCACTTTGAAAATACCATCGGGCTTTATAAAAGGCTGTTTCGCCTTGAGCCGGAGATTATCGCCTGTGACAATCACCCCGACTATCTTGCCACCAAGTACGCCCTTCAGCTCGGCGTGGAGCTAGGGTTAAGCCTTATCCCCGTCCAGCACCACCATGCCCATATCGTCAGCTGCCTGGTTGATAATAGGGTTGAGGGTCCAGTTATCGGGGTCGCCCTTGATGGCACCGGCTACGGCACTGATGGCAATATTTGGGGCGGGGAATTTCTCCTTGCTGACTGGCGCCGTTTTAAGCGGGTGGGGCATCTTGAATATGTGTCCCTGCCCGGGGGTGAGACGGCAATAAAGAAGCCCTACCGTATGGCTTTGGGCTATCTCTACTCATTGCTGGGAGAAGATTTCTCGTTGGAAGGTCTGCCCCTCAAGCCCAACCCCACCGAGCTTGAAGTAATAAAGCAGCAGCTCAGGCGGGGGCTCAACTCCCCCTTGACCTCAAGTGCCGGACGGCTCTTTGACGCCGTTTCCGCCTTAGCCGGCGTCAGGCAGGAAATAGACTATGAGGCTCAAGCCGCCATTGAGCTGGAGATGCTTGCCCCGGATGAAGCCTCGGAGTCAGGGTCTTACCCCTTCGCCATCTTTGAAGAGGAGGGAATGCGGGTGGTAAGGCTGGGGGAACTATTATCGGCGGTAGTCCGGGATGTCAGAAATCAAATTCCAGCTTCAGTAATATCGCTCAGGTTTCATCATACCATGGCTGAAATAATCACCGAGATGTGTAAATTAATTGCCAGGGATACCGGCATAAAGCAGGTGGCATTAAGCGGGGGCGTTTTTCAGAATCGGCTACTATTGAGGTTAACTACTTCTGCTCTGCAAAAAGAGGGTTTCAGTGTGCTTACCCACCACCTGGTGCCGTGCAACGACGGTGGTATTTCCTTAGGGCAAGCGGTGGTTGCAAATTTTGCTAGGAGTTAGATATGTGTCTTGCCATACCAGCGCTGATTAAGTCCATAGAGGATAAAGAGGCTGAGGCTGAGATTGGGGGCATAAGCCGCCGCGTTAGCCTCTGGCTTACCCCGGAAGCCAAGGTCGGGGACTATGTTATTGTCCACACCGGCTACGCCATAAACATCCTTGACCAGGAAGAGGCGGAAGAGACCCTGGCTCTTTTAGAGCAAATAGCCGCCTTGACTGAGGAGGAGGGTTGAAGTATATCTCTGAATTCCGGCGCTCGGAGCTGGCTCAGGGGCTGCTCTCCCAGATTCATCGCCAGTCCAGGACTCCGGTGCGTTTCATGGAGTTCTGCGGTGGCCATACCGTGACCATCTTCAGATATGGCATCCGCCAGCTCCTGCCCAAAACTATTGAGATGGTATCGGGGCCGGGCTGCCCTATCTGTGTTACCGCCAACGCTGACCTGGACAAGGCGATTGCCCTCTCCCAGATGCCGGGGGTAATCGTTGCCACCTTCGGCGATATGCTCAAGGTCCCGGGGAGCAGTTCCAGCCTGCAAGAAGCTAAGGCGGGTGGCGCCGATGTGCGGGCGGTTTATTCCACGATGGACGCCCTTAAAATCGCCGGGGACAACCCCGATAAATCCATAGTTTTCCTCGGCATCGGCTTTGAGACCACCGCCCCGACCATCGCCGCCTCAATTCTTCAGGCTGAGGAGAAGGGGATAAAGAATTATTACGTCCTCTCCCTGCATAAGCTCTGCCCGCCGGTGATTCGGGCGCTGCTTGATGCCGGCGAGCTCAAGCTCCACGGGCTTATCTGCCCGGGGCATGTGAGCACCATTATCGGCTCCCGCCCCTGGGGGTTTATCGCCCGGGATTATGGCATCCCCTGCGTCGTCTCCGGCTTTGAGCTTTTGGACATCCTGCAGTGCGTGGACATGCTGGTAAGTCAGGTTGAAAACGGCAAGTCCCAGGTTGAGATTGCCTACCGGCGTGGGGTGCGCCCTGAGGGTAACCGGCAAGCCCTGAAGCTCATGAGGCAGGTGTTTGAGCCCTGCCCGGCGCAGTGGCGGGGGATGGGGGAGGTTGCCGGTAGCGGCTTGAAGCTCCGGAAAAAGTACCAGCGCTTTGATGCCGAATTTGCCTTTGATATTAAACCCGGCCCCGCCCGTGAGCCTGCGGGCTGCATCTGCGGCGATGTCCTGCGCGGGGTTAAGACCCCGGCTGACTGCAAGCTCTTCGGCAAGGTGTGCACCCCGGAAAATCCGGTAGGACCGTGCATGGTCTCTTCCGAGGGCAGTTGCTCGGCATCCTATCTCTATGGAGTTGGCTTTGAAGGATAAGATTCTCCTGGCTCACGGCAGCGGCGGCAAGCTCGCCCACGAACTGGTGGAGAAGGGCTTTGTAAAGGCGCTGGCTAATCCACTTTTAGCCCGGCTTGATGACTCAGCGGTTTTTGACCTCAGCGGCAGGCTGGCTTTCACCACCGACAGCTACGTGGTCAGCCCCATCTTCTTCCCCGGCGGGGATATTGGCAAGCTCGCCGTCTGCGGCACGGTTAACGACCTAGCGATGTCCGGCGCCCGCCCCCTTTATTTATCCCTTGCCTTTATCATTGAGGAGGGTTTTTTACAAAGTGAGTTGAGCAAGGTGGTAGACTCGGTTCGGCAGGCGGCTGAGGAGGCGGGGGTGGAGATTGTCACCGGGGACACCAAGGTGGTGCCCCGGGGCAGCGCCGACAGGCTCTTTATCAACACTGCCGGCGTCGGCATAATACCTGAGGGGGTCGATATCTCGGGCAGCAACGCCCGAGCCGGGGACAGGGTGATTCTGAGCGGGACTATCGGCGACCATGGCATTGCCGTCATAAGCCAGCGGGAGGAACTGAGCTTTTCCACCAGTCTTAAGAGCGACTGCGCCCCCCTGGGGGGCTTGGTGGCTGAGATGATAAAAGCTAGCCCCGATATCCATTGCCTGCGCGACCCGACTAGAGGAGGGCTGGCAACCAGCCTTAATGAGCTGGCGAAGCAGTCAGGGGTAAGCATAAGAATTGAAGAGGAAAAAATCCCGCTGCGGGAGGAGGTGCTGGCTGCCTGCGAGATGCTCGGCTTTGACCCCCTTTATGTCGCCAACGAGGGCAAGCTGGTGGCGATAGTCCCGCCTGAGGATGCCGATAAAGTCTTAAGGGCAATGCGCAAGAATCGCTACGGGAAGGAGGCGGCTATCATCGGTGAGGTGGGGTCAGATAAGCCGGGGCGGGTGGCGATGAAGACCGCTCTGGGAGCCTCCCGCATCGTTGACATGTTAACCGGGGATTTACTGCCAAGGATTTGCTAGGATGCACGAACTGGCGATAACTCAGAGTATGCTCAACCTTGTCCTGGAGCAGGCGGAGAAGGCGGAAGCTAAGAAGGTGGGGAAAATCAACCTGGTCATCGGCGAGATGACCGGAGTGGTTAGCGAGTGCGTGCGGTTCTATTTTGATTTCTTAAGCAAGGGGACACCGGCTGATGGGGCGGCCCTCGCCTTTTCGCTGGTGCCGACAAAAGCTCGGTGCCGGGACTGTGGTAAACTCTTTGAGGTGGAGGAATTTGACTGGACTTGTCCCCGCTGTCGTGGTAATAATATGGAAATCGTCGCCGGCAAGGAACTTTTTGTAGAAAGCATTGAGGTGGAATAGATGGAGATAAAGGTGGTCAAGGATATCCTTGGCGCTAACGAGCAGCTGGCACAGAGAAACCGAAAGCTATTTGACAGCAACCATCTATTTGCCGTGAATTTGATGTCCTCGCCGGGCGCCGGCAAGACCAGCCTTATCCTGCAAACGATAAAGAGTTTAAAAAAGAAAATCAAGGTTGGCGTCATTGAGGGTGACGTGAGCTCAAGCCTGGATGCCGAGGTAATCGGCAGGGAGGGTATACCGGTGGTTCAGATAAATACCGGCGGGGGGTGCCACCTTGATGCCAATATGCTCTCCACTGCCCTGGGCAATCTGCCGCTCGGGGCTATTAAGCTACTCCTTATTGAGAATGTGGGCAATCTAATCTGCCCGGCTGAGTTTAGCCTCGGCGAGCACAGGAAGGTCTTGATTTCAAGCATCCCCGAGGGGGATGACAAGCCGTTTAAGTATCCCTTGATGTTTCACACCGTGGATGCGCTGCTGATAAATAAGATTGACCTTCTGCCCCATCTGAAATTTGACATCGATGCCTTCTCCCGGACAGTCAAGGGGATGAACCAGAAGGTGGAGATTTTCCCAATCTCCTGTACTACCGGTCAGGGGATTAGGGAGTGGGTCTCCTGGCTTCTGAGCCAGATGAGAGGAGGGGAACATGCCCAACGGATACGAGATAAATGATTTAGCCAAGGAAGAATCGTGGCGCCTGTTTAGAATAATCGGGGAGCTGGTGGAGGGCTTTGATACCCTTTCCGGGATAGAGCCGGCGGTGACCATATACGGCTCGGCTCAGCTCCGCCCCGATGACGAGCTCTACCGCCAGACCGAGGAGATAGCCCGCCGCCTTGGCGAGCTTGGCTTCTCCATCATAACCGGTGGCGGGCCGGGGGTGATGGCGGCGGCAAATAAGGGGGCGCGCGACGCCGGCGTCGCCTCAGTCGGGCTTAATATTCAGCTGCCTGAGGAGCAGGCGTGCAATGTCTACGTCACCAAGGCAATAACATTTAATCACTTTTTTGTTCGTAAGGTCATGCTGGTGAAGTATGCTACCTCGTTCATCATCATGCCCGGGGGGCTGGGAACGCTTGATGAGTTGACCGAGGTGCTGTCATTGATACAAAGCCGCAAGATAAAGCCCTTCCCCCTGATATTGTTCGATAGCGAGTACTGGAAGGGTTTTCTTGACTGGCTGCGCAGTCCCGTGCTGGCGAAAAGTTTTATCTCTGAAGAAGATTTCAACATCCTGAGGGTTTGTGACCACCCCGACGAGGTAATTGATATTGTCCAGAGCTGGTACCGGAAGCATGAAGTTACCGGCAAGAAGGCGCTATTTGGAAGCTAATTGAGCCTCTGGTGGCTTCACTTCATGCTATCAATAATAAACTCAGCGGCAAGCCTGGCACCTATCCCTGGAACCATGCTGCACTTCTCAAAACCCTTCTCTTCCGCGAAGGCCGCCATAGCCTCTTCGCCTTCCCCGGGATTTAGCCTGCGCCCGATGGTCACCCTTTCTATTATGTCAGCGCAATACCTATGACCTAATTTGGCTTCGAAGGCGGCCATAAATTTCTGGGCAATGATTATAGTTTTACCCTTTGCTTCATGATTCAGCGGGTTATCACTGCCGAAAAAGAGCCCAAAGTTAATCAGACTACCGGTTATGCCCCCACACATATTACCGGTCCCACCGATGCCGGGAAATGGGGTCAAGGCCTTAAGGGTCTCCATATTGCCCAGACCAAATTCTTCCATCAGGGCAAGCGCCGTGCCCTGGGCGCAATTCTTTAAAAAATAGTTATACTCCTCGGCACGTAGCTGAACGCGGTCCATGATTTGCTGCTTGTTAGCCAGTAGTTCTTTGGGGTTAAGCTTCTTCTTGGGAATCCCCTCCCGAGCCAGCTTTCTAATTCTGGCTTCAAGGGCGGGCACATCCCAGGCTCTTTCTGCCAGTTCGCCTACCTTCTTCTTTAGAGCCGCATAGTCTGGCATTAGGCCGCTATCTCCTTTTACCATATAAAAAGCGACCCCGGGGGGATTTGAACCCCCGATCTCCACCGTGACAGGGTGGCATGTTAGACCGCTACACCACGGGGCCTAGCCAAAGTCTATCAGCGATGTGTTACTTGTGTCAAGCTAGCCTTAGGGGTATTGTTTGTCTTCTCTATACTGTGTTATAATATTTTGACTAATTTTTTAAGGAGACGGCGATTTCCCAGGAAGATAAAAAGCTTCATGACTACGAGCTGGTGGTAATTATTAGCCCGGAGCTTATGGAGGAGGCGGTTGATGGGGTAATGGGTCGCATCAGTCGGTTTATTACTGAAAATGGTGGCTCGGTTGCCAATATTGAGCAATGGGGTAAGAAAAGGCTGGCTTATCCAATAAAACATTTTACGGAGGGCAGTTATGTGCTAGCTCGATTCAAAATGAAGCCCAAGCTGAGCAAGGAGCTTGAAGCAAGCCTGCAGATTTCCGAGGAGGTTTTTAGGCATCTGCTGATAAGACTGGATGGTTGACCAGTTGGCGACGGCAAAGGAGGGGAGGGCAATGTTAACGTTGAATAAGGTAATGATTATAGGGAATGTTGGTGCTGACCCGGAGATGCGCTTTACCCCCAATGGCAATCCGGTAACCTCGTTTCGCGTTGCCACTAACCGGGTATATACCACCCCCAATGGCGAGCGTAAGCAGGAGACGGAGTGGTTTACTGTGGTCGCCTGGAATAGGCTAGCTGAAAATTGTAACCAGTTTCTGACTAAGGGTCAGCGTGTCTATGCCGAGGGCAGATTCCATACCAGTACCTGGGAGGGGCAGGATGGGCAGAAGCGCTCCCGGACTGAGGTAATAGCCAACCGGGTGCTTTTCCTTGATAGACAGGCAGTAGCTCCCCTTCCCGGGGAGGGGGGTGAGGAGACTGGTGCCAGCGAAGCGGAGTCTGTGGAGGATTTCCCATTTTCCGACGAGGGTTAGCACTGGCTAAATTTACAAGGAGGGTTTGACTAGTTTAGAAGAGTGGACAGGCAAAGGTCTGGTGAAACAGGGGCAAGAAGGCAAAATAGGGCGAGGTATGTAGCTAGGCGTAAGGTTTGTTCCTTTTGTGTTTCCGAGTCTGCGGTGATAGACTACAAGGAGCCGGCTAAATTGCGCCACTATATATCGGATAGGGGAAAGATTACGCCGAGGCGTAAGACCGGCACCTGTGCTAAGCATCAGCGTGCCTTGGCACTGGCGATAAAGAGGGCGAGGCACCTAGCCCTCCTGCCGTTTGTCCCGACCCATATCTATAAGACGGGGGGCGTTGGCATACGCGATTAGTCTTGTATCCCGAACCCTCTCTACTTTAAGCTTACCCCACGAAATCCTGATTTCGTGGGGGGCCCCTTGAAGAACCCGGAAAAAGCAAAGATTTTCCTGGAACTTTCTATCTTCCTCATAGTTTTTTGGCTCGCCCGTTTCAGGTTTAGCTTACATTGACACCCAAAAGACGGCGGCAGTATAATCACTCAAGTCTGGTGTGGAGTTATTATGCCAAAGAGGACTTATCAACCAAAGAGGATTCCAAGAAAGCGTGAGCACGGCTTTCGGGCAAGAATGAGCACGCGAGGTGGGCAAGCTGTCCTTAAAGCAAGACGGCTCAAGGGTCGTAAGCGACTCATTGTGGTATGACGATGCGGGGAAGAGAATACCTTACCAGGTCAGAGCAGTATGCATTGGTCTATAGTAAGGGTAGCTCGTGGGCAAGCGATTTAGTGGTGATGAAGACTTTGCCTAACGGGCTTACCCTTTCCCGCTATGGCTTCTCCGTTGGTCGGCGGGTGGGTGGGGCGGTGGTGAGAAATCGGGTGAAGCGCCGGCTTCGGGAAATCTTGCGCCTGCTACCGCTTGCGCCGGGATGGGATATCATATTTATTGCCCGCCCTCAAGCCGCCAGTGCTAGCTTCGCTAGCCTGAAGAAATCGGTCCATAGTCTACTGTCCCGGGCGGGATTGTTGGCGAGGGAGTATGAAGAGGCTTACCTTGGAATTAATTAAACTTTATCAGGCTACCCTGTCGCTGGTTATGCCGCATAGCTGCCGCTTTACCCCAACTTGCTCTCAATATACCTATGAAGCTATCTCCAAGTTTGGCTTGATTAAAGGGGTATGGCTGGGAGCAAGGCGGATAGCTCACTGCCACCCGTTTAACCCCGGTGGCTATGACCCGGTGCCGTGAGGAATGAGGCAAGTGGAGATTAAAAGTAATATAGCATTAAAGGTTTGTCTGGCGCTTATCTTGCTCTTGGCGGGACTGACCTTCTTTGGCTGTACTGGAATCAGGACCTCGCCCCAGGGCGGCTCGGGAGGGGTAGTAGCCGATGGCGTCTTGTTTCTGTGTCCCAGCGTGAAGCCGGCGGGGGGATACGGCTGTGCCTCACCCCAGCTGGAGGGTAAGCTGGTGGCGGTGAATACCTCGGATGGAAGTCGCCTGTGGGAGGTTTCCCTGGAGGCGTCAAGGGCAACCACTGGCGGCTACGGCTGCGCCCCGCAAGCTACACCAGTAGCCATCTATGGCAGTCCGGCGGTGGCGGGGGGCCTGGTCTATGTTGCTGGCTATAACGGTAGAATCTACGCCATCAGTGCCAGCACGCGCCTGTCCCAGGACAGGTATGTCAATGAGACTGACCCCCAGCCCATTATCGGGGGACCGGTGGTCGTCGGGGATAGGGTCTATCTGGGCAGTGCTGACGGCAGGGTCTATGCCCTGGATGTGGTAAGTCTTGACCCAGTGTGGGACGAGCCGTTTCAGACCGGCGGCAAGATCTGGTCAACGCCGGCGATAGAGGGCGATACGCTGTATATTGGCTCCTTTGATAAGAAGCTCTATGCCTTGAATGCTGGCGACGGCACTGAGAAATGGGCGTTTGAGACCGAGGGGGCTATCATCTCCACCCCACTGGTCTATGATGACACGGTCTGCTTTGGCGCCTTTGACCGGCACCTTTACTGCCTTGATGCTGCTGGCGGCAGCCTGAAGTGGAAATTCATAGCTGATAGCTGGTTCTGGGCTAAACCGGTAATTTATGATGATACCGTCTATGCTCCCTGCCTTGATGGCAAGGTTTATATATTAAAGGCGGAAACTGGAAGTGAGGTAGTGGATGCCATTGACCTTGGAAGCCCGGTTTCCTCATCGCCGGTTTTGGTTGGCAATGAAATTATCGTCGCTTCAGAGGAGGGCAAGGTATTCGCGGTAGACACCAGCAGTAATCAGCTTAGGCTACTAGCTGAAGTGGGAGAGATGGTATATGCCCCCCTCTGCGCCAGCGACGGCGTTGTCTATATTTATACCGGCAGTCAAAATCTCTATGCCCTGAACGTAGAGTCAGGGGCAAAGTTGTGGAGTCTGAGCATTAAGTAACAAGTGAGGTCTGGTTTTAGTGGGTATCGGGGATATCTGGAATTTAATCGCCATGCAGCCAATGATAAACACCCTCATTGTGCTGACTCATTATTTATTCGGTAGCTTCGGGGTGGCGATTATTGTGGTGACCATTATCGTTAACGCCGCGATGCTTCCTCTCACCCTGAAGCAGGTCCGTTCCTCCAAGGCGATGCAAGCCCTTCAGCCTAAGCTCGCCGAGATTCAGAAGAAGTATGCCAAGGATAAGCAAAGACTGGCTCAAGAGCAGATGAGGCTGTATAAGGAGTCCGGGGTAAGCCCGGCTGGCTGCCTCCTGCCCCTGCTGGTCCAGATGCCGGTCTGGATAGCCCTGTATCAGTCAATAATGCACGTTCTGGCGGTAATCCCGGAGAATCTACTTGGCCTGTCCAAGTATCTTTATTCCTGGCCGGTGGTATATTCCACGCTCCCGCTGGAGAACAAGTTCCTCTGGCTGAACCTGGCTACGGGGGATATGATGCTGGCAATCCTGGTCGGGGGGACGATGTGGGTGCAGCAGAAGATGGTTATGACACCAACCGCCGACCCCAGGCAGCAGTCGCAGGCCAGTATGATGCTCTGGCTGATGCCGATGATGTTTGCCTTCCTCACCCTGTCCTTTCCCAGCGGGCTGGCTCTTTTCTGGGTGACGTCAAATGTGGTCAGGATTGGTATCCAGTATTCTGTTACCGGCTGGGGTGGGTTGGTTAAGTCAGCGCCGAAAAAGCAAGGTGAGAGGGACAAAAAGTATAAGCAGCTCATCTCTGGGGTGGAGAAATCGCCTCAGGGTGGTGATATTGTTGCGCCGAGTTTGACGCAGGAAGAAGGTTTGAGCCATGAAGAGCCTGGAAGTAAGCGGCAAGACCGTGGAGGAGGCTACCCGAAAAGCATTAGAGCAATTAGGCCTCAGCCGAGAAGAGGTAGAGGTCACCGTCGTAAAGGAAGGTAGGCGTGGTGTCCTCGGTCTGGGGGCGGAGGAGGCTAAGGTTAGAGTGCGACCGCTGGCGGCTGTACCTGAGGAACCTGAGAAGCCTGAAAAACCCGAGAAACCTAAGAAACCTAAGAAGCCCAAGGAACCTGAGGAACCCAAGAAACCTGAGGAGGCTGAGGAGAGGGGTGAGATAGATGAGACAGCAGTCAGTGTCCTGGAGGCCCTTCTTGCTCGGTTGGGGTTGGAGGCGTCGGTTGTTTCCGAAATTAAACCGCCGCTGGGGGGAGGCGAGGGTGCCCCTGATGTCATTACCCTTAATGTGAAGGGTGATGACCTTGGTATCCTCATCGGGCGGCGTGGTCAGACCCTGGCCGCCCTTCAGCATATTGTCCGGCTTATCGTCGCTAATCGGGCGAAGGCCCGGGTGCCGATAGTTATTGACGTTGAGGGGTATAAGCAGCGCCGCTACGAGGCATTGCAGGCTTTAGCCCGGCGGGTGGCGGAGCAGGTGAAGACGAGGGGAAGGCCGTTTGCCCTGGAACCGATGCCCGCTTATGAGAGGCGCATTATCCATCTTACCCTGGCGGATAACCCTGACGTTACCACTGAGAGCACCGGGGAGGGTGAGGTGCGGAAGGTGGTTATTGTGCCCAAGAAGCAGCGCTGATTTATGGGGTGTTTATGTTTCGTCCCGTTGGCAGTAAGGTTAATTTCCCCCAATTTGAGGAGAAAATCCTCAGCTTCTGGAAAAGCAAAAAGGTCTTTGAGCGGAGTGTAGACGCCCGCCAGGGCGGGCAGCGCTTCGTCTTGTACGAGGGGCCACCGACGGCTAATGGCAGCCCGGGGATACACCATGTGCTTTCCCGCGTCTTTAAGGATGTCATCCCCCGCTATAAGGCGATGAAGGGCTATTATGCGCCGCGCATCGCTGGCTGGGATACCCACGGACTGCCGGTAGAGCTGGAAGTGGAGAAGGAGCTTGGCCTTACCAGCAAGAAAGATATTGAGGACTTTGGCATTGCCAAGTTTAACGCCCGCTGCCGGGAGAGCGTTTTTAGCTACCTCAAGGAGTGGAATGCGCTGACCGAGCGCATCGCCTTCTGGATTGACCTTGAGCATCCCTACATCACCATGGACAATAACTACATTGAGACCTGCTGGTGGGCGATAAAGGGGATGTGGGATAAGGGGCTCATCTATCAGGGCTATAAGGTTACCCCCCACTGCCCCCGCTGCGGCACCTCACTTTCGTCCCACGAGGTCGCACTGGGCTATCAGGACGCCGAAGACCCTTCAGTTTATATAAAGTTCAAGGTCTCGGGAAAATCAGTGACTAAGCTTCCCTCAGATAAGCCTGCCTATTTACTTGCCTGGACGACAACACCGTGGACACTGCCGGGGAATACGGCACTGGCGGTAGCGGCTGGTGCTGAATATACGGTAGTTGAAGTAGGGGATGAATATTTAATCCTAGCTGACGCCTTGCGCGGGCGGGCGGGGCTTGGTGATTACGGAGTGGTGGGTAAGGTAAGGGGTAGTGAGTTGGCGGGATTACACTATGAACCTTTGTATAAGGTGACAATTTTCGCCGACAAGAATGATTTGCCAGGTTATCGAGTTTTGGAGGGCGATTTTGTTTCTATGGAAGAGGGAACTGGTATCGTGCATATCGCCCCTGCCTATGGTGAGATAGACTTTGAAGTGGGCGAGAAGGAGAATTTACCCCTTGTTCACTCTGTGAATCTCGATGGAATAGTTAAGAAATTTCCAACTGGTTATACACCTAGTATATATAGGCGTATGCTTCGAGATGAAGCCTTGGGATTAATATCGCCTGTGGAAACAATGCAGTCTATTCCAGGCCACGGTAAATTCGTCAAAGACGCCGATAAAGATATTCTTGCCGACCTGAAATCGCGAAACCTGCTCCTTCGCAGCGAGACCATTCGCCATACCTATCCCTTCTGCTGGCGCTGCGCTACCCCCCTTCTTTACTACGCCAAGCAGACCTGGTATATCAGGACGACGGCACTTAAGGACGACCTTATCGCCCGCAACGACGAGATTAACTGGTACCCGGAGCATATCAAGTACGGGCGTTTTGGCGACTGGCTGCAGAATAATGTTGACTGGGCTTTTTCCCGGGAAAGATACTGGGGGACGCCGCTGCCGGTCTGGCGCTGTGAGTCCTGTGCTAGTTATGAATGCGTCGGTGGTGTTGGTGAGCTGGAGAAAAAGCCCAAATTCTCCGGCTTTAGACAGCCTTTGGATTTACACCGTCCCTTTGTTGACGAGCTGAGCTTTAGTTGCTCAAAGTGCGGCGGGGTCATGAAGCGGCTGCCGGAGGTGATTGACTGCTGGTTTGATTCCGGAGCCATGCCCATCGGGCAGTACCACTATCCCTTTGACAATAAAACCCTGCTTGAGGACGGGAGGTTCCCCGCCGATTATATCAGTGAAGCCGTTGACCAGACGCGGGGGTGGTTTTACAGCCTTCACGCAATATCCACCCTGTTATTTAATCGCATCTGTTTTAATAATGTCATCTGTCTCGGGCACGTCCTTGACGCCAAAGGGGAGAAGATGAGCAAGGCTAAGGGGAATGTGGTTGAGCCCTGGGCGATAATCAATAGCTATGGGGCTGATGCCTTGCGCTGGTGTTTTCTCACCGGCACGGCGCCGGGTAATGTGCGCCGCTTCTCCGAGGAGGCGGTGGCTGAGGTAAGCCGCCGCCTCTTTTTAACCCTGTGGAACGTCTATTCCTTCTTTGTCACCTACGCTAATATCGACCACTTCACCCCCGGCTCGGAAAAGGTTTCCTTAGAGCCGTCAGAGCTTGACCGCTGGATTATCTCCGAGCTTAACCAGCTTACCGCCGATGTTGACGGCGGGCTGGAGGCTTATAATCCAACGGAGGTGGGGAGGAAGCTCGAGAGCTTTGTAAACGTCCTGTCTAACTGGTATGTGCGGCGGAGCCGGCGGCGGTTCTGGAAGAGCGAGAGCGACGCCGATAAGCTGGCGGCATATACCACGCTCTACGAATGCCTGGTTACCCTGTCAAAGCTGCTCGCCCCCTTTACCCCCTTCCTGGCTGAGGAGCTGTATCAGAACCTGGTGCGGTCGGTTTTCCCTGATGCCCCGGAAAGTGTGCATCTGACTGACTTTCCAGTGGCGGATAGGAGCCAGATTGATAAGCAACTCGCCGATGACATTCGACTAGTAATGAGAATAGCGAGCCTAGGGAGAGCAGCTAGGAGCCAAGCCGGTATTAAAGTGCGTCAACCTTTGCAGTATGCTGGAGTTAAGGTAGTATCGAAGACGGAGGAAGAAGCACTCAAACGATACGAGCTCCAAATCCTTGAGGAGCTCAATGTTAAAAAAGTTGAATATAAAGATAGTGACTATGATTGGTTTTCACGGCAATCCGAATTTGGTGTAGTTAGTGAATGGAATTATACGGTTGCTGTACTCAGAAATATCTCTCCTGAACTTAAAGCTGAAGGCATGGCGCGGGAGATAGTGCGCCGCCTGCAGGCGATGCGCCGCTCCGCCGGCTTTGACATCGCCGACCATATTATCACCTATTATCAGGGGGAGGATTATATCAGGGAGATAATGCAGGACAAGCCTTCTGCCGACTATATCAAGCAGGAAACGCTCTCCAAAGAGCTTATTGGTGGGGTTCCGGAGGAGGGCGCCTTTACCGAGCGCCAAAAGATTAGCGGCTACGATATTTTACTGGGGGTTAAGAGGCTGGGCTAGGGCGGTGGGCTTTCGGTAAGGGTGGCGTAGGTGGTATATTTTGCATTGCCCCGCCAGTAGACTATTTCTACCCTCTGCCCGATTTGACAGGAGGTTATTGCTTGTATAAGGTCATCAGTGTTAGCTATCTCCTTGCCGTTGAAGCCGACAATAACATCCCCCGCCTTTAGTCCCGCTTCCTCGGCGGGATAGCCAGAGATTACCTTGGCGATAAATATCCCTTCGTTTACCGCTAAGCTGTACTGCCCGACCAGGTAGGGGGTTACCTCATAGTAACTTATCCCCAGGTAAGGCCGGACCACATGGCCGGTGTTTATCAGTGCGGTGATGATGGGCACCGCCGAGTCGATGCTTATCGCCCAGCCCATCGCCTCCACACCGACCATAGAAATCTTGACACTGGTGATGCCAACCACCTCGCCCCGCATATTTACCAGCGGCCCGCCACTGTTACCCGGGTTGATGGCGGCGCTGGTGCCGATAAGGTCGTGAAGCGTTTGCCCCGGTGATATGGTTATGGAGGCGCCCAGGCTCCTGACTATTCCTTCCGAGGGGGTTATTCCCAGCCCCAGTGAGTTGCCAATCGCCAGTACCCATTCGCCAAGCACCAGTTGGGAGGAATCCCCCTCGCTGGCGCTTGCCAGGTTTTCAGCGTCAATCTTAACTACTGCCAGGTCAGTGAGGAAGTCGGTGCCGACTATCGTCGCGGGGAAGGTCCGGCCATCATCCAGGGTTACCGTTATGCTCTGTGCCCCGGCAACGACATGGTCGTTGGTCACTATGTAGCCAGCTTCATCTATAATCCACCCTGAGCCAGCGCCTTCCTGGGTGTATGGTTGCTTGAAGATGTCGTAGGTGGTGGCCTTGGTGTTGATAGCTACCACCGAGGGCTTGACCTTGGCGATGACCGAGATAAAATCGGGAAGCGGCTGGCTTTGCTCAGCGGGGGTGGTTGGGGTTGAGGGTGGCGAGATATGCAGCGAGGGCAATACACAGCTACTGCCGAGGATAAGGCATAGGATTATAAGGGAGGCCAGTAGATATTTTATGTTTATCTTCTTCATTATTTTCGTCGCTGTGGCTTCATTATACGGGCGAAATGTTAATTTTTTGTTAATTTCTCCGTTCTTCTGCCCTTTTATTGTAGCATGCAGGCAAGGTTAGGGCAAAGGCTTTTTGTCGCTATCTGGTTGCTTTGCCAAGATAAAATCTGCTATAGTTTAACCCAGTTTTAATAGAGGGGGATGGTCTTGGCACCCAGTCAGGTAATAGATAAGGCGAGAAGCGAAGGCAGGACGGTGCTGACTGAGGTTGAGTCTAAGGAATTTCTCAAAGCGGCCGGGATAGACGTTATTGATACCAGGCTGGCCACCTCCAGGGAGGAGGCAATCTCCATAAGCCAAAAGTTCGGTTTCCCCGTGGTATTGAAGATAGCCTCGCCGGATATTGTGCATAAGAGCGACGCTGGCGGGGTTAGGCTGGGGTTGAAGACAGCCAGTGAGGTGGGTAAAGCCTACGCCCAGATTTTACAGGCTATCAGGCAAAACCACCCCGCGGCGAGGATTCAGGGGGTGGCGGTGCAGAAGATGGCTCGCCCCGGCGTTGAGGTGATTATCGGTATGTCCAAGGATGCCCAGTTTGGTCCGGTGCTTATGTTTGGGCTGGGGGGGATTCTGGTCGAGGTCCTCAAAGACGTCTCCTTCAGGATTGTTCCCTTATCCCGGAGGGACGCTGCTGAGATGCTCAGGGAAGTAAGGGGCTATCCCTTGCTCGAGGGTTATCGGGGTCAGGAGGCGGTGGATATTTCCTGCCTTGAGGAATGGCTGCTTAAGGTGTCTGATTTTGTCGAAAAGAACCCTGAAATCAGGGAGCTTGACCTCAACCCCATTTTTGCCTATAGCGATGGTGCGGTAGCCGTAGATGCCAGAGTCATACTGGAGGAAAATAGGTGATGAACCTGAGATTGATGCTGGAGGCGGCGGCAGGGCGGTACGGGAAGAAGACGGCGGTGGTTATGGATGAGCGCCGGTTATCCTATGCCCAGCTGGATGAAGCCTCAAATAAGATAGCTAATGCCCTGCTGGGGATGGGGGTTAAAAAGGGTGAGCGGGTGGCGATGCTGCTTTCCAATAGCCCGGAATTTGCCGCTATCTACTTTGGCGTGGTCAAGATTGGCGGCATTGCCGTCCCCCTGGATACCAAGTATAAGCTTACCGAACTGGGCTCGCTCTTTAACGACTCCCAGCCCCGGGTTGTGGTGGCGGAAAGCCCTTTTTTGGGACCAATAGCCCCGGCGCTGGCGGGGTTTAAGTCCATCGCCGGCGTCATCGAGCTAGGTTCTGAGCATAAGGGTCAGTTTCTTAGCTACCAGGAGATTATGGATACCAGTCCGGCGGAGCCGGTGGCGGTGGAATTGAAAGGCGAGGATATTGCCCATATCGCCTATACTTCGGGGCCTAGCTTTAACCCCAGAGGGGTGGCGATGTCCCATGAGGCGCTGGTCAGGGAGGCAGCCATATCCGGCGATGGCTTTCGGCAGACGGACAAGGATATAGTGGTGCTCTTCGCCCTGCCCATGCACCATGCCTTTGGCCTGGTGGTGATACTGCTGACGGCAGTCATCAAGGGGAGCACGGTGGTGATGCTGGGCGGGCTATCGATTAATAGCCTTCTCGAGGTCATTGAGCGGGAGAAGGCGACCATCTTTATGGCGGTGCCCTTCGTCCACGCCCTGATAGCTAGCACCGCCGAGACCGAGGGGATACACCATGACCTGAGCTCTCTCCGGCTCTGGGGCACGGCGGGGGCGGCAATGCCGCCTAATACCTGGCAAAAAATCAAGCAACTTCTCGGCTTATCGGCGGTTGATTTCTGGGGTATGACCGAGTCCGCAGCTCATGTTACCTGCCAGTCCCCTGATGGTGCCGGCAAGCCGGGCTCGGTGGGGAAGGCTCTGCCCGGGTGGGAGCTGAAGATAGTTGACGATGATGGTCGGGAGCTGCCGCCAAACCAGCCGGGTGAGATAGTGGTTAGGGGACCAATAATGAATAGCTACTATAACAATCCCCAGGCGACGGCTGAGGTGATAAAGAACGGCTGGCTCCATACCAGTGATATTGGCCGGGTGGATGAGGAGGGGTGGCTGTTCCTGCTGGGGGGCAGGAAGAAGGATATGCTCATCGCTAAGGGGCAGAATATCTATCCCAGCGATATTGAGCAGGTGCTGGCTAGCCATCCCAAGGTGGCTGCGGCGGCGGTGGTGGGAGTCCCCGATGAGGTGCGGGGGGAGTCGCCGCGGGCTTTCATCAGCTTGAAGGCGGGGGAGGTGGCTACGGAGCAGGAGATGAAGCGGTTTTGCCTTGAGCGCCTGGCTAATTATAAGGTGCCGAGGGAGTTTATCTTTGCCGACTCCTTGCCCAGAACTGCCGAGGGCAAGATTGATAAGAAGAGCTTACGGGAGAAATAAGTGAGGAGAAGGGTAGTAGTGACCGGGGTGGGGGCGGTAACCCCCCTGGGGATTGGGGTGGAGAAGAGCTGGGAGTCATTGTGCCGGGGGAAATCGGGCGTCGGCGAGGTTACCCACTTTGATGCCAGCGATTTTCGCACCAGGGTTGCTGGAGAGGTCAAGGGCTTTAACCCCTCGGATTTTATTGATAAGAGGCTGGCAAGGAGGGGAGACCGTTTTATCCATTTTGCCCTGGCGGCTACCAGGATGGCAGTAGAGGATTCAGGGCTATCCATAAATGGCAGTAATAGCGAGCGGGTGGGGGTATCGGTGGGGACAGCCATGGGCGGGATAGAAAGTATAGAAAAGAACCATCAGCTGCTGCTCCGGGGTGAGCGCCGCCAGATTACCCCCTTCTTTATCCCCAGTTTCCTGTGCAATATGGCGACCGGGCAGATTGCTATTGAGTTCGGGGCGAGGGGGGTGAATCTGTGCTCGGTGACCGCCTGTGCCTCAGGGACGCAGGCTATCGGCAATGCCTTCAGGGTTATCCAGGAGGGCGAGGCTGACGTTATGATTGCTGGCGGGAGTGAGGCGGCTATCAGGCCGCTGATATTTGCCGGACTGGATGTGATAAAGGTCATGACTGCCAGAAACGACGAGCCGGAGAGAGCCAGCCGTCCCTTTGATAAGGACCGCGATGGCTTTATCATCAGCGAGGGAGGTGGGGTAGTCATCCTGGAGGTGCTGGAGTCCGCCCAGAATAGGGGGGCTAAGATTTATGGGGAGGTGCTGGGCTACGGGCTTAACAGTGATGCCTATCATATCACCGCCCCCGACCCTGAGGGCAGGGGTGCCGCCGGCTGTATGAAGATGGCGCTTAAAGACGGTGGCATCTCCATTGACAAGGTTGATTATATTAACGCCCACGGCACATCAACCGTGCTTAATGACCTCTCTGAGACCCGGGCGATAAAGAGCGTCTTTGGGGGGCGGAGCAAACAGATACCGATAAGCAGCAACAAATCAATGATGGGACATATGTGGGCTGGTGCCGGGGTGGTGGAGGCAATATTCAGCCTGCTGACGATTAACCACGGTATTATCCCGCCCACTATCAACTATGAAACACCGGACCCGGAGTGCGACCTTGACTATGTGCCCAATGAGGCGAGAAAAGCTGAGGTGAAGGTAGTCCTGTCTAATTCCTTCGGCTTTGGTAGCACCAATGCCACCCTGCTCTTGGGGAAGTACCCTCCCCGGTAAGAGCCGTTCCCCTTTTTAGAAAGTTGCCATATTGCCAAGAACGCCATCATGTGCTACCATACATAGTGCTACTAGGTGTTATGGTAAGAGAGGTAGGTTAGATGGCACAACGGCGAGAGTTAATCAAAGGCAGTATCGATTCCCTGCTTCTTTGCCTCATCGAGCGGCAAGCGATGTACGGCTATTTGATTATTAAAGAGCTTGAGCGGAGAAGCCAGGGCTACTTTAAGTTTAAGGAGGGCACCCTCTATCCTGCCCTTCACCGCCTGGAGGAGGTGGGCTTAATCCGCGGCGAGTGGCAGGCGCTGCCCAATGGACGTCAGCGAAGGTACTATCACATTACGGCAAAGGGTCTCCGCCGGCTGACCGCTGAGAGGAGCCAGTGGGAGGACTTTCTGTTTGCCATGAACCTGATTATTCAGCCGGCGTCTGACTATCATGAGGTGTAGAAGTGGTAACTGCCCTGAGTCATTACCTTGATAGTGTCCGGGAGAATCTGAGGCTTGGCCGCTCCGTGGAGAGTGAGGTTATCCACGAGCTGGAGACGCATATTGAGGATGAGCTCCAGGAGTTAAGGGAAGCCGGCTTGTCGGAAGAGGAAGCGGCTAGCACCTGCCTCACCCTTTTAGGCTCGGCTAAATTGTTAGCCCGCCAGATATATGAAGCCCATAGCCAGGGTAGCTGGACTCAGGCGTTACTGGCCGCCATGCCCCACATGCTTTTTGGTCTTTTGTTTGCTGTGAGCTGGTGGCGGGGTGCTGGCTGGCTACTGGGCATGCTGGTGCTGGTCCTCAGTATGGCGGTCTATGGCTGGTGGTGGGGTAAGCCAGCCTGGCTTTTCCCCTGGCTCGGCTACTCGCTGCTACCGGTGGTGGCGGCTGGCCTCCTCTTACTCTATCTGCCCAAGGGGTGGTCCTGGGTGGCAATAGTCATCTATCTCCCCCTGGCATTATGGCTTTTATGCTCAATTACGGTTAAAACCATAAGGAGGGACTGGTTATATACCTCGCTGATGCTACTGCCGGTGCCGACCATTATCGGCTGGTTCATAGCGTTTGAGCCGATAGATAGGTTACCCGAGCACTGGCTTCAGCGCATCGAGCAATTTGCCCCGTGGATTGGGCTGACCTTCCTCGCTTTAGGGTTGACGGTGGCAACCTTTATTCGCCTGAGAAAGCGCTGGTTAAGGGTGTCGGTGCTGGTGGTATCGGGGCTGCTGACCTTGACCATGGTTGCCTACTATACCGAGGGTAGACTCAGTCTACCTGCCCTTTTGGTCCTGGTGGTGGTAATGTTGCTTCTTTTGCTAAGCCCGGCGTTAGTAGAACGAACGCTGAGGCATAGCGGCTACCCGAAGGGAAGCGTCAATGCAAAGGGTAACGGTAGTTACTGATAGTCTGGCTTGTCTAACCAAGGAATTGGTAGAGAAGTACGGGATTAAGATTGTACCCCTCAATATCCACTTTAATGGTAAGATTTATAAAGACTGGGTGGATATCACCCCTAAACAGGCGTATGAGCTATTTTTAAAGGCTCCCGGCTCCTGGGGCTCATCGGCACCCTCCCCCGGGGATTACCTTAAGGTTTTCCGCGAAGCCGGCAAGCGAATCAAGAATATCCTTTGTATTACTGTCTCGTCCAGGTTGAGCACAACGCATGATGTTGCCAAACTGGCTAGGGAGCAAGCCGAGGCTGAGCTTCCCCGGACCTTCATTAAGGTGATGGACTCCCAGCTGGCTACTGCCGCTGAGGGTCTGGTTGCTCTAGCCGCCGCTCAGGCGGCAAAGGCAGGCAAAAGCCTGGCTGAAGTGGCTAAAGTCGCCGAGGAAGTAAGGGATAAGGTTACATTTTTCGCCTTTCTGGATACCATCCGCTATGTTTACCGCTCCGGGCGCATACCCAAGGTAGCCGCCCGGGCGGGTTCTCTGCTCAATATCAGACCACTGCTTACCATTTCCTCAGGGGTGGTGCGTTTTAGGGGGGCAGTGAGGAGCCGGGAGCATGGCATAGAGCGGATGCTCAAGATGATGAGAGACAAGGTTGGGCAGAAGCCAGTTCATGTAGCCGTGATGCACGCCTATGCCTTAGAAGAAGCCCAGAAGCTAAAGGAGAGGGTGGCGTCGGCATTTAACTGCGTGGAGCTCTGGGTTACCGAGTTTAGCCCGCTGATGGGCTATGCCACCGGCACCGGGACCTTAGGTCTTGCTTTTTATCCTGAAGACTGAGGAGTAGATTTCTTATGGCGGAGAAGGTGGCTATTGTTGTTGACAGCATAGCCTGCCTCACCAAGGAATTGGTGGAGCAGTATAAGATTACGATTGCCCCCCTCCCCATTTCCGCTGGGGGTAAGATTTATCGGGACTGGGTGGATGTAACCCCATCCCAGGCTTACGAGCTCTTTCTCAAGGACCCGGACTCTTTTCAGGCAGCCGGCGCCTCGCCCGGCAGCTTCCTTGACGCCTACCGCGAAGCGGCTAAGCGGGCTAAAGACATCCTTTGCATTACCGTCTCGGCGGGGCTTAGCGGTGCCAATGAGGCGGCTCTGAAGGCAAGGGAGCACATCAAGAAGGAGCTTCCCCGCCTCTCCATTGAGGTATTGGACTCTCGGACGGCTACCGCTGCTGAGGGCTTTATTGCCCTGGCGGCGGCTCGGGCAGCGGCAGCGGGCAAGAGCCTGGCTGAGGTGGTTGAGGTGGCAAGGGAGATGAAGGATAAGGTTGTCTGGGTCGTTTTTCTGGATACCCTCCGCCATGTTTATCGCACCGGGCGCATACCCAAGGTGGCTGCCCGGGCGGGGTCAATACTGAATATCAAGCCGATACTTACTATGTCCCCGACGACCTCAGGGCTGATTCGTTTTACCGGCGCCGCGCTGACCAGGGGAGGTGGCATAGAGCGGATGCTTAAGATAGTGAAAGGCAAGGCAGGACAAAGCCCGGTTCATGTGGCGGTGATGCACGCCTATGCCCTGGCTGACGCCGAGAAGTTAAAGGAGCGGGTGGCGTCCGAATTCAATTGCGCCGAGCTCTGGATTAGCGAGTTTAGCCCGCTGATGGGCTATGCCACCGGCACCGGGACCCTAGGTCTTGCTTTCTATAAGGAGGATTAATGGTTAACGGAATTATAGCTATAATTCTCGGCTATCTGCTCGGTTCCATTCCAACCGCCTATATTGCCACCCGGGTGACTACCGGCAGGGACGTTCGCCGGCTGGGCGGGGGTAATGTTGGCGGTTTGAATGTCTTCCGCGAGGTGGGGCTTCTTCCGGCGGCGGTGGTGGGTATTGTTGACCTGGCTAAGGGGGCAGCCGCCGTCGCCATCGCCCAGTGGCTGCTGGATGTGTCCCCGCCCTTTGTTCTGGCGGCGGCAGTGGCGGCAGTGGTTGGTCACAACTGGATGGTCTGGCTGAAATTCAGCGGGGGGAAGGGTATGGGTGCCGCCATAGGTTCCCTGTTTGTTCTACTCCCCCTCTATGGGTATTCAATCGGGTTAGCCTTCTTCTTCGCCGTTGTTCTGATACTCTTCATAATTACCCGCAATGTCGCCCTGTCCATGGGCGTCGGGCTCCTTGCCCTGCCCTTCATTGGCTGGCTGGGCGTGAAATCAACACCGTTTATCATCTTCAGCGTCGTCCTCGGCTTGGTAATACTGGTAAAGTTTATCCCAACCGCCAGGCTGGCCCTGGCTAAAACTCGGGGGGTGAAGGGTTTTCTCTTTTACCGGGGACAGAAGGGTAAAAGATAGCCAGCCATCTAGCCAAAATGGGGCAAACGCTCTATAATTGGTGGTGTGGGTGATAGCCAGCTTATTTCTGATGTAAGGCGACTAGCTGAGAGCCTGGGGAAGTTTCCCGAGCCAGTAGTCAAGCCCACTTTTATTGCCGTCAGCGGCTTGCCCGGGACAGGAAAGAGCTACTTCTGCGGTGAATTGGCGGAGAGGCTGCGCTTTGTTGTTCTGGAAAGTGATGCCTTGCGCAAGACGCTTTTCCCCTTGCCAGCCTATAGTCCGGAGGAAAGCGCCTGCCTTTTCCGGGCACTGCACCACCTCATTGAAGGGCTGCTCAAGAAGGGGGTTTCCCTTATCCTGGATGCCACCAATTTATCAGAGCGGAACCGCGAGCGGCTATATAATATCGCTGACCGCCTTGATGTTAAGCTGGTGCTGGTAAGGGTTGAGGCGCCGCCGGAGGTGGTGTACGAGCGGCTTAAGTCAAGGGTAGGAGGGGCTAATGCACAGGACAAATCAGATGCCGACTGGTCGGTATATCAGAAGATGAAGCCTGCGGTTGATAAGATAAGCCGTAACCACTATGCGGTTGATACCTCAAGGGATATTACGCCGGTGCTGGACAAGATTGTCCGTGAGGTGAGACGTTAAAGGGAGAATAAGATGGAGATTAAGGTTATAGCTGGTGATATTACCAAGGTTGAGGCGGGGGCTATCGTACTGGGCTTGTTTGAGGGGGTGAAGCGCCCCGATGGCGAGCTGGCGGTAGTAGATAAGGCTTTGGCTGGGGCTGTCTCTCAGCTCATCAGTCAGGGTGAAATAAAGGGCAAGGTTCGTGAGGTAACTATTATTCATAGCCTGGGTAAGCTCCCCGCCGCCAGGGTTGCCGTTTTGGGCCTGGGTAAAAAAGAGGACTTGTCTCTGGATAGGGTTCGGATGGCGGTGGGTGAAGCCTGCCGCCTTTTGCAGCAGAGGGGGGTTGGCGATGCCGCCACTGTTGCCCTGGGAGGGGGGGCAGGGGGGATAGCCCTGGATGATGCCGCCCAGGCGGTGACCGAGGGTGCCCTGCTCGGCGCCTACTCATTCCGCCGGCACATGACGGGGAAAGCGGAGCATGGTGAACTCAAGCGGCTCACCATCGTCGCCGATAAGACCAAGCTCCCTCTCTTGCAGCCGGGCAGCGATAGAGGCAGGGTTCTGGCGGAAGCGACCAGACTGGCTCGCGATATGGTCAATGAGCCGGCTAATTACATGACGCCGTCTCATATGGCGGAAATAGCCGCCGGCTTAGCCAAGACCTACGGTCTTGAGCTTGAGGTTCTGGAGCGGGAGCAGATGCGTAAGCTGGGGATGGGGGCGCTTCTGGGGGTGACCCAGGGAAGCCGCCAGCCGCCAAAGTTCATCGTCCTCCGTTACCTGGGAGGTGGTCCGGCTCAGGTTGACCTGGCACTGGTGGGCAAGGGGATAACCTTTGATGCCGGGGGTATTTCCATAAAGCCAGCGGAGGGGATGGGGGAGATGAAGGGTGATATGGCGGGTGGGGCGGCGGTTATGGCGGCGCTAAGCGCCATCGCCCAGCTCAGGCTCAGGCTCAATGTATTAGCGATTATTCCCTGTACGGAGAACCTTCCCAGCGGTGAAGCCTTGAAGCCGGGTGACGTGCTGACGGCAATGAATGGCAAGACCATCGAGATTATCTCCACTGATGCCGAGGGGCGGTTAGCCCTGGCTGACGCCTTGAGCTATGCGGGTAAGCTTGGTGCCAGGCGTATCGTTGATGTGGCAACACTGACCGGCTCCTGCCATGTTGCCCTGGGTGATGATTGCAGCGGCGTTTTTGGTAATAGCCAGGAGCTGGTGGATAAGCTGATTGCCGCCAGTGCTGTCGCCGGGGAGCTTATGTGGCAGTTGCCGATGTATGAGCAGGCTAAGGAGCAGTTAAAGAGCGAGGTTGCCGATATTAAGAATATTGGCGGCAAGTGGGGAGGGGCGATTACCGCTGCCCATTTCCTGGCTGAGTTTGTCGGCGATACCCCCTGGGTCCACCTTGATATTGCCGGCACCAGTCAGAGCGAAAAAGAGCGGGGCTACATGGTGAAGGGGGCAACGGGGGTGGCGGTGCGCACCCTGGCTAACCTTGCCCTCTCCCTTGCCAAATAAGAAGCGGGTGCTGAAATAGGAAGCGAGTTGATTATGAAGATTAAATACCTGGGGCACTCGGCATTTGTTATCACCTCGGACAGTGGGCTGAGGATAATAACCGACCCCTATACCACCGCTCCCTCTTTGACCTATGGTGAGATAACCGAATCGGCGGATATCGTTACCGTGAGCCATGAACACCTTGACCATTGTAATGCCGCCGGGGTGAGGGGTAATCCTCAGGTAGTTAAGGGAGCCGGCAGGGTAGTGGTTAAGGGGATAGAGTTTAACGGCGTTGCTAGCTATCATGACGAGGCCAGGGGGAGGATGAGGGGTAACAACACCATATTCTGCTTTGATGTGGACGGGATGAGGGTGTGTCATCTCGGTGACCTGGGTCATTTGCTTGATGATAGGCAGGTTCTGGAGATAGGCGATGTCGATATACTGCTTATCCCCGTAGGCGGTTATTTTACTATTGATGCCAGGGCTGCCAGCCAGGTCTGTAACCAGTTGAAGCCCGCCGTAATTATACCGATGCACTATAAGACGGAGAAGGGCATCCCCGGCGTTGTCGGGGTGGATGCTTTCATAAAGGGTAAGGACAATGTCACCCGGCTGGACTTGAGCGAGGCTGAGTTCAAACGGGAAGAGCTACCGCCCCCCAGTCGAATCATGGTCCTGAGACCAGCGCTTTAGCAGTTGACTAAAGTGGTATAATAGTATATGGGGGGTGAGGTTCGGGGAACGAGAATTGCAAATTTGGATATAGGTTGTATTGTTCTTGCTGGTGGCAAGGGCTTGCGCTTGGGACGGGACAAGGTTCTGGAGATTGTTGGCGATAGTAATTTGCTCCAGCGGGTAGTATCCCGGCTCAGCTCCTTTAACAACGATATTGTTGTAGTTATTGCTAGCGGGAAGTCTCTTCCTCAGTTGACTGGTTACGCTGGGTTTAGAATAGTAACTGATATCTACCCCGGCAAGGGTGCCCTGGGTGGTCTTCACGCTGGACTTGCCGCCTCAAACTCGCAGTATAACCTTGTTGTCGCCGGTGATATGCCCTTCCTGAACCAAGCCCTGCTGCAATATATGGTACAGGTTTCGCCGGGCTTTGACCTTGTTGTTCCCCGGGTGGGTGACCTGGTTGAGCCGCTTCACGCCGTTTACTCAAAGGGCTGCCTTACCTCCATTGAGCGGCTGCTTAATCAGGGTGAGACAAGGGTCAGGGCGCTGTTTGGTCTGGTTAAGGTCAGATATATAGAGGGTGATGAGATTAGTCGGTTTGACCCTGAGCACCTGAGCTTTTTTAACGTTAATACCGAGGCTGACCTGGAGACGGCGCAGCGACTGGCAAAGGAGACAAGCGGTGATAAGCGTTGACGAGGCGCTGGAGAAGGTCCTGGAGCGCATAGCTGCTCTCGAAGCTGAGGAGAGCGACGTTCTTGGTTGTCTGGGGCAGGTTCTGGCTGAGGACGTATCTTCCCCGATTAACATCCCGCCGCTGGACAATTCAGCGATGGATGGCTATGCCGTCAGGTCGGCGGATACCCGTGGTGCCAGCCAAAGGTCGCCTTGCCTTCTCCGTGTTATTGAAACCGTCACCGCCGGTGCTGTTCCCAGCCGTGAGGTGAAAGCGGGTGAGGCTATCCGGATTATGACCGGGGCGCCAATGCCTGAGGGTGCTGACTCGGTGGTGAAGTTTGAGGATACCGATGAATCAAAGCGCCAGGGCGCTTCTAAGAAAATAGGGGAGATAGGCATCCTCGTTGAGGTAGAGCCGGGCTCGAAGGTGCGGCGGGTGGGTGAGGATATTACCGCCGGGTCACTGGTGCTGAGAAAGGGGACGGTAATCAGAGCGGCGGAGGTCGGTGTCCTGGCTTCGCTGGGGCGGAGCCGGGTGATGGTTATCCGCCGGCCGGTGGTGGCTATTCTAGCCACCGGGGATGAAATAGTGGACATTACCCAGCCGCTGCCTCAGGGTAAGATATATAACAGTAATAGTTATAGCCTGGCTGCCTTAGTCCTGCACTATGGCGGCATTCCCCAGCTCTTGGGGATAGCCTCGGACAGCGAGGACTCTCTGCTGGCTAAGCTTCGCCTCGGGCAGGAGGCTGACATGGTGATAACCTCCGGCGGCGTCTCCCTCGGCGATTATGATGTGGTGAGGGAGGTCTTGGCGAAGAAGGGCGAGATTATCTTCTGGCGGGTCCGGGAGAAGCCGGGGAAACCACTCGCCTTCGCTGTGCTCCGGGGTAGCGGGGGCAGAAATACACCCCTCTTCGCCCTCGCCGGTAATCCGGTGGGCGCCATGATTAACTTTGAGCTGTTTGCCCGCCCGGCTATCCTCAAGATGATGGGCAGGAAAAACTTGGCTAAGCCCACCGTGGAGGCGGTGGTTGAGGACGCCATTGAGAATGCCGGTGGGCGACGTATCTTCACCCGGGCGATTGTGGAAAAGCGTGGCGGTCGGTACTTTGCCCGGCTTACCGGTCCCCAGGGCTCAGGGATTCTGACCTCTATGGCTCTGGCTAACGGGCTGGTGATTGTTCCCGAGGATAAGCCCGGGGTGAAACGGGGGGATGTGGTTAGGGTAATGATGCTGGATTGGAGTGAAGAGATTGATATTTAGTGCTTCGGGGTTTGTCTTTGAACCACCGCCGGTAATATCCCGGGCGCGGCGCGTTCTGGTTAAACCGAGCGCTGCCTACCCGCTGTCATATCCGGTGACTACCAGCCCGGCTATGCTCTCGACGATAATAAACGGTATCAGGCAGATTAGCGATGCCGATATTCTGATTCTTGAGGGTACCCCCAGGGGCGACCCGGTGTTGCCGATATACAAGAGCCTGGGGTACAATTTCCCCCGGGTATTGACCATGGATGTGAAGGACTGCGTCTGGGTGGAGGTGGATAATCCTCTACCTAAGCCCCTGGCGATGCCTACCTTCTGGGTGCCTAATGTTATCCTGTCCTGTGACTACCTGATAACGGTGGCGCCGTTAAAGGTGATTAAGGGTGGCGGAAGCCTTAGCGTAATGAACCTGCTGGGGGTGGTGCCGAGCCGGAAGTATGGGGGTGGGGTAAAACGGGGGTGGAAGGATTTATACAGTCTGGGGATAAATAAGGTGATAGCTGACCTCTATTTTACCCTCCCCTTTGACCTCGGGATTATTGAAGCCCGCCAGAAGTTCGTCGGCGGGAGCGACCCCACCCAGGGTGAGGTTGAGAAGTGCGGCAAGATTTTTGTTGGTGAGCCCTACGAGGTAGATTGGGAGGCTTCGGAGATGCTGGGGCTTAAGACCGGTTACCTTGATTTAATCAGGGAGGCTAGAGTCGGGCTGGAGGGCTAAGCGGCATGACTAGCGACAAGTCAACTCAGCGCTGGTTTATTGATTTAGATTGGCTTGAGCAGCACAATCGTTCCTTCCTGGCTCTAGCTCAGGGCTGTTTGTGTTCCAAGTGCACTAAGAAGCGGAAGGGGGGCAGTGAGCCGATTTCGCCGGCGGAGCTTATATCCAGTATTGAGGCTTGCTGTGGCAAGGCGTCGGATTTTATTAGCGATAGCTCACCCATTTTAGAGAGCATATTTCGCCTTTTTCTGGCTAATGGCAACCAGCCTCTTAGCCCGGAGGAGCTGAGCAAGCAGCTAGCTAAACGGCGGGGTGGTGAAAGCCACCGCACCTCGGTTGAGATTCTATCCCGCCTTCTTAGGGATGAGCGCTACTACGGGCTAAGGCAGGCTCCCTAATACCTTACGCTGAAACCGGCGTAACTCCCGCTGTACCCTGACCAGCTGGTGACTACCCTTTCCACCTTAGCCGCCGGCGGTCCCACCTTGAGCTGGCTGATTAGCTTTTCCAATTGCTTCTTCTCCCCTTCAGCCACCACCTCTACGGCACCGCTGGGCAGGTTGCGCACATAGCCGCTCAAGCCAAGCTCACTGGCCCAGTGGGAGACAAAGGCACGGAAGAAGACGCCCTGAACATAGCCGTAGACTGTTGCCTGAACCGAAGCCGACTCTTTATTGCCCATCGCCTTATCTCAGGATGAACCTCAGCGGGAATTCTTGTTTGTCCAGTCTATATAGACCATGCCGGTGAGCCAGCTCAATAGCTTTATCAAAATCATGCCTGGGGAGGGGATGGGCGAGCTTTGGTTTGTCAAAGGCTTTATAGCAGGGGTGGTACTGAGCCATAATGTTCAGGTAGGTATTGGTGGAGATTTCCTGAGCAAGGAACCTTACCACCTCCCCGCTTCCGGCAAGCCCGTCAGGCAGCACTAGGTGGCGCACCAGGAGACCGCGCCGGGCTACACCCTGCTTATCCAGCTGGAGGTCGCCGACCTGGCGGTGCATCTCCTTGACCGCCGCCTTATTAATTTCGGGGTAGTTCTTTATCCCCGACAGCTCCTCAGCGGTTTTTTCGTCGGAGTACTTCATATCCGGCATGTAGATGTCGACAACACCGTCCAGCAGCTTCAACGTTTCTATAGCGTCGTAGCCGCCGGTGTTATAAACAAGGGGCAGATGGAGCCCCTTGGCCGCTGCCAGCTCTAGGGCATCGAGGATATAAGGGACAATATGGGTGGGGCTGACCAGGTTTATGTTGTGGCAGCCCCTCTCCTGGAGGGAGAGCATCATCCCGGCTAGCTGTTCGCTATCCACCGGGCTCCCCTCCCCGAGCTGGCTTATGGTGTAGTTCTGGCAAAAGAGGCAGTGGAGGTTACAGTAGGTGAAGAAGATTGTCCCCGAGCCGTGTGTGCCAACGAGGGGCGCTTCCTCACCGAGGTGGGGACCGTAGCTTGAGACCATGACCTCGGTGGTAATCTGGCACTCCCCCCCTTTTCCGGCGAGGCGGTTGACCCGGCAGCGGCGGGGGCACAGCTGGCACTCCTCCAGTATTGACCTGGCTTTCTTCGCCCGAGCCTTTAACTCCCCACTGTCATGGAGCTTTTGATAGGCGGCTATATCTCTTGCCCCTCCTCTTCCTCTCGCTTCCTCACCTTTTTGATTACTTCCACTTCCATCGGAGGGGGGAGGACGGTGGTGGTTATTTTCTTAGCGTCTTTCTTGGGCTTCTTCTTTTCTCGCCATCTATAATCTCGCTTTCCCACGGCAGCACCTCTACTTGGGGATGGTTAATTAAAGTTTAGCAGAGAGGGATTATGGTGTAAAGTTGGCGGGAAGTTGGGCTAGGGCGGAGCAGGCGGCTTCGGTCTCCGCCGCCTTTTTACTCTTGCCCGACCCCCGGCCCACTATATTATCGCCTGCCCTTACCTCGACGGTGAATGTTCGGTCATGGGCTGGTCCGGCGATGGCTATTAGCTGGTAGGTGGGTTTTGGCTGCTGCCTTGCCTGCAGAAGCTCCTGCAATCGCGATTTATAGTCTGTCTCCGCCCCTTTCTTTAGCCCTTTACCAGTCGTTCTCAGGATGAAGTCCCTGGCGGCATCCAAGCCCTGGTCAAGGAAGATAGCGGCTATTATCGCTTCTAGGGTGCTTGCCAGGTTAGCCGGCTTACGCCGTCCCCCGCTTGCCTCCTCCCCCTTTCCCAGATAGAGATAATCGCCCAGCTTGATAGCCCTTGCTGTGCGGGCTAGGGCATCCCGGCGCACCACCGATGAGCGGAGCTTGGTCATCCCCCCTTCGCTCAAGTCGGGAAAGCGCTGATATAGCTCTTCAGCGATGACAAAACCCAGGATAGCGTCGCCAAAGAACTCAAGCCTTTCGTTGGAGGTCAGGTTAAGACCGGGGTTCTCATTGATATAGGAGGTGTGAATTAGGGCTTGCTCCAGCAGGGAGCGGTCGTTAAACGAGATGCCCAGGATTTTCTGCAGCGCGTCTAAGTCAGCCATGGCTTCTTTTCTTAGGCTTAGCATAAAGGGGCAGGCTGGCGATGTCAAATTCCAATTAACTTTGATTTTTCACAAATATTCAAGCTGAATTTATGCGGATAGAATTTTAGGAGTTAGGGGAAAATACTATTGTTCAGGCTTCATCCGTTTGCCAAGCCAAGCTCCAAGTATGAGGTATATGATAGACATCGCAAAGGCAAAACCTATGCCTCCTTGTGCTGATGTGGTCTCCCCTGTAAGTTCGGATATTGCAACCCCGACTTCGCCGCCTAATACTCCAACGGCAACACCAACAAGCATCAATACTCCAGCAGCTATCGTCAGACCGAAGGGCATCAACTTAGTAATCAAGACTATAAATCCGAGGATAATTCCTATTAAGTAGGTCATTGAAAATGGAATGACGAAGTTCCATCCAGAGAAAGTCTTTTCCCCAGCCGAATACCAAGGAAGCGAGAAAGCTACTATCGTTAAAGCCCATAGAATGCCATAGAATAGCCTTGCCATTTTAGTATTCTAATCCTGTGACTATTTCAGATAGCTTTAAGTTATATCTCAGCGAAGAATTTGTCAAGTTCAAAGCCAATATCCTCTTGACAAAGTAAGAATAATATGCTACTCTTCTAATAAGAGTAATCAGTTAGGAGGAGTTAAATGCAAAAAAAAGATGAAAAGAAGCTTATTAAGAAGACACTTATACTTCACCCTATAATGGATGGCTATGTAAGGAAGACTTGGTCAATCTTGATAGACAAAGGGCACAATGCCACATATTCAACAGCCCTAAATGTGATGCTACTTATGGCTATTATGGAGGTCGCTGAGAAAACTCGATTGAGCGAAAAAACGAATGAAACGATCTCGGGATTTTTGGAAGACCAGGAAACGATTACTAGATTAAACTTGGAAGACCATCTTGCTGAATTAGGCCAGCGTTATCAAGGTATAGGAATAATGAGGAGGTAAAATGGATAATCAAAAAGCTCCTTAGCGAAAGAGTGTTGAGCATACTGCATATGAAAACGATAAGCAATGTTACGCAAGAAATTGACACTCCCACGTGTAAAGGATACAATAACCAATGCGCTGGGGAATCGTCTAGCGGTAGGACAGCGGACTCTGGATCCGCCAGGGAAGGTTCGAATCCTTCTTCCCCAGCTTTCGGGTGGCGCATTCGTCTAGGGGTTTAGGACACCTCCCTCTCAAGGAGGAGATCACCGGTTCGAATCCGGTATGCGCTACCAACAAAAATGATATAATCCCCCCTAGGGAAAACGTAATGCCTAAGTTAGGTAAAGCCCTATCCATAGCATTAGTGGTAGCTATTTTAGCCGCTTTAGGTGGCATCGTTTATCTCGCCGCTACCCCTCAGCCAGGCGAAAAATTTACCGAATTCTATATTCTTGGCCCTCAAGGCAAGGCTGAGAACTACCCCCGGCAAGTCATACTGGGTGCCAATGTAGATGTAATCATAGGCGTGGTCAATCATGAATACCAGCCGGCAGCCTACCGCGTCGAGATAACCATAAATGATGTCAGGATTAAAGAGATAGACATCGGCACCCTGGCTCATGAGCAGAAATGGGAGCAGGAAGTCAGCTTTGTCGCCCAATCAGCGGGGGATAATCAGACGGTCGAGTTCTGGCTGTATAAAGATAACCAGCTTGAGCCCTATCTCCAACTAGATATTGATATTGATGTCAGACAGCCAGATTGACAAAGTGACCAGGTGACATTAAAGTTTATGTTAAATGGAGAGCCATGCTTGAAATAAGGGTCTGCGAAATCAGAGGCAAATGCCCGGTGCATAAGGTAGGGGATAAAATCATAGTTGATGGAGCTAGCATTGTCCTGGGTAAAACAAATGCCTTATGCGTCCACGCTCTGTCAACTTTACTCCACTATGTGGTTGCCCTAGACGAGGGGGCTGACCCGGTAAAGCTGGGGCTGTCAAAGGACAAGGAATACGCCTATATGCAGTGTGTCGACCCCGGCGCACCCTACACCGAGGGTGGCACCGTGATTTTCGAATGTCGCCGAATTAAAGGAGAAGGGGTGAAAGCAAAATGATAGGCTACTTTTCCACATATTATTTTGTTCGTCCACCATATGTAGCTTTGGGAAATTTTAGCTATATGCCAGAAAAGGGAATTAAGACATATTCAGAATATAATTACTTGAAGCCGGGGATTGCTTCCTTCCTACGGGTAAGGCACTTTGAATATGCACTCCGACTGACAAAAGAGTATTTTCAGAAATGCAACGTCATTGACTTCGGCTGCGGAGATGGCCCGTTTCTTCCATCACTAGCAAGGTATTTCAATCATGTTGTTGGAATTGACTGGGAGCCCCAGTTTGTGGAGCTTGCCGCTAAAGTTGTTAGTGCCGCCAACCTTAAAAATGTAGAGCTGCTATGTAACCGTGACCTGACAATGCCTGATTTGAAGTCAAAGTTGGGCAAAAGAAAATATCATATCCTATTTTTACTAGAAACAATAGAACATGTTGGTGATAAATCTGACTTATGGAACTCCAAGGTTAAATTTATCAAAGAGCTCTTCACACTGATTGATGAAACAGGCATCATTGCAATTTCAGTGCCTAATATGGTCGGTATACCCTTCTTGCTACAAAGGTTAGGGCTCTTCTTGTCAAATGAGAAGAGAGAGGCAATATCTACGACTAACCTACTCAAAGCATCATTCCTTAACTATACAACCGACCTTGAACGGCAGTGGCAATGGTGGCACTTAGGGAAGATTGGGCATTTAGGGTTCAACCATCAGAAGCTAGAAAGCCATATGAGAAAAGAGTTTCAAATATTAAAAAGAAAGAGCATAATATTCCAAGTTATATATACCTGTCAGAGGAAAAGCTAACTGTGGCTGAAACTAAAAAGAAAAGAACAAGGGGTCAGACCGCCGAGGAAATTAAGTTCTATGATAGTCACTATTTGCGCGGTGAGTCTAAAATTACCAACCCGTTCAAGAAGTGGCTTGTATCACTAGCTCCGGCAATGCCAAACCCTAAAGAGTGTACTAATAGGCTATTGATGGCATTGGGTCAGATTAGCGGCAAACGTATATGTGACATAGGGTGTGGCACAGGACTACTCACCTGGGAACTAGCAAAACGGGGGGCTCGTGTTTCAGCGATAGACATATCTATGGAAGCAGTCAGGATAACACGGGAGAGAATTAAAGGGTTCATTGGGCAAGTAGACGTGAGGCAAATGGATGTCTGTAACCTCCTCTATGATGATGAATCTTTTGACATAGTAACCGGCACTTTTATTCTTCACCATGTTGATATAGCAAAAGCAGCCAGCGAGATTAGTAGAGTATTGAAGCCGGGCGGTAGAGCTATTTTTGCTGAGCCTTTGGCACACAATCCAATTTCCAATATATGGAGAAGGTTGACGCCTAATATAAGGACTTCAAATGAATGGCCCCTGTCATATCCAGAGATTTCGGAAATGAGCCAGTATTTTAGCTCAGTAAAGTATGAGGAATTCGATTTACTACCACTTTTAAGCTCACTTGTTTATCTAGTTACTTTTAGCCGTAAGGCTAGGGAGAGAAGCGCCGAACTTTTGGCTAGGCTGGAGCCTTCGTTCTTAAAAGTATGTAAGCCTTTAAGGAGATACAGTGGGGAGGTTCTGGTTGAGTTTACGAAATAAAGTGAAGGAGGGAAGGATGTCATTTGGTCTAATTTTGGTATCGATTTGCATCTTATTCGCTGCGGCTGGGCAGATCCTAATGAAGGTCGGCATGAGACAAGTTGGGGAGATAACCACGGTGCGGCAGTTGTTCGACTTGAGCACTGTATTCAGCATGTTCACTAATCTATATGTTGTGATTGGTATACTGTGCTTCGCCTTAATGATAGTGCTGTGGCTGGCGGCTATGTCTACATTAAATATCAGCCGGATGTATCCCTTGACCAGCCTTGTTTATATAATAGCCGCCATAGTTGCCTTTATTTTCTTGAAGGAGGATATAAGTTTACTCCGCTGGATAGGAATCTTGTTGGTGGTGGGCGGCTGCTTCTTGATTGCTCAGCATTAAGGGAGAACAGGGCGAGTGAAAACCACCATAGTTATAGGAACCCGTCCCGAAATAATTAAGATGTCCCCGGTAATAAGGGAGTGTGACCGTTTGCGGCTGGATTACTTCATTCTCCACACCGGGCAGCATTATTCCTACAACCTGGGCAAGGTATTCTTTGAGCAACTTGGTTTGCCATCGCCAAAATACAACCTTGGTGTTGGCTCCGGGACCCACGCCGAGGAAACCGGGAAGATACTTATTGGTGTAGAAAAAGTCCTGTTAAAAGAAAAGCCCGACGTCGTTTTAGTTGAGGGCGATACCAATACCGTCCTTGCCGCTGCCCTGGCCGCTTCAAAGCTCCATATCAAGGTCGGTCATGTCGAGGCAGGCTTAAGGAGTTACGATAGACAGATGCCCGAGGAACTCAACCGAACCCTAACCGACCATTGCTCCGATTATCTATTTGCTCCCACTGAGAAGGCAGAAGCAATCCTCCTCGGTGAAGGCATCCCTGAGGAGAAGATATTTGTCACCGGCAATACTATTGTTGACGCCGTCTACCAGAATCTAGACATTGCCAAAAAGAAGGGGAACGCCCTTGATAATTTGCATCTTGCCCCGAAGGAGTATTTTCTGCTAACCCTTCACCGCCAGGAGAATGTCGATAACCAGGCAAGATTCGCCTCAATCCTGGAGGGCTTAGACAGGGTAGCCAGTGAGTTTCACTCACCCATAATCTACCCCATCCATCCCCGCTCCCGGAAGATGATGACCAAGTTTGGTCTCAAATCCCGAAGCCTTAAGCTAATTGAGCCGATTGACTTTCTGGGCTTTCTTCAACTTGAGAGCAATGCCAGACTTATCCTGACCGATTCCGGCGGGGTCCAGGAGGAGGCTTGTATTCTTGGTGTGCCCTGTGTTACCTTGAGGGATAATACTGAGCGGCCGGAAACAATTGAGGTTGGCGCCAACATCTTAGCCGGTGCCTCTCCAGATAAGATAGCCGAATGTGCCCGCCTCATGCTCCAAAAGGATACTAACTGGAGTAATCCCTTTGGTGATGGCAAGGCGGGTCAAAGAACTGTTAGCATAATCACAGGAGGCCAGAGATGAGAATTTTGGTGCTTGGGGCTCTTGGCACTATAGGCAGGCGTCTTTCAGCAGAGTTGAAGCAAAGGGGACATGAAGTGCGGCTTTCAGATAAAGGACACTATCACGAACCTAACTACGCCAGATGTAACATTGATGAGTTTCGCCAGGTGGAAGCCCTTGTTACCCAGGCAGAATTTGATTACGTTTATCATTTAGCTGCTGAGTTCGGTCGCAGAAATGGCGAAGATTTTTATGAGAGCCTGTGGAAGACTAATGCCATCGGTACCAAAAACATGATAAGAATGCAGGAACGACTTAAATTCAGGATGATTTTCACCAGTAGCTCTGAGGTCTACGGGGATTACAGAGGAATTATAACTGAGAAGGTGATGGAGGAAGTGCCTATCAGGCAAACGAGTGATTATGCCATAAGCAAGTGGGTCAATGAGATGCAGATACTTAATTCTGCGGAAAGATTTGGCACCGAGACAGTAAGAGTCAGGTTATTTAATAACTATGGTCCTGGAGAATACTACTCGGAATATAGAAGCGCTATCTGCACCTTTGTCTATAAAGCTATTCACGATTTGCCCTACGTCGTTTATACCGGACATAAGCGAACTTTTACCTATGTTGATGACACAGTGAGGACGCTGGCTAACATCGCCGAAAATTTTAGGCCTGGGGAGGCATATAACATAGCCGGGGACAAAGTTCATAGCATGAAACAGGTGTCTGACCTCATTCTGGGCTATCTGGGCAAGGGTGATAATTTAGTGGAGTACCGAGATGTGGAAGAGGCGACTAGTTTAGAAAAAAGGCTGGATATTTCCAAGGTAGTTCGTGATTTGGGGCATCAAAACACAGTGAGCCTTGAGGAGGGTATCGCCAGAACCATCGAGTGGCAGAAAGAGGTTTACAGACATGGCTAAAAAAATCGTGGTAATCGGCACCGGCTACGTGGGACTACCGCTGGCTATAATGTTGGCCTACTCGGACTACGAGGTTATCGGGGTCGACATTGAGGAAAACATAGTCAATGCTATTAATGAAGGTGTTTTGCACCTTGCTGAGGAAGACATCAAGCGAGTCTTTCAGGAACCCCAGGTGAAGAAAAACCTTCGTGCCCAAAAGACCCCCTGTGAGGCAGATGTATTTATTATCTCCGTGCCTACACCCCTTGATGAAAAGAAAAGAATCGCTGACCTTTCTCAGGTTATAGCCGCCGTGGAATCTGTTTTGCCTCACCTGCGTCAGGGTAATTTAGTCATAATTGAAAGTACTGTCCCTCCCCTCACCTGTAGGGAGACCATTGCCCCCCTCATTGAGAAAACTGGCCTGAAGGTCGGCAAAGATATTTTCCTGTGTCATTGCCCGGAAAGGATTCTACCGGGAAATGTATTTGAGGAGATTGTAAACAATGACCGTGTTATCGGTGGGCTTGACGATAGAGCTAGTCAAATGGTAAAGGAAATCTACGCCTCTTTCGTCAAAGGAAATCTTTATCTCACCGACGATGTCACCGCGGAGCTGGTGAAGTTGATGGAGAATACCTATCGGGATGTGAACATCGCTTTGGCTAATGAATTTGCTGCTGTAGCTGAAGGGCTAGGAGTGGACATTACGGAGGTCATTGAGCTAGCCAACAAGCATCCCAGAGTGAGCATCCTCGACCCCGGCATTGGTACCGGGGGGCACTGCATCCCCGTCGACCCCTGGTTTATCAAGCAGATTGACCCGGTTAACTCTCGTCTTATCCATACTGCTCGGCTTATTAACGATGATGTGCCTTATAGAATCGCAGCTAAGATTAGGAGGGCGCTGCAGGATATAAAAAATCCACGAATTGTTGCGTTAGGCGTTACCTACAAGCCAGATACCTATGATGTGAGGAACAGCCCGGCACTTACAATTATTGAGCTGCTTAGAGCCGATGGCTATCAAGTTGAAGCCTATGACCCAGTGGTTAAAAGCTATCAATATACCTCTATCAAAGACATAGCCAAAGGGGCAGACTGTTTGGTTATATTAGTGGAACACGAGATAGTTAAGGAGGAGCTTACCCGAAATGAGGCTGAAATCAAGAGTGTCATGCGCCATCCCCTGATTCTGAGATTCTATCCTAAGACTGGAGTGACCACTTAAAGAGACCCAATATGAATATCCTTTTTGTTCATGAAGTGGATTGGCTTGACAAGGTAGTATATGAGCCGCACTGCCTTGCTGAGTTCTTGTCTCTGCTCGGGCATCAAATCTATGTCATCGATTACGAAGCTAACTGGACTAGGAACGGGGTTTTCAACCTTGGCAGTCTTAGGACGCGGGAATTTAAGAATATATCTCGTGCTTATCCCAAAGCATCAGTGTGTTTGCGGCGTCCCGGTTTTCTTAAAATTCCGGCCATAAGTCGTTTGTCTGCCAGCATTACTCATTATCAAGAAATTGGTAAGACCATCAGAGAGAATGATATTGATGTTGTCGTGCTTTACTCTGTTCCCACTAATGGTTTACAAGCCATTAATATAAGCCGGAAATTGGGGATCCCTATAGTATTTAGGTCTATAGATACGCTTCATCAGCTTGTTAATTATCGTATGCTTCGTCCCGCAACCTACCTCTTGGAACGAATGGTATACTCAAGGGTAGATTTGATTTTAGCGCTTACCTCTCGGCTATCCAAATACGTGATTCGTATGGGGGCTAAGGAGGCTAAGGTGAAGATATTGCCAGAGGGGGTAGATACTGACTTGTTCCACCCCGGTTATGACTGCTCCCAGATTCAGCGGAAATGGGGGGTGAGAGGGCAGGATTTTGTTGTTCTCTTCATGGGGACTTTGTTTGAGTTTAGCGGCCTTGATTTTTTTATCTACCAATTCCCTGAATTGATAAAGCAGATTCCGGAAGCAAAATTAGTAATTGTGGGTGATGGCCCACAACGTTCCAAGCTGGTAAGGATTGCCGCTGAATTGGGATTAACCGGACAAGTGGTGTTCACCGGATTCCAGCCCTATGAAACCTTGCCGCAATATATAAACCTCGCTGGTATATGTATCAACCCATTTCTGCTGACAAAGGCTACCATGGATGTTTTCCCAGCTAAGGTGCTGCAATACCTAGCCTGTGGCAAGGGAGTGATAGCGACGCCTTTACCGGGAATGAAGAGCGTAATCCCTGAAGAGCAGCAGGGTGTAATTTATGCTGATGGTGCTGCCAAGATGATAAGGGAGATAATATCCCTTTTCAAATCGGCTCAGCGCCGGCAGCGACTGGAAGAAACAGGACTGAACTACGTAAGGCAGGTGCACAGCTATAGCAAAATAGCCCACGAGCTTGAGGCCACGCTACTCCAGCTGGTTGAGGAGCGAAAGTCTAAAGCCAGAAAGTCAACAAGACAGGAGGTAAGGGCGTGATACCCTTATTTGAACCCTGGCTGGGGGAAGAAGAGTTAACCCAAATAACCGAGGTTATTAAATCAAAGTGGATTGCCGAAGGGGAAAAGACGAGGGAGTTCGAAAAACGAATCGCCACTCTCTGCGGCACGAAGCACGCCGTAGCGGTAAGCAATGGGACGGTTGCTTTATACATTGGACTCAAAGTGCTGGGGGTGGGGGAGGGTGATGAGGTCATTGTGCCTGATTTTACTTTTATCGCCAGTGCTAATTCTGTCAAATTGGCGGGCGCTACCCCGGTATTTGTTGATGTAGATGAAAAAACCTTTAATATTGCCCCGGAATCTACTCAGAGAGCTATTACCAAGAGGACGAAGGCTATCATGCCGGTTCATATCTATGGGCAGGCAGCAGATATGGATAGAGTTGGTGAAATTGCCAGGAAATATAATTTATACATTGTAGAAGACGCTGCCCAGGGGATAGGCGTTAAATTCAATGGTAAACCTGTCGGTGGATTTGGTGACATTGGTTGTATCTCCTTCTATGCTGATAAGACAATGACTACCGGTGAAGGAGGCATGATTCTGACCAATGATGATAAGCTCGCTGAGCAGGCCGTCTTGATTAAAAACCAGGGTAGACTGCGAGCCGGAGCCTATATTCATCCCCATATTGGCTATAATTTCCGCCTCTCGGACTTGCAGGCAGCCATTGGGCTGGCTCAATTATCTAAGCTGTCCACCATGATTGAAATGAAGAAAAGGAATGAAAAACTTTACCGGCAAGGTTTAGCCGATGTAAAAGGCGTTGAATTTCCCTATATCGACCCGAGGGGTTATAATGTTCCTTTTCGGATAAACATTTTAATAGATGACCCCGAAGGTCTACAGAAATTTCTGGAAAGAGAAGGTATAGGCTCAAGACGATTCTTTTATCCCCTTCACGGGCAGCCTTGCTATAATCTTGAGGGTGAATTCCCCAATGCTGAGAAGGCCTATGACCGGGGCTTATCTCTCCCCTCCTCTGTGGTCCTATCGGAACAACAAATCCTGTATGTTTGTGACAGAGTCAGGTCGTTTATAGAGGGCGGTTAGAAATTCATCTATATGTAGGCTCTATGGAAGATAAGGTCACCCTAATAAAAAAGCATTTTGACAATCAAGCTGAGCAATATGAGCATTGCTACCGCTTAGGAACAGCCTGCGGCGCACAAAAGGTTAAGCGAAAATCACAGCTTCTTATAGACTTTGCTAAGATAAAAGGGGAGTGTAGAGTACTGGAACTCGGATGTGGCACCGGCATATATACCGAAGAGCTAGCTAGGACAGGAGCCGAGATATTCGCCGTTGACATATCTCAGAACATGTTAAATATGGCGAAACAAGCCTTAAATGCCAAAAACGTGTTTTATGTACAGGCTGATATAAATAGGCTGCCCTTTGCCAGCCAATTTTTCGATTCAGTAGTCGGTGCTTATGTGCTGCAATATCTTGACCTAGGAAGTTGTCTCCCCGAAATTAGGCGTGTCCTTAGAAATAACGGGAGAGCAGCCTTCGTGGAGCCAAATATGTTAAATCCGATATGTTTCCTGGAGGCGAAGGTCGGGCTTGTGGGAAGGAAAGTGGGGCAGTGCCCTGAGGCAACTGCCTTCCTCTTCTGGCAAATGAAAAAGGCATTTAGGCAGTGCGGTTTTATTGATATCGTGATTAAGCCGATTGAGTTTGTAGACCCCCACACCCCGCCTCCACTAATACCGCTCAGTCAAAAAATTGGCAGATTGCTTGAGAGGATACCTTTAATAAGAGAGATGGCAGGGACACTGTTTATCTCAGCGGCACTTGCCCAACATCAATGTTACTAGATTGAAGAGGATATTTGGTGAGGTTACCGGTCAGTGATTCCGCCGAATGATTGGGAAATTAAAAAGTGCCTAGCACTTTGCCTGGGTCTTTTGCTAGCTATACTTGGGCTAATTGGGCTGGCCGTCATCGGGCTTGACCTCCCCGGCCTGAGACAGATAGCTGGCTTTCTCTTCCTTACCTTTGTCCCTGGCATTCTTATCCTTAGGATTCTCAAAATACACAACGTAGGCACTATAGAAAGCCTACTCTATTCAGTAGGGCTCAGCCTTGCTTTTCTCATGTTCACCGGGGTATTTGCCAACTTTATCCTTCCCTTTTTAGGCGTCTCCAAACCGATTTCCATCTTCCCTATAGTAGCTATTCTAGCCATATTCACGGCAATATTGATGGTAGTTGCCTATAAGCGAGATAAGGGGTTCTTAGCCTCGGGTGAATCCAAGCTGAGAGGAATGCTATCTCCATCGGTGTTATTCCTTATTTTGCTCCTCTTAATTACCGTTCTCGGGGCACTAGTGGTCAATTCCTACCAGAATAATATGCTTCTGCTCATCTTTATACTAGCGGTGGCTGGGGTTGTTGGGCTGGCTGCCTTTGGCAAATTTATCCAGCCGAGGATATATCCAATGGCTATCGTCATAGTAGCCTTATGTCTTCTGTATCAAACCACATTGATATCCCCCTACCTTGTTGGCTCTGATATTCAGACAGAGCACTATTTTTACCAGCTGGTAGCTGAGAGTGGCTACTGGGAGGCAGCTATTCCCAGCAGTGTGAATAGCACGCTCAGCATTGTAATGCTGGCACCAATCTATTCGCTGATACTTAATACCAGTGCCGTGTGGCTGTTTAAGGTTGTCTATCCTTTTGTTTTCTCACTGGTGCCTTTAGCCCTGTTCCATACTTACAGTCAGCAAATGAGTAGTAAGAAGGCGTTTCTTGCCGCCTTCTTCTTTGTGGCTGTGCCCACCTTTTCTCTGGAAATGATTTCCCTCGCCAGACAGCAGATTGCCGAGTTATTCTTTGTCCTGTTTATATTACTGATGGTTGACCGGAAATTAGGGCTAAGTCAGAGATTGGCCTTGGCCATCATCTTTACCATCTCAATGGCTGTCTCCCACTACGCATTGGGTTTTATTGGCTTCATTTACCTGGGGCTTTTTCTGCCATTGGTGTTCATAATAAGAAGCAGAGTTTTTAAGAAGGCATGGGGCAGGCTGACCGAGAAATTTGGCGGCTTACCCCGAAGTCTGACCGCACCAGGAGCCTTGCCGGTAAAAGTACTGGTAATAGTAGCGGTTGTCTACTTGATTTCTAGCTTTGCTTGGTATGGAATCACCGCCTCGGGGGTAAATCTCGACCTGCTAGGTAGAGTCTGGACGCTACCAACAACGGCTATCACCACCCAGCCTACCGGCCTCGTTGAGTTTGGCCAACGTGAAGGGCTGATTCGGACTGCCCTAGGGCTTGATTTTCTTCAGGCATCGCTCCAGGGGAAGGGCTTTAGGATCCTGCAATATATAACCCAACTTTTCCTGATTGCTGGCTGTCTCAGGCTCATCTTCAGACCAAAACACCTGAGATTTACCGCTGAATATGTTGCCCTGAGTGTGACGAGCGCCTTGTTAGTATTAGCCTGCATCGTGCTGCCTGTTTTTGCCAGTATGCTTAATACCTCGCGGATGTATCACATCATCTTGATTACATTAGCGCCCTTTTGCATCCTGGGTGGTGAAGCTATCTGGCAGGGCGTAAGTTCCCTGTGGCGCAAAATAAGACAGGTAGGACAAGGCTTCAGTCCTGCCAAAGCTGCGGATAATCAAGCTTTCCTTGGTTTCATAACTATAGCTGTGCTTATACCTTATTTTCTATTCACCTCTGGCTTTGTCTTTGAGGTTACTAAGGACAAGACTCACGATGTGATTAATGAGCCGTATTCCATCGCCCTGAGCAGCTACCGGCTAGATTTAGCGGCTGTTTTTAACCGGCAGGATGTCGCCGGCGCCGATTGGTTGGCGCAAAAGTATGCTGAAGGGTATACTGCTCGTGCTGATATACATGGCTGGTTGCTTCTGTGCGGCTGGCCCCAACTTAGTGAGCACAGAGGTGGGCTTGCTGAAGAGGAAGTGCCCCCAAATAGCTATATATTTTTCAGGAGCTGGAATATAAAGGAGCAAGCGATAACCACTGGTTCTTACCCCCCAGGGGCTGGCCTGAGACGCTCAGTCAGCTTTGATGATTTACCCTGGCTTGTCTCGAGGATAGACAAAAGCAGCAAAATCTACGATAATGGTGGGGCGCAGGTGCTATTAGAAGAAAGTAATTGATATGAGGGTAATGTTTCTGGTAAACGCCACTCCCAATGTGGAAATGTTTGCTCCCGTCATAAAGGAACTGCCCCGCAATTGGGAGAGTCTGGTCATAAATCTAGACCGGTGGGCAAAAAGAGTAGAAATAGAGCAGAAATTACAGGAGTTTGGTGCAAACTATAGGACTATTGGGGGCTGGAGCCGGCGTGAGGTGGATAAAATCCTGCAAGAAGTACAGCCCAGCGTGGTTGTAATGCCTCATGATACAGCTATTCCTGTAGATGGGCTTTTTATAAGCTGTGCCGATTCCAGGCATATTCCCACGCTATATGTTGCCCATGGGATGTACTCACCAATGGCAAGGAAGGGCCATCCATATGGGCCAGGCATTTATAGCTGGATAAAATACTTGAAAATGGCCCTACTGGGGGCGTTTAGATTAATGCGACTTGACAGCTTGTCGCGGAGGCGTCTGATTGAAACCGGCTGGTTATGGATAAAGCATGCTTTTAGATATAAAGCCGAGGGACATGGTGGGTGCTCGAAGATGGCAGTATTTGGTGATGCTACCAAAGAGCTTTTTGTCTCTGAGGGAATCAGCCCTGGGCGTATTGTGGTAACTGGGAATCCCAAATTTGACCAACTTTTTTATGCTAAAGGAAGTGATTGTAAATCCAGGGTGTGCCGTAGATACGGGATTTCTGAAGACAAAGACATTATTCTGTTATTAACTGGCTATTTTGTTGAGTTTGGGCTGTGGACTCCGGGGCAGAGGAAGCAATTCATCATGGCTGTTTGTAAGGCAACTTCAAAGTTACCACAATCCAAGCTGATAATTAAGCTCCACCCCGTTGTGGAAAGAGAGGCAGATTATCAAGAAATTGTTAAAGACCTGCCTGAGCCGCCGGTCATCTGTCAGAATGTTCCCCTGTGGGAACTCCTTCATGCTTGCAGTATGGCAGTTACCATCTTCTCAACAACAGGTCTAGAAGCAATGGCAGCAGGGAAGCCACTAATGATAGTCAATTTTTTTGGGGATGTAGAGCCATTTGATGAAACAAGTGGTGCTGTTGTTGTGCGTAAAGAGAGCGATTTGTTGCCAGCACTGGAAACAATCCTTTACAATGGATTAAGCGAGAAAATGAAAGAAAAAGCAAGCAGGTTTGTGCATCGGCATGCCTATGTGCAGGATGGCAAAGCAGCTAAAAGGATTGCTGACTTAATTGTTCAAATGGCCACAGAAACCAAAGATAGGAGCCTTTTATGAGTTTAAAGGATAAGGTAATACTTCTAACCGGTGGCACAGGTTCTTTTGGCCAAAAGTTTGCTGAGGTAGCTTTACGAGAATGTGAGCCGAAGGTAATACGGATATTCTCTCGGGGAGAACTGCTTCAGCAAGAAATGCGCCAGAAGTTCAACAATAATCCCAGACTCCGCTTCTTCATAGGAGATGTTAGGGACAGAGAAAGAGTATATCGAGCTACGAACGGTGTTGATATTGTCGTCCATGCTGCGGCTCTAAAGCAAGTCCCAACCTGTGAGTATAACCCTATAGAAGCTGTAAGGACTAATATTGATGGGGCGGTTAACATTGTTGATGCTGCCATTGACAATGCTGTGGAAAAGGCAATAGCCATCAGTAGCGATAAGGCAGTGCAGCCGATTAACCTTTACGGGGCGACTAAATTGGTTATGGAGAGGCTCTTCGTTCAAGCTAATGTCTACACTGGGGGGCGGAAGACCCGGTTTAGCTGCGTCCGGTATGGGAATGTTGTTGGCAGCCGAGGCAGCGTTATCCCGCTTTTCTTTGAACAGAGGGCAAACGGGAAAATCACCATTACCGATGAACGAATGACGAGGTTCTGGATTACCTTGGAGCAGGGGGTTCGTTTTGTCATTGATTGTATCAGCCGGATGCAGGGGGGAGAGGTCTTCATCCCTAAGATTCCCACCACGGGAATTACCGACCTAGCAGATGTTATCGCTCCAGAAGCTGAAAGGGAGGTTATAGGAATACGCCCGGGAGAGAAAATAAATGAAATCCTTTTAACTGATGAAGAGGCTAGGCATTCGCGGGAGTTTGAGAGCTACTTTGCTATCGAACCTGAGTATCCTTTCTGGACAAAGGATAAGCTTGAGGATGGTAAGCCTCTCCCTGAAGGATTCAAATATACCAGTGGTAACAATAGCTGGTGGCTGACTAAAGACGAGCTGAAGAGGATGCTGAAGGAGCTTTAAGTGACTCGGCTAGCAGTCGAAGGGGGAAGACCTATAAGGAATAAGCTTCTCCCATACGGACATCAATGGATAGACGATGAGGATATTGCCTCAGTTGTTGAGGTGCTCAAGGGCGATTGGATTACCCAAGGTCCTAAGGTTGATGAATTTGAAAAAAGGATTGCCGAATATTGCGATGCTAAATATGCAGTGGCTATGTCCAGCGGTACTGCTACCTTGCATGCTGCCTGTGCTGTGGCCGGGATTTCCCAAGGTGATGAGGTAATAACTACCCCTATTACCTTTGCCGCCACAGCCAACGCCATCGTTTATTGTGGTGGGAAGCCGGTATTCGCTGATATAAGAGAAGACACCTTGAACATTGATTCAGGCGAAATCAGAAAAAGGCTATCACCCAAAACCAAAGCCATTCTTCCCATAGATTTCGCTGGTCACCCTGCCGATTTAGATGAAATAAAAGCCATAGCTAGGGAAAGAGGTATAATTGTAATTGAGGATGCTTCTCATGCTCTGGGGGCGGAATATAAAGGGCGCAAAATAGGCAGTCTGGCTGATATGACCATCTTTAGCTTCCACCCGGTGAAGCATATTACTACCGGTGAAGGTGGTATGATTTTAACCAACAATAAGGAATTTTATGAGAAACTCAAAATCTTCAGGCATCATGGTATCGTGCATAAGCCAAACAAGGGTTCCTGGTATTATGAAATACCGCAGCTAGGGCATAATTTCAGGCTCACCGATTTTCAGTGTGCTCTTGGTCTTAGCCAATTAAAGAGGTTAGCAATTTTCATCCAGCGGCGAAGGGAGATTGCTACCAGGTATAATGAGGCTTTTGCTAAAATGGAAGAAATCATTACCCCTTTTGAGGAAGATTTTGTAAAGGCAGTATATCATATATATGTCATCCGGCTACGCACAGAAATGCTAAAAGTGGGCAGAAAAGAGACTTTCGAAGCCTTGAGAGCCGAAAATATTGGGGTAAATGTCCATTATTTACCACTGCATCTTCATCCATTCTACCAGAGGCAGTTTGGCTATAAAAAAGGTGATTACCCCAGAGCCGAGCGCTACTACGAGAGAGCCATCACCCTGCCCATCTTCCCCAGGATGAGCGATGAAGATGCTAAAGACGTAATTGAAGCTGTGAGAAGGGTGATTACCAGCTACAGGAAGTAGGGTAATGGCAAAGCTGGAAACACTGGTCGGACCCAATTTAAGGCTCACCCCTTTCAGGGAAGAGCATATCTGTGAGCGCTACATTGGCTGGCTTAACGACCCTGAGGTCAATCGCTTCCTGGAGGTACAATTCGTTCACCAGACTTATGAGACTGTTCTAGCTTATGTCAGCTCATTTTACGGTGACGCCGAGAAATACATGTGGGGTGTCTACCTGAAAAGCACTGATGATTTAATAGGAACAGCCACCTTATCTGATATCAATCGACATCATCGGCGGGGGGCTCTCGGCCTGATGATTGGGGAGAAGAAATATTGGGGCAAAGGCTACGGTACCGAGATTATTAACCTAGTTGCGGACTATGCTTTCAAGCGGCTTGGCCTCCATAAAGTTGCTGCTGGAGCCGTCGCTGATAACCAGGGCTCGGTAAAAGCCTTCCAGAAAGCCGGCTTTGAGATTGAGGGTAAATTGAAAGGTCATTTTTGCCTTGATGGAAAGTATTATGATTTGTTGTGTCTGGGCATAACCGAGGAAGACTTCCGGGAAAAATCTTAAATGATATAGCCTCACTGAGGTAGCATGAAGATACTCTTAATAAATCCACCTATTAGAGAGTGGGCGAAACCCAATTGCTTCCCGCTTGGATTGGGCTATATTGCTGCGATTTTAGAGCAGGAAGGTCATGAAGTCGAGGTTATGGATATCAATGCTTACCGCTGGACTCAAGCCGAGGTTGAAGAGAAGATCAAAAACGCTAAATTTGATGCTGTGGGCATTGGGGCAATAGTCACCATTTATAAATATGTTAAGTGGCTTATCTCCGCATTAAAGAAATATCACCCTCAAAAGAAGGTTATTGTGGGTGGCAGTGTGGCTACCTCGGTACCTAAAACGCTGCTGGAACGGACGGCGGCTGACATCGTGGTTATTGGAGAAGGCGAGGAAACCGCTAGAGAGCTGTTTCAGGCGCTAGAAAAGGAAGATGACCTAGCCGGGGTCAACGGGATTTGGTTCAAGGATGAAAAAGGCAGAATTCATATAACTCCCCCCAGGCCTACGATTAAGGACTTAGATACCTTGCCTCTACCGGCCTGGGATTTATTTCCGATGGATATCTACTTGAGGAATCCGGTAGGGGCACCTAATAGGAACAAGTGGGTTAACGGCAAGGCGGTAGACAATGGTCTATCAATGAATCTATTTGCTACTCGTGGTTGCCCCTATAAGTGTATCTATTGCTATCATGATTTTATGGGACAGGGTTATCGTAATAGGTCTCCACAGGGTGTCTTCGACGAGATGAAGAGATTGCACGAGCGCTATGGGGTCAAATATTTTCATTTTGTTGATGATGAATTCGTAATGAAGAAGGGGTTTATAAATGAATTTTGCCGGATGGTGAGGGAGGCTAACCTGGACTTCACCTGGGGGTGTTCCGGCCGAGCTAACTTGATGACCGAAGAGCTAATCGCAGCTATGGCAAATTCAGGCTGTGTCCTCATCGGGTATGGCATTGAGTCAGGTAGCCAGAAGATGCTGGACATTATGAAGAAGAGGGTGATGGTTGAGCAGGCAAAGCAAGCGGTAAAGCTGACGCAAAAGTATATTGGCTGGGCAGACTGCTCCTTTATGATCGGCACACCGGGTGAGACCAGAGAGACGATTCAAGAAACGATAGACTTTTGCAAGGAGTTAAACCTAGTTCCTGAGGTGATCTTTTTTGCTACACCGTACCCCGGGACAGAATTGTATGAGATAGCGAAGGCTCAGAATAAAATAGAAGACGAAGAAGAGTATATATTGAGACTGGGAGAGCAGGGCGAGCAAATTGTGGTGAATTTTACTGACTTCACTGATAAAGAGTTAGAGGCGATTAAGGAAAGAATGGTCACGGAACTGGATGCCTGGAACAAGATGAAGCACCCCGTGAGTAAGTAGTGCCGAGGTTTTTGGGTATGATGAGATTCTTGGTTATCGGTTGTGGCTCAATAGGCGAAAAGCACATCAGAAATCTAAAGTCCTCCTTGGCGAGGGAGGTTATCGCCTGTGACGTAAAAGAAGAGCGCCTCCGGCTTATAAAGAAAAGATATAATATAGAAACCTACGATGATATAGAGAAGGCGCTTGCCCAACAGGTATCAGCCGCCTTAATCTGTACTCCAACCAGCACGCACCTACCGGTTACTTTGGCGGCAGCGAAGAGAGGATTGCACCTCTTCATAGAAAAGCCGCTATCGCATACATTGGACGGTATTGACCAGCTCATTCAGATTGTTCGAGAGAAGAAACTTGTCGCCTTGGTGGGATGTAACACACGGTTTTTTGCCAGTATGAAGTTTGTAAAGAAGTTAGTAGATAACGGCAGTATTGGGAGGGTGCTACTGGCTAGGGCATCGTGTGGCTTTTACCTCCCTTACTGGCATCCCGGGGAAGACTATAGAAAAGGCTATACCGCCAATAAATCCCTTGGAGGCGGCATTATCTTGGATGATATTCATGAGATAGATTACCTGAGGTGGTTGTTGGGTGAGGTTGGTGAAGTTTTCTCCGTTTCCGGCAAGATAAGTAATTTAGAAATGGATACCGAGGACTTTGCTTCAATTCTGCTGAAGTTTGAAGGTGGAACCATAGCCGAGGTGCACCTAGATTGCCTTCAGCACACTTATCGTCGCTCCTGCGAGTTAATCGGGGAAAAAGGCATTATTGTCTGGGACTATATAAAAGAAAGTGTGAGGCTATTCACTGAGAAGGAGAAAAGGTGGCAAGTTTTTTCTAAGGATTTAAGGACGGGTAAGAATGCTATGTTCATCGCTGAGATGAAACATTTTATTGACTGTATTGAGGGGAAAGATACCCCTATAAGTGATCTTATACAGGCTAAGCGTGTGCTGGAAATTGCTCTGACGGCTAAGAAATCAGCCCAAACAGGGAAAATCATTAAAATTTATTAAGTTAAGGACGGAGGAGAGTTGATAATTAGTGCTATCGTTCAAGCTCGAATGAGCTCTACCAGGCTTCCTAGAAAAACTCTAGCAATCATTGCTGGTAAGCCAATGCTGGCTCATGTGATTGAGAGATTAAAGGGAGCTAGATTACTGCAAGGAGTAGTGGTTGCTACCACTACCAACCAAGCGGACGACGCTATTGTTGAGCTTGCTGAAAAGCTTAGGGTTTATGTTTTCCGGGGAAGTGAGGATGATGTCTTGGACAGGTATTACCAAGCGTTTCGGAAATATCCGGCTGATGTCATTGTGCGCGTTTCGTCTGACTGCGCATTGGCAGACCCTCATGTTGTAGATAAGGTAGTCAGTCATTACCTAAGAGATGATTATGACTACGTTAGCAATACACTCAAACGTACCTATCCCGATGGGTTAGATGTCGAGGTTTTTTCCTTCAAGGCATTAGAAAAGGCTTGGCAGGAAACAAAATGGGCTTCTGAAAGGGAACATGTCACCTCCTATATTTTTAAGAACCCGGATAAATTCAAGCTGGCCAATGTAGAAAATGAGGTTAACCTTTCTCATTTTCGCTGGACAGTAGATCAGAAGGAGGATCTGAAATTTGTAAGGCAAGTCTATAAGCACCTTTATAAAGAGGGGCAAGTCTTCTACATGGAGGATATTTTAGAGCTCCTCAGGGAGCACCCTGATTTGAAAAAGATAAACCAGGGAATAGCCACCAATGAAGGCTACGCAAAATCATTGAAGGAAGACAAGATAGTAAAATAAACTGGGGTGAGGGTATGGGTAATAAAGGTCAATCATTATATAGAAAAGCTAAACTCAGGATTCCCGGTGGTACCCAACTATTTTCTAAACGCCCCGAGCTTTTTTTGCCGGAGAAGTGGCCCAGCTATTACCACAGAGCTAAAGGAGTCGAGGTTTGGAACCTCGATGATAATAAGTATATTGATATGAGTTATATGGGGTTTGGGACATGTATCTTGGGATACTCTGACTCCGATGTGGACAATACGGTGAAAGCAGCGATTGACTCCGGCTCAATGTGTACTTTGAATTGTCCTGAGGAGGTGGAGTTAGCTGACTTGCTCTGTGAGCTTCATCCGTGGGCGGAGATGGTGCGCTATGCACGCACCGGGGGAGAAGCTATGGCTATCGCCGTACGTATAGCCCGTGCCAAGACTGGGAAGGATAAGATTGCTTTCTGTGGGTATCATGGGTGGCATGACTGGTATCTGGCGGCTAATCTGGGAGCGGAAGACACTCTCGATGGTCATCTAATGCCGGGGCTGGAGCCAGCCGGTGTGCCGCGCTGTCTGAGAGGCACAGCCTTTGCTTTTAATTACAATAAAGTCGAAGAGCTAAAGACCATCGCTTCAAAGCATAAGGGAGAATTAGCCGCAATTGTTATGGAGCCAGTAAGGAATTACGAGCCGGAGCCTGGCTTCTTAGAAGGAGTTAGAGAACTGGCTACCAGCATAAGAGCCATATTAATCTTTGACGAGGTGTCCTCTGGATGGCGTTTGACCACCGGGGGGGTTCACCTTTTATATGGAGTTACCCCTGATATCGCCGTGTTTGCCAAGGCAATCAGCAATGGTTACCCTATGGCGGCTATTATTGGTATCGGCGATGTTATGCAGGCGGCTCAAGATAGCTTCATAAGCAGCACCTACTGGACGGAAAGAATAGGTCCGGCGGCTGCCCTGGCGACAATTCGTAAGCATCGGCGTTGCAATGTTTCAGAGCATTTAATTGAGATTGGCAAGCGTGTTCAGTCTGGTTGGAGGTCGGCTGCAGAGCATCACGGCCTGAAAATCAGCGTCAGCGGAATCCCGCCACTGGGGCATTTCTCTTTCAATTACGAAAATGCTCAGGCGATTCAGACACTGTTTACTCAAGAAATGCTTCAAAGGGGTTTCCTGGCTACGAATGCCTTTTATGGTTCTTATGCTCATCAAAATCACCATGTAGAAAGTTATTTGAAGGCACTGGACGAAACCTTTGCTCTTATTGCCAAGGCAATGGCAAGAAATGAAGTGGAGAAGCTTTTGAAAGGGCCAATAGCACATTCGGGATTTCATCGACTTGCATAGTTGGTTAGGGGTAATTCAAGGTTTGCATGATGAAAAGCCTGGTTATCAGGGTTGATGCCAGCACCGAGATAGGCACGGGGCATTTGATGCGCTGCCTGGCGCTGGCGCAGGCATGGAAGGATGCGGGTAATAAGGTAACTTTCATTACTAACTGCCAGAGCGATGGCTTGCTTCAACGGCTCCGAGAGGAGGAATTCAGTCTGCATGTGCTAGCTCGCTCACACCCTGACCCTAACGATTGGGACTATACCAAGGACATATTGGCTAGCTATCCCAATGCCTGGGTTGTGCTTGATAACTATCATTTTGACGAGACCTACCAGCAAAAGGTGAAAGAAGCAGCTCATCCACTACTGCTAATAGACGACATGGCTCACCTCAGTCACTATTATGCCGACATCGTGTTGAACCAAAACTTGCACGCCGAGAAATTGCGTTACTCTTGTGAGCCTTATACTCGCCTACTGCTGGGTACACGCTATGTACTGCTGAGGCGGGAGTTTCTTGCCTGGAAGGATTGGAAACGTGAAATTTCAGAGGTAGCACGACACGTCTTGGTAACCTTGGGTGGTAGTGACCCTGAGAATCACACGCTTAAAGTGATTCAAGCCCTCCAGAAGGTGGACGTAACTGGTCTGGAAGCAACCGTTGTCATTGGGGCAGGCAATCCCCATGCTGATGAACTGGAAGCAGCCGCCAGGCAAAGCCGTATTCCCATCTGCTTAATCCGCAATGCACAGAATATGCCGGAGTTGATGGCTTGGGCAGATATGGCAATTTCCTCGGCTGGGATCACGGTTTGGGAACTTCTCTTCCTCGGGACGCCTACCTTGGCTCTAATATTAGCCGATAATCAGCGCTATATTGCGGAGCAGATAGGGGGGCTGGGAGTAGGACAGAGCCTGGGCCAGGCTGGAGCCATAACAACTAAATCACTAGCTAAGGCAATTACTTTATTATTGAAAGATTTTAATTTGAGGGCGAAGATAAGCAAAGACGCTCGGCAGTTGGTGGATGGGCAAGGTGCTCAGAGAGTGGTTGCCTCCATCCAGGAAGGCAGGGCTTTGGGATTAAGGCTCAGGCCAGTGAGACAAAAAGATTGCCGCTTGCTATGGGAGTGGGCGAATGACCCAGTCGTGCGAGCGGCATCATTCTCCTCAGAGTTTATCCCTTGGGAGGATCACAAGAGATGGTTTAGAACAAAGCTCTCTGACCCAAATTGTTATTACTATATTCTTCTGAATGAAGCAGACATTCCTGTTGGGCAGGTGCGTTTTGATACCTTAGGCGATGAGGCGGAAAACAGCATGAGCATCGCTCCTAACTTCCGTGGTCGTGGTTATAGTGCTATTGGCATTCGAATAGCAAGTGAGCGCCTGTTTCAGGAAACAGCCGTTACTCGCATTTATGCTCATATCAAGCCAAACAATAATGCTTCTATCCAAGCCTTTACCGAGGCAGGCTACAAGGTGGCTGGAATGAAAGTGGTAAAGGGGCATAAAGCACTACAAATGGTTCTTAATAAAGATGAGGAGGACTTTGAAGGTGCCCTCCGTTAAGATTGGCAACCGGCGCGTGGGGACTGGCTATCCCACTTATATTGTTGCCGAAGTATCTGCCAACCATCGCCAGCAATTTGACGAGGCAGTAAAATTAATCGAGGCAGCCAAGGAAGCTGGCGCAGATGCGGTTAAGTTGCAGACTTATACCCCGGATACCCTCACCATCAAGAGCGACAGAGCCGAATTTCGGATTGGTGGTGGGACTCCCTGGGATGGCAAGAAGCTTTACGACCTTTATGCTGAAGCCTGTATGCCCTGGGAATGGCAGCCAAAACTCAAGAAGGTGGCAGATAAGTTGGAGATTGACTTATTCTCCACCCCCTATGACAAGACAGCGGTGGATTTTCTGGAAGGGATGGGTGTGCCAGCCTATAAGGTTGCTTCATTTGAGATTATAGACGTTCCTCTGATTGAATATATTGCCAGCAAGGGTAAGCCAATAATTATATCAACTGGCATGGCGACGCTGACCGAGATAGGTGAGGCGGTGCAGGCAGCCCGAGGGGCTGGGGCTACTCAGATTGCCTTACTCAAGTGCACCAGCGCCTACCCGGCTCCGCCAGAGGAGATGAACCTGCGTACTATCCCCCATCTGACCGAAGTATTTGGTGTGCCAGTTGGCCTCTCCGACCATACTTTAGGGATTACCGTGCCGGTAGCCGCAGTGGCGTTGGGAGCCTGCATCATAGAGAAACACTTTACCCTATCACGAAGCATTTCAAGCGCCGATAGTGTTTTTTCACTAGAGCCTCAGGAGTTTAAAGCAATGGTAGACGCAATTAGGACTGTGGAAAAAGCGCTGGGTGAAGTGCGATGCGATGTAAGCCAGCAAGAAGCCAAGAGCCGTGTCTTCCGTCGCTCGCTTTTTGTGGTTAAGGATATGAAAGCAGGTGAAATATTTACTGAGGAGAACGTTCGTTCTATCCGACCAGGTTATGGACTGCATCCTCGGCATCTAAAGGATGTGCTGGGGCGGCGAGCGGCGCAAGATATTCGGCGGGGTACACCGCTTAGCTGGGAATTGATATCCGCTGATACCGCATGATATGGTAAACCATCAGTAGGGGCATTACTAAATTGAATTTGCCCCCGAAAGGATTCCCTTGGAAAGAAGACCCCCTGTCGCTAGCCATATGGACAGGCACACCAGGTTGACCGTAGGCTTGAGCATATGGTAAAATTTTTTGAGGTGCAGATGTGACCAGTGTAGTGGGAGGTGAATTGACCTAAGAATGTAAAAGAGGCAAATATGCGGCGGAATGACAAAATCAAGACAATTGAAGAGCTGGCAGCGTTTCGTGCTCAGAATAATGACAAGAACATTGTCCTCTGCCATGGCGTCTTTGATCTGCTACACATCGGGCACATTCGCCACTTTGAGCAGGCTAAGAAGCTGGGAGACATTCTTGTTGTCACCGTGACACCTGACCGATATGTGAACAAGGGGCCACACCGTCCTGCATTCACAGAGGATCTGCGTGCTGAGGCGATTGCTGCTTTAGATTGCGTTGACTACGTGGGCATAAACAAATGGCCGACGGCGGTAGAAACAATTAAACTCCTCAGGCCTGACATCTATGCTAAAGGTGCTGACTATGGAGACCGCCAAAGAGATCTCACGGGCAAGATCATTGATGAGGAAGCAGCCGTCAAAGCAGTAGGTGGCGAGATCGCCTTCACAGACGATATTGTGTTTAGCTCGTCAAGCCTCATTAATAAGCATCTGCCGGTCTTTCCGAGAGAGGTTAGCGAATACCTAACTAGGTTTTCACAACAGTACTCTGTGGATGATGTTCTGCAATATCTTCAAAACGCTCAATCTCTCAAGGTCTTGGTCATTGGCGAAGCCATCATAGACGAGTATCAGTATTGCACTGCCATCGGGACGTCCGCCAAAGAGCCGATCCTTGCTGTGCGGTACCTTTCGACCGAGAAGTTCGCTGGTGGGATTTTGGCGGTAGCGAACCATGTAGCCAATTTCTGCAACAACGTGGGCATGCTCGCAATCTTGGGTGCGAAGGACTCGCAAGAGGACTTTGTGCGGCAGAATGTAAGTAGCAACGTTGACAAGATGTACCTATACAAAGTGAACTCACCCACCATCGTCAAGCGGCGCTTCATCGAGGGTTACTTGTTGCAGAAGCTCTTCGAAGTCTATGAAATGAACGATGAGGAGTTGGATCAAGAGCAAGACCTGGCTTTGTGCACGATGCTAGAGGAAGTCATTCCCCGATATGACCTTGTGATTGTGGCTGACTATGGCCATGGCATGTTGAGCAGGAACGCCATTGATCTTTTGTGCGGTAAGGCACGTTTCCTGGCAGTGAACACTCAGGCTAATGCCGGGAATAGAGGATTCAATACCATATCTAGGTATCCACGGGCGGACTATGTTTGCCTTACCCGACTTGAAGTCGCTCTAGAGGAGAGAAACAAACAGGGCGACCTCAAAGAGATGATACTGAACATCTCACGGAAGCTTGCCTGTGGGCAAATTGTCGTTACGTCTGGTAAGGAGGGAAACGTCTGCTACAGGGAGCACGAGGGCTTCGTTGAGGCTCCAGCGTTTACCCATCAGGTTGTGGACCGGATGGGAGCTGGCGATGCAGCTCTCTCTTTGACATCGTTGTGTGTGGCCCAGCGGGCACCAATGGCAGTTGTGGGCTTCATTGGCAACGTTGTCGGTGCACAGGCGGTCGCCACACTCGGCCATCAGAGGGCGATAGAACGTGTGCCATTGTTTAAGTTTATTGAGTCCTTATTGAAGTGAGCCGAACAGGACACTAACTTGATGGACAAAAGGGCGACATCTTATTTTAAGCACGTATATGACCTGTTGCTGAGTGCGCAGGTGACTGATGGGCATGGCGCAGTCCTTTCTTTGGACGAAGGGACAAGCAAGGCTGTGGAGATGATCTTGTCGGTCGAATCAGACTCAGGGAAGGTGATGTTGATAGGCAACGGTGGCAGCGCCGCTATCGCCAGCCACATGCAATGCGATCTGTGCAACGCAGTAGGTGTACGAGCGATGGTCTTTTACGAGACACCCCTGTTGACGGCTCTTTCCAACGACCATGGCTACAGGCGTGTTTTTGAGCCACCAGTGGAGCTGTGGGCTGATGCTGGTGATCTGATCGTGGCTATCAGTAGCTCGGGACAGTCTGAGAACATCCTTCGCGCTGTACAGGCAGCCGCAGCGCAGGGATGCCAAATCATCACGCTCTCTGGCTTTAGTGCTGACAATCCGCTGCGCCGCATGGGCCTTCTGAACTTCTACATACCTTCGCAAGCCTACGGCTATGTGGAATTGGTTCACTCCGTAATAACACACTTTCTGACAGACTGCGCTATGATGACGCGGTCCCAGATGGGGAATTCACGTGACTGAAACGAACGTACCTGAAGGGTATGTTGACCTATCCGACCAGGCTCAACCGGTGTCTAGGATAGTGGCAATGGACACATATTTGCACGTGCCTGGCAACAGCCGTTTTGTCTCCCAGCGTGTGCTGGCAAGGCAACCGGCGACCAGGTCCGCAGTCTTCCTTGATCGCGATGGCGTGATAGTGGAGGATGTTCATTATCTCAAGAGTCCGGCGCAGCTCCGCATTTTGCCAGGCGTCGCCCAGGCACTTCACACGTTGCAAGACCAGTTCTATATTATTGTGGTGACCAACCAGTCGGGGGTCGCACGCGGACTGCTGACCGAAGATGACTTAATGGCAATTCATTTGGAGCTTGTTCAACACCTGGCAGTCGAAGGTGCTGTTCTTGATGCGTTGTACTACTGCCCGCATCTGCCGGAGGCGACGATAGAAGCGTATCAGGCAGAGTGTAGCTGCCGTAAGCCCAAGCCAGGTATGTTACTGCGGGCCAAGCACGATTGGGACATTGACATGGCCCACTCCTTTATGGTAGGCAATGTGCCCCGGGACATTGACGCCGGGTGCGCTGCGGGAGTGAAATGCATCCTGCTTAGCGATGGGAAAGCCGCTTTGCCTGGTGCACACGGCCTTGCGCCTGATCTGGCCCGGGCTGTGCCTCTGATCCTGGCGCAGGGTGGTAGCTAGATGGCATCTCGACAACAAGTTTTGGTTACAGGCGGGGCAGGATATGTTGGAGCCGTCTTGGTGCCCAAGCTGCTGGGCAAGGGCTACCGCGTGAAGGTACTTGACCTGTATATCTACGGGGAGCATGTGCTGGATGCAGTCAAGGATCACCCGAATCTTGAGCAAATCAAGGGTGATATTCGCCACCGGGCGTTGCTGGAAAGAGTCATTCCTGGATGTGAGGCGGTGATTCACCTAGCCTGCGTCTCTAACGATCCCAGCTTTGAGTTAGACCCCCAACTGGGCAAATCCATCAACTACGATGCCTTTGTCAGCCTGGTAGAAGTGACCAAGCGCTGCCAGGTGAAACGCTTTGTTTATGCTTCTACCTCCAGCGTTTACGGTATCAAAGAAGAAGAGAACGTCACCGAGGATTTACCCTTGCAGCCGCTGACGGACTATTCCAAATACAAGGCTCTGGGTGAGGAGGCGTTGCTCAGGGAACGGGAGCCAGGCTTCGTGACGTTGATCTTGCGTTCGGCCACAGTATGTGGCTACTCACCGCGCCTGCGACTAGACCTGACGGTAAATATCTTGACCAACCATGCGGTCAACAATAAGAAGATTACCGTGTTTGGCGGGCAGCAGATGCGCCCTAACATTCACATTGAAGATGTCACTGACCTCTACGTCAAAGCGCTGGAGTGGCCGGATGAGGCTATCGATGGTAAGGTTTTCAATGCTGGCTATGAGAACCAGAAGGTCATTGAGATTGCCGAGATGGTGCGCAGTGTGGTGGGAGAGGACGTGGAGATTATCACCGCACCGACGGACGATAACCGCTCGTACCGCATCTCTTCGGAGAAGATCAAACGCGAGTTGGGCTTCGCGCCTAAACATACCATTAAAGATGCGGTGCAGGACCTAGTGGTAGCCTTCCGAGCTGGCAAAATCCCTAACCCAATGACGGATATTCGCTACTACAACGTCGAGACGATGCTGGCTAAGCAACTTAAGTAGATATAAAAAGGTGACGAGGGATATGCGATATGTATGGAGCTGACATCACAGTAATTGGTGCCGGGGTTGTGGGGTTGGCGATAGCCGCCGAGGTTGCCAATGAGAAAAGAGAGGTCTTTGTAATCGAGAAGAATGAGACCTTTGGTCAGGAGACTAGCAGTAGGAACAGTCAGGTGGTTCATGCCGGCATCTACTACCCGGAGGGAACACTGAAGGCTAAGACATGTGTAGCTGGGAATGCCATCATTTATGAGCTTTGTAACAAGCACGGTATAGGCCATAGAAGGCTGGGGAAGATCATAGTTGCCGTTGATGATGGGGAAATGGAACAGCTAGAGGTGCTATTGAACAGGGGTGAAAGGAACGGCGTAGATGGTTTGAGGATACTAGATAGACAACAACTTAAGCGAGTAGAGCCAAATGTTAGGGCAGCGGCTGCCCTTTTTTCGCCATCTAGCGGCATCGCTGATTCCCATGCTATGATGAGGTATTTTCTGGGAAAAGCCACAGATAATGGAGCTAAGGTAGTTTATAAAACAAAGGTAGGTGGGATAGAAAAGGGAAGCAACCACGGATACAAAGTCTTTGTTGAAGACCAAAGCGGGGGTTTTTCCTTTATAACCAGGGTATTGATAAATTGTGCCGGTCTGAGTAGTGAGAGGGTTGCCAAGCTAGCTGGAATAGCTACTATTGAGGCAGGTTATAAATTATATTACTGTAAAGGAGAATACTTCAAGCTGGCTCGGGATAAGAGTAAGCTGGTAAGAAGGTTAGTATACCCCCCACCCAAGCAGAGGGGGGCAGGCCTAGGGATTCACGTTACCCCGAGCCTCGACGGCAGTATACTTCTTGGACCCAATGCACGCTACGTTGACGTTATAGATTATTCGGTAGACAACCAACAGAAAGAAGCCTTTTGCGATTCAGTAAGGGGATTCCTGCCTTTCATACAATATGAAGACCTAGAGCCTGAGATGGCAGGCATTAGACCAACCCTCCAGGGACCTCAAGACGAATTCAGGGACTTCATAATCAGGGATGAATATGATAAGGGTCTGCCCGGATTTATTAATTTAATTGGCATAGAATCGCCGGGGCTAACGGCCTCCCCGGCTATAGCCAAATATGTGGCAGAGATTGTAAACGAGACATTGTGAAATCAGTAGGAATTGCTGGAAAAGAAATTCGAGTAATTCGGCCAGTAAGTGTCGGGTTCTGGTTATGAGACTTTAACATTTGTAGGAGAGTGATGAAGGCAGCTATTTTAGTTAAGCAGCACGCTCCACTGGTGGTGGCCGACGTGGTCATACCAGAGCAGCTATCCTTTGGTCAGGTCATGGTGAGGGTCCAGTACAGTGGCATCTGCGGTGCCCAGATCAATGAGATAGATGGTGCCAAAGGTCCAGACAAGTTCCTGCCCCATTTGCTGGGGCACGAGGGTTCCGGGATTGTGCTGGACTTCGGCCCGGGGGTGAGCACGGTCAAGAAGGGCGATCACGTGGTCATGCACTGGCGCCCCAGCAACGGGCTGCAGTCCGAAACACCCACCTACAAGTGGAATGACCGAAGGGTTAACGCCGGGTGGGTGACCACCTTCAACGAATATGCCGTGGTTTCTGAGAACCGGCTCACGGCCATACCCAAGGACTTTGATCTGAAGCTGGCCACACTGTTCGGCTGCGCCGTGACCACGGCTATGGGCGTCATCAACAACGACGCGCATGTAAAGGTCGGGCAGTCGGTGGTGGTCTTCGGCGTAGGCGGCGTCGGCTTGAATATCCTTCAGGGAGCTGCCATGGTCTCAGCCTATCCGATCATCGCCATCGACCTGCACGAGGCTAAACTGGCGATGGCCAAGCAGTTTGGCGCGACACACTGTTTCAATTCCAACAACACTCCCGACCTCAGGATGGAGATACGCAAAATTGTCGGCCAGGAGGGTGCCGACGTGGTCATTGACACCACCGGCAACGCTAGGGTGATCGAGCTAGCCTACGAGCTAACCCATGCCGATGGCAAGACCATCCTCGTCGGCGTGCCGCGGAAAGGGGATAACATCTCCATTTATTCTCTGCCGCTACACTTCAAGAAAGTCCTGACCGGATCACACGGTGGCAGCGCTGAGCCACACATCGACATCCCGCGCTACATTCGACTCTACAACGCTGGAAAGATGAAACTTGGTGGGCTGATCACCCACGAGTTCAGCCTAGATGAGATCAACGAAGCCATTGAGATGGTTCGTAGCGGCGAGGCTGGCAGGTGTATTATTTCAATGTCATGAAACTCCCTGAAGATGAGAGGTATCAGCCTATGCCTATGGATGAAATAACAGAGCTTGAAAACATCGCCAAAGAAATACGAAAAAATATACTTATTATGTGTTTTCACGCGGGTGGTGGCCATATAGCTCCATCTTTATCAAGCGTTGAGATATTGGTGGCACTGTATTTCAAGATACTAAAAATTGATAAAAATAATTTGAAGGACAGCAACCGTGACCGATTTATTTTGAGTAAGGGACATGCCAGCGCTGCATTATACGCCGTCTTGGCTGAGAAAGACATTATTGACAGAAAGATACTGAATACATTTTGTCAAAAGGGTAGCATTTTGGGAGGGCATCCAGAAACACACCTAATCCCAGGGGTTGAAGCTTCTACAGGCTCGCTGGGGCATGGGTTATCGTTCGGAGTTGGTTTAGCCTTTGCCGGGAAATTAGATAAAAAGGACTATAGAGCATTTATATTACTTAGTGATGGTGAGTGTCAAGAGGGCTCAGTTTGGGAAGCAGCTATGTTTGCTTCGCATCACAAATTAGACAATTTAGTCGCCATAATCGACCACAACAAGCTTCAATCATTAGGTCGGGTTGATGATATTGTTAGCTTAAAGCCATTCGTAGATAAATGGAAAGCCTTTGGCTGGGGAGTAAGGGAGGTTAACGGACACAATATCCCGGAGATTGTTGATGCCTTAGAGGGAGTCCCTTTTTCCAAGAATAAACCAAGTGTTCTCATAGCGCACACAATTAAAGGTAAGGGAATTTCTTTTATGGAAAATGTGCCCATCTGGCACTACCGCTTGCCAAATGATGACGAAATGAAGATTGTTTGTAAAGAATTAGGGATAGGTGAAAGTGAATTGGGGGAAGTGTTCAAATGAGAAATGCCTATGTGGCTACCTTATATGATTTGGCTGAAACCAACAAACAGGTTATGGCACTGGTAGCCGACATCGGGGCAGTAGTTTTTGACAAGTTTAGGGCAGATTTCCCTGGCAGATTTATAAACTTTGGCGTTGCTGAGTCGAATATAATTGCCGTTGCTGCTGGTATGGCATCATGTGGAAAAATCCCTTTTACTTATACTATAATACCCTTCCTCACCATGAGGACTTATGAACAAATAAGGGACGATGTATGTTTACAAAAAGCGAACGTCAAAATTGTGGGAGTCGGCGCCGGTCTTGTTTATAGTACCCTGGGCCCAACCCACCATGCTATTGAGGACATTGCTATAATGAAGGCACTGCCGAATATGACTATTATTTCTCCAGCCGACCCGCTAGAGGCTAGAAAAGCAACCATTAAGACAGCAGAAATAGAAGGCCCTGTTTATCTACGATTGGGGACCAGCGGAGAGCCTGAGGTATATCGGCACGATTATGATTTTACTGTTGGCTGTGGGGTAAAGTTGAAGGAGGGTGAAGATGTCACTATTATTGCCACCGGCTCAATCGTTCATGATGCTCTGCAAGCAGCTAACGAATTGGAAAAGGAAAACATTTCCGTAAGGCTGATCAATATTCATACCATTAAACCTATTGATAAAGAGAGTATACTTCAGGCGGCTAGTGAGACCAGAGCCATCCTCACTGTAGAGGAGCACAATATAGAAGGTGGTTTTGGCAGCAGTGTGGCTAGTGTTATCCTTGAAGCGAACGATATTCCTATCAAATTCAAGCGATTAGGAGTGAAGGACAGTTTTTGTTCTTATTACGGCTCCCATCAAGAATTGAAAAGTCATTGTGGTATTGCAAAGGAAGATATTATTACCGAGGTTAAATATCTCTATGAACAAAAACAACATTAATAGGAGGGATTACTTATGGCATATATAGATTTTGTATCTAAGCTCCATAAAAAAACCAAAAGAAACTATCTGGAAAGAATGACCAATGAGAAGCCTGAGATAATTGAGATATCTAAAAAATACGACCTTGAGTATTGGGACGGGGATCGAAAATACGGTTACGGCGGATTTTATTATGATGGCCGTTGGAAGGTTGTAGCCGATAAGATGGCAAAATACTATGGTCTCAAAACAGGTGATAGTATTCTGGATGTGGGTTGTGGAAAGGGGTTCCTGTTGTATGAGTTCACACAAGTTGTACCCGGAATAAAAATAAGCGGCATTGATATTTCAAAATATGGTATAGAGCATGCAAAAGAGGAGGTCAAACCCTATTTACGGGTTGGATTGGCACAAGAGTTACCACATCCAGATAAATCTTTTGACCTCGTTATATCAATAAACACAATCCACAATCTCTATATTTATGATGTAAAAAAAGCAATTCATGAGATAGAGCGGGTTGGTAAAAAACATAAATATATAGTTGCGGAGTCATATCGGAATGAGAGGGAGAAATTCAATATGATGTGCTGGGTATTGACCGGGGAATGTTTCTTTGAAACTAAGGAGTGGGAATGGTTATTTAATGAGTTTGGGTATACTGGAGATTATTCGTTTATTTACTTTGAGTAAATGATGACCAAGGACGTTTTTTGAATAAGATTGGGTGATGATGGGGGTGCCGTATAATATGAGTAGAGATGATAGTTGGGGAAAAATCAAGAAGTATATAAGTTCTCAAAAGATTGAGTTGGGACCTTATTTCACTTACAATCTTTTGCACGCACCAAGACACTTACTTTTTACCTTTTCTAGGTATAAGTTTGCGGCGAGACTTATAGGTGAATTTCCAAAAGTAAATATTTTAGAGTTAGGTTGTAATGAAGGACTTGGGACACTCTTGCTAGCAGAAAACCTTCACCGTGTTACTGCGGTAGATTCTGATAAGGATGCTATACAATGGGCAAAATCAAATTTAAAAAAGAAAGATAATATCGTTTTCAAATATGATGATTTTCTAGGGGAAAATTATGGTAAGTATGATGTAGTAGTTGCGCTGGATGTTATTGAACACATTCCTAAAGAGCGAGAAATAGCCTTTTTCCAAACATTGACAGGCAATTTGAATGACGATGGTTATTGTATTATTGGCACACCAAATATTTCGGCTTCTCAATATAGTTCTGAACCAAGTAAGATAGGACATGTAAATTTATTCAGTGCAGAAAGACTTAGGGATACGGCAAGGCAATATTTCAAGCATGTTTTTTTATTTAGCATGAATGATGAAGTGGTTCATACGGGATTTTATCCAATGGCGCACTATCTTTTAGCACTATGCTGTTTCAAGAAGCACAGTGCTAGCGCGCCGACTCATAAGGAATGAAACGAAAAGGTGTATCACTTGTTATAGGTGCTGATGGGTTAATCGGTCGGGCACTGGCCGATTACCTGTTGAGTGCTGGAGAGTCTATAGTAGAAACTACCCGCCGACCTGACACCACCTCAAAGAGAAGAGTCTTCCTTGATCTTACGGAAGATGTTTCAGACTGGCGTCCGCCATGCCAAGTTTCTGTCGCCTATCTTTGCGCAGCAGTGAGTACGGTCGACCATTGCCGAAGAGATCCAATACAAAGTGCGATAGTGAATGTTCGCCATACCGTTGCCTTAGCGAAGGCATTAGTTGCCAGCGGTGCCTTCGTAATTTTTCCATCTACTACCTTAGTCTACGATGGCTCTGTTCCTTTCCGAAAGGAAGATGACCCTGTATGCCCAGTAGCGGTATATGGCGTTCAGAAAGCAGAAGCAGAGAAGGAGTTGTTGGCTATGGGGAACTCGGTAGCGGTTGCGCGATTGTCAAAGGTTCTAAGCCCGAATATGCCATTGGTCAAGGGGTGGATTCAGGCACTCCGGAGCAATAAACCTATCTATGCCTTCTCCGACAAGGTGATGGCTCCGGTGTCACTTTCGTTTGTCATTGATGTGCTGCATCGCATTGCCGAGGCTCGCCTGCCAGGCATTATTCAAGTCTCTGGGCGAAAGGATGTCACATATGAGGAGGCAGGGAGGCATATTGCAAGCCTTATTGGTGCAAGCCCGGACTTGGTGCGGCCTACAACCGCAAGGGAAGCGGGTCTACAGCCTGAAGCAGTGCCATTACATACTACTCTTGATACAACTAGACTACGTGAGGAGTTTGGAATAGAACCGCCAGATGTTTGGTCGACGATTGACTCGGTGTTTGGTCTATGAAAGAGCAGCAAACATCCTATACATCAACTTTTGGTATTCGCTGCCATGTGTGTGGTGACTCGGCAGTTGATATAGTACCTGGCTACGAGGTATTTCGTGGTGTGACCTCAGATTGTAGACCGTGGCACAGAGGGGGTCGGCTCGGCGTGTGCCGGGCCTGCGGATGTGTGCAAAAAGTGACTGACCACGTTTGGCAATCTGAGGTGGAGAAGATTTACGAAGCCTATTCGATTTATCATCAGAGTGGCGGGGCGGAGCAGGTCGTTTTTGAGATGGCTTCTGGCCGGGCTTCATCACGGTCCGAACGTCTGTTGGAGTGTCTGCAATCCCACTTGCAATTGCCGGAAACGGGATGGCTGCTCGATGTAGGCTGTGGCAATGGTGCACTGCTACGTACGTTCGGTCGTTTTGCGCCGCTCTGGTCACTTGCCGGGACAGAGTTGAATGACAAATACCGGCCTGTCGTTGAGAGCATTGACAATGTCAAAGCGCTTTACACCTGCCCGCCAGACCAGGTTCCCGGCACCTACACTCTTATCACCATGATTCATGTATTGGAGCATGTCCTTGCGCCAAAGGAGTTTATCGCCGGGCTGAAGGGCAAATTAGAGGATGGTGGGTTGCTCGTCATGGAGGTGCCAGAATTTCTACAGAACCCGTTTGATCTGTTAATTGTGGATCACGGCACACACTTTACTGTGGCAACGGCAACAGAGTTGGTTCAGAGCGCGGGCTATGAAGTGATATTAGTAGCCACTGACTGGGTTCCAAAGGAATTGACCATCGTTGCGCGTAAGGCTGGGTATAGGCAGATGAACAGAGTAGACCACGTGTCATCCTCGCTTGAGTCTGTTGTCCGGTGCTTACAATGGCTCGAATCAGTTATTGTGACGGCACGCCAAATCTCAGCGAAGGGCACCTTCGGCCTGTTCGGTACGTCAATTGCCGCCACATGGCTTTTCAGCGAATTAGAGGAATCGGTGAGTTTTTTTGTAGATGAAGACCCACATCGTTCTGGTAAGACCTATATGGGACGTCCCGTCTATCATCCGCACAATGTCCCCAGCAATAGCCATGTATTTATAACACTACCGACTAAATTGGCAGAGAGTATCCAGGCGAGGATGAAAGGCATGAAATACGGCTTCAGTTGTTATTTGCCACCACCGTTTTTCATGTAGTATATTGGATTAGGAGCTTGCCAATCTTGAACTCAGAAAGGAGAAAACCCTGACACAAAAAGGTAAGCTGCCAGCGGATTCAAAATCACTTCTGGCGTATTACCAGCAGAGTCGGTTCAACCCAGTACCAATTGCGCTGGAGAGTCAGATGGCATGGGAGTCCCATTGCGCCAGGCGCCTTAATCTGTACCAAAGACACCTGGGAATTCCACTTTCTCTGCTGCGTGATCGTTCAGTACTCGAATTCGGCTGCAACACCGGTGAAAACGCCCTAGTTCTTGCCTCGGTTGGTGCGAACCTCACCCTGGTGGAACCGAACGAGCAGGTGTTGCCGCAACTGAAGGCGCTGTTCAAGAAGTTCGGACTTGAGAAGCGCATCGTTGTTTTGCTACAAGAAGACATCGATAGCTTTGAGCCAAAGACACATTACCACCTCGTGCTTGCCGAGGGATTCTTGTTCACGCTGCCGAACCGCGATGAAATGGTTCAGAAGATCGGCAGTCTTCTAACCGCCGGCGGGTTAGCTGTTATTTCATTCAATGACCGATACGGTAGCCTACTCGAGATGACAAGGCGGATGATCCTGTGGCGAGCATGTCAACTAGCAGCCGTTGATGATGTTAACAGCCAAGCTTCACTAGAACTGGCGAGACGGCTGTACCGGCAGGATTTTGAGCAACTGAACGCCTCGCGGCCTTTCGCGGCCTGGTGGAAAGATACGTTGGTGAACCCATTTTTTGCCTCAGCGTATCTTTGGAGCTACCCAGAGCTTCTCTCGCTGGTGGAGAGGGCTGGCGGTGAATTCTATTCCTCCTCGCCCAAGTGGTGCTCGAGCGAGCACTTTGCCTGGTACAAGAATGTTCTAGACGTAAAGAGTCGCCACCAACGCCTTCTAGATGAATGGGCCAAGGTTTTCCCCTTCTTCTTGACTGGACTCTACCCCTCAAATGGAGGGTTTGAGCCGGCAACTTCCAAAGTCGTTGACTCGGTTTCCAAGGTAGTGGCACAAATTTCGGAATATACAACAGCCTCTGATTCCTCTATAGACTCGGTGTTGTATCCGTCTTTGCTTGATGAGTATTTTAACAGGAGCAAAGATTCAAGACTGCGGCGGTTCAACTCAGAGATGAGGAAGCTGTATGAAGCGGTAAGCTCTTGCCAACTAGAAGATTTGCTCTCCGCGTATCACCGGACAAAATATGTGCGGAACCTGTGGGGCGTTCCGTATCATTACATTTGCTTCAACAAGTTGGCCTGATATACATTCGCCAAAAGAGTATAATATAGAAAGAAAAATGGCGTTAAGTATTGAGGTTGATGGGCAGATGAACGTCGCATTGATCAATGTTGTGATGGGTGGCGATTACCAATATGAGCAGGAACTGCCGCTCGGACTCGCTGCCGTGGGCGCGTTTCTTAGAGAGCAAGGATATCCAGTTCATTTCCACCAGTGCTTCGTTGACCGGGGCGAGGGAGAATTGCGCGCTGCGGCTGCAGTGGACGCTGACGTCTATGGCTTTCAACTCAACATGGCCAATTACCTGAGCTCACGCGAAGTAGCAAAGAGGCTTAAAGAGACCAAGCCCAACGCTATCATAATCGGGGGCGGGCCATTCCTGGTGTCGCACGCGGAGGAGATCCTGGAGGCTGAATCGGCGTTCGATTTCATCGTGGTCGGGGAAGGCGAATGGACTACACTTGAACTGTTGAAAGTTCTCCAGAAAAAGGAGCAGGAGTTCAGTGCCATCGAGGGCCTTGTCTGGCGCGGACCCGATGGGCGTGCCATCCGGAACACGCTTCGGGGGACGATCGCTGAACTTGATGCTCTTCCCTTCTGCGCCAGAGACTTTCTTGATCAGGCACGTCGTGACCCTGTGGATAATGGACTCCTTGAAAGCGTCCGCATGGTGACCTCGCGGGGCTGCATCGGCAACTGCACTTTCTGCTGCGTGAATCTGTACAATAAGGTTCTGGGAGGCAAGCGATGGCGTGGCCGGTCTCCAAAACATGTCGTCGATGAGTTGGAGTATCTCTCAAGAGAACTTGGTGCGCGCCTCTTCAACTTCTCCGACAGTTCGTTCGAAGATCCGGGCCAACTCGGTAAAAAACGCAGCCGGGAGATTTGCGAGGAGATCATTCGCCGCGGCATTCCTCTTTCGGCCAAGATTTACCTGCGATGCGAAACAATGAGGGACAACGAGGACATTGACCTCCTCCGGTTGTATAAGCGCGCCGGGATTGACGTTATCATTTTCGGGGCGGAGGCTGGCTCCGACTATGAGTTAAAACTATATGGCAAAAACGCCAGTTTGGCGGACAACGTTCACACAGCAAAGATATTGCGGGAACTCGACCTCTTTTATCTACTGACAGGCTTCATCATGTTTGGGCCCTACTCTACGCCCGACACCTTGCGGAAGAACATTACCTACCTTCATGAATGGGGCTTTAGCGACAATATCATGCTGGTGAGCAACCCTCTGATGCTCTTTAGAGATTCAAAATTGTATCAGATGCTTTGCGAAGAGGATATGGTGATTGAGTCAGGGAAATACTGGGAGCTGCCGAAATACAGGTTCTATAACCCCATCGCGGAACGGGCGACACAGCACTGGCAAAACATCTTTGGCCGGTACCCCGTCGTCAAGGAAGTGAATGCTCTTCAGATCAATATCGGGAATCTCGTGGCGCGCATGACCAATCCAATGAACGAGAAGATATTTGTTGCCCTGCGTGATGATTTCATGGAATTCAAAGCCCGGAAGAAAGCTCTACGCTCAGAGTTTGGTAAGCTACAACACGATTACTTTCTCAGTGTGCTAGAAAGAATCGAACAGGATTGTGCCGATGAGGAGTTGGCGTCTCTGGCAGAAGAATTCTTTGGCAAGACATACGCACGGTATCTCCCCATTTACCGTGAGTTATTCACAGGTTTCCTGCAGAAGGTGACGGGGCGCGGGTTCAGCCTTAGTGGATTAGTCTTCACACATTTCGTTTCGCACATTTTCTACAAACAGAAATAGGTTGTGAGAGATGATTCAATCGGTATTCAATACATTTGGTCAATAACTTGGTCTGAGCTACATTCACCAAATGAACGATAGATGTCTGCTGAATGAAAGTCAGAGTGGGCAATTCAGACACCAGTTGGGTTGACAAGGTGTGGGAGCGATTGCTTCGCCTTATCCCCGATAGATTCAAGAGGAGTGAGGGACGATTCATTCGCTTTATCCGGCGCCCGGCTGAAGAGATATACAGAGGTGGGTGGCCGGCTCTGCTACGAGAGCTCCTCGTATTTCTGGCCCTGCCGCTGGCCTTCCCTGTCGTGCTCGCCATACGGGCACTGCGGCCGCTCGTGCTGATACGCTTTGGACCGCTGGTGAGCGAAAGTTTTGGTCATTTCGCAGCCAATACAGAGATGTATCTGTGCAGGCGCGATGCGGGTATGGATAACCAGCGGGCCATTGATATTTTCTACCATACTTCGCCAGTTTGCAACCAGCAACTCAGGAAAATGTGGGACCGCACGCTGCACGTTTCCCATCTCGTATGCCCGGTGGATAGGCTTAACCGTCTTTTGCCCGGAGGCGACAGCCACGTGATTCCGTGGCCACCTCGCGGAGACAGGGATATTCACGGGCTTCTGCCGCGCACGCCGGTGCATCTTTCTTTCACTGCCGAGGAGGAACATCGCGGACTGGCAGCACTGCGGGAGCTAGGAATACCAGACGGCACTTCATTCATCTGTTTTCACGTACGGGATTCAGCCTACTTAGGTGCTAGGTTTCCAAAGCCAAATTGGCACTACCACGATTTTCAAGATTCGAACATTCACAACTGTGTGCCCGCGGCAGAGGAACTAACGCGCCGGGGCTATTTTGCCGTCAGGATGGGTAACATCGTTAAGGAGGCACTGACTACCACCAACCCGATGATTATTGACTATGCTACAAGCCACAGAAGTGACTTTTTGGACATATACTTGTGCGCCCAATGCCGTTTCTTTATCGGCGGCGCTTCTGGTATGAACTCCCTAGCGGCTATCTTTAGACGGCCAGTAGCCTGGGTGAACTGGGTTATGCTTGAAGAGGTGCCAACCTGGGGTCCAAATGATTTATTCATCCCCAAGAAGCTCTGGCTGCGAGAGGAGCGCCGCTTCCTGACGTTCCGTGAGATCCTTAATTCAGAGGTAGGAAGGTTTAACCAAAGCGAACAGTATGAACAGATGGGGATAGAGCTCGTGGAAAACACGCCGGAAGAAATCACCGCTCTAGCCGTGGAAATGGATGAACGACTCAAGGGAACGTGGCAGACGACTGAGGAGGATGAGGAGCGGCAACGAAGCTTTTGGTCACTATTCAAGCCCAGCGAGTTGCATGGAACCATTGTATCACGCATTGGCGCTGAGTTCCTCCGCCAAAACCAAGAGTTGCTGGATTAAGGACGCTGCAGGTCATCCTCCTTGACCAGCTATATCAAGAAAGAATATACTTCAATCAACTAATTTTTAAGATTGGTTGATAAAAGAAACTTGAACTGTTTAGTCACTGGAGGGGCAGGATTTATCGGAAGTCACCTGGTTGACCGTTTGTTACAAGATGGTCACCGGGTAGTTGTCTTGGACAATTTTTCTACAGGTCGACCTGAAAATCTGGCTCACCACCACAATTTACCGGTTCTATCTATTCAGCAGGTAGATATTACCGGCCAGGAAGCCATCCAGCCCTACTTTCATGATGTTGACTGGGTTTTCCATATGGCAGCGCTAGCAGATATTGTGCCTTCGATTAAACATCCCATAGACTATCACCATGCCAATGTTGACGGTACTATTAGTGCGCTGGAGGCAGCTCGCTTAGGGGGTGTAAACCGGTTCATTTACACGGCCTCTTCAACTTGCTATGGCATTCCAGACGTTATTCCGACGCCAGAGACGGCCAACATCAAGCCTGAATATCCTTATGCCCTTACCAAATATCTCGGCGAGCAATATGTGCTGCACTGGGGTAAGCTTTACAAACTCCCGGCCTTGTCTCTCCGTTTGTTCAATGTTTACGGTCCTCGCTCGCGAACTTCTGGAGCCTATGGCGCGGTCTTCGGCGTGTTTCTGGCGCAGAAACTCCATAATAAACCCTTCACTGTTGTCGGCGATGGTACTCAGACGAGAGATTTTACTTTCGTGACCGATGTGGTGAATGCTTTGGTTATGGCAGCAGAATCAGATCTAAGCAATGAGGTATTGAATGTGGGCAGTGGTAATACATATAGCGTCAATCGACTGGTCGAGCTTTTAAGAGGCGATGTAGTGCATATACCAAAACGTCCTGGGGAGCCAGATTGCACCTGGGCAGATATATCCAAAATACGCAAGCTGCTGGGCTGGGAGCCTAAGGTATCCTTCGAGGAAGGTGTCAAAATCATGCTGGAGCATATTGACTACTGGAAGAATGCCCCCCTCTGGACAGCGGAGACAATTAAAGAAGCCACTAGGGAATGGTTCCAATATCTTTCTAGGTGAAGAGCCATAGTGAGAGGGCGATCAAACATGCCGTAGTTGAACTCACTTGTGCTTCTGAAATAGCTCCCTGGCAAACTGCCATTCCTCTCTTTTAAAGCCCTTAAATAAGACTAAGGCAGTAGCATACACAATAATACCTGCGATGACAGTCAATATTACATTTGAAATTGCCGCTGAATCCATTTTCCAAATAACGAGAGACATTATGATTGAGGCAACCAAACTTTTAAGTACGAAGCTCCACTCGATGTTAAACCTAATTTCTTTGAGCGAGTAATAGACTGTTATTCCTAATGCCAATGCGTAGGAAATCAAAGTGCTGATGGCCGCACCCAAAATTCCTATACGAGGCACCACTAACATATTGAGCCCAAGATTAACTAAAGCGCAGAGTATCCAGGTGGCCCCGATTACTTTTGTTCTCTTAACCAAAATCAAGATATGGGCTATTATCACATAAGTAGCTACAAATAAAGTGCCTAAGGCAACTAAGGGCACAATAAAATACCCTTCAGCAGCTATCTCGGAAGTAGAGAGCATACTTAATACTGGCTTAGCGAGGATAGCGGCGGCAAAGACAAAAGGAATGGCTATTGCCAGAAGGTATTTTAATGAGTAGCTCAAGTGTGTTTTTACCTCATTCATTCTGCCTTCGTCATAAAGCTTAGACAACGCCGGAGTTAGCACAAGGCCTAATACCACAGCCACCATAAAGGGAATCGTCCCAATAACATAGCCAGCCGAATAGACTCCTACAGAGGCTGCCCCTAGAAAATACCCAATGACATATCTGTCGCTGGAGGCAACTATCCAACTAGCTATCTGACTTGGAACAGTGGGCAAACCAAAGCTTATATATTCTTTCATTCTGGAGAAGTGAGGCTTCTTAATCCCGATCTGCGACTTTATTAAGAAGAATAGGGCGAAAAAGATTATGAGTCTTATTGTCAGGACCGAAAGAAGTATGCTGAAAAGTCCATATCCATTTAAAACCAGACAGGCGATTATCCCGATCTGAGCATATATATCAGCAGTGATGAAAAGGGCATACTTTCTCATCTGCCGGAAGGTCCTGAGAAGGTCCAGGCATACTGAGTCTAATGACCATACCAAGATAATGAACCCAGTCATTATTACTACCTGGCTAGCACCATCGAAAAAGGCTTTCGCAATAGAATTTGAAAGTATAATTAGAAGAAATGAGATAATTAAGGTGACAAGAAACACAAAGGAGAATATTGAATAAAATCCTTCTTGTATTTTGTTGCTATTTTTCTCGGCAGCCAGAAACCTTGTCATGGCAAAGGGTAGACCAAGTCCAGCGAAACTCAAGACAAGGCTTATGGTAATGCTAACCTGTGTCCATATTCCGTAGTCGCCAGCCCCCAAGGTCTTGGCGATTAAAGATAATAGAATGATTCCGCCCAACACTGTTAGGACGTTGGCAATTCCTATGATAAGGACATCTTTAGCAAATTTCTGATATGGGCTCTCCAAATGTAGCTCCCTAAGAGCGTTCTTAGTGCAAGCTGGCTACTACTCCTTGCGCAGTCTCACACCAATCCATAGGCTGGAAGCTATTCATGCCACCCAGTTTATTGCGAAACAGAAGTTTATCATGCATCGGAGAAATGACTACTTACCCCCTTCGCACAACAGCGATGCTCGAGTTGAGCGTAACATACTATCACGTGCAGTCTGTCGCTTGTTACAGTTTCATGAACCTTAATCTATCTGATTAGTCTCCAAAACAGACGCGTCGCTAAATCTCTGGCCAATCTAGCGTACAGGGGAACCCATGGTTCGACCAATGGTAGATATGCACGACTGGGTGGCTCAGGCAGAAACTGGAGTTGGTAAGCGTAAAATCCCTGAGCTCTAGCTAGCAAATCGTCTTGATATGGGTAACGAAAATCAGACTCCGATTGCTTCTGCATAACATAGCAAATTCCGATCTCTTGCACCTTAGTCCAATCTACAATGTCTAGAAGTTCACGAGATAAAGGCACATGGAATTGATTTGTGCTACCAGCGCTTGTCGGTGTCTTGCCAACAATAAGGTATGAAGAAAACAAGATTTTGTAATTATTTGCGGCTGCAATCCCTTCGAAGAAGGACGGGTCAAATGCATAATAGCCATTTCCATTGTAAACAACCTGTATAATTATCATAATTCCTTGCTGTTTACACAGCCGATGCATCGTCCGATACGCTTCTGCAGTATTAAATATATGCTCATTGTTTCCATAATCTGTCACCAAATCATATTGGCCGTAAAGCGAATGATTTTCGAGGGGCATGTTAAGGTCAAGCACTATTGCTCCGTGCCTTCCGCCCAAGTCAATGCATGAATAGCTTTCAGCGCCAAGCATCTGATAGAAGGGCTTAGACGAGCAACTAGGGCCTCCACGCCAGTGTGCTAAATCGGCAAAGTCTTTTTTCCTGTAGTTAGGCACACCAGCTACATGAACCAACCCTTCAAAATCAGCTAGCTTCAGATGAAGCTCTTGAGAGCCCATATCAACTACAGATTTAATGTTTTTGAAGAAACCACGTTGCCACAACTCTAAGTTCAGTTTTACCGCTCCTGGTCCTAATCCCATTTGAACCACCTCCTTGCTTGACCACAACTAGGTATTATTTGCTCATCACTTGAGCTTCAATGCCTGCATTATTTTTAATCGTCTCTACCGCCGTCGGCCATTTGCTTATAGCCACATAGTCAACGCAGTTCAGGGCAGCGATCGCTTCAGCTCACGCTATGTTTGGGTCACCTAGCATACTCGAAGATTTTTACCTCGGGAATTGGACCGAGACCCGGTTGTATTATGGAGCTAGGTGAGCTATAGACCAGCTTATAATGCTCTAACGCTTCTAACGGTACCGGGCTCGTAAATAGGCTATTGCCAACTATTCTATAACTCCCTGACTCCTGACTGGCAACATAGGCTTCAGCCTCTTCGTAACTGGGGAAGGGTTGTACGCCGGTAATCTCCTTATAGGTTATGCCTTCCTGGCTTACCTTTTCTTGATATGAAATCACCATAGAGCTTTGGGGAGTGACCTGCTTGCCATCAAAATTATATAGCCTGATAGCCAGCGAACGGTAATATTCAGGATAGAACAGTGTTACTGGCTTAAGCATGCCATCCTGCGGCAGGTAGTAGACATCGTAAAACTCGCTCTGGTTACTGCCAATAAGTGTTGCCACCGCATAAAACTTACCCGTTACCGTGGAATAATCAACGATTAGATACCTTGAACCTGCCCCCTGATCATCCATTATCTTGTTGGCGGCAGCTTCATCCTGGGCAACAAAAATTTGAGCCACTGTACCAGAAGCGCCACCGCCGGGGTTAGCAATGGGCATACGGTGGCCAAGCCGGGTTATCCAGTAGCCATAGTCCCACCAGGCAACTACGCCATAGGCGGATTCAGGGTAGCTATACCTTTCCCCCGGTGGAGGCGGTTCATAAAGCTGGTAATAGAAACCAGGGTCACCAAAGGGCTCGGGGGTATTGTCTCTCATCCAGGTAAGCGACTCACACCAGGCATCACTGGGGGCAAATCGTGCCTGGCTGGCGGTAGCTATCGCCGGGCCGATATTGGGGAAGAAGCTAAGGAAGAAGACAACTATCACCCCGAAAGCCATGTAGATATGCCTGGCGGTGATACCGCGCTTCTTCACCTTGTCCCTCTCCCTCTGCATTGCCCCTGACATTTCCACAGGCTTGGCTGCCAACCTCTTGAAGCCGGTGAAGGCAAGGATTTGCCACGACAGATAACCAGTGAGCAAGGCAACGTTGACCACAAAGTAATAGGCAAAACGGCGCATGGATAGGGTAGCTGCCAGTATTATTAGACTCCAGACAACAAGTAACGTCTTGTCAGCCTCGCCTCGCTTGACAATGAGGTAAATGAGTATACCCAGGGATATTAAACTGAGGAAAAAGCCGGTGGTGAAATTCCCCCAGGCAAGCTGAAGGGTGAAGTTGCCGACAGGGATGAGAAGAGGCTGCATCTCAAGGATAGTTGTTCCTACGGGCCAGGCAAAGATTCCTAGACTTCCCACCATTGTTTTGAGGAGGGAGGGGTTAATAATATAAAAAGTTGCCACGCCGGCTAAACCAAGCCCAAGCAGAGCAAGGGGGTAAAAGATTGGCTTGCCACGGCCAGCCATGAGACGGGAAAGCCCGGCTAAAACTATGGGGATAAAGATGGCAACAAGCAGAGAAGCCAAAGACATTTTGTCTGGAGATGCGGGCAAAAAAATCAGTAAGGTAATGGCGAAGGTAATAGTGCCAACAAAACAGAGGTAGTCAGTAGACTTGCCCCTTAAGTGGTCAATAATGAACTGGATTATGAGATAGGTGAAGATGATAAAGACAAATAGGAGGGCGCCTGCCCAAGTAAGCAGGTAGATTCCCAGGAAGAGCCCAGCAAGCAGGCTATAAACAAGGGGTTTAGTAATTATCGCCCAATTTCCATGCTTTATACTGTTGAAAGATAGCTGCCTTTGCTTGGCAGCTTTCACCGCTAGAATCAGAAACAGGATGACCACGGTGGTGAATAGGGTCTCAGCAACGTGATTGTCGGTAAAGCCAAGTATTGACCTACCCAGAAATTCACCGGGTAACAGCGCTACCAGGCCGGCTGAGATGACACCAGCCCAGCGGTTAAACAACTCTTTGCCGATAAAATAGACGGGGACAACGGTCAATGCCCCTAAGACGGCGGGGAAATAGACACCGACGACATCAACGGTATGCTGGGTTGGTGAGCCTAAACCGATGAGCCAGATAATACCAGCGAGGAGATATTGAAAGAAAGGCCTGACTGGCCCACCACCCCCGGGATAAAGCATATAAGGGTCAAAGGAATTAAGGTGAGGGAAGTTATGGACGAGGTTATCAACGATACGCATGTGATACCAGGCATCAACGCCGGTAAACTTTATCCAGTCGCCGCTGAAGACCTGGTCATAGGGGAGAGCAATTCGGAGATATAGAGCAAAACCAAAGAAGAGAGCTACGATTATGCCTGCAACAACCTTTGGTGAAATCTTACTTTGACCCATTTGTTGACCTCGAAGCAGATTATATCACAACCTTAGCAATGGCTAATCATGCTGGTTCGGCGGCAGTAGATTGGGAATGGAATCAATAATGGGGTAGCGCTTATCACACCTCTGGCAATACAGGGAGCCGGTGACTATTTCCTTCCCCTTCTCCTCCCCCACATTTAATTCCAGGTCTCCCTTACACGCTGGACACACCAGAATATCCGTGAGTTCTTTTTTCACAAAGTCAATTATACTACCCCTTCCAAGCCTTTTCAACCCGAGATAGCTTTGCAACTGGCTGGCGAGCTTGACTTCCTATTTGAGAATGGTAATAATGATGAGCAGCGCCTACTCTATGAGAGTAGGCGCAGTTTCAATGATAGAGAAGGCGACGGGTGGCGTTAACAAGAATGTGGTGTTGCTGATTGCCACCATGAGTTCGTTCCTTACTCCCTTTACATCGTCTTCGGTCAATATTGCCCTTCCTTCAATTGGCATAGAGCTCTCATTAAATGCGGTGGTATTGGGCTGGGTGGCTACCGCTTATCTGCTCGCGGCTGCCATGTTTCTAGTACCCTTCGGACGGATTGCTGATATCACCGGCAGGAAGAGAATTTTCCAGATTGGCATCATCATTGATGCCGTTGCCTCAATCCTCGGCGCCGCTTCGCATTCCGGAGCCTGGCTAATTCTCTGCCGGGCCTTGCAAGGACTTGGTGGTGCCATGATTTTTGGGACGGGGGTGGCAATTCTGACATCAGCATTCCCACTTAGGGAGAGAGGCAGGGTTCTGGGCATCAATGCGGCGGCGGTTTACGCTGGACTGGCGGTGGGGCCACTTGCCGGTGGCTTTCTGACGGGACATTTCGGTTGGCGAAGCATTTTCCTCTTCAATGCCTTCCTGGGCCTGGTAATTACGGTAGCGGTCTTATGGAAGCTGAGGGGAGAGTGGGCAGAGGCTAGGGGAGAGAGGTTTGATTTCGCTGGCTCGGTAATCTACAGCATGGCATTGGTGACTATAATGTATGCCTTTTCCGTGTTGCCGGCGCTGTGGGGAGTCTGGCTAATCCTCATTGGTGTGCTGGGCTTGGTAGCCTTCGTAAGATGGGAAATGAGACAGGAGCATCCCTTACTCAACATCGGATTTTTCAGAAATAACACCGTCTTCGCCTTTTCTAATCTGGCGGCGCTAGTCAACTATAGCGCCACCTTCGCTGTTGGTTTCCTCTTGAGCCTTTACTTGCAGTACGTAAAAGGGTTTACCCCGCAACATGCCGGCCTGATTCTAATGGCCCAGCCGCTAATAATGGTTGTTTGCTCCCCGATTGCTGGCGGTCTCTCGGACAGAATCGAGCCCCGCATTGTGGCATCCATAGGTATGGCATTGACAACTATGGGACTGGTGATGCTAACCTTTCTGAGCAGCAACACCGGTCTCCCCTTTATCCTGATTAGTTTGGTTATCTTAGGTTTGGGGTTTGGCTTTTTCTCTTCACCGAATACCAATGCCGTGATGAGCTCTGTGGAAGGGAAATTCTATGGCGTGGCATCAGGGACGCTTGGTACTATGCGGCTGACGGGGCAGGCTTTTAGTATGGGGATGGTTTTGCTGCTCTTTGCCTTGTATATAGGGAGGGTTCAGATAACCGCTGAGTACTACCCGCTTTTCCTTCAAAGTATGAAAACCGCGTTCGCTATCTCTGCGGTCCTGTGTTTTGGCGGTATTTTTGCCTCTATCGCTAGGGGTAGAACACATCCGGTGGGTGGTTAGTGGCGATAAGCTTGACTTTTAAATCTCCCATTCTTTATAATATTCCTTTGATTGACGTTGCCCGAGTAGCGCAACGGTAGCGCAACCGACTTGTAATCGGTAGGTTAGCGGGTTCGAGTCCCCTCTCGGGCTGGGGTTTGGTGGTGGGGAGGGGTGCCGGAGTGGTTAATCGGAGCAGACTGTAAATCTGCCGCCTGAAATGGCTACGCAGGTTCGAATCCTGCCCCCTCCACTCTATAGCCTAAAAATAATTTAAACGGGAGCCCACATAGCTCAGTAGGTAGAGCACGTTCTTGGTAAGAACGGGGTCACCAGTTCGAATCTGGTTGTGGGCTCTGAGCCAAGGGAGGTTAAAAATGGCAAAGAAGAAGTTTGAGCGGGTTAAGCCTCATTGCAATGTGGGCACTATCGGTCATGTTGACCACGGGAAAACAACCTTGACTTCGGCGATAACCATGGTGCTGTCCAAGGCAGGTCCCACCCAGTTCCGTGAGTTTTACTCTATTGACAATGCACCTGAGGAAAAGGCACGGGGACTGACCATCGCCATTGCCCATATTGAGTATGAGACCGAAAAGCGTCATTATGCCCATGTTGACTGCCCGGGGCATGCTGACTACATCAAGAACATGATAACCGGGGCTGCCCAGATGGACGGGGCTGTCCTGGTAGTTAGCGCCCCTGACGGCCCCATGCCTCAGACCAGGGAGCATGTCTTGCTGGCTCGCCAGGTGGAGGTGCCCTCTATGGTGGTTGCCCTTAACAAGGTGGACCTCATGGAGGATAAGGAGCTTCTCGAGCTGGTGGAGATGGAGATAAGGGAGCTGCTTACCAAGTACCAGTTCCCCGGTGATAAGACCCCCATTGTTAAGGTAAGCGCCACCAAGGTTCTTGAGTGTGGCTGTGGTAAGCGGGATTGCCAGTGGTGTGGGGGTGTCTGGCAATTGCTTGATGCCATAGATAGCTATATTCCCATCCCCCCCCGACCCAAAGACCAGCCCTTCTTGATGCCGGTGGAGGATGTCTTTAGCATCAAGGGGCGGGGCACCGTGCCCACGGGAAGGGTGGAGAGAGGGGTAATTAAAGCCGGCGATGAGGTTGAGATAGTTGGCTTGAGGGAGACGCGAAAGACGGTGGCTACCAGTCTGGAGATGTTCCATAAGATGCTGGATTATGCCGAGCCAGGGGATGCCGTTGGCGTTCTGCTCCGGGGCATAGAGCGAGAAGATATAGAGCGGGGGATGGTACTTGCCGCCCCGGGTTCTATTACACCCCATACCTACGCCGATGCCGAGGTATACGTCTTGAGTAAGGAGGAAGGGGGCAGGCATACCCCGTTCTTTACTGGCTATAAGCCCCAGTTTTACATCAGGACTACTGACGTTACCGGCACCATTGAGCTACCGGAAGGGGTGGAGATGGTTATGCCTGGCGATAACATAAAGATGAAGATAAAGCTTCTCTACCCGGTAGCCATGGAGAAGGGTCTGCGTTTTGCTATCAGGGAGGGAGGTAAGACGGTAGGCGCTGGTACCGTTACCAATATCATTGAGTAGAGATGGCAAAAAAGAGTGAAGCGCGGGTTATCATCCATCTTGCCTGTACTGAGTGCCGGGAGAGGACATATACGACAGATAAGAACAAAAGGAATGACCCCCAGCGCCTGGAACTCAGGAAGTATTGTCCCCGTTGTCGCACTTATACCCTTCATCGGGAGATAAAATAGTGGCTGGCAATTGAGGGATAGGTGGGACTTTTTTAATGACTTACCATGGTGTTTCTCCCAAGCGTTCAAGGTTTAAACTCGTTGGTGATATTATCGCCGAGCTCAAGAAGGTAACCTGGCTCACCAGACGAGAGGCGACTTATTTGACCTTCCTGGTGCTGGTTATTTCCATTGTCGTGGGTCTGATTTTGGGAACGGCTGATTTGGGTTTTTATAACGTAGTCCAGAAATTCTTTTTGGGTAGATGAAGGCTTGCTTTTCTATCTCAGGCTAAGTGTGAAGGAAAGGGATGGCTTGCGTGTTTTTGAGAGTCCTGGCTTAAAATGAGGTTATCGGTGGCAGAGAATCAAAAAAATTGGTTCGTGATTCATACCTACTCCGGCTATGAGGAGCGGGTTAAGAAGAACCTGGAGCAGCGCATCAGGCTTATGGACGGCGGGGATGAAATCGCCGAGGTGGTTATACCCACCGAGGTTGAGATTGAGGTTAGGGATGGGCAGCGGCGTAATGTGGATAAGAAGATATTGCCCGGTTACATCCTGGTTCAGATGAAGATGACCGACCTGAGCTGGAATATAGTGCGTAATACCCCTGGCGTCACCGGTTTTGTCGGCAGCGGCAATAAGCCAGTGCCCCTGCAGGAGGCGGAGGTTGACCAGATACTGAAGCAGATGGCAGCCGAGGCGCCCAAGGTTAAGGTTGGTTTTCGTAAGGGGCAGAGCGTGAGGGTGACCAATGGCCCCTTTATTGATTTTGTCGGGGTGGTGGATGATATAAACACCGCCAAGGGCAAGGTCAAGGTGCTTTTGTCCCTTTTCGGGCGGGAGACGCCGGTTGAGCTTGACTTCTTACAGGTGGAGAAGCTTTAGGAGGTAAAGTGGCGAAGAAGGTTAAGGCGGTGGTTAAATTGCAGATTCCGGCGGGGAAGGCAAATCCGGCGCCGCCGGTGGGTCCTGCCCTGGGGCAGCACGGGCTTAACATTATGGCATTTTGTAAGCAGTATAACGAGCGTACTGCCAGCCAGGCGGGCTCCATTATTCCGGTTGAGATAACCGTCTATGAGGACCGCTCGTTTACCTTTGTTACCAAGACCCCGCCCGTCAGCGACCTGGTGAAGAGGGCGTTAGGCATAGAGAAGGGGTCGGGCACTGCCGGTCATGAGAGTGCGGGTAAGCTATCTCGCGCCCAAGTTCGTGAAATCGCCCAGATTAAGCTTAAGGACCTGAATGCTACCAGCATTGAAGCCGCCGAGCGGGTGGTTGAAGGCGCCGCCCGAAGTATGGGGATTGAGGTGGAATAGAGTGGCCAAGCACGGCAAAAAATATCTTGAGGCGGCAAAGCTTTTAGACCAGACAAAGCTCTATCACCCCAGGGAGGCTATTGAACTGGCCAAGAAGATGGTTTATACCAAATTTGATGAGACGGTTGAGCTTCACCTCCGGATGGGTGTTGACCCCCGTGATGCCACCCAGCAGGTTCGTGGTGTTGCCCTCCTGCCCCATGGTTTGGGCAAGAAGGTGCGCATCATAGTTTTTGCCCAGGGTGAGGCGGCGAGGGCGGCTGAAGCCGCCGGCGCCGATTCCGTTGGCGGTGATGAGCTGATTAAGAAGATTGAGGAAGGGTGGCTGGATTTTGATATTGCCATTGCCACCCCGGATATTATGGGCAAGGTAAGCCGGCTGGGTAAAATCCTGGGCAGGAAGGGATTGATGCCTAACCCCAAGTCGCGCACGGTGGTGGCTCCTGATGACCTTTCCCGGGCAGTTGGTGAAGCCCATAAGGGGCGGGTTGAATTTAAGTTGGACAGGACGGCGGTTATCCATGTCCCCTTGGGGAAGGTTAGTTTTGACGAGGATAAGTTGATGAGCAACCTGACGGCGGTGGTTGAGGCGGTGGTGCGAGCTAAGCCCGGTGGTGCCAAGGGTCAGTATGTTAGGAGCGCCACCCTAGCCACCACCATGGGACCGGGTATGAAGCTTGACCTTAAACCAACCCTGTCTTTAACCAGCGCTTAACACCAAGGAAGGGGATATTTATGGGAGAGGTTGCTATTGTCGGTGCCGGTCAGACGGCATTTACCCGCCAGTGCGGGGTCAATATTAGGGAGCTTTGTTTTGAGGCGTTCAAGGAGGCGATGGAGGGTCTGGATATAACTAGCCAGGATATAGACGCCTCCATTGTTTGTTCGGCACCGGAATATGATAAACAGCGCTCGCCCGCCGGCTTGATATCGGAGTATCTCGGGCTTACCCCAAAGCCAACCTTCTATGTGGAGACGGTGTGCTCCTCCAGTAGCACCGGCTTGAGGGTAGCCTGGTCGCTGATAACTGCCGGGTTGCACCGGGTGGTGGCGGTGATAGGTTTCCAGAAGATGTCGGAGCTCTCCTCCCGTGATGCCGCTGAGAGGATGGGGCGGGGAGGGGACATAATATGGGAGTCGCCCTTCGGCTTGACCATGCCCGCCGGCTATGCCCTCTATGCCCGGGCTCACATGGCTAAGTATGGGACTACCGAGGAGCAACTGGCTAAGGTGCGGGTTAAGAATTCACACTACGGGGCGGCTAATCCCAAGGCCACCTACCGCAAGGAGCTGACCCTCGAGGATATCTTGAACTCGGAGGTCATCACCAGCCCGCTGAAGAAGTTTGATTGCTGCGCCAATGCCGACGGCGCTTCCTGCATCATCGTTGCCCGCGGGGATGTCGCTAAAAGGGTATGTGCTATCCCAATCTGGATTATCGGTCTGGGGGCGGCAACCGATACCATGAGCATGGCGGGGAGGGAGTCGCTTACCGGACTGAGGTGCGCTCAGGAGGCAGCCAGGCAGGCGTATAAAATGGCTGGTATCAGGCCCAAGGATATTGACGTCGCTGAGGTCCACGATTGTTTTACCGTATCCGAGATTCTGGCTTATGAAGACCTCGGCTTTGCCAAGCCGGGGGAGGGGGTGGGGTTGATTGAAGATAAGCAGACCTATGTTGATGGCAGGATACCGGTAAATGTTGACGGCGGTCTCTTGTCTAAGGGTCATCCTATCGGTGCTACCGGTGGCTCGCAGATCAGGACTATTGTCCGCCAGCTCCGGCGGCAGGCTACCGAGGCTCAGGTGAAGGCGGCGAAGATAGGCTTGGTCCATAATATCGGTGGCATCGGACAGTATGGAAATGTAACTATTCTCGGGAGGTAGCCAGTGGGCTTTGAGAATTTTGGCACGGTCAGCTTTACCGCCGAGGCAAAGACGGCGGAATTTATAAAATACCTTGAGGCGGGTAAGGTAATGGCAACCAGGTGTAAAAAATGTGGCGCCACTTACTTCCCGCCCAAGGCGGATTGCCCAAGTTGCCTGTCAAGCGAGGTGGAGTGGTTTGAGGTTGGGGGGAAGGGTAAGCTGATGAGTTATACCAAGGTGAATTACGGGCCATCCGGTTTTGAGGCGGATGCACCATATACCCTGGCCCTGGGCGAGTTTGACGGCGTTCAGATTCTCGCCCGTTTGAGCCGGGATATCGGGGAGCAGGATATCAAGGTTGGCATGAGTTTAACGGTGAGCCCGGTAAAATTGCCCGGTGGTAGACTCGCCTACGAATTCAGGCGAGCCTAGAAGGAGAGACGCCATGGTTGGTATTACGGCATATGGCGCTTATGTACCCCTGTTCCGCTTAAGCCGGGAGGCGATAGCTAAGGGTGCCCGGGGGGAGAAGGCTATCGGCAGCTTTGATGAGGACAGCATAACCATGGCGGCGGCGGCGGCCAGCGATTGCTTGAATGGCATAGACCGCGGGACGGTAGACGGTCTGTATTTTGCCACCACCACCTCCCCCTATAAGGAGAAGCTGGGGGCGACGACGGTGGCGATGGCGGCTGACCTCAGGCAGGATATTTTTACCGCTGACTTCGCTCATTCCCTGCGGGCGGGGACCTCCGCCCTCAGGGCGGCGATGGATGCCGTCAAGGCGGGTTCGGCGAAGAAGGTGATGGTCGCCGCCGCTGACTGTCGCCTGGGGACACCGGGCTCAGCCTTTGAGCAGAATTTTGGCGATGGCGCCGGCGCCCTCATTATCGGCGATAGTGATGTTGTCGCCACCATTGAAGCCGGCTATTCGGTTTATAACGAGATGCTGGATGTATGGCGGGCTGAGGGTGACACCTTTGTTCGCTCCTGGGAGGAGAGGTTTACCTCCACCCATGGCTATATGGAGGTGGTCGCTGAAGCCGTCTCGGGACTGATGAAGAAGTCCGGTTTTAAGCCGGGCGACTTTAATAAGGTTGTCCTCTATACCCCTGATGCCAGGCGGGGGGCGGATTTAGCCGGTAAGCTGGGCTTTGATGTTAAGGCTCAACTCCAAGACCCCCTTTTTGCCACCTTGGGTAACACCGGGGCTGCCTTTCCCCTGATGTTGCTGGTGGCTGCCCTTGAGGAGGCTAAGGCTGGCGAGCGTATCCTTTTTGCCAGCTATGGCGATGGCAGCGACGCCTTCGTCCTGCAGGTAACCAAGCAGATAGAGAAGCTCAAGGGCAGGCGGGGCATGAAGGGGCACCTGGCGTCAAAGAAGGTAATTGCTGACTATAAAAAATATCTGACCTGGCATGGGCTTTTGCCGAGGGAGGAAGCCAAGGAGACCGTCAGGTTCTTTTCGGCTCCAGCGGCGTGGCGGGAGCGCGAGGCTAACCTTAGGTTGCACGGGGTTAAGTGCCAGTCCTGCGGGACAATCCAGTTCCCTCCGCAGAGGGTGTGCACCAAGTGCCGGGCTAAAGACCAGTTTGAGCCCTATCGGCTGTCCGATAAGAAGGCTAAGATAGCCAGCTTCGCTATGGACTATGTAACCCCCGCCCCTGAGCTGCCCACGGTTACCACTACCATTGATTTTGATGGCGGCGGCAGGATGGAATGCTATATGACTGACCAGGAGGTTGAGCAGGTTAAGGTAGGTTTGCCGGTGGAGATGAGCTTTAGAAAATTGGTTGTTACCAGCGGAGTTCATGCTTATTTCTGGAAGTCTATACCGATAAGGGCATAGATGGTAAAATAGGGCAGGAGGCAAGTCATGCAGGGCATTAAAGACAGGGTGGCAATAGTTGGCATGGGCTGTACCAAGTTTGGCGAATTATGGGATAAGAACTTTAAGGATTTGATGGTGGATGCCTGCTATGAGGCTTTTGAGGATGCCGGCATTGAGCCCAAGGATATTCAGGCAGCCTGGTATGGCAGCCGGGAGTCGGGCTTTACCGGCTCGCATCTGGCTAATGCCCTGAAGCTGGAGTATATCCCGGTCACCAGGGTGGAGAACTTCTGCGCCGGCGGGACGGACACCTTCAGGAATGCCTGCTACGGCGTCGCCGCCGGGGTTTGTGATATTGCCCTGGCCTGCGGTGTTGAGAAGTGCAAAGACCACTTTGGCGGATTTAATATGGATATTACCGACCCCTTTGACCGGAGTATGGCGGAGTGGGAGTTGCCGCCGGTAAGCCAGTTTGCCCAGCTGGCTAATGGCTACTTTAACCGATATGGCTTGAGCTATGAAGAGGGCAAGAAAATCCTGGCTAAGATTGCGGTTAAGAACCACCATAATGGCACCATGAACCCTAAGGCTCATTTTCAGAGAGAGATAACACTGGAGCAGGCGATAAATGCGCCCATGATTTCCTACCCCCTCGGCTTGTTTGATGCCTGTGGTGTCAGCGATGGCGGCGCCGCTGCCATTGTAACTACCCCGGAGATAGCCAAGAGGATGAGGAAGGACTACATCCTGGTTAAAGCCCTGGCGTTAGCCAATGGTGGGGGTCAGGGTAAGCTCCGCTCGGATTACGATTTTAGCTATATTCCGGAGACCGTAGAAACGGGTAAGCTCGCCTACAAGGAGGCGGAGATTACCAATCCTCGCCAGGAGGTGGATATAGCTGTCGTGCACGATTGTTTTACCATCACCGAGTTGTTAATTTATGAAGACCTGAAATTTAGCCCCAGGGGCAAGGGTCCGGAGGACGTTGAAGCGGGCACCTTTACCCTGGAGGGAGAGCTGCCGGTCAACACCGATGGTGGACTCAAGTGCTTTGGTCATCCCCTTTCCGCCAGCGGGCTGAGGATGATTTATGAAGTCTATAAGCAGTTGCAGGGTAAGGCCGGTCCGAGGCAGGTGAAGAAGGCTGACATTGGGCTGGTGCATAATGTAGGTGGTGTTTGTGGCTACTTTAACTGTGCCGTGGCGATATTCGGTAAGCCTTGATTTTTAGTTTTTCCTGTGCTATACTAGCACGTCTTGATTCTTGGTTTTTCCTGAGACAGCAGGTGCTGACTTGGCTTAAATTGGCCTGCCGAGGAAAAGGGCTTGAATGGTAAGTCCTTGTGCGGCAGGCGCAAGGGCTTATTTTTTAAGGGGGTGATGAAGGATGCCCACGGAAAAGAAGGCTAAGGTTATTGATAACCTGGAGCAACTTTTCTCCCGGTGCAGTATTGGTATTCTGACTGATTACCGGGGCTTGTCAGCCTTTGAGATGACCGAGCTGCGCCGCCGGCTGAGGGAATCGGGTGTTGAGTATAAGGTGGTGAAGAATACCCTGGCCCGGATTGCCGCCCGGAGGGTGGGCAGGGAGGAGCTGGTGAGCCTCTTTGACGGTCCGGTGGCTATCGCCTTTGGCTATGGTGATATAGTTGAGCCAGCCAGGGTCTTAGCCGACTATATTCAAGCCACCAAGTCAACTATGAGTATGAGGGGCGGCTTTCTACCGGAAAAGCTGCTCACCTTAGGCGAGGTAACTACCCTGTCTACCCTGCCATCAAGGGAGGCATTAATCGCCAGGGTTCTGGCTGAGTTGCAGAGACCTATGGTGGCACTGGTCGGCTATCTTAGCGCCCCTCTGCAGGGAATGGTGGGGGTGCTTCAAGCAAGGATTCAACAATTGGAGGGAGAATAAGATGTCAGAAGAGGAAATCAAGCAAGAGCCGGAAGCAGAAGTTAGGCAAGAGCCTGAAGCCCAGGCAGAGGTGAAAGAACCCGAAGCTAAGGCTGAGGCGAAGAAGCCCAGTGCCAAGGCTGAGGCAAAGAGGTCCGCCGCCATTGATGAGCTAATAGCGGCCATAAAGAAGATGACGGTGCTTGAGCTGGCGGAGCTGGTCAAGGCGCTGCAGGATGAGTTTGGTGTTAGCGCTCCGGCGGCAATGGTAGCCGCACCCGCCCCGGCTGGGGCAGGAGCCCCGGCAGCCGCTGAGGAGAAAACGGAGTTCACCGTTATTCTCAAGGAAGTGGGGGCGAATAAGATTAGCGTCATCAGGGCAGTGCGGGAGCTGACTACCTTGGGGCTGAAGGAAGCAAAGGACTTTGTGGAGAGCGCTCCTCACCCGGTGAAGGAAGGGGTAAACAAGGAGGAGGCAGCGACGGCAAAGCAGAAGCTGGAAGCCGCCGGCGCCACCGTTGAGGTTAAATAAAGCAGTAAAGATAGACGGCGGGATAACTCCGGCTGTTGCTTTGGTTCTGGCGATATGCAGCTTCATGCCTTCTAAGGCATGAAGCTCAATCCCTATCACCCCATTACTCTCGGTAATTCCAAGGGATGTTTTCCGCAGTGAGCATTGTTAATAGTAAAAGCAGCGGAGCAAATTACAAGTGGTATGTGCTTATCTTGGCGGCACTGACCTTTACCTTTACCTTTGCCATGCAACAGATTTGCATGACGGTCCTTTTCGACGAGATAGCAGAGGACCTTGGCTTGAACCTGGTGGAAGTAGGTGTGGTCTGGGGCGTACCTGCCTTAGCTGCTTTGTTTATTGTCGTCATCGGCGGGTTGCTGGCTGACCGGTACGGGGCAAAGCGTGTCATGGGCATTGCTTGTCTCGTGGCAGGACTGGCTGGTGCCGCGAGGGGCATCACCGGGGACTTCACTAGCTTGGTATTAGTCACCTTCTTCCTTGGTCTCGCGAGTTGGGTTATACCAGCCAATGTGTTTAAGACCACTGCCAGCTGGTTCTCGGGAAGACAGCTCGTGGTCGCCAACGGCGTCGTGTCAGCTGGTATGGGATTCGGCTTTGCCGTGGGGGCAATGATCACTGCCACCATAATGTCGCCGTTACTCGGTGGCTGGGAGAACGTGATGTTCCTGTATGGTGGCATATCAATCATAATTGGCCTGCTGTGGCTGCTCACCGTGAGGGGGGCTGAGCAGCTTGGGCCGGCAGGTTCTGAAGGTGGTGTGCCACTGCGCCAGGCGATATCGCGCGTATTTCCGATTAAAAATATCTGGCTTCTGGGTTTGACTCTGTTCGGTTATATCGGCTGTACTCAAGGAGTGATTGGTTACTTACCTCTTTATCTTCGTGAAAGCGGCTGGGCGATAGCCAGTGCTGACGGCACCTTAGCCGCTTTTAACGGGGTCAGTGCGCTGGGAGCTATCCCGCTGGCTTTGTTAGCCGACAGGCTTGGTTTGAGGAAGGTGGTTCTCTTCCCAGTACTGCTAATTACCGTTGCCGGCGTAGCTCTGTTGCCGCTGGTGGGTGACGCCATGGTGTGGGTCCTGATGATAATGCTGGGCGTGGCTCGTGACGGGTTTATGGCAGTCTGCTTCACTATGAGCACGGAGACAAAGGGGATTGGGGTATTATATGCTGGAACAGCCGTAGGACTGGCGCAAACTATTCTTAACTTAGGCTCTTTTATTGCTCCTCCCCTTGGTAACAGCCTGGAGCAGGCTAATTCAAACTTCCCGTTCTTCCTCTGGGCGGCTTTCGGTCTTCTGGCATTGGTGACCTTTTGTTTCGTCAAGGAAACGGGGTGGAAGCGGAGATAATTATGCTGTTAGGAAATAAGGCTGATTTATCTTCCGTATCTTAGCTTGGCATATAACAGAGCAGCGCTAAGAACGAGGGTAATCGCGTTCCACAGGATTATCGGAGTCAGCCGCAAGAAAATGCCGTAGGCGAGCCAGCAGCCGACCCCGATTGAGAACGCGATGGTAAAGGACAGACTTATCTCGTGGGTGCTTTTAAGCTGAAAAACACGAATGACCTGGGGTAGTAAGCCGGCGGTGCAAGCGGCTCCAGCGATAAGTCCTAACCATTCCACTGGCGGCAAGTTTGATGCCTCCTTTTAGCTTATAATCATCCTTCTTGGGCGGTACTGGATGGCTTCAGCCAGGTGATTGGCTTTGATTATATCGGCATTCTCCATGTCGGCGAGGGTGCGACCTATCTTGAGGATGCGGTGGAAGGCGCGGGCGGAAAGATAAAGCTGCTTCATGGCTGCCTTGAGCAGGCTCTGGGCTGATTCCTCTACCTGGCAGCATTCCCTGACCTCGGTCGGTGTCATCTCGGCGTTGCAGCTCAGCTTTGTCCCGTTAAAGCGCGCTCGCTGTATGGTGCGGGCAGCTTCAACCCTGGCTTGGACCTTCCCTGATTCCTCTCCCAGTCTATCGTCAGCCAGCTTCTCGTAGTCAATGTGCGGCACCTCAACGAAGATATCAACGCGGTCAATAAACGGGCCGCTGACCCGCTTCTGATAGCGGGCGACCAGACCGTGGGAGCAGGTGCACTGCTTGAAGGGGTCGCCGTAATAGCCGCAGGGGCAGGGGTTCATTGCCCCCACCATCATGAAGTTTGCCGGGAAGGTTACGCTCCCCTGCGCCCGGCTGATGGTGATTACCCTGTCTTCCAGGGGCTGGCGCAATACCTCAAGGACAGCATGTCCGAATTCGGGGAGTTCATCAAGGAATAGGACCCCGCGGTGGCTGAGGCTTATTTCACCCGGTTTGGGCCAGTGCCCGCCGCCCACCAGCCCGGCGTTTGAGATGGTGTAGTGGGGGGAGCGGAAGGGGCGGTGCCTGATGAGAGGGGTATCTGCCGGCAACAGCCCGCTGACGCTATATATCTTGGTAACCTCCAGGACTTCTTCAGTGGTCATTGGCGGCAGCAGCGAGGGGAGGGAGCGAGCCAATAGTGTCTTGCCGCTGCCCGGTGGCCCCATCATTATCAGGTTATGTCCCCCCGCCGCCGCCACCTCCAGGGCTCGCTTGACATGCTCCTGTCCCTTGATGTAGGCAAGGTCGGTGGCGGGCAGGGTGGGTGGGGCGTATTCTTTCAGGGGGACCTCCTGGCGTTTGTATTCCGGGGCGGGTATCTCTCCCCGAAAGTAGCTGACCAGCTGGGACAGGGAGGCGATGGGAATGATTTCAGTGCCTTCTATCAAGGATGCCTCTTGAGCATCAATCTCAGGGACGATGGCATTAGGCACCTTTTCCTGGCAGGCCAGGGCGACCATGGGCAGGATGCCGTTGGTGTGGCGCAGGCTGCCGTCAAGGGATAGTTCGCCGAGGAGGATGGTTTGAGAGACATCGGCGGAGACCAGCTCTGAGCTGAGGAGGATGCCGACAGCGATGGGCAAATCATAAGCCGGTCCTGCCTTCTTGAGGTTGGCTGGCGCCAGGTTGACTACGATGCGCTTCATGGGGAAGGCAAAGCCTGAGTTGCGAATAGCGGCGCGCACCCGCTCCCTGGCTTCCTGGACGGCGGCATCGGGCAACCCGACGATGGTAAACGAGGGCAGACCGGGGGAAATATCTACCTCAACCTCAACAATCGCCCCTTCCAGCCCGACTATAGCACAGGTTCTTACCTTGGCCAGCATCCTGTTGGCTATATTACTGCGCCGCTTGCCATGTGTCAATGAGCCTAATCTTGACAAACTATCTCTCTTATGGTAAAGTCAGCGTGGAAAGAAGCTGAGTTACATAATGTTAGAAAAAACTGTCCCCTCAGCCTTATTTTTTGCTAACTTCATCTTTACCGGCGCACTCAGTGCGCTTGGGGGGATAGTTTATTGAAAATTTAAGAATACCTAACCGATAGCAAGTTAGAAAAATCTAAAAGTAACCCTCCAGGCGGAGGGTATTTTGTTTATTAAGGAGGGAAGAGATGGCTGGACCTTTAGATGGAATCAAGGTAGTGGAGATAACCATGTTTCAGCAGGGACCGGTGGCCGGCACCAAGCTGGGGGACATGGGTGCCGAGGTCATCAAGGTGGAACCCCCGACCGGAGACCCGGCGCGGGGGTTTATGAGGATTATCGGCACTCAGGTTGGCCTGAAAGGGCGGAACTACTACTTTGAGCAGCACAACCGGAACAAGAGAAGCATTGTTCTGGACTTGAAGACGGAAAAAGGGATGGAGGCATTTCTCAAGCTGATTGACGGGGCTGATGTCTTTGTCACCAATCTGAGCATAGATGCCCCGCAGAAGATGGGTATCGGCGCTGACGAGCTATTAAAGAGAAATCCACGCCTTATCTATGCCCATGCCTCTGGCTGGGGGAGGAAGGGCCCCGACGCCAATACCCTTTCCTTTGACTATGCCGGGATCGGGCGCGCGGGGCTGATGATGTCTTGCGGGGAGCGGGGTTCCCCGCCCGCCCAGATTCTGCCCGGGCTTGCCGATGAGCTTGGGGGGATGGTCTGTGCCTGGGCAGTATGCACTGCCCTCTATGTCAGGGAGAGGACGGGGAAGGGGCAACTGGTGGATACCTCGTTGATGGGCAGCCTCATCTGCATGGAAGGCGTCGTCTTATCCGCCCCGGCTATTCTGGGTCAGGAATTCCCCAGGGAGGTCAGGGCTGAAGCCGGTAACCCGCTTTATAACCACTACAAGGCAAAGGATGATAAATGGTTTATCCTGGCTCACCTCCAGCCGGATAGATACTGGCCTAGCATCTGCCGGGCTCTGGGTATGCCTGAGCTTGAGCATGACCCGAGGTTCAATAGTATAGAGGCCAGGGGGGAGAATGCCAAAGAGCTTATCGCTACTATGGATAAGACCTTTGCCACCAAGACCAGGGAGGAGTGGTTTAAGGTCTTTAAGAAGGAGGGCCTGATTTATACCCCCATTCAGACGCCTACCGAGGTGATTAATGACCCCCAGGCTATTGCCAATGACTATATTATCTGGTTTGACCACCCGGTTCTGGGGAAGACCAAGATGGTCGGTTTCCCCTGGGACTTCAGCCAGACGCCGGCTTCGGTGAGAAGGGAAGCCCCCGAGTTCGGGCAGCACACCGAAGAGATTTTGCTTGAGCTTGGCTATAGCTGGGAGGATATTGCCAAACTAAAGGATGAGAAGGTCATACCATAAATAGTTGAACGTGGCTATTGACAACGCCGCCTTACTATGGTTTAATAGATAGTTGCCATGATAAATTATATTGCTTCCCAGGTTTATTACTACACATATTTTACTGCACCCAGCATGCTTGGGAGGCGTTGACGTGGAGATGAGATAGCTAAAGCATAAAGAACTAAGGTAGAAAGCTAAAAAGGAAACCCTCCCAAGCGGGAGGGTTCTTTTTTAGGCAGATTTGCCTGAATAATATTTAACGAAAGGAGAAACAAGATAATGCCTGGACCTTTAGACGGAGTCAGGGTGGTCGAGCTGGGGCAATTTCAGCAGGGGCCGGTGGCAGCGATGAGGTTGGGGGACCTGGGCGCCGAGGTCATCAAGGTGGAAGCCCCGGCTGGAGACCCGGGGCGGGGATTCATGAGGCTTATCGCCGTGGATGCTGGTTTAACTGGCAGGAACTACTACTTTGAGGGGCACAATCGTAACAAGAGGAGCATCGTTCTGGATTTAAAGAAAGAAAAGGGGCTTGAGATTTTCTTTAAGCTGATTGAGTGGGCTGATGTCTTCGTAAATAATCTGAGCATAAATGCCCCCGACAGGATGGGCATTGGCTACGAGGTATTGCGAAAAAGAAATCCGCGGCTTATCTATGCCCATACCTCGGGCTGGGGGAGGAAGGGACCTGATGCTGACGCCCTTTCCTTTGATTATACTGGCGTCGCCCGGTGCGGAACGATGATGCTTGCTGGTGAGCGGGGCAGCTCGCCCCAGAGCCTTGTCCCGGGTATGGGCGATGAGGTTGGGGCGCTTATGTGCGGCTATGCCGTATGCGCCGCCCTTTACGTCAGGGAGAAGACGGGCAAGGGGCAGCGGGTTGATACCTCCCTGATGAGTGGCTTGATTGCTATGGAGCGTCTTGCCCTGTCAGCACCCGCCTTTCTGGGTCAGGAGTACCCTCGCTGGGCTAGGGCTAAGGCAGGTAACGCAATGTATAACCACTATAGGTGCAAAGACGATAAATGGCTGGTGCTGGCTCACCTCCAGCCGGATAGATACTGGCCCAATGTGTGCCGGGCATTGGGGCTTGAGGAGCTGGAGCATGACCCCAAATTCAGCACAGTAGAAGCCAGGCATGAAAATGCTGAGGAGCTGGTGTCTATCTTCGATAAGAGGCTGGCTAGTAAGACCAGAGATGAATGGATGGAGATTTTCAAGAAGGGGAATGTAATCTGCGCCCCGATTCAGACAACGACGGAGGTGGTTAATGACCCGCAGGCGCTGGCTAATGAATGTATTATCACGGTTGATGACCCGGTGCAGGGCAAGACAAAGCAGGTGGGCTTCCCCTGGATGTTTAGCCAGACCCCGGCCTCGGTGAGGCGGGTCGCTCCTGAGCTGGGAGAGCACAGCGAAGAGATATTATTAGAGCTGGGCTACAGCCGGGATGACATCGCCGGGCTGAAGCAAGATGGTATAATATGACAGTTGAGGAAGTTGACGATGACTGCAGAGAGTGCTACCAATAAAGGTTTATCGCTGGTTGAGAAATACTATCAGGATTACGGCTCTAGAGCCGGGGAGCTAAAGGGGCAGGGGAAGGGGATAATGGGCTATCTCTGCGCCTTCGTTCCCCTGGAGATAATCACTGCCGCTGGCTTTATCCCCTTCCGGATAAGAGGGGATACTAGTGAGCCGATTACTAAGGCTGACGCCGAGATGGAGACCATTGTTTGTCCCCTGGTTCGCAGCTGCTTTGATATGTGGCTGAAGGGTAGGTATAAATTTCTTGATGGTATAGTTATACCCCATGCCTGTGATAGTATCTGCCGGACTTACCAGGTCTGGCAGTATACCCTCAACCTCCCTTACTCCCATTTTATCAATATGCCCCACGGAACCGATGACTCATCGCTCAGCTTCTATGAAGTGGAGCTAGAGACGTTTAGAAAAAGCCTGGGTGGATTTGTCGGCAGGGAGATTTCTGACCAGAGCCTGAAAGAGGCAATCCAGCTTTATAACCAGAACCGGGCAAGGGTGAGAGAACTATATAAGTTGCGGAAATCAACCCCCCCATTAATATCAGGGGTTGAGCTGACCAAGACTCTGGTGGCGGCGGTGAGCCTGCCCGTGGAGGAAGCCACCAGGCTTATCGGCGGTGTTATTGACGAGGTTAAGCAGAGGCAACCGCTTTCGGCGCCGAAGTCAGCCCGGCTAATGGTGGTTGGCGCTCAGATGGACAATGTGGCTTTCATTGAGCTGGCTGAGGAGAGCGGGGCCTGGGTGGTGGCTGACGACCTGTGCCCCGGGGCAAGGGAGTCGCTGGCTGATGTTGAGCTCACCGCCGACCCTGTTGACGGCATCGCCGAGCGCTATCTGAGAAGGATATATTGTGGCCGAACCTATCGTGAGAGGGAGGGAAGCTATCAGGATTATATGGAGGAGAGGTTTGGTCATATCGCCGCTGCGGTTAAGGATTTTAAGGTTGACGGCGTTATTCTCTATATCTATAAGTATTGCGACCCCTTCGGCTTTGAGGTGCCTGAGATGAAGAGCTATATTGAAGCTAAGGGTGTCCCCGTCCTCTATGTTGAGGATGAGTACTCAATGTCGACCATCGGTCGGCTGAGGACCAGGATTCAGGCTTTTCTGGAGCTAATCAGCTTGAAATAGTGGTAATGGAGAATGCTATGACTGAAGAGAAGAAACCGGAGGAGAGAAAAAAGAGAAGGACAGCCACCGAGGCGGCAGCCAAGATAGGGCCGCTGGCTAAGGCGATGACTATCGGCGTGGCGCAGGCGAAAGAGGAAGGCAAGCCCATCGCCTCCAGCTTTATCTGCTGCTGTTACGATGAAATCATCCGCGCTATGGATATTGTCCCCCACTGGGTTGAGAACTACGCTGGTATCTGTGGCGCCAAGCGTGATGCCCAGCGCTTCTTAGAGAGGGCGGAGTCGGAGAACTTCTCCCGTTCCCTGTGCACCTATGCCCTGTGTGGTCTCGGCTTTGACGCCTGGCGCGAGGAGTTGGGGGCGATGCCCCCCGAATCCCCCTGGGGAGGGCAGGTGAAGCCGGACATGATGCTCGGCAGCGGTCAGTTGCTCTGCGACCCGAGGAACAAGTGGTTTCAAGCCGCCCAGCACTATATGCCCGATGTCCCGGTCTATGATGTCGGTCTTCCCTGGCCGCAGTATGAGCGTGATTATGACTACCGCGAGGTCCAGGACTACTATGTGAAGTATATCGTTGAGCAGCTAAAAGGCCTGGTTAAGTTTCTGGAGAAGCATACTGGCAGAAAGATGGACTGGGCTCGGCTGAGCGAGCTTGTTGACCTCACCGACAGGACCTGGAACCTCATCTGGGAGACCTATGAATTGCGCCGGGCGGTGCCTTCTCCTATGGGTACCGGCGACGCCATGAATACCATGGTGCCCATCGTCTTTATGATGGCAACCCAGCAGGCCTACGACTTTTTTAAGGAATTAAACGAGGAGCTGAAGCGCAAGATAGCCAACAAAGAGGGTGAGATTCCCGATGAGAAATATAGATTAATATGGGGCGGCGGCTTGCCATCGTGGTTCGCCCTGACCGACTTTAACTACTTTAATAGCAAGGGAGCCGTCTTTCCGGTGGAGACCACCTATCGGATGGTGGAGGCGGTTTACAATTTTGATATTGATTTGGCCAAGGTCACCGACCCACTGGAGCATATCGCCTGGAGATGGGTCAAGTACTGGACTTACTGGTATGACAAGGCGAGGAAGCGTCCCGGCTCTCACCCTGATGTCGAGCGGCTGATTCAGTATATTGAAGACTACAAGATAGACGGCATTGTCATGCATGAAGCCTTTTCCTGCCGGAGCTGGCATGTCGGCTTAATCTGGCAGCTGAATCTGCTGAAGAAGGTATATAAGGATATGCCGTCGCTGATTCTGGAGAGTGATATTGTTGATATCAGTTCCTATAACGAAGCTGACACCAGAGCCAGAATAGACGCCTTTATTGACACTCTGGAAGCGTTTAAGAGCAGGAAAAAGTGAGTCGCCAGTATTTTGCCGGGGTTGACATCGGCTCCACGATGACCAAGGTAGTGATTATGAACGGGGAAATTCTCGCCTCGGTCATCGGTCCTACCGGTCCCGAGCACCGGAAGCTAGCCAACCGGGTAATGGAAGAGGCTTTGGCGAAGGCAGGGCTCTCCTTTGATGCCATAACCTATGTGGTGGCTACCGGCTACGGGCGGATTAATGTCCCCTTCGCCGACAGGCAGATAACCGAGATATCCTGCCACGCCCGGGGGGTCAGCTACCTGCTGCCCGGGGTCAGGACGGTAATTGACATCGGTGGGCAGGATAGCAAGGCGATTAAGCTGAGCGACGGGCGGGCAGTGGACTTTGTCATGAATGATAAGTGTGCTGCCGGCACCGGTCGTTTTCTTGAGGTGACGGCGGAGGGACTGGGTGTCAAGCTGGAGGATATGGGGAGGCTGTCTCTGGAAGCTAAAAACAGGGTTGAGATTGGCAGCACCTGCACTGTTTTTGCCGCCCAGGAGGTGGTGGCGCAACTGGTGGCGGGGGCGGCGCTGGCGGATATCATCGCCGGTCTGCATGAGGCGATTGCCTCAAGGGTATACGGGATGGCGCGGCGGTTGAAGATAGAGCGGGAGGTAGCCCTAACCGGCGGCGGGGCGAAGAATATCGGGCTGGTCAGGGCTTTAGAGGCTAGATTGGGCTATCCGGTGCTGGTGCCGCCTGAGCCCTTGCTTACCGGGGCTATCGGTGCCGCTTTGCTGGGTAAGGACATCGTCAGAAAGGCGGCGGAAAGCGGCGAGCCCCTGCCCAGAAGCGAACGCCGCCTGACTGAGGCTAGCCTTTTTGGCTAAAGGGGATAGGGTTCTTAGATAATAATGATTTATGTTGCTGGCATTGACATCGGCTCTGCTTTCTCTAAAGCAGTGGTAATGGCAGGAGATAAGATTATATCGTACCAGGTGATACCCTCGGCGGGGGATTATAAACTCGCTGCCGACGAGGTCGCCGGCAAAGCCCTGGGCAAGGCGAAGCTGTCTCTTGCCGATATAGGCTGCACGGTGGCTACCGGCTATGGCGCCGCCAGCGTCTCCTTTGCCGCTGAGGTGGCTAGCGATATATCCGCTGATGGCCGGGGGGTAATTTATCTCTTCCCCTCGGCGCGTACGGTGGTTGATATTGGCGGGCAATTCACCAAGGTGTTTAAAATAGATGAGCGGGGGAAGCCTACCGCCTTTCTGCTGAGTGAGAAGTGTGCCGCCGGCAGCGGGCGTTTCCTCCAGATTATTGCCCGGGTGCTGCGGGTTGAGCTTAAGGACATCGGCAAGCTATCCCTTAAATCAAAGAAAAGGGTTGATTTTAATACCGGTTGCGCCGTATTCGCTGAATCGGAGGCAATATCCCGCATTGCTGAGGGGGCGGCTAAGGAAGATATTTTAGCCGGTCTCCATCGCACTCTAGCCGCCAAAATCGAGACCATGGCGGAGAGGGTGGGGATTGAGCCCGATTGCGCCCTGATTGGTGGCGGGGCTAAGGATATCGGGCTGGTAAAAAGCATAGAGGAGAGGTTAGGGCGGCGCCTATTGCTTCCTGAGGAGCCGCAGATTGTGGCTGCCCTTGGCGCGGCTCTAATCGCCGGGGAAAAGGCTTCCCACTAATTTTAGGGGGTAAGGATATGCTGGAAAAGAAGGTCGTATCGCAGCTACAGAAGATTGTTGGCAAGGAGGCGGTTTTAACCGCAAAGGAGGACCTCAACGCCTATTCCTATGATGGCACCACTACCTGGGCTCATATGCCCGATGTGGTGGTGCTGCCGACAACCACCGAGCAGGTGTCCCGGATTCTGAAGCTGGCCAATGAAAAGAGGATTCCGGTTACGCCGAGGGGCGCTGGCACCAATGTCAGCGGTGGCTCCATCCCGATAAAGGGTGGCATTGTGTTGTGCACCACCAGAATGACCAAAATCCTGGATATAAATAAGACCAATTTCACGGCTACCGTTGAGCCCGGCGTCGTCCTTCAGGACTTCAATATGGCTCTGGCTAAGCAGGGACTTTTCTACCCACCTGACCCCCAGAGCTTTTTGGGCTGTACCATGGGTGGTACCGTGGCGGAGAACGCCGGCGGTCCCTATTGCGTGAAGTACGGGGTGACCAAGCAATATGTTCTCGGACTGGAGGTGGTCTTAGCCAATGGCTATGCGATGAAGCTCGGCGGGGTGACGGTTAAGAACCGCACCGGCTATGAGCTGGTGATGCTTTTCACCGGCTCTGAGGGAACGCTGGGGGTGATAACCAAGATAACCCTGAGGCTGCTGCCCATGCCGCTAGCCAGCAAGACGATGATGGCTGTTTTTGATGATATGGCGGTGGGCGGGCAGGTGGTATCTAATATCTTAGTGAGCGGGGTGGTGCCGGCGAAGATTGAGTTTGTTGATAACTTTGTCCTCCGCCGCATTGAGGAAATGACGCCCATGGGTCTGCCGGTGGACGCCAAGGCTCTGCTTCTAATCCAGGCTGATGGCTCGCCGGCGGCGGTGGAGGCGGAGACCAAGCAGATTGTTGACCTCCTGAAGAAGGGCGGGGCTAAAGAGATTAAGGTAGCCAAGGACGCTGCTGAGGCGGCGAGGTACTGGAAGATGAGGAGCGCCGGCTTTGCCGCTACCTTTGGTGCCGCCCACACCGTCATGGCTGAGGATGTAGCTGTGCCCCGCGACAAGCTGCCTGAGTTTATCCACAAGCTGGATGAGATATCCCAGAGGACCGGCTTCTTTATCAGTTACCTGGGGCATGCCGGAGATGGCAATCTTCACCCGTCTATATTTACTGACATCAGGAAAAAGAAGGAGTTTGCCAGAGCCCAGAAGACGATGGAGGAGATATTTGAGGCGGCGCTTTCTCTGGGCGGTGTCCTCTCCGGGGAACACGGTATCGGTCTGGAGAAGCAGCGCTTTCTCAAGCGGGCGATGGACCCGGTAGCCCTTAACCTGATGAGGAAGATAAAGGGAATATTAGACCCCAACAACATCCTCAACCCGGGCAAAATATGGGAAGAGGAAAGGGTATGATATGCCAGAGGCTAGAAAAGATAGATATGAGCAGATAAGAAGGTTCGAAGCTGACCTGAGCCAGTGCATGAAGTGCGGCTTCTGCACCTTCTGGTGCCCGGTGTATCAGGAGGAGCGGGTGGAGTCTTGTGTCGCCCGGGGCAAGAATATGATGATAAGGGGGCTGCTGGATGGGGAGCTGGAATATAGTGAAGAGTTTGCCGAGCGCCTGAACAAGTGCACCCTGTGCATGCTCTGTACCACCAACTGCCCCGCCAAAGCCAATATCCCCAATGTCATCGTCGCTGCTCGGGCGGACACGGTCAGGGCGAGGGGGCTGGGGTTCCCCTCTAATATTATCTACCGCTGGCTTCTACCCCGCCGCACCCTCTTTGGCAACGTGGTTCGCTTTGCTTCCTGGTTCCAGGGTATCTTTCTCCCCAAGACCGAGGGCACAATCAGGCATCTGCCCCTGTTTCTATCGGCTCTGGGCAGGGGCAGAAATATACCCCAGATTGCCCCCAAGTTTTTAAGGCAGATGGTGCCGGTGGTGAATAAGCCCTCGTCCCGGGTTAAGACCAGGATGAAGGTGGGCTATTTTAGCGGCTGCATGACCGATTTTGCCTTCCCCCAGCTGGGTAAGCGGATAATTGATTTCCTCACCAGGAACGGGGTGGAGGTGTGGTTGCCCAGGGAGCAGGGCTGCTGCGGGTCACCGGTATTTCGCGGGGCTGGCGATTTTGAAACCGGGAGGAAGATGGCTGATGCCAATGTCAGGGCGTTTGAGGATTTTGATTATGTTGTCACCGACTGCGCCAGCTGCGCTTCAGCCCTTAAGGAGTATGCTTCTTTTCTCGCCGATACGCCCCAGAGAAAGAAGGCTTACACCAGGTTCGGGGGCAAGGTGGAAGAGATTTCCCAGTTCCTGGTTGATGTGCTAAAGCTGCCGCCGTCGGCTTATAAGCCTTCGCCTCAGGCTAGGGGCAAGAAGGTTACCTGGCATGACCCGTGCCATCTCAGCCGTCACCTGGGGATAACATCACAGCCACGGCAGATTATAAAGTCAATACCGACGGTTGAGTTTGTTGAGATGCCCGATGCCGATAGGTGCTGCGGCATGGCGGGGACATTTAGCCTGTATTATTATGAGCTGTCTAAGAAGATTGCCGATAAGAAAGCGGCGTCGGTTAAGTCAACCGGGGCTGATATTGTCGTCAGCAGTTGCCCCGGCTGTGAGATTCAGCTGATTGATAGCATGGTGCGGAACAAGCTGCCGGTAAAGGTAATGCATATCATGGAGTTGCTGGCATAGCTTTATTTGGTAACCCTATCCCCCTTTATCCCCCTTCCCCTTGACAAGGGGAAGGGGGAGATTTTTTCGAAAAGAGGGACGAAGTCCCTCTTAAACTCCCTACAATGTTTTTGGGCGAAGCCCCCCTCTTTCTTATTCTCCCCCTTTGAAAGAGCCTGACTTAACGGGGCGTCTGAGAACTCTCCCCCTTTGGAAGAGGTCAACTTAACGGGGTGTCTAAGAGGGGCGTTAGCCCCTCTTTTCTTTTTCTCCCCCTCTCCTTGAGAAGGAGAGGGGGATTAAGGGGGTGAGGTTACCTATTGTGAATTACTTCGGTAAGAAACTCGTTGCAGTTGCTATCATTTTATTGACACTTTTCTTTAGTTTATCTATGCTATCCGGTACATCGTTTTCCTTAGTTTTCCCTTCGTACTCCGACCTAAGAAGGATTATATGCCTAGCAAGATTATCACTGACATCTTTGATAGCACTCTGTACGCTAACATCGAGTTCCGAGGCGATATTTTTCAGATAGGTATATCTTACTGCAACAGTGCTGTGTTCATTTTCATGTTTAAGTGCCCATACACGTCGCTTATCGTCCCCTGTGAGTTTTAATACAATAATCAACTCTTCTAGGTTGGTTACAAAACTACATCTTCTTATTGCTTCACCCCAGTCTACAATTTCTTTTAGAAGTCTTTCCTTTCTTTCCTTCTTTCTTATTTCACTATTCTGCTTAATACTTCTCCACGTAAGAGAAGCAAGAACCCCGGTTGCAATAGCCAGCAAAATAGTACCAATTGCTGTCCAATCCATGTCATTTGAGAATCTAAAATGTGGAATATCTATTATTATGTCTATCATGCTTATCATCTTAATATAATATTATAGCACAAATAAAAATGAAGATTATCTTACTACTTGATGGTGGGAGAAACGGAATTTGAACTGGCTCAGGATGGAGTGCTACAATAAAAGTTGCCCATAGGAGGGGTGTGGGGATGCCACTGGATAGTATTGTTGTCAAAGGGGCGAGGGAGCATAACCTCAAGAATATAGATGTCGTTATCCCCAGGGACAGGCTGGTGGTTATCACCGGTGTCTCCGGCTCGGGCAAGAGCTCGCTGGCATTTGATACCATCTACGCCGAGGGGCAGCGCCGCTATGTTGAGTCCCTGTCGGCTTATGCCCGCCAGTTTTTGGGCAGGATGGAGAAGCCCGATGTTGATTACATTGAGGGCTTGAGCCCGGCTATTTCTATTGACCAGAAAGGTCCCAGTAAGAACCCCCGTTCCACCGTGGGCACGGTAACCGAGATTTATGATTACCTGAGGCTGCTCTTTGCCCGCGTTGGCCATCCCCATTGTCCCCAGTGCGGGCGGGAGATAACGGCGCAGACCGTCCAGCAGATTGTTGACACTATTCAGAATATCCCCGCTGGAAGCCGGATTATGATTCTGGCGCCGCTGATAAGAGACCGCAAGGGCGAGTACCAGACCGTCTTTGACGATTTGCGCAAGGCAGGCTATGCCCGCGTGCGGGTTGATGGGCATATCTTTGACCTTTCCGAGCCGATTAAGCTGGACAAGAATAAGAAGCACTCCATTGAGGCGGTGGTGGATAGGTTAATAATGGGGCAGTCGGGGAGCCAGAGCCGCATCGCCGACTCGGTGGAGACTGCCCTCAAGCTGGGTGCCGGCGTGGTGCTGGTGTCTATTACTGACGGCGAGGAATTGTTATTCTCGGAGCACTTCGCCTGCGTCCACTGTGGCGTTAGCCTTGGCGAGATTGCCCCGAGGACATTCAGCTTTAATTCACCGCACGGCGCCTGTCCCGCCTGCACCGGCCTAGGGGTAAAGCTGGAGATAGACCCGGAGCTGGTGCTGAACAAAAGCCTGTCTATCCGGGAAGGGGCAATCCGCCCCTGGCAGTTCCATAACTGGTATCTCTATCAGGTGGAGTCTTTAGCCCGGGCTAACGGCTTTTCCCTGAACACCCCCCTCAAGAACTTGAGCAAGAAGCAGCTTGACCTCATCCTCTACGGCGAGGGTGGGGAAACGAGGGTTTACCGCAACCGTTTCGGCAGGATAAGGCGCTACCATGAAGGCTTTGAGGGGGTGATACCCGCCCTGGAGCGGCTCTACCGGGATACGGAGTCGGAAAACTCTCGGGCCAATATTGAGCGCTATATGGTTTCCAAGCCGTGCCCGGTTTGCCAGGGTAAGCGGCTCAAGCCGGAGTCGCTGGCGGTGACCATTGAGCAGAGGAGCATTATGGATGTTAGCGCCATGTCGGTTACTCAGGCGCTGGCGTGGTTTGAGGCTATTGGCGGCGTGCTTACCGAGCGGGAGCAGATGATAGCCCGCGAGATTCTCAAGGAAATTGGCGCCCGCCTCAGCTTCCTCAGGGATATTGGGCTGGACTACCTTGCCATTGACCGCCCCTCGGCTACCCTTAGTGGCGGCGAGGCGCAGCGCATTCGCCTGGCGACCCAGATTGGCAGCGGGCTTATGGGTGTGCTTTATATCTGTGATGAACCGACCATCGGTCTTCACCCCGCCGACGATTTTCGCCTGATTGCCACCCTGAAGCGCCTGAGAGACCTGGGCAATACCATACTGGTTGTTGAGCATGATGAAGCTATGATGAGGGCGGCTGACCACGTTGTTGATATGGGGCCCGGGGCTGGGGAGCACGGGGGGTGGATTGTCGCCACCGGGACGCTGGCTGATATTACGGCTTGTAAAGAGTCGATAACCGGTCAGTATCTCAGTGGCGCTAAGCAGATTCCGTTGCCTACTAAGCGCCGCCCCGGCTCCGGCGAGGAGCTTGTCATAAAGGGGGCGAGGGAGAATAACCTGAAGAATATAGACGTCCCCATTCCCCTGGGCAAGTTTGTCTGCATCACCGGGGTTTCCGGCAGCGGTAAGAGCACCCTTATTGACCAGATTCTCTACCGGAGGCTGGCGCAGCTCTTCTATCGCTCGCGGGAGAGGGCGGGGGAGTGTGACGGCATCATCGGCATTGAGCATATTGATAAGGTGGTCAATATTGACCAGTCTCCCATCGGGCGCACCCCGCGCAGCAACCCCGCCACCTATACCGGGACCTTTACCCCTGTCCGTGAGCTTTTTGCCACTGTCCCCGAGGCCCGGATGAGAGGCTACGGTCCGGGGCGGTTCTCGTTTAATGTTAAGGGCGGGCGCTGCGAAGCCTGTCGCGGGGAGGGGTTTATCCAGATTGAGATGCAGTTCCTGCCTGATGTTACCGTTCCCTGCGAGGTGTGCAAGGGGAAGCGTTATAACCGCGAGGCGCTGGAGATAAGGTTCAAGGGCAGGAACATCGCCGAGGTGCTGGATATGACCGTAGAGCAAGCCCTTGCCTTCTTTGAGCATTTCCCCAAGGTGAGAAATAAGCTGGCGACACTGCGGGATGTGGGGCTGGGCTATATTCGCCTTGGTCAGCCCGCCCCCACCCTCTCCGGTGGCGAGGCGCAGCGGGTGAAGCTGGCGACGGAGCTGTCGCGGCGCTCTACGGGCAGGACGCTCTATATCCTTGATGAACCGACCACCGGGCTTTCCTTTGAGGATGTGGCGGCTCTGCTGCGGGTATTGCAGCGTCTGGTTGACGGCGGTAACAGCGTGGTTGTCATTGAGCATCACCTTGATGTGATTAAGAATGCCGACCATATTATAGACCTCGGGCCGGGGGCGGGGGAGCAGGGCGGCTATGTGGTCGCCACGGGCACGCCGGAGGAGATAGTCGGCGGGAAGTCTTCCGCCACCGGTCAGTATTTGGGCCGCTTATTACCCAGGGAGTATGCCCTCACCGGTAAAGGAGGCTAAGGTGACGCGCAAAGAAGCCCTCGACTCAATCAAAGCCAATATTGAGAACGAAAACACGATAAAGCACATGCTGGCTACCGAGGCGGTTATGCGGGCTTTAGCCCGGCGCTTTGGTGAGGATGAGGAGGGGTGGGGGCTTACGGGGCTCTTGCATGATATCGACGTGGAGCTCACCGAAGGCGATATGAGCACCCACAGTAAGCTTGGCGCTGACCTGGCCCGGGAGCTGGGGGCGAGTGAGGCTATGGTTCATGCCATACTGTGCCATAACCAGACCCACGGCGTCCCTCTGGAGACAAAGCTTGATAAAGCCCTGTTTTGCGCCGACCCCCTAACCGGCTTGATAACGGCGGCGGCTCTCGTCCGCCCCGATAAGAAACTGGCCGGGGTGGAGGCGACCTCGGTGAGGAAGAGGTTTAAGGAGAAGAGCTTCGCTGCTGGGGCAAATAGAGAGCAAATCGCCCAGTGCGTTGCCATCGGGCTTGAGCTTGACGAGTTTATTGGCGTCGGGCTTGAGGCAATGAAGGGGATTGCCCCCAGCCTCGGTCTTTAGGCTAACTCACCTCAATCGTTGAACCCTGGGCGGTCTTGATAACCTCAATCCGGCTGGGGAAGGCGTCCCTGAGCTCCTCAATATGGGTGATGACCAGTATCTTTTCAAAGTCGTCCTGGATGGAGTTTATCGCCTCTTTAATCTTTTCTATGCCGGCGATATCCTGGGTGCCGAAGCCTTCATCAATAATCAGGGTGGGCAGCGGTGCCCCCGCCCTTCGGGCTAGTAGCTTGGAGAGGGCAATGCGGATGGCAAAGTTGATGCGAAAGGCTTCACCCCCGCTGAACATCTCATAATTTCTTGTCCCCAGCTCGTCACCGATGGTGATGTCCAGGGTCTCCAGTAAGTCCCCCTTCTTGGTCTCCCTCTGAGTTTCAATCTTGACATGCATCCGGTTATCCGTCATCCGTGCCAGCAGGCGGTTAGCCTCAGCCTCAATCTCGGGGAGCGCCATCTCAATGAGCATCGCCTGTACCCCTTTCTTGCCGAAGGCCTGGGCGAGGTCGTTATAGAGCTTCCCCTCCCGCGATGCCTGGCTGAGCAGTTTTTCCTTTTCCCCCTTTTTTGTCTCCAGCTCAGAGCAGCGCTGTAGCTTCTCCTTGACGCTACCCACTATTTCTTGAGCTTGCCTTTGCTCGGCAGCCAGTGTCTGGTGCTCGGCTTCAGCCTGAGCTAGGTCGCTGGCGAGTTGAGGGAGCGCCTCAAGCTCTTTGCCTAGCTCCTCCCCCTTTTTGTCCTCTGCCCCCAGCCTTAACTGAAGCTCCTGGCTTGCCTCCTCAGCTTTACGAAGCGCCTCCGTCTCCTGGCTGATAAGCCGGTCGGCTTCTTCAAGCTTTCGTTTTGGGGTTTCATGTCGTTCTAATTCGGTGAGGCGGTGTTTGACCTCATCGTGCCGTGACGAATCGTAATCAAGCCTGGCTAGTTCCTCCTCGACCCTGGCTAGCGCCTGTTGCTCGCTGGCGGCAAATTCCTTCCTGGCGAGGCGCTCTTCAATCTCATTAATCTTGTTTCTCTCCTCCTTTAGCTGGTTATCTGCCGCCTGGGCTTGAGCTAAGGTCTGGTTAAGGAGGCTGACCCTGCCCTGTGCTGAGGCTTTATCCTGGTTAAGTTTCGCTTCTATCTTTGATATTTCACCCTCCACCGCCCCAAGCTCGGTTTTCCGGCTGGTGAGCTCAAACTGGTTTCGTTTCAGGGACCCGGCTTTGCTTTCCCTGTCGGCGGTGTATTTTGCCTCAATTCGTTTTATGCCCTCCTTGCCCAGTTCAGTTTCACACAGGGGGCATTTAGCCTCCGGCTGAGCCGATAGGAGGTTGATTTTTTCTTGTATCTCGGCGATTTCATGTTCTAGATTAACCTGGCTGGACTCTATATAGTTCACCTGCTGGCGCAGCTCCTGGCTGGTCTGCTTTTTCCTGTTTAGCGTCTCTTCCTCTTCCGCCAGCTGGCGCAGTTGGGCTTCCGCCTGCTGCAGCTCGCCTTTGAGCTGGGGCAGTTTCTGGGAGATAGCCTCAATTTCGGTGATCCTGCTTTGAGCCAGTTTATGTTCCGTAATCAGAGCCGCCTGCGCCCGCTCAATGCTCATCTCAAGCTGGCTTTTGTTATCCCTTAATTTGACCAGCAGCCCCAGCTTCTGGTTTAGCTCATCATTCTGTTTTCTGGCTTCAGTTAGGCGGGCATAGCCTTCCTCTATAGCCGGGCGCTGGGCGATAAGCTCCTCATATTCCTTGATGCGTGACTGGTATTGTTTGACCTCCTGGTCACGGCGCTCAAGCTCTCTCTTGGTGGTGGTTAGGTGCTCCTCAAGCTGGGCCAGTTGCTGTTTCTTGTTTTCCAGGGCTTCTTTCTCCTGCCTCAGGCTACTCAGCCTTGATTCCTGCTCGGTTATTACCCTTTCTATCTGGCTAAGCCCGCTCTGTGCCTCTTCCAGCTCCGCCTCATAGGCTGGCTTCTGGGCTAGCTCATCTTCAATATCCTTGATGGCGCTCTCAAGCTGCACCCCGTCGGCTGCCTGCTCCTTTGCCAGTTCCTTAGCCCGTTCCTCAAGCTCGTCATAGAAGTCAAGCCCGAGGATATCAGCCAGCACCTGCTTGCGCTCAAGCGGGCGTTTGGTGGCGAACTCATCCGCCCGCCCTTGGAGCAAAAGGGCGCTGTTAATGAAGGTGGCGTAGTCCATGTGCAGGACGTTGATAACCTTCTGCTGGGTCTGGGTTATGCTATCGCCTGAGATTGACTTGAAGCCGTTGCCGGTGGCTATCTGGAAATCAAGGAGGGTCTGCCCCGACCGCCCCCGCCGCTTTGGTCGGGCGTGCTTGCGGATGATGCGGTAGCTCTGCCCGCCGACGGCGAAGTCAAACTCAACCTGCATCTCGGTTACCTTATCGTCTAGATAAATGAGTTCGTCATCGCTCTTAGCCCTGGTTTTTCCCCACACTGCCCAGGTCATGGCGTCAATCAGGGCTGATTTGCCATTGCCGTTATTGCCGCAGATGCAGGCGGTATGGATGCCGTCAAAGTAGAGCGGCGGCACATTATCCCGGTAGCACATAAAATTGCGCATTGCTAATTTAAGGGGAATCATTTGAGCTTATTTTAGCATAATTGGGGGGTTATTTATCATCTCAGGGGTTGACAGATATGGGAATAGGTGGTAGGGTAAGTTAGTTGCTATTTGTGGACTTTAGTCACAAGTGGAGGTTTGTCGCAGAGCAAAAATAGAGAAGTCGCTTTCACAGGGGGTATGTAAAGTGAGAAAGATTGTATCTATCCTGTTCGCCCTGGCGCTGGTTCTGTTGATGCCAGTCTCTACCTACGCAGCAATAACAAATGTGACCAATACCCCTGCCGACACGACAGCTGGAGCGACAACGACGGATAATGTGACTTTTACAACAGGACTTGCGCTGGCTGTATTAGCTCCAGCAGACCAAATAATCATAACCTTCCCCGCAGGATTTGACGCTTCTGGGGCAACCGTGAATAACACCGCAACGACTACCCCGAGTGGCTCTGACCCAATCCTGAGTACTGCTACCGCGACAGTGGTTACATGTAACGTGACTGCGAATGAGGCTGCCGGGGCATTCAGTATCGTTTTAACGGGCATCGTAAATCACCAGACCGCAGGAGCCTATACAGTGAATGTCGAGACGCAAGACGGGGTGGGGGGTATTATTGAACCGGCTGTGGCCTCAGCATTTTTTAATATAACAGCCGGTCCTGCGAACCAGCTTGTTATCACCCAGCAGCCTGCAGGCTCGGTCTCAGGCGTGGCTTTAGTAACCCAGCCAATTGTTGAGGCACGGGACCAATTTGGCAATGTAAATACGACCTACGCAGTAAACGTAGTAGCCTCCGAGAACGAGACCGGTACCCTGACAGGTACGCTCTCAGTTGCCCCGCTACTTGGTGTAGCCACCTTCACTGACCTGGTTTTCACAGCGACAGTAGACCTTGAGATATTCCAGATTGATTTTACCTCCGGGGCGCTTACTCCAGCCACCTCGGCTAATGTTACCTGTAATGTAGTGGCGACCCAGCTTGTTATTACGACGCAACCACCTGTGGGGTCGACATCGGGTGCTCCTATACCAGGTCCTATAGTTGTTGAGGCTCGGGACGCGGGTAATGTGACGGATATTGACTATGTAACCAACGTAGTAGCCTCCGAGAACGAGACCGGTACACTGACGGGCATAACCACAGTTGCCCCGGCAGCCGGTGTAGCCACCTTTAATAACCTGATTTACACAGCGACAGTAGACCTTGAGACATTCCAGGTTGATTTTACCTCCGGGGTGCTTGCCGGAGCCACCTCCAACAATGTAGTCTGCGCCATCCCAGGAGGTGGGGGTGGAGCTGGAGGAGGAGGAATGCCACCTGCCTCTGAAAGGGGCTCCATGAGCCTTGCCCTTTATCTCAATTGGGAAGGCAGGGCTATTACTAACATAAATCTTACCTCTACTAATGGTCTGGTTACCATAGGTATTCCTTCGGGAACAGTGCTGCTTGACGCTCAAAGCAACCCCTTAGGAAATATACAAATCGTAACCCTGTCAACTCCGCCACCTCCTCCCGGCTACGTCCTGGTTGGTCATGCCTACGACTGCCTGCCTGCCGGGGCTACCTTCCAACCAGCTATAACCCTGACTTTCAAGTATACTGAGGCGGATATACCCGACGGGGTCAGTGAAGAAGACTTGGTTATTGCCTACTGGGATGGTGACCAGTGGGTGAACTTGACAACCGCAGTCAAGGTTGCCACCAATACCGCTACCGCTGAGGTAGCACACTTCACGCCGTTTGCCATTTTGGCTTACACTGGCGCCCCTGCCTTTGCTACCAGCGACCTATCCATAACCCCGGCTGAGGTTGATATCGGTAAAGAGGTAACTATCAGCGTTCTCGTCGCCAATACCGGCGACGGTGCTGGCAGCTATGAGGTGACTCTTGAGATAGATAATGTGGTAGTGACCACTAAAGCGGTAACCCTGGCTGCTGGTGCCAGCGAGGGGGTAACCTTCACTACCGCTAAGAGCGCAGCTGGGAATTATGCAGTAAGCGTTGGTGGCCTGTCAGGAACATTTACGGTCAAAGAAGAAGCACCACCCCTAGGAGAAGCACCACCGGAAGCCGAGGAATCCAAACCACTAACCCCCTGGATAGTGGTTGGGATTGTAGCTGCAGTAATAGTGGTGGTCTTAGTTGCCATCATGCTGGGTAGAAGAAGGGCGTGAAGGGCATACCTCAGCGAAAAGCTGGGGAGAGGTTTTAGAGAGGGGCGAAAGCCCCTCTCTTTTACTATAATAATCACATAAGGTTTCGGCTTGACGGCTAAGACGCCCCCAATTAGAATGAAACTATGTTTGAGGTTCTCAGCGAGAAGTTAAGTGCTGTATTTCGCAAGCTCGGCGGCAAGGGGAAGCTCAGCGAGAAGGATATAGATGACGCCCTGCGCCAGGTGCGCTTAGCCCTGCTTGAGGCGGATGTAAATTTTAAGGTAGTCAAGGATTTTATCGCCAGGGTGAGGGAGCGCTCTATCGGCGCTGAAGTGCGGCAAAGCCTGACCCCGGCCCAGCAGATAATTAAAATCGTCAACGAGGAGCTTATTAAAACGCTGGGCGAGGGGCAAGGCCGCCTGGCAGCCTCGCCCCACCCTCCTTCGGTGGTCATGGTGGTGGGGTTGCAGGGCTCGGGTAAGACCACCACCTCCGCCAAGCTAGCCCTCCACCTGAAACACTCAGGACAGCGCCCGCTCCTGGTGGCCGCCGATAACCGCCGGCCGGCAGCTATTGAGCAGCTGGTTACCCTCGGTGAGCAGCAGGATATTCCGGTATATCGGGAGACAGTTAAGGTTAAGAGTAGGGATGTTTGTGCTCATGCCCTGGCCAAGGCAAAGGAGCTGGCCGCTAGCTGGGTGATAGTTGATACCGCCGGTCGGATGCACATAGATGAGCCGATGATGGCGGAGCTGGCTCAGGTCAGGGAGAAACTGAAGCCGGTTGAGGTACTGCTGGTGGTTGATGCCATGACCGGGCAGGATGCGGTGCGGATGGCGGAGGAGTTTAATTCCCGCCTGGGCTTGACCGGGCTTATCCTGACCAAGATGGACGGGGATGCCCGGGGTGGGGCGGCGCTTTCCATCCGCTGGGTTAGCGGGGTGCCGATAAAGTTTATCGGCATCGGGGAGAAGGTTGACGCCTTTGAGCCGTTTTACCCCGACCGTCTGGCGTCGCGGATTCTGGGGATGGGTGATGTGCTCACCTTTATTGAGAAGGCGGAGAAGACCTTCGGTGAGCGGCAGGTCAAGGAGCTGGAAAAGAAGGTCAAAACTGCCAGCTTCAATCTGGAGGACTTCTTATCCCAGCTTAGAGAAATACAGAAGATGGGTCCCATTGACCAGCTGGTGGAGATGTTACCCGGGGCATCACAGCTGGCCAGCCAGTTGCCGGCGGGCATGGAGGAGAAGCAGCTGAAGAAGGTTGAGGCAATGATACTTTCCATGACCCCCCAGGAGCGGCGCCACCCGGAGAGCATTGATGGTAGCCGGCGCCGTCGCATTGCTCGGGGGAGCGGGGTAAAACCCCAGGATATAAATCAACTGCTTAACCAGTTCCGCCAGATGCAGAAGCTGATGAAGATGGGTATGGGGGGTAAACTTCCTCGCCATCTAAGGGGGATGTTTGGCTAGTTATTCCAGGTAGTCCTTTAACCTCCGGCTCCGGCTGGGGTGGCGCAGCTTGCGCAGTGCCTTAGCCTCAATCTGGCGGATGCGCTCCCTGGTTACGTTAAATTCCTTGCCCACTTCCTCCAGGGTCCGGCTTCGCCCGTCCTCAAGCCCGAACCGTAGCTGGAGCACCCGTTGCTCGCGGGGGCTGAGGCTGGAGAGCACGGAATCAATCTGTTCTTTAAGTAGCTGTCTGGAGGCAGCGTCAGCCGGGGGGAGGGTATCGCGGTCTTCAATAAAGTCGCCCAGGTGGCTATTTTCCTCCTCACCCATCGGGGACTCAAGCGATACCGGCAGTTGTGAGACCTTGACTATCTCCCCCACCTTTTCCGGGGGTATTTCCAGTTCCTTGCCGATTTCCTTGCTGGTAGGCTCCCGTCCGTATTCCTGAGCCAGACGGCGGCTTACCCGCAGCAGTTTATTGATGGTCTCAACCATATGAACCGGGATGCGAATCGTCCGTGCCTGGTCGGCGATAGAGCGGGTGATTGCCTGGCGAATCCACCAGGTAGCATAGGTGCTGAATTTATAACCCTTGCGGTAGTCGAATTTCTCCACTGCCCTGATTAGTCCGATGTTCCCTTCCTGAATGAGGTCAAGGAGCGACATGCCCCGTCCAATGTGTTTCTTGGCGACGCTGACCACCAGGCGGAGGTTGGCTTCAATGAGATGTTTCTCTGACCTTTCCGCCTCACGCTCGATATTCTCCAGGTAGGCTTGGAGCTCCTTCTCATAGGCCTTGATTGACTTAATGAAACGGGTTGATTTCATCAGGGGCTCTATTCCAGCCGCCGAGACCTTTCCCCCGATAGCATCAAGGATTTCCTTCGGCAGTAGATTGATATTTAGTGACAGTTCGGTAACGAACGCCTCGGTTTCAGGTATGGATTTTTTGGTCTTCTGGGAGATTGCCAGGATTAGTTGCGGGCTTATCTCGCTGTCAATGCTGGCTCGCAGTTTAGCGGTGGAGATTTCCTCGACAAAGCTGCCCGTCGGCTTCAGCTTGAGATGTTGTTGAATGGTACGGATGACCGAAGCCGACCGAGACAGCTCCTGAAGTATAGTAAGTACTATTTCCGTCGCCGATGGTTCTCGGCCGTGCTTCTGGAGGTAGCCTTGCTTGATTTCCCTGACGCGTCTTCCCTCCTCCATCTTTCTGGCCAGTTCCTTTTCCTCGTCAGCGGTGAGAAGGGACACCCGGCCAATTTCATGAAGGTACATGCGGACGGGGTCGTCGGCTACCTCCTGCTCATCCAGGTGTTCAAGCGGCGTTTCCACCTCTAAATCTGGCGCTGACTCGGGTTTTTCAATCTCAAGGTGTCTTGCCTCGTGCCAGAGGGTGTCCGGTTCAATTACGTCTTCGCCCTCCTCCTCATCAGATTCGGGGAAGAGGCTACGTGAATCAGCCGTTTCCTCCTCTTCAGCACTTAGCCGCTCATCAAACGGCGTCTTTTCTTCGTCTTTGTCCGGGCTATCTTCGCTACTACGCCGGCCCATCACCTCACCCCTCTTCGTTCCAGTCTCATCCGATTTTTTTGAGCCAAGACCTCAGCCAGCTGGGTATTGGTCTCAATCCCTTGCTCCTTGAGCTTGGCCAGCTCCGCCGCCCCGCCCCCTGACTCAGCTTCCAGGGCTAGTACTGATTGTATCTTCATCGTCAGGCTGCGGAGAAATTTTTCCCGCAGGCGCAGGGCGCACTCGGCATACTTTTGCTCTATTTTATCACTTAATAGCTTCCTGGTTAATAATGATTCAAGGTGCTCGTGAATTTCAGGCCCAAGCCTTTCTCTGACTAATTCTATTTTATCACTCTGCTGCCAGGCAATAAAGATTTCACGGTTTTCGCTGTTCTCAAAGTATTCAGCCAGAAGCTCCTGAGCGCTCCCCTTAAGCTCCGGGTGCTGAAGCAGGAGCGCCAGGCAATACTCCTCTACCGGGCTGGAGAGCAGCGGGTGCTGAGTGGTGGGAGCCTCTTGTTTTGGCGCTCTGCCTTGTCTCGGTCTGATTCTGGCTAGAGCCGCTTCAATACTCCGCTCGCTGACATTGAGCAGTTGCGCCAGCTTTTGCAGGTAGTGAGCCTGGCGTATCGGGTTTTTTATCTCGGCGACGATGGGCAGGAGCTTATCCACGGCTTGAGCTTTGCCACTGGCTTTAGTCAGGTCAAGCCCGGCGGTGACCACGTTGAAGGTATAGTCAACTATGGGCAAAGCCTCTTTTACCAGCCCCTGCCAGGCTCTGGCATCCTCTTTGATGACATCGTCGGGGTCCTTGCCCCGGGGCAGGATGATAACCTTCACCTCGGCATCAAGGGTATTTTCATAGCCCACCGCCCGTAGTGTGGCTTCATCTCCGGCAGCATCGGCGTCAAGGGCTAAAGCCATGTTCTTGCTTAGCCTCTTTAGGGTATTAATTTGTTTCTCGGTAACCGAGGTCCCCATTGAGGCAACCACGTTGTTGAAACCATTCTGGTGGGCGGTGAGCGCGTCCAGGTAGCCCTCAACGATTACCGCCAGCCCTTGCTGCCTGATGGCGTCGGTAGCCAGGTTTATCCCGTAAAGGGTGCTGCTCTTATCAAAGAGCGGCGTCTGCGGCGAGTTAATATATTTGGGCAGCGAGTCATCAAGCACCCTTGCCCCGAAGCCGGTGATACGCCCTCTGGCGTCGAATATGGGGAACATCACCTTATTGCGGAATCGGTCGTGGGTTTTTCCCGCCTCCCCCTCAACTATCAGACCGGCGCTCAGCAGTTCCGCCTCGGTGTAGCCGGTATCTATAAGGTGCTGCTTGAGGGCTTCCCACTTGTCAGGGCTAAAGCCGAGCTTGAAGTCGGCGATGGTTTTCAGCGTCAGCCCTCGCCCCAGGAGATAACCTTTTGCCTTTTCCCCCGCCGTGGAATTAAGCAGGCTGTGGAAGTACTGGGCGGCGGCCTCGTTGACCTGAAATAGCTTCTGTCTCTCCTTGCCTTCACCCCCGGGTTCAAGCCTTGTCGGGATGGTGACCCCCGCCCTCTGGGCAAGTTGTCTTAGCGCTTCACCAAAATCAATTCCCTGTTTCTTCATAACGAAGGAAAAGACATCGCCGCCGGTATTGCAGGCGCCGAAGCAGTGCCAGCTCTGCTGCTCGGGGTAGACAAAGAACGAGGGGTTCTTTTCGGAATGAAAGGGGCATAGCGCCCTGAAGGTGCGCCCGGCTTTGGTCAGCTTGGCGTACTGGCTGACCACATCTACGATGTCTATTCTCTGTTTAATTTCGTCAATAGCGCCCATTATTTGCCCTTGCCTTTGGTTAAAGAGAGCTCCTCATCCATCCTAAGGGCGTACTGGTCGGTCATGCCGGCGATATAGTCAACCACCCTTCGCTCCGGCTCATCGCTATAGAAACTATACTCCGGCGGCAGCTTGTCTATATGCTTGTTGAAGTATTTGTATAAGGCGCGGACCACACGCCGTGCCCGTTCCGCTTCCTCCTGAGCCGAGCGTATATTATATACCTGTTCAAAGAGGAACTGGCGCAGGGTATTGGTCGCCTCAAGAGTTTGGGGGCTCATGGTGACAACCGGCTTTTCCTTGCCTTCGCCCCTCACCCCCCATGAGTGGTCAATAATGTCAGCCACCATAGTGTTGATGCGGAGGGAGTGGGTATTGCCCAGTTTGACGATGGCGGCGATGGGCAAATCGCCCTCGGTAATCATGCCGGCTCTTATGGCGTCATCAATGTCATGGTTGATGTAGGCGATGGTATCTGAAATCTTGACCACCTCCCCCTCAAGGGTATTTACCTTTCCCCACCCCTCCCCCCAGATATCTACCTTGGTCTTGGAGTGGTTCAGGATACCGTCTCTCACCTCCCAGGTTAGATTCAGCCCCTGGCCGTTGTTCTCCAGCGTGTCAACCACTCTCAGGCTCTGCTCGTTATGGCTGAAGCCCTTGGGGTAGAGCTCGTCAAGGACCTCCTCGCCAACATGACCGAATGGGGTGTGGCCCAGGTCATGGCCCAGGGCAATCGCCTCCGTGAGGTCCTCATTGAGGTTAAGGGCGCGGCTTATAGTTCTGGCTATCTGGGATACCTCCAGGGTATGGGTGAGCCGGGTGACATAGTGGTCGCCCAGGGGGGCGATAAAGACCTGGGTCTTGTGCATGAGGCGACGGAAGGCTTTACAGTGGATAATGCGGTCACGGTCGCGCTGAAAGGCGGTGCGTATTGAGCAGGGTTCTTCGTATTTTAGCCTGCCCCGGGAAGACTTGCTTTTTACGGCGTGGGGTGAGAGGCTTTCCTCCCTCTCTTCGGTCAGCTGGCGGATATTAAGACGACTAATCATCGGTGCTCTAGGCTTGCTTCTGCCTTGGCAATTATCTCTCTGGTGGTGCCAATCATATCCGGGCTTACTGAGACTGAGGTGATGCCCCATTCTACCAGCTTTTCGGTGAGCTCAGGGTATACCGAGGGCGCCTGCCCGCAGATGGATGAGGTGACGCCCATGCTCTTTGCTACCTTAATCGCCCTCTCCAGGGCAATAAGCACCGCCTCATTTCGCTCGTCAAAGGTCTCGGCTAGCTTTTCGCTATCGCGGTCAATGCCGAGGATGAGCTGGGTAAGGTCATTGGAGCCGATGGATATGCCGTCAACGCCAACCTCAAGGAACTTCTCCATGAGGAAGATATTGGACGGTACCTCAACCATCATCCACAGTTTGAAGTCCTCGGAGCGCACCAGCCCCTCCGCCTCCATGATTTCTTTAGTCCTGATTAGCTCATTAACCGTCCTGACAAAGGGAATCATCACCCACAGGTTTTTATAGTCCCGCCTCACCCTCTTTATCGCTTCCAGTTCCAGCTTAAAGACATCGGTATCAGTGATATAGCGTGAAGCCCCCCTATAGCCGAGCATAGGATTTTCTTCATTAGCCTCGTATTCCTGCCCGCCGGTGAGCTCTCGATATTCATTGGTCTTGAAATCGGTAGTCCGGTAGACTACGGGGCGGGGGTTAAAAGCCCGGGCAAAGGTCTCGATGCCTTCAGCCAGCTTTTTAACAAACTCCTGCCCCCGCTTCTGGCTGAGCATATAATTGGGGTGCTCGCCAATCTGGGCAATCATGAACTCGGCCCGGAGCAAGCCAACGCCGTCAACATTACGGCTGGCTACGGTTTCCGCCAGCTCGGGTTGAGCCAGGTTCACATAGACCCTGGTCCTGGTCTTGATTGCGTCCCGGAACATATCGGCAACGGAGGTTGTCCTTATTCTTCGGGAGACTTTACCGCTATAGACCTTGCCGTGTGAGCCGTCTACCGTGATTACCTGCCCGTCGGTCAGGGTGGTTGTTGCCCCTTCGGCACCGACGACGCAGGGGATACCGAGCTCACGGCTGACGATGGCGGCGTGGGCGGTTCTACCACCACGGTTGGTAACAATGGCTACCGCCCGTTTCATCGCCGGCACAAAGTCGGGGGTGGTCATTTCGGCAACCAGGATATCGCCTGCCTTCACCTTGTCTATCTGTGAGGCTTCAGGGACTATTCTCACCGGTCCTGAGGCAAGCCCTGGGCTGGCCGGTGCCCCGGTGAGCAGCGGCGGAATCGGGATTTCAAGTTCAGCCTCGGCTCCCTCCTTGATGGTGGTTACCGGTCGGGTCTGGAGGATATAGATTTCGCTATCTTCCTTTGCCCATTCAATATCCTGGGGGAAGCGGTAGTGGTCTTCTATCTGCTTCCCCAGCCAGGCAAGCTTGATGATTTCGCTGTCGTTCAGCTTCTGCTTGGGTTGAGTTGAGGCGGGGAGTGGTGCCCAGATATTAGCCTCCTTGGCACCGGCAGTCGGATTTTTGATTAGCTGCGACTCCTGGTTGACCACCTTGGCGGTAGTGATTTTTAAACTATCCTTGTCAACGACATAAAGGTCAGGGGTTACCTCTCCGGAGACGATAGCCTCACCGAGTCCGTAGACAGCCTCAATAACAATCTTGCTGTTATCGCTGGTTACCGGTTCTATGGTAAACATCACCCCTGAGGCTTGGGACTGGACCATTTTTTGGACGGGGACGGCGATGCCAACCTTGAAGTGGTCAAAACCGTGCTGCTGCCGATAGAAGATGGCGCGCGGTTCAAAGAGGGATGCCCAGCACTCCCGGACGGCAGCCACCACCCCCTTTTCCTGCTCTACATTGAGGAAGGTGCTTTGCTGGCCGGCAAAGGAGGCTTCCGGCAGGTCTTCGGCAGTAGCTGAGGAGCGCACCGCCACCAGACCCCCGCCCATCTTAACGTAGGCTTGCTCAATCTCCCGTGCCAGTTCTGGTGACATGGCGGTGTCCAGGATTAGCTGTTTAACCTGGGCGGCGGTTTGTTGAAGCTTTTTGCTATCGCTTGGGTCTAAAGGTTTTAACAGGTGGCGGATTTTATCATTGAGCTTTGACTTTTTAATGAAGTCAAAATAGGCGTCTGCGGTTACAATAAAGCCGGGGGGGACAGGTATGTTGGCGTTGGTCATCTCACCGAGGTTTGCCCCTTTGCCACCGACGATGGGTATATCCTCTTTGGTGACCTCGTTGAACCAGACAATCGCCCTTTTACCTTGAGCCATAACTATACCTCCGTGCGATTATCCCCGTGGGAACTGGGGGCAAACCTTGGTATAACAGTTTATTATACCATAATGGGGCGTTTCGTCTACATTTTCTGGTTTATCCTCACCCCCTGTATCCCCCTCTCCTTTGAAGGAGAGGGGGAAGAGTTTAAGGGAGGGGGCTTCGCCCCCTCCCTTTCTTTCACTCCCCCTTCCCTTACAAGGGAAGGGGGTCAGGGGGATAGGTTGCTAAATGACCAGTCAATCAAGCTCTTGCGGAAAGCCATAAATGGGACTAAACTGGGATTAAGAGAGAAGAATGGGGCGATGGGGAGGTTGCCATGAGTAGTAGAGCAGTAGATTTTGAAAATTATACTATTGGCTTTCTGAAAAGAATGAAGTTTGCAGATGTTAGCGGCGGAAGCAATTTCCGAATCGGCAACATTCAGGTAGATGCGTGTGGGGGGCATGAAGACACTTTGATAGTGGTAGAGTGTAGAAGTGCGGGGAAGAAAACAGTACGGTCTGTAAGGACGGATATCCTAGAAATACGGGGACGTATGTCTACACTGGCCAAAGGTATGAAGCAAATGTCAGTGTACTCAAAGTATCTGAAGTGTAAGCTAGTCCTGGCCACCAAAAATATCGAATTTACGGAGGCAGACAGGAAGTTCGCTAGGGAAGAAAACCCGAAGGTTTATATCTGGGATGAGCAACTTATTGAATACTATACGGATTTGGTCAAGATAATAAGTGAATATGCGAAGTTTGGCCTTCTGAGTGAAATGGACATCGAACCACGGGTCAAAACCCTCGTGAATGTCCCTGCTTTTAAAGCTAAATTTGGCGAGAATACGATATATTCCTTTCTCATTGAACCACAGAAGTTGTTAAGTGTTGCTTACGTTGCTAGAAGAGAAGTGGGAAATGAACGCTACTATCAACGCATACTGAAGCGAAAAAGAATAGGCAACATTCGGGGCTTTCTTCGCGGGCACGGTATATTCCCGAATAATATAATAGTTTCGTTTACAAAGGTACCCAAATTTGTACCGTTTAGACAGGACTGGGAAAGTTGGCCAAGTTGGCTAGAGCTCGGTGTAATTACGTTCCCTGAGACATACAGAAGCTGTTGGATAATAGATGGGCAACATAGGTTATATGCTTTCTCCGACCCTAAAATGACAAATCCGCCTAAGATTGCGGTGCTAGCTTTTGACCAACTATCCCCGGAAAAGCAAGCGAGGTTCTTCGTAAAAATCAACAGGGAGCAAAAACCTGTGGACCCGGACCTACTTTGGGATCTTGAGGGAGATATGAGTCCCAACAGAGGAGACGGCATTATATCTCAGATAGTCAAAAGGCTTGCAGAACGAGAGCCTTTTGAAGGACGTATATATATACCTCTCCGAGGAAAGAGAAAATGGGGGCAGCTAAAGTTCTCCGGCATGTGCACAGCGATAGAGGAATGCAAGTTGTCAGAAGAAGGTACTAAGCGAATGTTAAGAGCAGTAAAAAATCCGCTTTGGGATAAAGATCCAGAGAGACTAATCCAAAAGGCAACGAGAGGACTTGAAGCATATTTCAAGACGGTCTGCGATATATTTACCGATGAACAGAAGACTGCCATTGTATTCAAGAATACATCAATTGTCGTGTTCATTGAGATATACGAGCGTATCCTTGCCACGTTGGGCCACTCGCCGACGGAAGAGGAGTGCCAAAAGTATGTTGTCGCTTTTCAAAAGGCTATCCAAGATAGCTATCCACGTTCTCTTGACCTCAAAAGGTTGCTTGAAAGGTGTGCTGGCAAAGGCGGTAGAAGAGGGGTAATTAGAGAGTTAGAGAGAAAGATTCGTGACGCCACGGGAGACCAGAACTTTGGCGAAAGGGGTGTTGTGCCACGAGATGAGGAGGAGTTAACAAAATTCGAAAGAGACTTTGCCAAGTTTATTATTGGTGTTCTAGGGGTTGATTCTTGGGATGACTTGAGGAAGGTAGCACCAAAAGACCTTTGCGAGCGTGCTTCAAGCAGGCAAGCTGCTACTATTGACGAAGCCCTAACTCTTGGTGAGTGCAGAGATATAATCCTTCTCACTGGAAACTGGCCGATATTTGAAGATACCTTCCTAAATGGAACAGCAGCTTTTGAAGACAAGGGGAGGGTTGAAGCAGCGCTTGGCGAAGTTATCTCATATCGAAATAAAGTAATACATAGGAGACACGGTCAAATAAGGTTCAATGAACCTGAAATATGCCGTTTACACATGGAACAGTTTATGAAATGCGTGGGGATATAGGCTAGGGGCATCTTCTTTCAGAAACCAGTAGATACCCTCCTCACCTAAGATTTCGCCATTCGCAAAGCTTAACGGCTGGCTCATCTGTAGAATGCGGTAATCGCCAAGTTCATCAGTTATCCTGGAGAAGCTGTAATGAGGCAGAACCCATTTCGGGAGCCCACTCTCCTCCTTGAAGTGGGGATAGCCTGTCTTGAGCCATTTCACTAATCTTTGTCCCCTCATCCTATCTCACCACTAGCCTGACTGCTTTGTGCCAGTCTTTGGCAATTCTTCTACTGAGCCCAGCCCGAGCAGGCGCAGGAATACCGGCAGGTTGCGGGACAAGTTGCGCACAAAGAGGTCTATCACCTCTTTGCTATCACCAGAAAACTCAAGATGGATGACTGAATTTGCAGCGTCCACGGTTACCTTAGCCTGAATCCCTTTCATTGTCTTTGAATACGCCTCAACCATCTCCTCAGAGATTGTCTCAATTTTTGTTGATTGCTTGGGTTCGATCCTGAGTGCCCCTTCTTCAACACTGATTCGAACCTCATCCCCCTTGCCCAGATTCCATTGCTCGATTACCTCGTTGGGCACGGCGACAACCAGGCTGCCGCCTAGTTTCATCAGGCGCTTATCAACGGAAAATTTAGAGACCTCTTGATTATCCATATATACGCTATAGTATATACCTTTCCTCACCCAATGTCAAGAGTGACGTGTCACTACTATTGAAATTTAGCTTCGGCAGAAGGCGTGCAAAGCTAGACACTGCCAGTGTGCAAAGGTGGTTTTGCACTCTCTCAATACAGGGCAGGTGTAGGAGGGGGAGGGGGTCACCCCCTCTACCTGTTCCACCTGGAAGCGCACACCTGCCAGTCAGCATAAACTAGGGAGCACAGCCCCTATCTTCAGTAAGACATATGTGGCGCTACTGAAAGCCGGGTTATCATGCAACCCAAAAAGATGAAATGTGTGACCGCCCCAGAGAAGCCTTGCCTTACGCGTACGAGGGTTTCCTGCTACAGAATCCGTTAATTGCAGGGAATCTCTCATCCTCTATCGTGACAAAATCTACTTGTGCCCCCTAGAGTATGATGCTATACTCATTTAGTAGCACATTTGTTCTTATTAGGCACAAGGTGGTATAATGCTTAAGGTTCAAGAAATTGAACTGGGAAATTTGCATCCTTGGGAAGGTAACCCGAGGTTGAATGAATATGCTGTTGATGCAGTAGCGGAAAGTATCCGCTCTTTCGGTTTCAACGTACCGATTCTGTGTGACCAGAATCTGACTATTGTAGCTGGACATACACGGTGGAAGGCGGCTCAAAAGCTTGGTATGGAAAAAGTTCCGGTCATTGTGATTAAGATGACTGATGCCAAGCGACGTGCCTTTGCCATTGCTGACAACAAGACGGCTGAGATTGCTGATTGGGATTTCCCCAAGCTGAAAGAGGTGCTTGAAGAGCTCAGGTCTGAGGATATTGACATTAAGAGCTTGGGGTTCAGCGACGAAGAGATAAGACGGCTTATCCTGGATGAAGACGATAATGAGAACGTGGTACCTGAAGTCGACCCCACGTCTGTAGTAACCCAACTTGGTGACTTATATGTTTTGGGGAACCACCGCCTGCTCTGCGGCGATTCAAGAAACAAAGACTCTATAATGTTGCTTACTGAAGGGCGCAGTATAGACCATGTCTTTGGTGGTCCTCCTTACTTCAACCAGCGGCCTTATTCTCACTGGGAAGAATACCAGGCATATCTTGAAGACATGAGGCAGATTATCCAAAACTGTCGAGATGTCCTTAAAGATGGTGCAATTTGTGTCTGGAACATCGCTAACGGATGCAGTACTCATCACGACCATATTAGTCACCACTCCAGGCTCTTTGAGGAAACTGATTTTAGGTATCTGGATACCATTATCTGGAAAAAGACAGGGGCAAATTATGCCATACCAAGAAACTTTCATATACTACGCAACTCGTGCTATTATCCAGCCTTAGAGTGGGAAGCACTCCTGGTTTACCAAAAACCGGGTGATATGCCGAAGATGACACGAGAGGGGCGAGATTACATGTCCAGATATCACACTGACGTGTGGGAGATACCAGCGGTTACGAACCAGGTTGAGCAGTTTGGTCACCCCGCGGTATGCCCGGTGGAGATTCCCTATCGTTCCATTCAAGCATATACCGGCAGTAGCGCCAGTATTTTCGAACCATTCGGTGGCTCAGGCACCACACTAATTGCCGCTGAGAAGGCTTCTAGAAAAGCATATGTGATGGAACTAAATCCGGCATATTGCGATGTCATCATAAAGCGCTGGGAGACGCTCACTAGTGACAAGGCAGTTCGCATAAGCGATTCGGTTGATAAGTCTGGAGCATGAAACGCAACTCAAATCAAACTAATTTGTTCAGTGAAAGCCTGCCGAGGTTTTCGCTGCCTACGGACTATGAACCAGCTCGTCCGGATAATGTAGAGGTCTCTCAAATCTACCTTGCCCGGGGTAGCATCTCCACTCCGGAGCGACAGCAGTTTGTCGAGCGTATCTGCCAGATTTACCCCGAAGCTGAGGTCAGAGAGTGCTTAGATACCCCCCACAATCGAATAGAACTGAACGAGACCGATACCCTTAGCCTACATTTAGCTGGGAAGCAAACACTTGTCTTCGGTGAGCTTAAGACAGCGGTGCGTTTCAGCGAGGAGAGGGGGAATGCCTGCCCGAACTACTGGCATTTTTCACCTTATGGCTTTTGTCCATACGATTGCAAGTACTGCTACCTTGCCGGGACACAGGGTGTCAAATTTTCTCCCACAGTTAAGATATACGTAAATCTGCCCGAGATGCTGGGGGAAATTGACCGCATTGCCCGGCGCCTGGGGAAACTTACCGCCTTCTACCTGGGTAAACTTCAGGATGCCCTGGCCCTGGACCCCTTAACTGCCTACTCTATTATTCTGGTGCCCTTTTTCGCCGAACACCCCTACGCTCGTCTCACCCTCCTCACTAAAAGCGCCAACGTTGACCGACTTCTGGGACTTGACCACCGGGGGCATACCATCCTCTCCTGGAGCGTTAACCCGCCGGAGGTATGCGAGGTGTTCGAGGAGAATGTCCCTAGTGTTGAAGAGCGCATCAAGGCCATGCGCCGCGTGGCTTCGGCTGGCTATTCTGTGCGCGCGGTCATGATGCCCATAATACCCGTTGAAGGGTGGCAAGACATCTATTCTGCTTTTACCAGCCGTCTTATAGAAAGTGTCCCCATCCAGCGGCTTACTCTCGGCGGTGTTTGTATCTACCGGGGAGCACGTAAGCTCATGGAACGAAAGATGGGGCTTAACAATACCATCTCCAGTAATATTGAAGATATATCCCGAAGAACGGGGGATGGCAGGGCACGCTACCCTCAGGCATTGAGGAGAGGAGCCTATTCCCTCATCATCGAAGCAGCACGGCGTATTCAGCCTGACCTAGAGCTTGCCCTCTGTCTGGAGGAATTGGAGTTATGGCGAAGCATTGGGCTTGAAGGACGCGTAGGATACTGTAACTGCGTTCTGTAAATAGTGCGGGAAGAGTTTATATGCCTGAAGATTTATTCGCTGAGAAATTAGCCTGGTTCAAGCAGAATGAGAAACCAGAGGTAGTGCTACTGCTCGCCGACAACACAGACCTCGTGAAAATTGTCGTTGCTTGGACGAGTCTAGAGGTAAAGCGTGCGGATAAACTCACCGGACTTCGTAGTGAATCGGAAAGTGAAGCATGGGAGTGGCTATGGCAAAATACGAAATATCCCCTCAGTGAACTTAGGGAGAAAATTGGCGTTTCCTTTTCTGAATCGTCTCTAGAAAATAAGCTTAAGCCTCTCATCGGAAATCGCATTATTTACCCTGATGGTACAGTTAACTCTTTCGTGCAACGATATCTGCGAGAGCAGGTAGCCAAGCTCTTTGAGGCAAAACAAAAAAGACCTGTTAAGAAGGGTTGACGGAAACACCAGATTACGGCCGAGAGGCTTCGTTGGAGACCATCGCTGACCTCCTAAGGCCAGAGTTACACAAATTGGCTTTTTGTTAGGTAACATCCTGACGTTTCGTTCAATGTAACCCAGACTTGACATCTCTGTTTTATAGTAATATAGTAATCTCGTAAGGTACACGACGGGGGCAGTAGTGAAGATTACCCGGACAGCCAGGTTCAAGAAAGCCTGGAAGGAATTAACCGAGGACGAGAAAGACCTGGCTCGGAAGGCGCTGATAAATTTAGCAACAGATCTGCGGTATCCTGCCCTGAGGGTAAAGAAAATGCAGGGGGTTGAGCATATCTGGGAAGCCAGGGTGAGCCGTTCACTGAGAATGACTTTTGAGATTGAAGAGGATACAATTATCCTGCGCAACATTGGGCGCCACGATGAAACACTGGAGCGACCGTAGGAGGTGATGGGGATGCCAACGAGCAAGGTTACCAGGCACGGACAGATTACCCTGCCGGCATCAGTGCGTAAGCGGCTGGGAATTGAGGAAGGCGACCTAGTTGAAATCGAAGTTGAGGACGAGAGAGCAGTGTTAATGCCAAAGAAGTTGGTGGATAAGAACCAGGCCTATTTCTGGACTAAGCAGTGGCAGAAGGCTGAGCGGGAGGCCGATGAGGATATCAAGGCTGGCCGTGTTAAGACCTTTGGCTCGGTTGACGAGCTTATCAAAGACCTGGACAAAGAATAGATTCGATACAGGTCACTCCAAGGGGGCCGTTATTGCAGCCTTTTGAAAATCATTTTAACGGTTATGTCTCAGCCATTCAGGAAGCCAAAGCTAAGGGAGCTTCTCATGACTATCTTCGCTCAGTCTTCATTGACTTTGCTAGAAAGAGCTTCAACGTTGACCCAGTAGATGTTGAGCTTGAAAAGGGCATCAAAGGCACTACGCTGAGAGGCAGCATTGATGCCCTCTACCAGGACATCGTTTTTGAATTCAAACGTGACCTCAGGATAGAGAGGGACAAAGGTAAAGAGGAACTGGAACGCTACCTTCGTTCCCTCGGCAATAAACAGGTCTACTTTGGTGTGCTGACCGATGGCCTCATCTTTGAAGCGTATCTTCTTCAGGATGGTGGACTGACAAAGATAGATGAGGCCGATCTGGAAAAGCTTTCCACCCAAGATGCCTTTATCTGGTTTGATGCCTTTCTGTTTTCCGAAAAGGAACTGGCACCCACCTCCCAGGATGTGGTAAAGAGGTTTGGCGATACCAGCCCGGTCTTTAATTCATCTTTGCACAGCCTCAGCCGGATGCTAGCATCTGCCAAGGATGACCCTTCCTGCCAGGTGAAATTCAACGAGTGGGATAAGCTCCTCGCCAAAGCCTATGGACACAGCGTCGCTCGCAATGAGCTTTTCCTCCGTCATACTTATCTATCGTTGTTGGTGAAGCTGCTCGCCTACGCCGCCCTGTTTAAGAAGCGCCCAAAGGGGCAGCAGCTCTCAGAAATCATCACGGGCAAAGCTTTTACCAACCTGCCTAACCTAGCCGAAGAAGACTTTTTCTGCTGGCTGCTGGCGCCTTCTCTGGAGAAGGAAGCGCTTGAGCTTCTCCGCGGTCTGGAGCGGCACCTGGCGGTCTACGACCTGACCAAGGTGGATGAAGACCTTCTCAAGGAACTTTACGAAAACCTGGTTGACCGCGAGACTAAGCATGACCTCGGTGAAGTCTATACTCCTGACTGGTTGGCAGAACTAGTGCTGAACGAGGTTGGGTACTTTGGTGATCCGAGCCACCGGCTATTGGACCCAGCCTGCGGTTCTGGCACGTTCTTAGTCATGGCCATTCGCCGTGCTTTGGACTACGCCCATGATTCTCTAGCCTGGCGTGCGCGTGATGAGCGGGAGTTGGTATCGAACATTCTGGAAAATGTCGTCGGTTTTGACTTGAATCCTCTTGCTGTAATAGCGGCCCGTACTAACTACCTTCTGGCCCTAGGCTCAAGTGCAAGGCATTTGGCCGGAAGAGATCTCCCAGTCTATTTGTGCGACTCGATCCTTACGCCACAAACACACCCAATTGAGAAACGGCCAATAGAGCACCAGAGGGACACCCCTGTGCCCTCCGCCCAAAAAGAGTTCTGGATTCCAGAGGAGTTAGTAGAGAAGGGCCAAGTAAGTGTTCTGTGCCATCTGTTAGAACAATGCGTGAATGGCAAATATCAAACGGAAGAATTCCTGGGCCTGAGTCGACGAGAGCTACAATGGCAAGACCCCCTTACTGAACGGTCTCTTGCAGAACTCTATGGGAAGATAAGGCAGCTTGAATCGGAAGGACGCAATGGCCTCTGGGCCCGCATCATCAAGAATGCCTTCGCGCCTATCTTCAGGTCGGCTATAAGCTTCGACTATGTGGTGGGCAATCCGCCTTGGGTGAATTGGGAAAGCTTGTCCGATGACTATCGAGATGCAACGAAACCTATTTGGGAAAGCTATGGGCTGATCCTGAAAGCAAAAGGTGCTGCCATGGGTAGGTCAAAGAGAGATATAGCTATGCTTTTCGTTGCGGTTGGGAGCAAGAAATACTTACGGGAAAACGGTAAGCTCGGCCTTCTTCTTCCTTTTACAGTGTTTAAATCCCAAGCAGGTAGCGGGTTTAGAAACTCTCTCGCTAGAAATTGTAAAGTTGACAAAATTCACGACTTAGTTGAACTGTACCCATTTGAGGGTGCCACAAACAGAACCTCTCTGATGATTGCTCATAGAGGAGAAACAGATTTCCCAATTCCGTCCGTTATGTGGTCAAACCCAAGCCGTCAAGGCATAGGCCAAGAAGCGGAGCTAGTCGAGGTTTATAAGAGCACGCGGCAATTTGACACCATTTCGACCCCTGTGAAAGCAGGGAGGCCAGAGACTCCTTGGATGATGACAACCACGAAGGCATATAATGCGGCAAAAAAGGTAATAGGAGCGTCTCCTTGGTATAAAGCCCATGAAGGTATAAATACGGCTTTGAATGCAGTGTACTGGGTCGATATCCTATCGAGAACACCTACCGGTTTGCTGATAAAGAATACTAGTATTTCGGGTCTAAAAAAGAAAGTAAAAGTATCCGAGGCTATCATCAGTCAAGACCTGGTCTATCCGCTGGTAAGAGGAAGAGACGTTAAGAGGTGGTTGGCTGAACGACCAGAGAACTACATGATAGTTCCAACTGACTCAAAAGGAACTACACTTCCTCATTCCGTTCTGAAAGTGGAATACCCTCAAATCTACGAATATTTCTTTAAGTTTTTCGGAGATTTGGTTAATAGGGGAGGGGAGCCGTATAAATCTAAGCTGGGTCCATATAGAATTAAAAAACTACCTGAAGCAGAGAGCGAAGCACCTCCGTTCTATTGGTTGTTCAATGCCGAACCTTCACTGGCTCGATACAAAGTAATATGGAAGAGGATTGCTGGCGGCATAACTGGTAAGGCAGTCAACTTTGCGGCAGCCGTCATAGGCTCTGCAAAGGAGCCATTTCTGGATTCTACCAAACCTATAGTCCTTAATGATTCGCTAATAATGATTCCCCTCGATGACGAGAAAGAGGCTTACTATGTTTGTGGCATTATGAATTCTTCCATAGTTCGATCAATCATAGCATCATACACCTATGAATTGAGGATGGAAACGCACATTACCCAGTTTGTTCGAGTACCCAAATTCAATCGCAAAAACGGTAATCATGAAAAGTTGGCTGAACTCTCAAAGACGGCGCATCAGTTAGCTACCCAAAGACGAATTGAAGAGCTTCGCAAAGTAGAAAAAGATATCGACACGATTACAACAGAGTTGTATGGGTTGGACGAGGGTGAATACCAGGATTGTGTAAAGTCTCTGGAAATATTAGCAGGCCAATCGGAAGAGATAAATAAGGAAGACGAGGAAGAGCTGTCAACCAACTGAAGGCCGCAAAATATGGCTCTTTTCTCCACCTAAACAATTCGTCAGATTGTGATTTAGAGTGATTAAAGGTTAGTTCATGATATAGCCCATTTAATAGGGTAAAATGGAAGGGGGGGGTGTCCTGTCTGTGGCAGAGGCCCACCCCTAAGCTCTCAACCGCTTCGGGGGCGCGTGTGATATAATTGAGGTAGAATATCAGAAGAGGATGCGGCATGCTTAATGAGAGTGTTGTGATTCGTGGTAGGAGTGGTGAGGAGTTGTGTAAGGTGTGGGCGCCGCATGGGTGGCAACGGCCCCGTATCTTAAGCGGTAGCCCGTGGGATGAACTTTGGGTTTCGTCTATTCACTCTCAAAGCGCGTGGAAGAACCCCGAGGCTGTTGTAAGGTGGGCTTGGTTACAGGCCGCCTTGATTAGGAGAGATGTTGGCCAGTGGGGTGTTGACAAGTCCCTGAAGCAGCTTCGGGAATCCTGTTACACTTGCTGTGTGTGTCTTCGGGACTCTGTGATTCCTAAGTTTGGGTTGCTTCGGAGAGGTTGGGTGCGTGGCTTTGAGTGTTCTAACAGGGATTGTGTTGTTGCAGGGGTGCTTTTGCCTGCGGTCCTTGTTGCACGTTTGGGTGAGGCTCCTGATGGGACGTGGCCTGTGTTCTTTACGGACAGGGATGGTGTCGTTCGGTCACTGGGTATTATAGGGAAGATGTTAGTGGTAGGTAAATTGCCCCACAAGACCACTTGATACTCAGCCTCGGCAGCAGAGCTCCCACTCGGCACGCTTGCAAACCAGCTCTAGCTTGTAATGCTTTAGGTTAAGCAGATACCCCAAGAATTAGATATATTTTTTGTCATTATTGCCCTTCAGTTTACACACAAGAGTTGTATCGGGGGTCCTGCCTATATAATTTAAGCAGCATTAGTCTCATCATATTAACTGGTCTGACATAATTGAGAGGGGTTCTTGCTGGCACTATATTACCTGCTTCATCTACGGAGCATGAAAGTGCGCCCATTACATGGGGGGATTTATCGAGTATGCTCTCTGCAATGTCGTTCAGGCCTTTATCTGGGTATCCGTCATCTATTATTTTGACACAAGGGAGACACAAGATGTAGAGCGTTTTCCATTCTAGAACACGAGAATCCCATGTAGCTGGTATATTTTTGAAAGAGGAGTTAAATATTGTTGCACCAATTGCCGCTCCTTTTTCGAAACTCGTTCCGCAAGTGTCACAGCATAGCGGTTTTTCGGTGTGCTTTTTAAACAAATTTATATCTATAGCCCCCTGATTTTACTCTGTGCGGTGGCAGTCGGAACTAGACTCCTTTCAATTAAGTATATCCCCCCCCACAAGACCGCTGAATACTCAGCCTCGGCAACCCGGTTGGTCTTCACTGGTCAATGTTTAATCATCAACTTGGCATATTATGACAACTGCCGTGTCGGCCAGGATCGTAAAGTTCATAATAGCCATCTTCCTTCTGGAAAAGGAATCTCTCGCCAGATGGCCAATGAATATAGGCTGGCCAAAGTACTATTCCTTATTACAGTATACCACTAATGATCCTATTGATAGCAGGCTCCCGCATGCTGAGAGTGAAGGCGAATTGTAGCTTAGGGCTACACAGCAACGAGACCTAACTGAAACTCCCTCAAGAAACGACCCTAGATTGCACAAAAAGCCAATTTGTGACCTTCTGAGCAATTCATCAAGTTGCTCGTTGCCTATTGCAGCATCACCCCCAATCTGCCTCTCTTAGGATATAGCTAACCATGGCTGTCGCAAGTGAGTGCCACTTGCGGTTCGCCCGTCAAATAGTCAAGACCAGAAAAGCCTCC